>Ga0163144_10025161_pt1 | contig 11641 bp, 11 predicted proteins | sample OliLak19BULKMAT1_FD_123175 | JGI IMG/M metagenome (GOLD analysis project Ga0163144, IMG submission 123175) | Freshwater microbial mat bacterial communities from Lake Vanda, McMurdo Dry Valleys, Antarctica - Oligotrophic Lake LV.19.BULKMAT1 | ecosystem: Environmental > Aquatic > Freshwater >... | reverse complement strand
GCCGTTCGGGAACGTGCGGGAACCGATCACGGTGGCGACGCGGTTGCTCGCCAGGGAGAAGCTTGGCAGCACGTAATCGTAGGGCTTGTTGCGATTTTGGTTGGTGTTCGGGCTGCCGCCGGAAATCGCGTCGGTCGGGATGGGCGTGTCGCTCAGGATCGAGGTCAATTTGGCCAGGGCGGCTTCCGATCTCGAATCTGTGTTGAGATCCCCGGCCAGCACCACGAACGCATTCGCCGAGAACGAAGTTTGGATCATGTTCGTCAAAACGGTGGCTTCGATGGAGCGTGAGCTGGAACCGCCGCTGCTGTGCAAATGAACACTCACGACGTAAAGATCATTCGTGCCGGGCAGGTCAAGTTGCGCCCAGGCGAACTCGCGATCGGTCAGTTGTGGATCATCCCAAACGCCGGAATTCAGGATGGGGAACCGGCTGATGATCCCGTTGGGAATCGACTTCCCGGTTTCGCGGAAATAAAAAAAGTTGGTGCCGAAAGTGTCGTCAATCATTTCTCGCAGCGCGGCGGTCGTGTTAATGCCGTTGCCTTTGGTGCTGGAGTAATTGAATTCCTGCATCGCCACCACGTCGGGCTTGAGTCCCTTCAAGATATTGAGCCCGGGCGCCTCGTAGCACTGGTTGTTGCCGCTGGAGAGATTGGATGCCATCAGGCGAATCGTCGTGTTGGTGGCGACGATTACGGGCGCCTGGGCGTGCATCCGCGGAGCAACGCCGAACAGTGATGCGACGAGAACGCCCAGCCAAGCGAGTCTCTGTGTGTGGACAAATACCATGAAAATAATCGCGGCATTATACAGGCGTGCGGTGAAAAACAAGGAGGCGATTTGTCGAAGACGTTCAAACTTGGGAGCCCGCCCGCCTCGGGCGCTGTTTTTCGCACCCTCGCGAAAAACCTTCGTGGCCAGTAACAGAGATCCTTCTCGCCGGACGCATTTTACGGCGTGACGACTTTACCCTCCGTGGCATTATCCCTCCGTGACCACGAACGAAGCGGCCCAACTTTTAAAACAATTTAGATCCGGGAGAATCTCGGAGGAAAAAGTCTTGCACGCCTTTCAGGCGGCGCCGGTGATCGATCTCGGTTTTGCCGAGGTGGACACGCATCGCTCGCTCCGCAAGGGTTTTCCCGAGGTCATTTTCGGCGCGGGCAAAACCCCGGAGCAAGTCGTGCGAATCGCCGCTGAAGTTTTGAAACGCGAACAGCGGATGTTGATTACCCGGATCACGACGGACCATGCGCGTGTGCTGAAGCGGAAATTTAAAAACGCCGTTCACCATGAAATCGCCCGCTGCATCACCGTCGAGAGAAAGACCCAGGAAAAGCGGGCTGGGAAAATCGCCGTTCTCTGCGCGGGCACCAGCGATCTGCCGGTGGCGGAAGAGGCCGTTGTTACCGCGGAAATCATGGGCAACCGCGTCGAGCGGATTTTTGATGTGGGAGTGGCGGGATTGCATCGGCTCCTGCGCCGCCTCGAGTCCATTCAACAGGCCAATGTGGTCGTGGTGGTGGCCGGGATGGAAGGGGCATTGCCCAGCGTGGTGGCCGGGTTGGTGGCGAGGCCGGTTATCGCCGTACCGACGAGTATTGGATACGGGGCGAGTTTCGGTGGCCTGGCCGCGTTGCTGGGCATGTTAAACAGTTGCGGCAGCGGCGTGACCGTGGTGAACATTGACAACGGATTTGGCGCTGGCTACGCCGCAAGCCAGATCAACGAGCTGGCGAACACGAAGTAATATGAAAACTCTTTATCTCGATATTTTCAGCGGCATCAGCGGCGACATGTTCATCGGGGCGCTGCTCGACCTCGGCGTGGATTTTCACGAACTGGAACACGAACTTGGGAAACTGAAACTCGATGGCTACCATTTGCACTCCGCGCGCCAGCAAAAGTCCCAGATCGAGGGAGTGAAGTTTGATGTCCATTTGGCGCATGACCGCGATCACGATCATTCTCATGGGGCCGCTCATGCTCACGAGCACACGCACGCGGATGGCACCCAGCATTCGCACGCGCATGAACACGAAGAACACGATCACGAGCATGACGAAGCGCATGAACATGAACACGCGCACACCCACGAACACACTCATGCCGATGGAACGAAGCATTCCCACCCACACGAACACGAGGGCCATGACCCTGCGCACTCGCATGAACACGAACATGCGGATCATTCCCATGCGCACGGCGACGAGCACGATCATCAACACGGGAGAAACTTTTCCGAGATAAAAACGCTGATTGGCGAAAGTTCTCTCTCGCCCTGGGTGAAAGAAAAGGCCGTTGCGGTGTTTCATCGGATTGCGGTGGCGGAGGGGAAAATTCATGGCATGCCGCCAGAGCAGGTCCACTTTCATGAAGTCGGCGCCGTTGATTCCATTGTGGATATCGTGGGTGGATGCATCGCCGTGGAATTGCTTGGCAAGCCACGGATTCTCGCCAGCCCTGTTGTCGAGGGAACCGGCTGGATTCGTTGCGCGCATGGGCGGTTTCCGATTCCCGCGCCGGCGACGCTCTCCATTTTGGGCGCGCGCGGGGTTGCTTTGACCCAGTGCGACGAACCGAGTGAACTCGTCACGCCGACGGGTGCGGCGATGCTGGCGGAACTGGTCGAGGAATTTGGCCCGATGCGAAATCTGGTGGCCACGCGCGTCGGTTTCGGCCTAGGCACGCGCGACAACAAGACGCGCCCCAATGTCCTTCGAGCCATTCTCGGCGAGACCAGTGAATCTGGTGCCGGTACGAACGATTGGCAAACCGACACGATCGCTGTCCTCGAAACGAATCTCGACGACATCAACGGGGAAATCCTGGGCCATTTCATTGAAAAGGCGCTGGCGCGCGGTGCCCTGGATGTTTTTCACACCGCGATTCAGATGAAGAAGAATCGGCCCGGGGTGTTGCTCACCGTCTTGTGCGCGGTGGACGACGCCGACAAATTCAGCGAGATGATTTTGCAGGAGACGAGCGCGTTCGGCGTTCGCCGCTCGACTCTCGAACGCCGAAAATTGCTGCGAACCGTCGTGACCGTTAAAACGTCATTCGGAGACGTGGCCGTGAAGCTCGGGAAGTTGAATGGAAAAATAGTCCAGGCGTCGCCGGAGTTTGAATCGTGCAAAAAGCTGGCGGAGTCCATGAAGGTTTCGTTGAAGGAAATCTATGACGCGGCAGCTCGCGCTGTGCCGACGTCCGATCGATAGTTTACGCCGGGAAGCGAGAGGTTTGTGAGAATGGTCCGCTGGAAGGTAGGGCGCGTCAGTCCCCTGCGCGCCGGGAGAGATCCTCGCGATAAACGGTGCGCAAGGAGCGGCGCAACTCTGCCTTCGGCCGTGGTTCGAATAACGAACTAGTACCACGACAACTTAGTTTCGCAACGTCCAGCAGACCCGCCCGGGTCGGCTGCTGCTCACGAACTGGAGCGCGGACATTATTGTCCGCCTCTGGTGGTGGTGACTGGGGAAGCGGACAAGAATGTCCGCGCTCCGGCCGCCTCTGCGCCATAGGCCGAACGATGTTTCGGGATTTCTTTGTCGCGGTACTAGCGCTCGGTCCGAATTTTCTCCACGAGATAGATCATGCCCTCATGCAATTCAATCTGGAGTTTTCGCAAGGATTCTCCCTCGCACGGACCGCGAACGCAGAGGCCGGTGAGCGGGTCATAAATCGCACCGTGGGTTTGACAGAGAAAATGTTTTCCGTCCCGGCTGAAAAATCGGTTTTCCGCGTAATCCAGATTCACAGCGATGTGCCGGCAGGAGTTTTCATAGGCCACAAGTTCTCCGGCAAATCGCGCAACAAAACCGTCCCGCTTCTTTCCGCCGGATTCATAGCGGAACTTTCGCGTCATTCCTTCGCCCAACTCCGCCTCCTTCGCGATCTCAACTCTTTTCACAATTCAATTAAAAGCCCCCTCGGCTGGCCGCAAAAGCAAAAATCACCACTGGAAAGCCTCAGTCCTCTGGGCGATGATGATCGAATGAAAGCCGTTCAACTCTTGTCTCACGGGACACCGGGTCGATTCGTGGGTCGCGAAATCCCGGAGCCGGTTCCATTGGCGCGCGAGGTTGTCGTCCGGGTGGGAGCCTGCGGCGTGAACCGCCTCGATCTTTGGGCCGAGGAAGGGGCGCTTCCGGTCAAACTGGAGTTGCCGCGAATTTTGGGTTGTGAAATGGCCGGGGAGATTCTGGCGCTGGGGAAGGATGTTTCGACATGGCAGGTGGGAGATCGGGTCGCCGTCCAATCCAATCTTTCCTGCGGCGAGTGTGAGTTTTGCGCGAGAGACAGAGAGTCGATCTGTGTGAAAGGACAAATCCTCGGCGTTAATCGCGACGGTGGGTTTGCTGAACAGGTTCTCGTGCCAGAGACCGCCCTTGTGGCTCTGCCGGACTCGGTCAGCTTCGAGACTTCTGCGGCGCTGACGCTGGCCGGAACTACCGCGATGCATATGCTGACCAGTCGCGCAAATGTGCGGAGCGGCGATTGGGTCCTGGTGATCGGCGGCGCGAGCGGCGTTGGCTCGGCGGCGATCCAGATTGCCAAGTCCCTCGGCGCCTATGTCATTGCGACTGGCTCGACGGAGGCGAAACGGGTCTTTGGCAAAAGGCTCGGCGCGGACCACGCGGTTGATTCCACTCTCGACACATGGCCGGCGGAGGTTCGAAAAATCACCGGAAAGCGCGGGGTGGATCTCGTTGTCGAACACGTGGGGGGAAACGTTTTGCTGCAGGCGATGGAGAGCTTGGCGCGCGGCGGGACGATTGTTACCTGCGGAGCGACCGCCGGGAGGGAAGTGCAAATCAAGCTTTGGTCTTTGTTCGTCAAAGAGCAGAGCATCGTCGGGAGCTCCGGGCGGAATCGGGCGGATTTTGAAGCAACCCTGCAATGGGCAGAGCAGGAGAGACTAAAACCGGTCATCGACGAAATTTATCCGCTGGCCGACACGGCGAAGGCCCTTGGACGGCTGCGCACGCGAACCGTGATGGGAAAGCTCGTCGTGTGCCCGTAGGATTCGCATCGCGCAAAAAAGGGGAAATCAGTTGACGCATCCGGGACCGGTTTGTAAATTACGCGCCCTTTGGAATCCAAAGTAGCTCAATGGTAGAGCAATCGGCTGTTAACCGATCGGTTGTAGGTTCGAGTCCTACCTTTGGAGCCATTATTTAAGCCGTTGCAATGCAACGGCAGTTCTTCAAGGTGGCTGCGAAAAAGTGCCAGAAGAAATGCAGTTTCTTAACAACTCGCGTTAACTCCCGCACAATCCGGCAGAACGTGCCTGCCACACTTTAACGGTGTCATTCGTTCCGTTAGAAAGGGTGTATGAATCTGATTGGCGAGATTTCCAGAAATCTTGTGCAAGGCGCAACAAGGCCGTGCTCCCAAGCGATCCCGATGATGTGGCACTCTACCTGCGCAATCTGGCTCAAAAAAGAAAATTAAAAATCACAACCGTTGCGCGCCATCTGGCTTCCATCGCGGAGACGCATAGGGCCGGTGGTTACAGATCCCCTTCCGACGAATGGGTTGTCAAAAATACTCTTAAACGCCTGAGGCGAGAACTGGGCGAACCCGCCAAAGGAAAATCTCCGCTCGTGACGGCCGACATCGCGCGCATCATGAGCATCATCCCGGAAATATTGGTCGGTGATCGGGATGGAGCAATTCTGCTTCTCAGTTTTGCCGAGGCGATGAGAAGACGTGAACTGGTCAGCATTGACTTGAAGGACTTGGCTCTGGCACCCGAAGGACTCGTCGTTTCGGTATTAAAAGGCAAAACAGACCAGACGCGCCAAGGCCGAAAGATTGGAATTCCTTTTGGCAAAAATAACCTCACATGTCCCGTCCGGGCAGTTCTCAAATGGATTGAAAACGCTCATTTGATCGACGGCCCTCTTTTTCGCTCTATAAATAAGACCTAGTCTGCGCAGCCGGGCGTTTTTGCGCCGGACGTGACGCTTGGGATGGTCGCGGAAGGTGCGCCGCGGCGAAGCCAGCCGCGGATATTTGTTTTTCTTGCGTTTGACCGCGCGCGGTTCTCGCCGCCCCGGCCGGTCCGGAACCAAATCGGAAGCCAGCGCCTCCAGCAGTTGGCCCCACAGTGCCCGGCGCTGCTTCTTGGAGCGGGCTTGGGCCATGGCGTGGGAGAACTGTCGCAGGGCGTCCAGACTGCCTTTGAAACTGATGCGTTCCAGCGGCACGTCTCGCTCGGCGGCGGCTTCAGCGGCCAGGCAGCGGATTAAGTTGCGTGTGATGAGACGAGTGTAAACTTCCTTTTGAACCATCGCCGGGGAGCGACCGCGCAGCAGATCCATCTGGAGCGTGGTCTTGAGATCGTCCAGACACATTTCCAGCCGCCAGCGCCGCCGGTAGCTGGCGAGGATTTCCTGGGCGGGATAGAGTTGGGGATCCAGCAGCGTGGTCACCACCGTGACTTGCCGCACGCGGAAGCCCTTTTGAGAACAAGCGGCCCGCACCACCCGCAGGGTCATTTGCGCGGGCAGCCTGGCCCACTGCTGCGGGCTCAACCAAGTGGAGGGTTTGGGCGCCCTTTTTCCAACCGACCAGCCAATCGTCTTTGGCCAGTCGTTTAAGCCGTCGCCGCCCGTCGATGCCGCGAGTGGTCCGCCCGATCAAATCCACCCCCAGAGTGTGCTGGAGCAGGGCAATGACCGGGTAGGAGCCAAAGCCCCGATCACCCAGCAAGGATGTCGCCCCGGGCCAGCTGGTTCATCAGCGAGTGTCAGGATCGGGGTCCGGGCGCTGGCGGCCCCTGTTACCAGTGGACCCGCAAAGTCAAAGGCAAAACGGTCAGCGTGGCGTTGTCGAAGGAGCAGTATGAATGGCTCCGCACCGCCATCGCGCAGTGGCGAGAACTTCAGGCCACGCTGAAGGAAATGCAACGCTTGAGCCGCTGCGTCCTCTTCGAGACGGTGCCGCACCCGCCGCGCCGTAAGAAACTAGGACGGAAAGTTTTAGGCCTAATGTAAGCGCCATTCCCCTTACAGGGCCGCCTTAACGTGAGGGGCCAACAGAAATTGAGTCCCGTGGACGGCAGCCCCGGCACAGAGGAATAGTCGATGGTAGGGTTCAAGAAAAGGGAGTGTATGGCAGTGCATTTCTGCTCCTCCAAAAACCTTCCCTTTTGTCCGAAACTGAGCCGGGGCTGCCTCGCGCGGTGGAGACGAGTTATCTTTCCGGCATCCCAAACCGCGATAAAGAAAGGCTGCCTGGCGGCGACCACGGTCTGGCGTGGTTTTTTTATTTCAATCCTGCGCGCTTCACGATGGGGCCAGATGTCGCGCCTGGCGTTTCGGGGCCGCCTGGGGCATTCGTGATGCGGTGGGTGCCAAAGTGAATTCGCGCAGGAACAAGGGTTTCTCGCTTCGGCCGGGCCGCTGCCAATCGCGCCAGAAAATCTCGGCAACCTCCGTCTTTTCCAGCCCGAGTTCGTCCGTCAGGAACAGGAAAAACAATTCGTAGAGCCGAAGTAAGGCGATGCCGTGGTGGCGCCCGACCCGCTGAAAAAGCCAATCGCTCAAGCGCAGGAAAGTCGCAAAGGGAGAGCCGGCCTCGCACCAAAGCAAGGAAAGGGTCTCGAGGAAATTTCCGCTGTTGCCGATCAAATCCCAATAGCGGGAAAATCGCCGCAACCGCTGCATCGCCGCGAAGTCGATTAATTTGTTCCGCAGAATTTCATACGGCGGGCTCGCGCTGTAAACCATTTCAAACGTTTTGTCGTGCCGCACGATGGGTGTGCCCCGGAGGCGTTTCAGGATTCCCACTTGAATCTCCTGCGGGCGCAAGCCGACAAGACGATCAAAGCCCGCGCCAAAACTTTCGATCGTTTCCCCCGGCAGTCCGACGATCAGATCCGCGTGGATATGAACGCCTGTTTTCTCACGGAGGAAATGAAAGTTGTCCGCGAGCTTCGCGTAATCCTGCCGACGGCTGATATTCTTCGAGACAGCTTCGTCGAACGTCTGGATACCGACTTCAAACTGCAACGCGCCCGCCGGGAATTTCGCGATCAACTCGCGCAACGCCTCCGGCAACCGGTCGGGAATCATTTCGAAATGGACGAACAGACCGGGCCTCAGCCGGTCGAGAAAGAATTCAAGGATCGCCCGGCTCGTGTTCAGGTTCAGGTTAAAGGTGCGATCGACGAACTTGAATTGTTTGACGCCGCGATCGAGCAGTTCCTGGAGGCTCGCCAACATCAATGGCAGAGGAACCTGCCGCACCGGAACATCCAGCGACGACAAACAGAACTCGCAGGTGAAGGGGCAGCCGCGCGACGCTTCCACATAGATGATCCGGTGCGCGATGTCGTCGTCGGAATAAAGGTCGTAGGGCAAAGCAAGCTGCGCCAGGTCGGGCATGTCGGCCGCAATGATTTTTGCCGCCGGCTTTTCGTCCCGCAACAATTGCCCGCAAACGTCGGCAAACTTGAGATCCGCCTCGCCGGTGATGACATAATCAGCCAGACGAACGATTTCCTGCTGATCGACCTCGAAACTTACCTCGGGTCCGCCCATGATAATCTTGAGATCGGGCCGAAGCCGTTTCAGCGCCGCGACCACTTCGGTTGTTTCCACAACGTTCCAGATGTAAACACCCAGCCCGATGATCTCGGGGTTCTGCGCGAGCAGGATCTCGACGATATCCAGCGGGTTTTGATTGATGTCGAATTCAAGAAGACAGGATCGTCCACGCAGTTCACCGAGATTCGCCAAAAGATAACGCAACCCGAACGACGCATGAATATATTTTGCGTTGAGCGTGGTTAAAACAATTTCTGCCATGACCCCGGAATGATTCCCCAACCGCGACGAGGAGCAAAGGGATTTGTGAAGCTGCATACATCCGGAGAGGCCCAGACGACCGCTCCGCAAATTCCGATTTGAGTCTGCGCCATAGCGAGCGCCAATCTAATGTTTCAGTTCCAAGGTCAAACTGACCTCAGGCAGCCAACGGATGTTTGCGTTGGTATCGGTCACCTGAAATAGAGGCATTTGAACTCGTAACGTGTAACTGCCCGAATTGGTAATTTTGAAGAAATCTTGGAGATAAAAGCCTGCACCAAAAAATTGACGCTCCTTTAAGGGAGCAATGGGTCGCAATCCGGGAGTCCTCACGCGCCCATTTCCCCACATTTTACGACGCGCTTGCGATAACCTTATCAATTCGTCGGGGTTCGGCACGATTCCGCTCTGACGACCGATGTTGGATAATTCCACCTCTTCACCTTTTTGATTTACCAAACGCGCTCGTAAATAGGTTGGCTCATATCGAGTCCAAAAACCTGGCAAAGGAATGTTGGTTTTGCTGGTGACGAAGGTTTCGCAAAATGGAGCGCTATTTGAGCCGTGCGGCCTGTTACTGACCCATGCCTCGCACACCAATCCATTGGAATCGACAACACTAATTCCTCTGCTCTGCTCATCCAGACTCACGGAAATATCAAAAGGTTCCGCGACTTCAATTTTTTTATCGGTTTCCTCAGCACAGCCACTGAGAAGGGAAATGCTCAATGCACCCAATATCGCGAGCAACAAAATAGTTTTGAGTTTATTCATTCTCATACCCCTCTAGCCACCTCGTTCGCCTCGCTAATTATGTCATCACCGGCGAGGCGAATCACAAGTTTACCGAGGTTAGCGGGCATCTATTGCGGGACGAGAAACGGGCGGCAAAAATCATTGCGGCCGACCTGCCCGACCTGGCGCAGCTGCCCTGCCCTGCGACTTTCATGACCCCGGAATAATCCCCCAACCGCGACGAAGAGCAAAGGGATTTGTGAAGCTGCATACACCGGAAGACGCAGATCGCCGCTGCCCCGGCGCGCGGACTTCAGGCCGCTTCGACATCAAACGGAATCACTTGAGGTCGTCATCCACGATTTTCAGTGGTTTGCTTACCGGTGCCAGGATAAACGGTTGAAAAACATTGTTCGTGTCTTTGACAAAGAGCCTGACGGTGACCTGCAAACGATACGTCCCAGGTTCTTTGATTCTAAACGCCTTGATTGGATCAAAATCCCACATTTGGCTCTCTCCGGCTCCATGATTAAATAGCAATTCCCGGGAGTGACCATACATCTCGCCGAGATCCTTCCTGAATGTTCCATCCAGCAACTTTTTATCGGGTTTGAGTGGTTGGCCAAATTGACGCCCGTACCATGTTTTTCTTATCTCGTTTCCATCTTCATCAAACAACTGGATATCGAAAGCTTGCAACCGAAGCGGCTTGTAGGCAGTGAGGTTCGTCCGCCCCATGACCCCAACCGTATGATCATTAGGCCCCCCGACCGATACCTCCAGATGTCCTTTACGCACTTTTTCCCGGAAAGCTTCCAGTTGTTTTATCATCATGGCTTTATCGGCTTCGGAAATCGACGGATTCCATTCAATTTCAGAGTATGCACTGGAAACCAAAACAAAAACTCCAAGGATGAAAAAGATGGGTATCTGACAAAGTCTGTTTTTCATAAAGCTCGCCATTTCATTGAGGATTGGGCGTATCGGCGATCCAATCAGGAAAGCCCTCGTCCTCGTGCCACGTTGGTGCCGATATCGAACCGGGAGCCGGGTCGCTCCATTGCCCATTAGCAAACTGGCCGTCCACTGACCATGACCAATCAACCCGGCCTAAGGTAACGAAGATGCTGCCAGCTTCTTGCGGTCTGTAGCGCATATAAGTTTTAAAGATGTCGCGCAAATGATATTCGGGTTCGTCTTTTGGAATACGCGGATATTTATCAGTTTGCTGAATAATGCCCACTCCATCTTCCCCAGCCAGTGATTTCCCTCCAAATTTTTCCCCCTCGCCGTCGAACCACCAATTAGTTCCACTATCAAGCGGCGCATTGGCGCCCCATTGCCGATATGAATTGACAATTTGAGTCTCCACAAACTTATCACCAGGGCGCGAGAGGAAACTTGCCCAAAATCTGGCATATCCGCCGTTAAATTCTCCAAGAGATACCCCTCCTGAGGTTTCACTAACAAATAAACATTCTCTAATTGGAACATCAAAAGGAAGATTCAGCTCAGATAGATCTTGGCACATATTTTTAGAAATCAACCGAGGCCGCTGCATTTTAAACTTTCCCATCTCTGTCACGGCAACCTGCTGGCCGTTGTTGAACGTCAAGTGTTGGCCAATGTGAGCATGGTATTCTTGATCTCCTGAAACCCACCAAGCGTGGGTGTTTTCTTGCGTGAGCAAGGCTGGGTTGTTGGAATAGGTTACAGCACCGTAATAGTCGATTATTATCGGATCGGTTCCGACAACAATAAAACGCTGCCAAGTATCATTAACAAAATTGCCGCCAAACTCCCACTGAACGATCTTGCTTGCGATACCTGACAATGCTGGAATCCACATCGGCGTAAATTCCAACCGCTGCCCGACCCAGTAATTGGTCGCGCAAGTCACCAACCGGTCAGGCTGTAGTGGACACGTCCCGTTGACGACAATTCGGAGCTTATGCTTTCCGGCACGGCTGCGCAATTTCTTTTCTGTAAAATGTTTTAGCATTTAAACTGAGGGTTGGGTTTGGGGGTTCATGTTGAGGTAAATTTTTTCACTTTCCCATTCGTCGCTGGTTTCGGCCAGAAGGGCG
>Ga0163144_10025160_pt1 | contig 11641 bp, 11 predicted proteins | sample OliLak19BULKMAT1_FD_123175 | JGI IMG/M metagenome (GOLD analysis project Ga0163144, IMG submission 123175) | Freshwater microbial mat bacterial communities from Lake Vanda, McMurdo Dry Valleys, Antarctica - Oligotrophic Lake LV.19.BULKMAT1 | ecosystem: Environmental > Aquatic > Freshwater >... | reverse complement strand
GCCCGGAAGCCGAATTGGTTTTTCCGTGTGCGCTTGGATGGCTGATAGGTGCGTTTGCTCATGGCGTGGGCCTCAAATAAAGGTTCGTTTTCCGGCCGCTGGTCGGCTCGGGGGGCGCACTCTAGGCACCTGCGGCTGCTTGTCAACCCGCCAATGGCACGAATTTAAAGATTTTTTACCCTTGGTGAAATCCTTTGCAATGAAGGAATGCCAGCTACCGTAATAGAGCAATGCGCCGAATTTGGATCACTTTTCTGTGCCTGCCTGCGTCTGGACTCGCTTACGGTCCACCGTCGAGCTTCGAAGCAGCAAGGGTGGTTCTGGAAACCCGCTGCTTGGAGTGCCACACTCGAGCAAAGGCAAAGGGGGAATTGGTCTTCGAAACGCGGGAATCCATGATCAAAGGGGGCGAAAACGGGACTTCACTGGTGCCTGGGCAGCCTGAGGCCTCAGAATTGCTGAAGCGCGTCCGCCTCGACGCTGATGATGCGGACCGGATGCCGCCGAAAAAGCATGGTGCCCCGCTGTCCTCTCAGGAAATTGCCGTCCTTGCAGCATGGATTGCTGCCGACGCACCTTGGCCGGCCGGGGAAATCCTGATTCCCAAGGCATTGACGGCTCTTCCCCGCTGGGATGCACCGTCAGACCCGCAGATCGTCTCAATCGAGGCGTTTCCAAAAGCGGTCGCCTTGGAATCCGCCGCGGATTTCCACCGGGTGATCGTGATTGCGCGGATGAAAGACGCTTCGACGCACGACATCACCCAACAGTCGAAATTGACTCTGGCGGATCCGGCTTTCGCGCAACTTCTCGGCACCTCGCTGACTCCGAAAAAAGATGGCACCACGAATTTGAGGATCGACTACCGTGGATTGAGTGCTGAGGTCCCGGTCACTGTCAAAGATGCGGAAAAACCCAGGCTGATTTCCTTCCAACTCGATGTCATGCCCGTGCTCACGGCTGCGGGTTGCAACACCGGTTCCTGCCATGGTTCCGCGCGCGGGCAGGATGGCTTTCACCTCTCGCTCTACGGTTTCGATCCCAAGGGCGACCATTTCCGCCTGACCACGGAAATGGCCGGGCGGCGGATCAATCTCGCGGTGCCGGAAGAATCGCTGATGCTCACCAAGTCCGTCGGAGCGGTGCCGCACACGGGTGGCAACTTGATGAAAACAGACAGCCCGTTTTACCACACGCTCGTCGAGTGGATTCGGAATGGCGCGCTCTACGATGAAGGTGAAATCCCGCAACCCACCCAAATCGAGGTCCAGCCATGGCAACTCGTGCTCACAGGCGGTGACGTGCGGATTCCATTCACGGTCCGTGCCAGCTACTCGGATGGCACGGACCGCGATGTCACCACGCTATCCAGGTTTTCCAGTTCTAACGACAATTCAGTTTCGATTCAGGTCCGTGAAGGGCTGGCGGCATCCAAGAACCGCGGCGAGGCGTTTTTGTTGGCACGGTTTCACACGTTCACCGAGGGGGCGCAAGCCATCGTCGTCCCGGCGGATCTGGCATACACCCGGCCGGAATTCCCCGCGTTCAATTATGTCGATGCCCACGTAGCGGAAAAACTCAACAAACTGCGGATCATCCCCTCCGATCTAGCAGATGATGAGACGTTTCTTCGCCGCGTCTTCCTTGATGTGGTGGGACTGCCGCCGACCTTGGCGGAGCGGGAAAAATTCCGATCCGATCAGAATCCTAAAAAGCGCGAGGCCTTGGTGGATGAGTTGTTAGGTCGTAAGGAATTCACTGAAATGTGGGTGATGAAGTGGGCGGAGTTGATGCAGATCCGCACCTTCAACAACGGTCCCCAACAGGTTTCCTACAAGGCGGCACTCAATTATTATCAATGGCTGCGCGAGCGCATCGCGGGAAACATGCCGTTCAACGAACTGGTCAAGGAACTGCTGTCTGCCAAAGGCGGCACCTTCTCCAGCCCGGCGACGAATTTTTTCCAAATCGAGCAGGACGTGATGAAGCTGACGGAAAACGTCGCGCAAGTTTTCATGGGGACGCGGATTCAATGTGCGCAGTGTCATAACCATCCGTTCGACCGCTGGACGATGGATGATTACTATAGTTTCGCCGCCTTTTTCGCCCAGGTAAAACGCAAACCTGCCGAAGATCCGAGGGAACGGGTGATCTACGACGAGGGCGGTGAGATGCAGCACCCTGTCACCAAGCAGAACATGCCTCCGAAATTCCTCGGCGGGCCCAAGCCTGACGTCAAAGGCCAGACGCGGCGTGAGGCGGTGGCTGGCTGGTTGGCATCCCCGGAAAATCCATGGTTTGCCAAAAATGTCGTCAACATCGTGTGGGCGCATTTCAACGGCGTCGGCATCGTCGATCCGGTGGATGATATCCGGGTTTCCAACCCGCCGTCGAATCCGGAATTGCTCGATGCGCTTGCGGAAAAGTTTGTGTCCTACCAATACGACTTCAAAAAACTCGTGCGGGACATCTGCACCTCGCGGACCTATCAGCTGGCCACCCGCACCAATGAAACGAATGCCACCGACACGCGGAATTTTTCACACGCCATGATCCGGCGGGTGAGGGCGGAGGTATTGCTGGACTGCATCTCCCAAGTCACGGGCACACCTAACAAATTTAAAGGCCTGCCCCTGGGTGCCCGCGCCGTGCAAATCGCCGATGGCAATACGTCCAATTATTTTCTAACCACATTCGGTCGGGCCACACGGGCCACCGTCTGCTCGTGTGAGGTGAAGATGGAACCCAATCTCTCCCAAGCACTGCACCTCCTCAATGGCGACACGACCCAACAACGCATCCGCCAGGGCAAGCTGGTAGAGACGTTGCTTCAGGAAAAAAAGACGCCGGCGGAAATCATCAATCAGCTTTACCTCACCGTCCTGAGTCGTCCACCCACTGACAGGGAGCGCGAGAAATTGCTCGCCGCCGTGGGGGATTCACAGCCTCCTCAAACGCGGGAAACGCTGGAGGATGTTTTCTGGGCCCTGCTCAACTCCAAGGAGTTTATTTTCAATCATTGAAAATCTGAAACCCGGATTCAGTAGCTCGGGCAGTAAGGAGCTGGATTCACTTCCGACACTGGCTTTGGATAGATGATCGGAGGCGGTGGCGGTGGAAGATAAAGGCGGTCCAGTGGATCGGGTAAGTTGGGAGCGGTGATGGATGCGACTTTGGCTCCCTTGGCGTCTTTGGAATCCTTGGAGTCTCCAGTGTCTTTGGAGGACCCTTTAGAACTATAAATGTCGCCGTCGCCGCTGTTTGGGTCGATGCGGGCAAGCAGCGCCTGGACTTCCGCAATCGACTCAGGCATCGTTGCAATCGCACATTGGGACACGATTCTCATGCTGTCCGGTGCGGCGGTGATGGCGGTTTCAGTGATGGCGACGACGAGCTGCACATCGGCCTCGGAAGCCTTGATGGCGGCTTTCACGATTTCGCACGCGCAAGTTGGATTGGCACTCACTTCGGCTTCCACGATTTCAAGCACCTTGGCCACGTCGAGTTTTGTTTGTTGTTCGACGGCGAGTGAAATGGCGAGGCAATCGGCAGTCTTGTTGGATTTTCCAGACTCGCGATACACGGCGGAAATCATGGCGAGACCGGTTTCCAAGCCATCGGTCAATACTTCATAAGGCTGGCCACCCGTGCTGACGGCCACTTTACGATAGGCGGATGGGTTGCGGAGCACGCTGAGATCCACTACGGATTCGACGTTGCGTTGGCTTGGAATTTGCGATTCGAGCGTGCGGACATTTTGCGCCGCGTAAACCGGTTTGGCGTCGGGAAGGCTGCCTTGCGCTTTCGTGCTGGCGGGAACTTCATACCGATCTGGCAAAACAGAAGCTTCGGGGAAGCCTCGTTCGGCATTTCCATAAATTGAATCGGCCTTGGTGCTATTTTCCAAGGTGCGGGGGCTGCTGATCAGATTCTGAGCGGAAAGCGGGGCGATCGTGCTAAGAACCAAAAGCGCAACCATGTGGGGGGACACGGATGATTTCATGGGGTGTTGGGGGAACGAGACAAAGTAAGGATTAATTCATAGTAATTTGCAATTCTTGATAATTACTCATGAAAATTTTATTTCAAAAGATTCTTCAAGAGGTTGATAATGAATGGATTGAATCTGTTCAGTCGTCCTAAAAAATAAAATATCAGCATCCAAAAATTGTTAATTTTTATTAAGTAAATGTGCAAGGGGCTCGGAAGTGACTCTGTTTGAGGCTATAAATTGTCTGGCAAGTTGGTTGGCGTTCGCCCTTGATGGGATGGGATAATTGGTAAAGATTCCTACAACCTTCGTGGTGAGATCCACGTCCACCAGAACCCGACTGTTTTTGTTGATGATCCCAAGCCCACGTGAAATTTTCGCCAGCTTTGAGCGCGGGGAAATCGAGCGCTCCGAATTGCAGGCGCTGATGGCGCTTCATGCCCGAGAGCTCATCCAAGAAATGGAAGAGGATTATCAAAACCCTGCGGCGGCATGGATTGAGGGTCTCATGGCAAGGCGGGCGGCAGGGAAACTGGTGCGGCGGCATGGCGCACGATTGCTCCGCGAAGTTCTAATGGCGCTTTCCGAAATCCAGGATTTCCCCCCTTCAAGGGTTTTGTGGAACAGTGGCCACCTGGATGTGCCCTTGCATTGCTTTTTCCGGATGCGCCGCGAGCCGGTTTTTCGAATTCTCGGTCTGGAATCGAAGTCAGGAGAAATCACGGTGGCTACCGAATTTGGTGAGGCCGCGAAAGGGCGGGGGACTCGCCGGACGTTTCTTCTCAAGCGCGACCAGCAGTGGCATCTTAAGGCGCAGGCCATTTAGCCGCTTTGTCAGAGTCCACGTGCCCCATTCACCGGAATCCATTTTACGGGACGTGAGGGCGGCGTGAATATTACAAAGCGGCTTTCAATGCGGTGGAGCGTTTTGTGATGCCGGATGAAAACGGCGGAATGATGCATGGTGAATTCCAAATCGGCGATTCAGTGGTGATGTTTTGTGATGAAGTGCCGGATTGGGGGGCACTCAGCCCGCGCACGTTGGGTGGCTGTCCTTTGAGTCTGAATCTCTACGTGGAGGATTGTGATGCTCTTACCGCCCAAGCGGAAGCTGCGGGGGGGTGAGGTGATTCGTCCTTGCGCCACTTATCCATGGCGTGAACGCAGTTCCATGGTGAAGGACCCGTTCGGCTACCGCTGGGCGATTTGCACTCACCTTGAGGATGTGGCACCCGCAGAGATTCAGCGCAGGATGGCGACTTGGAATCCGGAGACTGGCACTTGGTAAGGTCGCCAATATCCACAAATCTTCATGCTTGGCAGTATAAACGTGGCCAGGATCGCCCGCGCGAGGCATGGTTGTGGGCGAAGGGAAATCCCCAGGGTCCGGCCTGGGTCAAGGGGCTTCCCGAGGGCAAGGCCAAGAGGGCGGCTCGGGTGGCCGTGGCCGAGCAAGTGGCCAATGACAGGGATCACGCCGACCACCAGCGTGCCGCGAAGTGGCTTGGTGCCATGAAAAGAAAGCGCGGGGTGCGGCTTTTCACTTCGGCCATTCCCAAGTTGGGTTTCGTGCGGGTCTCTGTGCAACGCACGGCTGGCTGTTTGTCCGTCACGGATGCGGCGGTCACCTTGGTCGGTATGGTGGAATCCCTCGGCAAAATCCATGAATTCGTGGCGGACGATTTCCCGTCATCCGCAACGTGGCCCGCTTGGTGCGACTCGGCCTCCCGCACCACCGATGCTCATCTAAACGTTCTTGCGGCACGTCACGGGCCACGCCTGGCGACCTTGGACGAGTATATCCCTGACTCCTTCCTGATTCCTGATTTTGAATAACGATTGTCGATTGGAAGACCCGTCTAGTTTGTCGGAAACTGCATTGTCCTCTCAACCACCTGGGACGCCTGATGGAGTTGGAATGATGCCGGTGAAGCAGGTGGTGCCATTATGCGTTCAACATGAATCCGCTCGCTCCAGACCGGGGCATCCTCATGGTGGGAGCAGGCCAAACGACCGGGCTTCCTGGTGTAAAAACTGCCTGACGATGGACCAGACCACCTTCAAAGATGCCGGAGTTGTCAAGGCATTGGACGGCTATGTGAAAATCAAGTTCCCTGCGGAGAAACCCGATGAGTAACCCGCCAAATCAGTGATCCAGCGCATCAAGGCCGTCGGCCTCCCTTCTTATGTCATCATGAAGCCCAGAAAGTCGATTCCCTAACAATCGCGCGGAAAAAATCACCGTTCAGGCGTTGGGATCAGGCTCAATTTTAACCGGCGTTTCATTCGGAAAGCCGTGCCGCTCGTTCACCACGTAGTTCGGGCGCATTTTCACCTCATTGTAGATGCAGGAGATATACTCACCGAGAATGCCGATCGAGAGGAGCTGTATCCCTCCCAGAAAAGTGACAGCGACTGAAATCGTCGCCCAGCCTGGAACATCTATCCCTAGAACGAAAGTACGGATGATGATGAAAACAGCGTAAAGTATGGAGAGTCCGGAAATGATCGAGCCAACGCCGACCCACATGCGAAGTGGAAATGTCGAGAACGACGTGAGCCCCGTGATTGCCAGGTCAAACAGTTTGCTCAATTTGAATTTCGAAGCTCCCTCACGCCTGAAGGCATAATCGAACGGGACCGAAGTGTGGGAAAGTCCGACCCAGTTGTACAGTCCCTTCATGAATTTCCCGCGTTCTGGAAGCTGCCGCAGAGCCTCCACCACGCGACGATCCATCAAGCGGAAATCTCCCGCGTCGGGCGGGATGTCGATCTGGGACCCCCGGCTGAGGATTTTGTAAAATGTGCGGCTCAGGAAACGGCGAACCGGTGGGTCTGTAAGTCGGTCGTTTCGTAAACCATAAACCATATCGAAGCCTTCCTGCCATTTCGCGACGAAGTCTGTTATGAGTGAAATGGGCTGTTGGAAATCCGCGTCGATGATCACCGTCACCTCGCCCTGCGCCTCATCGAGCCCCGCGCCGATGGCCGCTTCCTTACCGAAGTTCCGTGAGAAGCTGATCAATTGCACTGGCAGTTCCTTGGTGATGGCGATGACTTTCGGCTTCGTGTCATCCCGGCTGCCGTCGTCCACAACGATCACGTTGTAACGATCGGATAGCCCAGCGAGGTGCGCACATAGGTCGCGCACGAAGTCTGTGATACCATCGCCTTCGTTGAAGGCCGGCACTACGCAAGTGATCCAGGGGCGGGTATTTTTTCTCATGGACATAAGCAGGGTAGGATCTGGAATGATAGAGTCAATCACTGACCTGCTGGCGTGGCACCTTGCTCCACGTAGAGGGTCGATTCATCGGCGAAAGTTCCGACCTTCGTGAGTCTGGCTTGTATTTCGGCGGGCAGCTCATTGAGACGATTGGGGTAATCTTCCGCATTTGAGCGCCGCCACGAGATTTCCACCGGGATCAGAGCTAAGGCGGGAAGTGCGGGTAACGGATAGGGTGAAATGACATTGCGGGCCGGAGTGAAGAACACCAGAGGGCACAATGCCCACAACAGCCAATACGCCCCACGCCTTCGATGGCGTTAGGACCGCTTGCCGGAACGCCACCATCGCCAGTGTCGCCCCCAAGGCCAGCGCCAGGTCCGTCATCACGGCGGCCGAACAATCGAAGAAAAGCGGCATTCCCATCAGTATTGTCGCTGCTGCCACAACGAATTTTTTCCCATATTCGCGATGTGCGGCCTTTGCGGCCAGAGCCAGCACCACCATGCTGGCGAGAAAAATGAAGATGCGTGAGCTGAACTGATTCGGCCCGAAAATTTCAATCCCCAATGCGGACATCCACATGCTCAACGGAGGCTTCCCCCAGAAGGGAACGCCGTAATCAAACTGAGGTGTCACCCAGTTACCCGTCTCCACCATCTTGCGGGAAATCTCGGCATAGCGCGATTCGGATGGATCATTGCGGGGCGCGAAGATCAGCAGGAATAAGCGGCTGACGACGAGAAAGATAAACAAACGGCTGAGCCACCACTGGGTGTGGTGGCGTGCGGATGTAGAAGAATTCGGATTCATGAACGGCAGCGTGCTTTGCTGATGAAATGTTTCAAACTTAGCCGCCAATCTTGAGAAAATAATGGAAAAATCGTGAGAACGAGGGCCGTATTTTTGCGAAATGCCGATGTCCTGAGCCTTGAGCTTGGTGGAGCCGAACAATAAAGCGTTACGCAAGCGTGACCGTGAAGGATGGGGCAGCAGCTCGGATGATGGCGGCTTATATTGAATCGGAATGGTAGCCACGAGACGGCTTGGATCCAGCTGTTGATCGGGTGTCCAAAAAGCGCTTCAAGCCGGACAGGCTGCTAGGGTGGGGTGATCGTGATGAGGTTTCTGATCTTGGCAAAGATGCCAGGACCGATTCCTTTGGCGCGATGGAGGTCTTCTAACGCTTTGTAGGGACGCGCCTCAATGATTGCGATGGCCGTCTTTTCTCCGACGTCGGGCAAAGTCATCAGCTCGTCACGAGCTGCGTGATTGATGTTGATCGGTTTTCCTTCCTGTGCCTGTTGGATTCCTTTTGCGATTTCCAATTCGGCGATTTCATCGCGGGCTTCCTTGCGGATTTTCGGCAGTTTATCCCAGTCTGTTTTAGCCCAAGCGCCGCGGCCCGCGCGGGCAGCGGTGAGTTCAAGATCTGCGAGTTGCTCTTTCCACTCTTTGCCAGCGGTTCCATCAGGCAATTGGCGGATCACCCCTAAGGCACGCGCGAGTCCCTGCGAAACCAACCATGCGGAAAGGTTCTTTCCATCCGCAGCCTCGACGAATCCATAAACCCGCGCGAAGCGTCCGTCGCCACGACCGTCGGCGAAGGTGGTGTAAACCGTGAAGGGCTTGGCGAGTAATTTCGCCGTCTCAACTTTGGCGGCCTCGCCGAAGCTCTTGGCGAGTAAAATCCCGTCGATGCCGAAATACCGGCGTTGGTCGAGGAGTCGCCGGGCGTTGGAATCGTCGCCATTGATGTGCATTTCAATGCAGTCGGCACCATAGAGCCGGATCGTCTGTTCTTTACCATCGGGAAAGCGCACCGAGAAGCTGTCCCCATCCGCCCAGGGGGCATCCACCAGCGTGCAGTTGGGAAATTTTTGAAGGTCTTCTCCAGCGTTGCAATGAAGGCTGGCCGCGAAAACACAGAGAAAGAAACGAATCATCTGGAGGTCATAGCACGCCCCGAGTGTTTCCACAAGCGGGGACCAAGGGTGATTGATGCCACGAAAAGCCCAGCGGCCAAGCCCCACCAAATGCCGATGGCCCCCATCCCTGCTCCCAACCCCAATCCTGCTCCGACCGGTAGCCCGATGATCCAATAGGCGACAAATCCAATCACCGCCGGAACCCGCGCATCCTGCAAGCCACGCAGCAAGCTTGATGACGCCACTTGCAGGCTGTCGAACAATTGGAAAATCCCCACAATGACTAGCATGGATGCCGCCAGTGAAACGACATCCGGCGCTTGAATGAAAAGCGACGCAAGAAATCGTCCGAAAACCAAAAACACCCCGGCCGCCAGAACCGAAAAAAATGCTGCTAGAATCCATCCAGAGATGACGATGGGACGCAGTCTCGTCATTTCCCCGGCCCCATGCGCCTCGCCGATCCGGACCGTGAGTGCCATCGACAGTCCCAGCGGAATCATGAAAGCCGTGCCAGCCAGGGTGATCGCAATTTGATGCGCCGCCATCGCATTTGACCCAAAACGCCCCATCATCAATCCTGCGAGGGAAAATGCCATGACTTCGAAAGCCATCTGGATGCTCGCCGGCAAACCCACCGCAAGCAGGCGCTTCAAATCCGCGAATTCAGGCTTGCGGAACCATCGGTAAGGCACCCATTCCCGCAGTCCCTTGGCGTGTAACAACCAGAAAATCATCGCGACCAATATGGCGGTCCGCGAGATCAACGTCGCCCACGCCGCACCTTCGAGGCCAAACGCCGGGCAGCCAAATTTTCCGTGAATCATCACCCAGTTGAGGAACACATTCAGCGCCACTCCGCCGAGGAAAATCCAGAATGGCGGCCACGGGCGGTTCAGCGCATCCGCATGGTTTTTCAGGGCGATGGAGGCCAGTGCCGGAATCAACGACAGCATCACGATCCGAAAAAACACCGTCGCGCGCGCCGCCACTTCAGGCGGTTGCCCGAAGTGTTCCAGATTCATCGAAACGATCCAGGAAATCCCGAACACCACCAAGCCCAGCGCTGTCGCAAGATAGAGTCCGTGGCGGCAGCTTCCGCGGGCACCCTGTGGGTCTTCCGAGCCACGAGAATTGGAAGTCATCACCGAGATTCCCGTCAGCAGCCCGATCCCGAAAACCAAGGGAATGTGAAACAGCGCGTTGATGAAAGTCAGCGCTGCCAATTCCGTGACTCCCAAGTGTCCCACCATCACGGTGTCCGCCACACCTAACAGCATTTGGCTGAGTTGCCCGATCATCAGGGGCACGGCCAGGCGCAGGGTGAGACGGGATTCGTGAATGAGGTTCATGCGCGGGCAGCAGGTGATCGGGTGTCGCCGCGGTTGCGTGGCCTGCGGACTTCTAACAACTAACGGGGAATTTCCGCTAGCCTCGGGCGAGTGCCTCTTCAAATGCGGCAATCACCGTCTCAAGCGGCTCAAGCCCACAAGAAACCCGCAACAGATAGGGTGACACACCGCAGCCCTCGGCCCACTCCAACTCATGGTAATGTGCCAACTGGGTGTAGGGGCAGACCATGGTGAACGGAGTCCCAAAACTGGGGCCCTTGGAGAGACGCAGCGCATCATAGACCTTCGGAGTTTTTTTGACGTTTTTCAGGACGAATGAAAGCAAGCCGCCGTAGCCGCCACCTTTTCGCATGATGGGATCGTAATTTTCCCGATTCGTGAGAGATGGGTGCCACACTTGAGCCACCGCCGGATGTGCTGCCAGCCAGCTGGCAAGCGCCTGACCGGAAGCGTTCACCGTCTTCATGCGTTTGGAGTATCCCTTGAGGTTGGAGAGAAGGACCTCAGCATCGGCGATGTAGAGGGGAGCGCACTCGGTGGAGTCCTCCTTGAGCGAGGCACGGAGGGCGCTGGCTACCGGTGAATCCGCGCGGATGGATGCCATGCCGGCCATCACATCCCCTTCGCCGGAGATCCATTTGGTGAGGCTGCCCGTCACCACATCCGCGACCCGCAGTGCTTGCACGTTATGGGGACCCGCCGCGGAGTCATCCACGATGAACGGCGTGCCACTGTCCTCGCAAGCCTTGGAGACCCGGTGAAGATCCACAGTCCGCAGCAGCGGATTGCTGGGAACTTCAGTGAAAACGCCTGCAAATTCTCCCTGGCGGATGCGCATGAGCGCTTCGTCGAAGGATTCACCGATGGCTTCGTTCAAATAAACCACGCCGTGGCCGAAGTGTTCCTGCACCTTCAGGCTATCCACGTAGGGAAACTCTAACTGAAGCGTTTTTTTACCCTCAAGCATTCCCGGAAGTGCGCGCAAGACGGCGGTCACGGCAGCCATGCCGCTGCTGAAAATAAAGGTATCTTCGGGCGTGGCACCGCTGAGTTTCGAGAGGGCTCTTGAGATCAGGTGTGACTTGGAACCGGTGCGCATTTTACCGTCCAGAAAGTCTTGCGCGTGACGGCTGCTGACAATCTC
>Ga0163144_10025158_pt1 | contig 11642 bp, 11 predicted proteins | sample OliLak19BULKMAT1_FD_123175 | JGI IMG/M metagenome (GOLD analysis project Ga0163144, IMG submission 123175) | Freshwater microbial mat bacterial communities from Lake Vanda, McMurdo Dry Valleys, Antarctica - Oligotrophic Lake LV.19.BULKMAT1 | ecosystem: Environmental > Aquatic > Freshwater >... | reverse complement strand
CGCGACGCTAGGACGGAGACAAGCTGTGGGAAGGAGATTCTCTGCGATTCCGGCGAAGTTTGCTTAAGGCAGCAGGGATGATGCCGAGTAATTCCTTGTCGCATGACGGGACCCACCTAAGAATCACACGCACATGGCGCAAGGGATGCATTTATCTCAGAGGATGTCGCTGTCGCAGGTGCTGGCACCGCAGCTGCAGCAGTCGCTCGCGTTGCTCCAGGCAGCCACGCTGGAGCTGCGTTCTCTGGTGGAGCAGGAGCTCTCCCAGAACCCGTTGTTGGAGGAAATCCCGATCCAGGACGCCGACCAGACGGAACAAAAGAACGACGATTCCTCGGAGGAAACTCCCGCCGCCACGCTCGACTTGGCCGAGCCTCCCGCCGACACGCAGGTCGACAACCAGGCCGAAGCCCCTGTGGAGAAGGAAGGCAGCGAACGGCAGGATGATTTTCAGGCGGAGTTCGACAAGCTGGTGCAGGAAGACCAGCAGTGGCGCGATGTTTTCTCGGCCAGCAACGGTCCGGTCCGGCAGTCGGAGGAGGCCGAGGAGAAAAGGCAGTTCATGTTCGAGAGCCTGACCTCCACCACTTCCCTCCAGGAGGACATGCTGGAACAGGTCCGGACTTCGAATCTCGCGGAGGCCGATTGGCCGTTGGCCGAACTCATCATTGGGAACATCGACGAGCGCGGCTATTGCCGGGTGCAGATGGCGGATCTGGCGTCATTGACGGGTCAAAAGGCGGACAAGCTGGAGCAGGTGTTGAAGGAGATTCAGTCCTTTCAACCCGCCGGTATCGCTGCGCGAGACATCCGCGAATGCCTCATGCTCCAGTTGGAGCGCAGGGGCAAGACGGAGTCGTTGGAATACCAAGTTGTGAGCGAGCACATGGAGGCGTTGCTCAAGCGGCGTCTGCCTGAGATCGCCCGCGGATGCGGCGTCGAGGTCGACGAGATCCAGGACGTGCTCGAGGAGATCGGCAAGTTGGAGCCGCAGCCCGGCCGCCAGTTCCTGCCGGACGAAAACCGCTACATCGTCCCCGAAGTCTTCGTTACCCGCGTCGGCGATGATTTTGTGGTGTCGACCAACGAGGAACACATTCCCCATCTCCGGATCAGCAACGCCTACAAGGACCTGATGGCCCGGGGCGACGCTGGATCCGAGGTCCGCGAATACATCCGCGAAAAGATCCGGGCGGGAAAATTCCTCATCAAGAGCATCCACCAGCGGCAGCAGACGATCACCAACATCGCGAAGGAGATCGTGAAGCGTCAGTGGAACTTCATGGACAAGGGCGTCGCCTTCCTCAAGCCGCTGACGATGGTGCAGGTCGCCGAGGTCGTCGGGGTTCACGAGACCACGGTCAGCCGGGCCGTATCCGGGAAATATGTCCAGACGCCGCAGGGCATCTTCGACATGAAGTATTTCTTCACGTCGGGACTTCAGACCGATGACGGCGCCGGCGTGTCCAACACGTCGGTCAAGGACATGATCTCCGACATCTTCAAGGCGGAGAACACGGGCAAGCCCCTGAGCGATCAGGAAGTGGTCAAGATGCTTAAGGAAAAGGGCATCATCCTCGCCCGCCGCACGGTGGCCAAGTATCGCGGCGAGCTGAACATCATGCCCTCGAATCTGCGTAAGCAGTATTGAACGACGGGAACTTCCCCTCGGGGATCAACGGCGACGGCGGAGAGCCGCGCCCAGAAGGACCACTCCAGTTCCGAAGAGAGCAACGGTTCCGGGTTCGGGAACGGGGTTCGAGGAAGCCACGAAGTTGTCGAACGTGGCTGAGGGTCCGGGGGCGTTCAGCGCGTCATGGACGACTAGCAGGCCCGTCCGATTTGCGGGTAACGTGGAGTCCGACCAGTTGATCGAGCTGACGATCTGCCCGGAGTTTTTGGAATAGAGATTTCCCGTGAAATTTCCGCCGAACGCGATGACCTCGAGCGTATAGTCATCTGCTGCCTGGTCCAGCGTCAGAGTTCCACTGCTGACGCCGCCGGCCACCTGTGTGCCGCCCTCAAACTTGATGAAGTTGAGCGTCGGTGTCCCGTCGTCGTCGATGGTCAGCGCGTAGCCTGAGACGGTGGAAACATCGAAGTGGAAGACGACCCCGAATGAACTGGAAACACTCGTGGCCCAGCTTGTCACATCCACGCGGAAGTTGCCGTCGAGGAACAGTTCTTGTCCGCGGGTCGAGGCTGCGGCAGTGCCGCTGATGGTATAGCGTCCGCTCGAGACCGACCGGGAACCGTTTCCTACGAGGTCTGTAAACGTCCACAGGCTGTCGTTGGTGTCGAAGGTATCCGAGATGTCCGCGGACGCGCTGAAGACCGACAGTGCGATGATTCCTGTGGCGACGAGGGGGCGGGGCATGAGGGTTTTCATGTGGTTTCCTTGTTTGGGGTGCTGCTTAACTATCACGGCGGGAAGCCGCTGCAAGCCAAGGTTTCAGAAACACCGCGCCCGGACGGCCCTGTCGGGCCCGGGCCTCGTCACTTCTTCGACAGTGCCTTCTTCGTCGCCGCCTGAAGTGCGTCGATCTCCGGACGCACCTCGTCCTTCTCGTCGGACGTCATCCGGTCGATGAACAGGATGCCGTTCAGGTGATCGACTTCGTGCTGCACACACCGCGCGAGGAGGCCTCCCGCCGTGAACTTGATCGGCTTGCCGTCGACATCGGTTGCTTCGACCTGCACGCGCTCGGAGCGGATCACGTCGCCGAAGATTTCGGGAAAGCTTAAGCAGCCTTCGGCACCGGTGATTTGTTTGCCGGACGGCGTCACGATCGGGTTGATCAGCGACAACGGCATGTGGGCTTCGGGATCCACTTCCGCGCCGTCGATCTGCATGGTCGAAGGCCGGTCCTTCATCCCGCGCACGTCGATGACGGTGAGCTGCACGGCGTGGCCGACCTGCTGGGCGGCGAGGCCGATTCCGCGCGAGTCATACATGGTGTCGAACATGTCCGACACGAGCTTGCGGATTTCGGCGGTGATCTGCTCGATGCGCGCGCCCTTTTTGCGGAGGACGGGATCGCCGTAGTGAAGGACTGGAAGGACCATGAAGGTGGAGGCTGTGCTTTAGATTCCGGGCCAATTCTTCATCAAGGCCGACAGGTCTGCCGACGTCGGGCTTTCGGCCGTGCGGACGTAGTGTCCGCTGGTGCTGACGCCGCAGAGGAGGCTTTGCGCGTTGTCGAGTCCGAGGAGTTTGCCGAAACAGAAGCCGGCGTTGAAATGATCGCCGGCGCCCGTCGTGATCTTGGGTTTGCCGCAGGATGGCCCCGCGACGATGGAGGCTGCACCCGCGGAAACCGCCACGGCGAACGTCACGGGATGCACCACCAGGGTTTCGACGGGAATCCGTTTTTGGATCTCAACCACGAGCGCGGCGAGGACGTCTGCATCGATCTCGTCCGGCTTCACGTCGGTCTTGAGCGGAACGGGAAGGTTGAGGACGACCCCGATCTCCAACGCCTCCTTCTTGTTCAAGCCGAGGATGACGTCGAATTTGGCCTGGAACTTCACGATCAAGTCCAGAGCCCGCAAGATGTCCTCCTTGGTGCGTTTCTCCGGATCGGCGAGATCGAAGAAGATCCGCCGGCGAGGTCCGCTGACCAGCGGCATGAGCTTCTCGTGGATTGACTCCCAGATGTCGCTCATGAAGGGCAGCATCGTCCAGTTCACGAAGCCCACGAGGTCGGCCGAACCGAAGCGCCGGGCGAACTTCTCGAGGCCGTAGCGGTTGCAGATGTTCTCCCAGTTTACCTCCTTCAACGTGTAGTGCTTCCCGACCATGATCTTGCCGTTGCCGAACTCGAGCGCGTCGGTCAGGCCCGGCCCGCAGATCGAGGCGACTTCGGCCTTCTTGGAAAAGGCGTCGAAGATGGGATGCAAACCCGGGTAACCGAGCGATCCGAGATACGAGACCTTGAGTCCGAGCATCGCCAGCGCGTTCGCCATGATCGGGCCGTTGCCGCCAAGCTTGGTCATCTTGCTGACAAGTTCGATGTTCGTGCCCGCCCCGTCCGCGGCGACGAGACGGCGGCCGAGTTCGCCGATGGTCGGGATGGCGTCGTAGCGCGTGGCATCGTAGCGCGTGTCGACCACTTCGAGGATCTCATCGACGAAACCATCGAGGCCGACGAAGGCGCTCAACGTCTTCGCCCGCGACGCCGCGGACGTGAGGCGGTCGGCGGTCTGGTTGTGGAAATTGATTTCGTTAGGCGACATGGTTCGAGATTGGTTTTAGTATCTCGAATTATAGAGCCGCTCGTATTAACACTACTAAGAACGCGACGAAAACTATTAGGCCGAGAATTATGTAGATTCTGCTGGTAAGTTGTTGCGCTTCAGTTGCTGTTGTTTGTTGATGTATCAAAATTTGATGCTCAGCATTTTGCTTTTTTAGTCGTTCTGAGTTTAACCTCTCGATTTTAGCTTGAATGTGATCAGCGACATGACGGTCGAGGTGAATTAATGATTCCCGGGCGATCTGATTGCGTAGATCAGACTTGGTTTCAGAAAATGTTGTCCTCAGCTTTGCGGTAAATTCTTTCGACTGAAAATCTGGATATAGTTTATGGTCGAGCAAGTGATGACTTTCGCTCTCCACTAGGCACAGCCGAATATATGCGGAGGCCGGCGATTTGTTGGCTGATGCCTTTGCTTCCGTCTGCAGCCATTCGTAGATATCGAATAATCGATCCCGGCAATCCTTGAGAAACGCGTCCTCCATCTTCCGCGTATAATCCTGCGTTGCTAGTTGTATGCTGATCGCTGAGATGGCGTCGATCTGTCTTAATTGGCTCAGGCTTGTCGATATCTGTGCGATCTGTGTCGGAGTTATTAACTCGTCCATTTGTTGGCCTCCTAGTCTACCTTGACGCCGACGACTTCGAGGATGCGTTCCAGCTCGTCGTCGGAAAGGAAGCGGATCTCCACAGCACCCTTACCAGCCTTGTATTTCAGGGCGACCTTGGTGCCGAAACGTTCGAGCAGCTTATGTTCGAGGTCGACGATGTGGACATCGCGCGCGGCCGAAGCCTTTTTGCGCTGAGCCGGAGCCGATCCGGGAGCCGCGCCATCGGCGGCGAGGCGGCTGACCAGCAGCTCGGTTTCGCGGACACTCAGGCCGTCGCGGAGAACACGCTCACACGCGAGCTCCTGCTGAGGTGAGCTGGCCAGCCCGAGAATCGCCTTCGCGTGTCCAACCGAGAGGCGGCCTTGGCGGAGATGCGTCTGGATGGTCGAAGGAAGGTTCAGGAGCCGGAGGGCATTCGCTACGGCGGCGCGGCTGCGGCCGACTTTGGTGGCGGCCTGTTCCTGCGTGAGGGAAAACTGGGAGATCAGCTGCTGGAAACCGAGGGCTTCCTCGACGGGATTCAGGTTCTCTCGCTGGAGATTTTCGATCAGCGCGAGTTCCAGCACCGTCGCGTCGTCGGCTTCGCGGACGATCACCGGCACTTCCTTCAAGCCGGCCTGTTGCGAGGCGCGCCAACGACGTTCCCCGGCGATGATCTCGAATTTGTCGCCCTTGGTGCGGACGACGAGCGGTTGGATGATGCCCTGTTCCCGGATCGAGGCTGCAAGGTCGGCGAGGGCCTGTTCGTCAAAATCCTTTCGCGGCTGGAAGGCGCATGGAGTGAGCCTCTCGACCGCAATCTGCTGGACTGTTTTCTGGCCTAGGACGGACGTCAAAGCGGGCACCGCCGGAGCGGCCGAGGGGAGGGACGCGAAAGGCGAAGGCGTCGGTGGAGCCTGCTTGAGCGGATTCCCGCCGAGCAGAGCGCCCAACCCCCGTCCTAGAGCCGTTTTCGACATGCGCGCGAGGTTGCGGAACGGGGAATTGAATGTCGAGAGGGAGTTGGGTTGGTGGGAAATGACGAAGGCCGAAGGCCAAATTGCGAACCTGCGGGAGCGATGAATGCGCTGATGGGCACCCCGTTTTTGTCTCGCTTCAGTATCCATTCCTGAAGGCAGTTGCGGAAGGACTCGGGCCTGTTGGAAACTCCACCTGAATGAGCAAGAAGAGCGCGAAGATTGCCGCGATGATCGCCGGGCTTGAGGGCCGAGATATGAGCGCGCACTACCTCGGCTTCTTCGAGTGCTTCAACCAGGGGCTGTTCTTCGAAGCCCACGATGTGCTCGAGGAACTGTGGCTGGCGCAGGGCAGGGCGGGCTCGAACTACGCCTTTCACAAGGGGTTGATCCAGTTCGCCGGCGCCTTTGTCCATTTGCAGAAAGGCCGGATGGATCCGGCCCGGCGCTTGTTCCTGCTGGCTCAGGCAAATCTCCGCCAATATCCAGCCGTGCATGACGGCTTCGAGGCGGGCCAAGCTTTGGTCGAGATTGCCGACTGGATTACCCTGCTAGAAGGAGCCGAGACCAATCCCTTCCCTAAAAGCCCGGCCCCAGTTCTGCGCGTCATGGAACGCTGACCTGTTCGGGTTAAACCTCAGCCCAGGGCGGCGAGGCTTTGCTTGCGGCCGTCTAGGAGGAAGTCGAGGTAGTGGCTGAGCTTGGTCTTCATCTCCAACCGGGGAATCAGAGCGTCGATGAGGCCGCGCTCGATCAGGAACTCCGTGGTCTGGAAGCCGGGGGGCAACTCGGACTGGGTCGTATCCTTGATGACGCGTGCGCCGGCAAAACCAATGCGGGCGGCAGGCTCGGCCAGAATCAGATCACCGACGCTCGCGTAGCTGGCCATGACGCCGGCAAAGCACGGGTCGACCAGCACGGAAATGAACGGCAACCGCTGACGGGCATGGTAGGCGAGGGCGCCGCACGTCTTGGCCATCTGCATGAGGCTGAACATGCCTTCATACATGCGCGCGCCGCCGCTGGTGGAGATGATGATGACCGGCAGACCGCGTTCCGTGCCGGCCTCGATGAGGCGGGTGAGCTTTTCACCGACGACGGATCCAAGCGAACCGCCGAGGAAGCTGAAATCCATTACGGCCAGGGCCACGCGATGATTGCCCAGCTTGCCGATCCCCGTGACTACTGCGTCCTTCATCATCGGGAACTTCTTTTTGGCCGACGCCAGTTTGCCTTCGTAGGAAGCGGCTCCGGTGAACTTCAAGATGTCGACGCTCTCCATCAACGGGTCCATCTCCTCGAAGGAGCATGTGTCGACGAGGGAATGGATGCGTTCGCGGGCACCGATCGGGAAATGATGCGAGCACTTCGGGCAAACCTTGAGGTTATCGTCGAGCTCCTTGTCGTAGATCATGCCTTCGCAGCTCGGGCATTTGGTCCAAAGACCCTCGGGGATGTCCTTCTTGCGGGTCTTCGAGCCGCCGAGCTTGGGCTTCTTGAGGAAGGTCGTGGCGTTCTGCGGCGGTGGCGTCACAGCGGGCTCTACAGTGTCAACGCCGGGAACCTTTTTCGTAAACGTAGTCGTAGCCATCTTGGTTGCTCTAGTCGGACGAGATCAGGGCGAAACGATACCCACGAGGTCCGGCTTGGCAACGGGAACGTTCTGGTTGGGAAGCCGACTTTTGGCTCATTTAGCCTGCGGTCAGGTGCCGCGCGCGACTGTCCACACGATCACTTCCTCGGCTCCCGCGCGCCGCAGCACCGCCGCACAGGCGGACGTGGTGGCGCCAGTTGTCAGGACGTCGTCGACGACGATCAACCGAAGTCCCTTCAGGTTCGGCTTTCCGTTGGGCTTGAATGCGCCCCGCATGTTCGCGCCACGTTGGGAGCGGGTCAGAGCTGTTTGTGTTCCCGTGAAACGCGTCCGCTCGATCCAGCCGGTCTCCAGAGGGATGCCTGTCGCGGTCGCCAAGGCGGCCGCGAGTCGTTCGGCTTGGTTGAATTCCCGTTCACGCAGACGGGTGGGATGTAGCGGAACCGGCACGAGGCCATTCCATGAACCGCCTTTCAGCTCTGGAACAGCGGCGCGGAGCAGCAGGTCGGTGAGGAATGGTTCGAGGAAAAGCCCGTGGCTGTATTTGTAGCGATGGATCACGTCCATCACGACGCGTGTGGCGTGCACCGCGGATCTCGCGTGGGAAAAGGCCAGATCAAGCTCCGCGCAATTGCCGCACTGGAACACGCCGGTGATTTCCCCTTCGTAGGGCAACCCGCAGCGATCACAAAATGGTTCGCGGACGAATCGAACGCCGTCGGGCCGATGCCAGCAGGCCGCGCAGACGTAGCCGTCGCAAGCTTCCGCTCGCTGTTCGCCGCAGAGTTGGCAGACGTTGGGAAACACCAGCCCAAGCCCATGATGAACGGCTTCCTGAAGCCGAAGGAGAGCGGGCCGGGGTTTCATGTCCTCGCGCCCGGAGCGGGCCGGGCTCTCCATCGGATGATCCAGACGCAAAGGAGCCCGAGAACGGCGGCGCCGATCCAGCCGTCCGACACCTTGTCCGATCCCCAGAGGCGCAGGTTGGAGCTTTCCGAGATCGGCGCAAAAGGAGCCGCCAATCGGATCGCCAAGACCCAGCCGGCATGCAGCGCGACGCAGCCCCAGAGATGCCGTTGGCGTTGGTAGACGTAACCCAAGGCGAGGCCCGCGAGCGTCAACGTCAGGAAGGCCGGCACGATCAGAGTGCTGTCCGTGAATCCGACGGCCATCTTCGGAAGAAGTTCGAAACCGGAAGTCCAGGTAACAGGTCCCTGCCACCGTGCGGCCGACAAGAAGTGCACCGCCGAATAGACGAGGCTGCTGAGCGTCAGGGCCGGGATCCATCCGAAGGTTCGACGGAACCCGGACAGGATGGCTCCCCGGAAGAGGAGTTCCTCTACCAGCGCGACACTGAAAGCCCCCGCGGCGGCCTTCGCCAGAAGCGATCCCCATCCCGCGGCCCCTATCTCCCCTTCAAGGCTTCTACCTCCTCCGACGACCGCCACTCCGATGACCACCGCGATCGACCCGATTCCGACAAGCAGGCATTTGGCGGAGTCTCGGAGGCCGCCAGGAGGAAACATCAGCCCGATTTCAGAACTCGAGCGCACGCCCAGTTGCCGGACGAACGGAACCAATCCCGCCAGCGCCAATATTATCAGGCAGCGGTTCAAGACGCGATGGAATGGAACCCCGACCCACGAAGCAAACAGACCCGAATGATCCGCCAAGCCGTTGACCAGTTGGAATGCCCAGGGCGCCAGCAGGGCGCCCCCGGCGAAGATCCAGATGATGTAACAGCACAACGCGCTCAACGGCCGCATGGTTTCAACAAACTAGAAACCGACCTGCCCGTCGCCAAGTCCTGACTGTTGCCAAAACGACACAAGCCCCTGAAGCTCCCGGCCCGATAGCCGACAGCCACATGAGTCTCGAAGATCAAAGCACGTCCCGTCCCGCCGGACCCGTCCGGTTTGGGCCCTATTTGCTTCAGGAGCAGATCAATGCCGGTGGAACGGCCGAGATCTGGACCGCCACCAACGAAGACGGCGAAATCCTCGCCATCCGCAAGATCCTGGACAAACACCGGTTCAATTTCGGCCAGCGTGGCCGGTTCAAGAACGGGGCCGACATCCACGAGCAGATCAGCCCGCACGAGTTCATCGTGGGCTTCATCGAGAACGGCAAGATCGACGGGTCGCTCTTCATCGCGATGGAGTTCTTCGAGTGCTCGAATCTCAAGCTCCTGCTCTCCCGCCAGGACGAGATACTCGGCGAGATGATAGGGAACATCCTCGTCGACATGGCCAAGGGCCTCGACTACGTGCACGACTGCGGGTTCATGCACCTTGACTTCAAGCCGGAGAACGTCCTCGTCTCCCGCAACGGCACCGTGAAGCTCTGCGACTTCGACCTGTCGCTGCCCAAGCCGGAATCGCCCAAGAAGTTCGGCAAGCTACCCGGCACTCCTGCCTACATGTCGCCCGAACAGCTGCGCGGCGATCCGTTCGACCAACGGGCCGACATCTTCGCGTTCGGCGTTTCGGCCTACGAGCTGTTGACCGGCCAAAAGCCTTTTGTCGGCGATACCGTCGAGGAAATCATGGCGGGCCACCAATCCGGCGAAATCGTCTCGCCCCGCGAGCTGAACCCTGAGATTCCCGGCGGCTTGGAATCGATCCTGATCAAGTGCCTCGCCGTCGAGCCGAACGCCCGTTACGGCTATTGCAGTGTGCTCGTCCGGGACCTGCAGACGGTTCTCTACGTGGACGAACCTCAGGGCAATCAGGGGGACGAGAACCCGTTCTCGTGACGGCTAGGGCCTCTTCACCAGCTTCAACGACTCCGGATCAAACCACACGGTCCCCTTGTCGGCTCGCAGTTCCGCCACCAGTTCCACTTCGCCGCCGTTGGCCAGGCTGAAGTCGTAACTCAGGGCCGTCCACTCGCTGGAGCCGGAAAGCTTGTTGATCCGGGGTTGGACGTTCCCCGCGATTCGCAGGCCAGCGCCTTCACCCTTCGGATTTTTAGACGCGGCGATGTCCTTGGCCATCGCCCGTCCTTCCAAGGAATAGCGCCCGGGCGGCAGGTTGAGACGCGTGCGCCACGATCCGGCGGAGCCGGGACTGGCCGCCACGACCTGGAACGCCTTTCGGCCGTCGGGTGTCGTGATCGTGTCGATGCGGGTGTTCCCAGCCTCCTGGCGCGGTTGCCATCCACTGACGACCGCTGCGCCTCGTGCGTCAAACCGGAGTGGCTTGGGGAGCGATGCGAGCTGCTGTTGGATGGAGCGGGAACGGTTCAGGACCTTGTCCCGGATGTCGCGGGACTGGTTGGCGAAGTCCCGCGCCCAGTTCTTGTCGAATTCCTCCAGACTCGACCGGATGCGCGCGGAAAGCTCGGCCACCTCATTAGTCACCGTCTCCATCACGAAGATCTTCTCAGTGATCTGCTGGAACCGATCCACGTAGCGCGTGTGCATTTCCGGAATGGCAAAGGTCTGCCGCGCCACAAGGCCATTGAAGCCCGGGTTGATCGGGTAGTTCGAGTCCCAGAACATCTGGTCCATGCCGTGGGGGATGAAGGTGAACTTGCCGGTCTTGAGATCGTGGTAGAGCCGGTAGTTGTTCGGCTTCGCGGCATACCCGTCCCAGTCCGAGGTCAGCGTTTGGAGGACGCAGAATGTGGTGAAACTTTCCAGATCGAGGATCTTGTCTAGGCGCTCCAGGCGATTGGACATCGGGGAATTGGCCGCAGCAATGAGCGCTTTCAGATCGGAACGGTTGGTCTGGCTGATGCCGGAACTCATCTCGATGTTGCCGTCGATGTCGGTGAGGAATCCGCCGTCGTAGAGGTTGCCTTTGTTACTCTGGAAATTCCGTTTGAGCCACGTCTTGTCGTAGCCCTCCTTGAGGACGAAGAGCCCCAGGTCGCGGCCGTTCAACCACACCCGTGCGTGGGTTCCACGCGCTGTCGGGACTCCGGCCTTGCGATAGAGTTCCCCGCACAGGATCTCCGTTATAAAGGACGGATCCTGCACGGAGTTGTTGAGGTGGAACTTGTCGAGGCCGTGGAAGCTCTGGCCCTTGGCGAACTTGTCCATGTTCAAGGTCAGGGCCGGCTTGTCGTCGATGCCCCGCGTGCTGCCAGCCGCGCCTTTGACGTGGATGGAAACGCTCCGCCAAGTGTTGCTGCCCTCGCTGACGGTCGCCTTGACGCTCTTTTTCCGGTCGTTGCGGAGCGACTGCATCTCCTCCTTCGCGATCTCGATCCGGATCTTCGG
>Ga0163144_10025157_pt1 | contig 11642 bp, 10 predicted proteins | sample OliLak19BULKMAT1_FD_123175 | JGI IMG/M metagenome (GOLD analysis project Ga0163144, IMG submission 123175) | Freshwater microbial mat bacterial communities from Lake Vanda, McMurdo Dry Valleys, Antarctica - Oligotrophic Lake LV.19.BULKMAT1 | ecosystem: Environmental > Aquatic > Freshwater >... | reverse complement strand
TCGCCCCCCGCGCCGCTGAGTTCGAGGCCGCCGCCAGGCAATTGCTGGCACCCTGCGCCAGCCATGCCGACTTGCTGAAAATCCAACTGCCCGAGAACGTGCCGGCCTATGTCTGGTACGACACGGTGCTGCACAACAAGCGGCATGCGCAGCCGCCGATGGATGATACGGAATGGGCCATCGCCTTGGCCCAGATTCTCGGCTATATCGCGGTGTACCAAAAGATCCTGGCGGAACGGGCGATCCAGCATGTCGCGCTCAGCCACGGCTGGAAGAGCGAGTTCGCCTCGCTGGTCTGGCTCGCGTTGCGGCGCAACGTTGAGGTCGCGGTGGTAACCGCCGTATCCGAGGCGATCCGCATCCGGCGCCTGCGCACGCTGGAGGATTTCCGCCTGCCGGTTGAGAACCTGTCTTATGCCGTGTACGAACAACTCGATGACCATGCCAAGGACAATCTGGCCACCTATGGCGAAGCGGAGCTGCATCGCCGCCAGACGCAGGTGACGACCGACATCAACATCAAGTTCGCCTATACGCCGGGCAAGTCGGTCACCGAACGCGAGGCGGCGCGCGCCCTGATGGGGGCGACCGATGATCGGCCACTGGCCGTCATATACGGCCACTCGTGGTTCGACTATCCGCATCTCTACGGGATGCGGAATTTCGACGATTTCCTCGACTGCCTGAAGGCGACCGTGGAGCAGATCCGCAGCTTGCCGCATGTGCTATGGCTGCTGCGGCCGCATCCGATGGAGCAATGGTACAACGGCTATCGGATGCGCGAAGCGGTAGCAAACCTGCCGTCGCATGTCCGCCTGATTCCAGACAACATCGACACGTTGACGGTCATGTCGGGGGCGGATGCCATTGTCACGGTGCACGGCACTGTCGGCATCGAGGCCCCGGCGGCCGGGTTGCCGGTCGTTGCCGCCGACAATTCCTACTATGCCGATTGGGGTTTTGCCCACGTGGCCAGCAGCCGCCAGCACTACTTCGACTTGCTGGCCAATATCCAGACCTTACCAAAGCCCGACGCCGAAGCCCGCCGGCGGATGCTGGCCTGCTTCGTCTGCGCCTATGGCGAGCCATTGTCGGCTTTCCAGGCGCTGCGCGTGCCGTGCGACAGCCGGGGCTCACGGCTTTTCCAGGAGGTTCACGAAATCGTTCGGGAAAACCGGCAGGCGCTCGACATCGAAGTGGACCGCATCGCGGAATTCCTGGCCCAGGACCGAATCGATTCGTTCACGGCTTATGCCTTTGTAAGTGCGGCCGAACAGACCGGCACCCGGGCGGCGGCGGAATAGACAATGGATGATCTCGCTGTACTTGGCGGCGTCCCCGCCCTCGGCCACACCCTGCGGCCCTATCGCAGCATCGGAGAGGAAGAACGCCTGGCGGTGGACCGCGTCATGCGCTCAGGCGTGCTGTCCGGCTTTGTCGGCGCTTGGTGCGCCGATTTCTGGGGCGGGCCCGAAATCAGGGCATTCGAGGCGGCTTGGTGCGACACATTCCAATGCCGCTACGCCATCTCGGTCAATTCCAATACCAGCGGCATGATCGCGGCACTTGGGGCGGTTGGTGTCGGTCCCGGCGACGAGGTGATCGTGCCGCCTTACACCATGTCAGCCACCGCGATGGCCCCGCTGTTTTACGGTGGCGTGCCGGTTTTTGTGGATATTGAACCGGAAACCTTCTGTCTTGATCCGGCGGCGGTCGAGGCGGCGATTTCGCCGCGCACCCGGGCCATCATGGCGGTCAATCTGTTTGGGCATCCTGCGGCCTTGTCGGCTTTGCGGGCTGTGGCGGATCGCCGCGGCATCTACCTGATCGAAGACAATGCGCAAGGCCCGCTGGCCACCGAAGATGGCGCCTATTGCGGCACGATCGGCCATATCGGCGTATTCAGCCTCAACTACCACAAGCACATTCATACTGGCGAAGGCGGCGTTTGCACTACCAATGACGAGGGCCTGGCCAAGCGGATGGCGGCAATCCGCAATCATGCGGAGAATGTGCCGACCGAGCTTGGCCTGACCGACCTCACCAACCTCGTCGGCTTTAATTTCCGCATGACCGAGCTTTCCGCCGCCATCGGCATTGAGCAGCTCAAGAAGGTGGAAGCCCTGGTGGCCGGGCGTGAGCGCATTGCCGATCGCATGACGGCGGCACTGCGTGACCTGCCAGGTCTGCTGCCGCCGCTGGTGCGCCCGAATTGCCGACATGTCTATTATGTCTGGGCGATGCGATACGACGAGGCCGCAATGGGCATGCCGCGCGATGTGTTCTCGCGGGCGCTCGCGGCCGAGGGCTTTCCGGTATCGCAAGGCTATGTGGAGCCGCTCTACATGCTCCCGGCATTCCAGAAACGCATTGCCATCGGCCGCGACGGCTTTCCGTTCACGCTCAGCAATCGCAGCTATGCAGCGGGTCTGTGCCCCGTCGCCGAGCGCATGCATCGCAAGGAACTGGTCGAATTCCACATTTGCTCCTACGAAGTCGATGACGCGGAGACCGATGCCCTGATTGCCGCGATCCGCAAGGTGCATGCCGGGCGCGCGGACCTGAAGCGGCTCAATGCCTGAAAGAAGGTTTTTGCGGAAATTCCGTAACGGGCTGCGTCTTGGGCTGGACCGCCTGTATAGGACAAGGCATCCAGGCGGGTTCGGTCGTTTCGCCTTGCGCGGCCTGTCGCCGCTACTCGCCGGACTGAACCCGAATGATCGCTGGTCCTTGCCGATTTATGCGGCCGCTTGGAGCAGGGCTGCCGAATTGCCGCCGGCTGGCCCAGCGGTGCCAGCGAAGCGCATCTTACTATTCTCCGCCTATAACGGCCAAATCAGCGCCGATCTGGCGATGGCTACTCTGCTGGCGTGGCGCGGCCATCGGGTGACGATCGGCTACCTGCCAAAACTGCGCAGCCCTGTGAAGGACCCGCTCAGGGACCACCCCTCCGCCGCAGCCTATGTGGCTGGCGCGCTGGCCCCCGTCGAGCGCGCGAGCGGCGGGCGAATTCGCTGCGTCGATCTGTCTGTCGGCGTGAATCCCTTACTGCCGCCTCCCGACCCGGAATTTGTCCGGAGTCAGGCAAAGGCAGACGTGGTCATGCGGCTGTTGCGCGAGACGATCGATGAAAATGATCGCGACGTTCGCATCGCCCTCGACTATTACCTTGAGGTCGGTCGCGCCGGTCAGCAGGCCGCATGTCAACACCTGGATCGCTGTCGTGGCGACTACGACATATGCCTAGTGCCGAACGGCACGACGTTCGAAGGCGCCCAAATGGTTCGCGCCGCCAAGCTGTCGGGACTGCCGGTGACGACCTACGAGAAGTTCGCCTTCCGCAATGTACGGGTGATGAACCATGGCGACGATTTTCGTGCGTTCCTGGACCTGGACCTTGCGTGGAACAATCGCGACCGGCTGAAACTTGCGCAGGAGCCGTTTTATTCGCGCGCGGTTGCACGGGCCCGCAGCCTACTGGATGAACGCCGCCGCTCCACCACCAGTTCGTGGGCATGGTCGCTGCAGCAGGCACCCGACCAGACCACGGCCGAGGCACTGGCAGACATTGGCTTGCAGCCGGGTGAGCCGTTCGCCCTAGTCTGCACCAACGTGCCCTATGATGCCGGTTACGACAAGCTGACCCGGTTTTTCCCCAGCATGCACGAATGGCTGGTCCAGACGGTACGGACCTTGCTGGAACGCACCGACTTGCGGGTTGTTGTCCGGGCGCATCCCGGAGAGGCGGCTCACTATGGCGGCAAGGAGCGCAGCGAGATCAATCTCGAACGCGCCGGGCTGCTTGGTCATCAGCGGCTGCTCGTCATCACCGGTGAGCAGAAAACCAATACTTACGGTCTCATGGAATCGTGCCGATTTGGTGCCGTGTTCTCGTCCACCACCGGTCTGGAAATGGCGATGCTGGGCAAGGCCGTCGCCATTGGCGCCGATGTCTATTACCGCGCCAGGGGTTTTACCTCCGACGCCGAGAGCGGGAGCGAGTACGCGGATCTGTTAGTTGAGCTGGCCCGCTCCGCGCCGGCCCTGTCTGAAGCGCAACGGGCCGATGCCGCGCTGTTCCACTTCATACTGCACTTCGTGATGCAATGGCCGTTTCCCTATGACAAGCCCTCGGCGATTGCTGCCTGGCCGCCCGATAGGCTGCTGCGCGATCCGGCCATGGCGCGCTACATCTCCACCTTGGACGCCTTGGTCCTGAGCGACGCCGAATGGGCCGAGGCGGCGCCATCGTTTCTATCGGCCACCGGCGCGAACCATGTCTCCCGGGCGCTGGACGGCGGGCGCTAGCTAGGTGAAAGTTGTTGCCACGATAGAGGCGCGCATGACCAGTTCGCGTCTGCCAGGCAAGGTGCTGATGCTAGCCGGTGGGAGGCCCTTGCTCGGTATTCTGATCGAGCGCCTCCACTCGGTAGCGGCGATTGACGAGGTCGTGGTGGCCACCACCGTGAACGGGACCGATGACGATGTTGCCGCCGTGGCCACGTCGTCTGGCGCGACAGTGTTCCGCGGTAGCGAACATGACGTGCTGGGCCGGGTCGCCGGTGCCCTGGCGATGGCCAAGGCTGAAATCGCAGTTGAGATAACCGGCGACTGTCCCCTGATAGATCCGGCCATTGTCGGTGCTTGCATTGACGAGTTTCACGCCAGCGTCGCGACCTCTGCCTATGTCGCCAATACTACAGGCCCCGAACTGGGTGTCCCACCCGGCCTCGACGTTCAGGTGTTCCGCGCCGAGGCGCTGCACCAGATTGAGCGCGAAACCGCCAATCCCGATGACCGGGAGCACGTTTCCATGCCGTTTTACCGGCCCGAGAATGCCAGTCGATGGCGCCCGCGCTTTCTGAGCTTTTTCCCCGCCGACCTGTGTCGGCGGGTTTGGATCAGTTTGGACTATGAGGCGGACTACCGTTTAATCAAGCAGGCCTATGAGGCTTTGGTCGACACCGCCCCGCTGTTCGGCGCGCGTCCGTTGATCGACTATTGCCTGCGGCAGTCGGCATTAACGGCCGAATGCCTGCGGCTGCGCGGCCTTCCGGCATGAAGGCCCGCTACAGGGTGGGGCTAATTGGTCTGGGCGGCATTGGCGCCGACTACGACACACCGGAAGATGACGCGATTCGGACTCATTTGAAGGCCTGTCTGGCCGAACCCCGCTTCGAACTCTGCGCGGTGGCGGACGCTGACCAAAGCCGATCCGCCGCAGCGGCCCAGGCCTGGAAACTCGATTGCCCGATACTGGCACCGCCCGAGTTCATGCAGCGGCACTACGACTTGGTTTGCATCGCCACGCCAACGGCGACCCATATACCCATGCTGCAGTCGCTGCTCGATCGCCCGCCGCGGCTGGTCCTGTGCGAAAAGCCATTGGGCGAAGACCGAGTGGCGGCGCGCACCGTACTGGACGGCCTGTCGAAGGCCGGCACCGTCGTTGCGGTGAATTATATGCGGCACTGGCTTCCTGGCTTGGACGATTGGCTTTTGGCGGCGGGGGCCGGATCGTTCGGCAGACCGCTTGCGGTCAACGCCCGGTACTCGCGCGGCTTTCGCAACAACGGGTCTCACCTGTTCAGTTTGGTCGCGGCGGCGCTGCAGCCGACCGATGCTTTGGTGCTGCATGAGCGATCGCCGGTGAACGACGGCGTCGTGAACGATGCAACGCGTTCCCTGCTAATCGAGTTGACTTGCGCCGGCGCTGCTGTCCCGTTCTGGCTGTTGGGAATTGACGGCCGTCGGCAAACCGCCTTCGGGATCGAATTGTTGTTTGAGGATGCGGCCATTGTTGTCGAGGATCGCGATGGCATCCGCGCGCGCCTCGACCGCGCGACCGGGACATTCGGGCATGGCTTCGCTAATGAGTTGCGCGCCAGTGTGGAATTTCACGATGCGCCGCCCCGCCTACTCGCGACGGTCTGGTCGAACCTAGCGGATTGTCTTGACGGCTCTGGAAGACCGGCCTGCACGGGTGCTCTGGCCCTGGCCGCCGCCGACTTGATGGATCGGCTGGCGGCATGACTGATCGGCCGCTTCGCGTACTGATGGCCGCCCACGACGCGGGCGGTGTCAACATAATGGTGCCGCTGTTCGATGCTTGGCGGGCCGGCAGGGGGATTGAGCCCTGGTTCGTCGGCACACCGGCGGTTTGCCGTGAAATGGCCTGGCGCGTTCCCAATCTGCGGATTGTGCCTTGGTGCGCCGCTGTGACCGAAACCGCCGTGGCCGATGCGTCCACGATGGCGCGTCTGCTTGAGCGGCATTTCGACGGCGGTGACTGGGATGCCGTGGTGTGCGCCACCAGCGCGAACATCCTGCTGGAAAAGATCATATTGCGCCATGCCCGGGCGTGCGCTGTGCCGACCTTCGCCTATTGCGACATGTGGTGGGCCTATGCCGAGAGGTTCAGTGACGGCGGCGGCTGGTACATGCCGGACCGGCTGTTTGTGGTCGATGAACGGATGAAAAGCGAGGCTTCTGCCGTCGCTTGGCCGGGGGCGATCACCATTGAAGCGGTCGGCAGTCCGATGTACGAGGCGTTGATAGAACGCCGTGCAGGTAGCGGTGCGCAAAGCGCCAACGCTGCCCTCCGCTTCATTTCCGAACCGGCATCAACCCGGTTTCCGGCCTCCGGCATCGACGAGTTTGAGATCGCCGAGGAGTTGATACGCTTGGCCCGCGCTGCGGGCGTCTCCCGCCGGATCACGGTCCGCACGCATCCCGTTGATCATATTGAGGCCTGGCGACGCTTTGTCTGGCGCAACCGTGACCAGGGGGTGGAGTTCGACGTGGCGCCGCTTGAGGAATGCGTCGAGGACACCTGGGCGGCCGTCGGCATTTCGTCGATCCTCCTCACCGAACTAGCGATGGGCGGCGTGCCTGTCGCCTCGTTCCAGCCAAAGGCTGCCGATCCCGGCTATTTCTGCCTGCCGTTCGCCGAGTTCGGCATCGCCCGCTTGGCCGATGGCGCAGCGTTCCAAGCCTGGCTTTCATCGGTCGATTCCGGCATACCTGCCGCCGCTTCGGCCAAGCATCGGGGCGCGGTTGAGCGCATCACGCGGCGCCTGCTGGATGTTGCGCTGCCGGTCGGCCAGGTGCGCGCATGATCCGGGCCAAGGCGCCCTCTCAAGCAATGTTTTCAGGCTTGCGCGATGGCTTGGCGCTATTGCTGCCGCGCGAGCGACGCGATGCCGTGCTGCAACTCGGTTCGACCATGATCAACGGGCTGTTGCAGACTGCGGCCCTTGCCGCCATTGCGCCGTTCGTCCAGGCGCTGATGGAGCCCGAGCGTCTGGCCGGCCGCACCTGGTGGATATGGATTGCGCAGTTTCTGCCGACCGAATTGGCGGAGCGCCCGCTCGTCGCCGCCGGCTTCCTATTGATGCTGCTTGTGGTGCTGAAGACGCTCTATGCCGGCCTGCACGTGATCTGGCAAACGGCGTTTATCGCTCGCTGCGAAACCCGGCTGGGCATCGACCTGCTCAACCGAATGCTGAACGCACCCTATATTTGGTCGCTGTCGCGCAACTCGGCCATACTGCGCGAGGTCGTCATGGGCCACACGGTGAATTGGTCGCGCGGCTTCATTCAGAGTCTTCAATTGCTGCTGAACGATTTGATGTTCGCCGTATTCATCTTGCTCACCCTGATCATTGCCAGCCCGGTTGCTGGCGTGGTCGTTGCCGCCGTATCTCTGCTGATGGCGCAACTGCTCCTGCGGGCGGTGCGGCCGAAGGTTTTCAGGCACGCTGAAGCGAAGCGCGCCGCCGGAATGTCCGCCGGGCTCATGGCGACGCAGTCCCTGGCGGGTTTCAAGGACGTGAAAATCAGCGGCATGCAAGGGGCTTTTCTCAAGCTCTTCGCCAGGGACTTCCACATTTACTCGAGCAACGATGCCCTGGGACGGCGCTGGCAGCAGGTACCGAAGCTCGGGCTTGAATTGGTCGGCTATTCGACGCTGGTCATCATCAGCCTGGTCGCCGTGGGGTCGGGCGCTGAGCGCGGCGAGGTGGTGTCCCTGATCGCGCTTTACGCCCTCGCTGCTATTCGTATGCTCCCAGTTCTGAGCAATGTGGTAAGTGCCATTAGCAATCTGGTTAACATATTCCCGGTTATTGCCGAATTGAATGAAGTCCGCCGGTCCACGGCAGTGCCCGAACCGGTTGGTGGCGTTGCGATGCATGACTGGACCGAGTTTGCGCTCGACCATATTTGCTTTCAGTATCCGGCGGGCGACCGGCTGGCGTTGCGGGATATTTCCGCCCGCATTGTCCGCCGCGGTGTTTACGGCATTGTCGGCCCATCGGGTGCCGGCAAAAGCACGCTGATCGATGTCGTCGCTGGGCTGCTGCAACCCGCGACGGGGCGCGTACTGGTGGACGGCCGGCCAGTGGATGCGGGGGATCTCGGTGCGTGGCGGAAGCGGATCGGCTACGTGGCGCAGAACCCCTTCATCCTCGATGCATCGTTGCGCGACAATGTGCTTTTTGGCGCCGCGCCGGACGAGACGCGACTGCAGGATGCGCTGCGGGCGGCCCAGCTGGGCGACCTTGTCGCGCAACTGCCCGAGGGCGTCGAGACGCGGCTGGGCGAACGCGGCGTGCGCCTGTCCGGCGGCCAGCGCCAGCGCGTGGCCATTGCGCGCGCGCTGTTCCGGCACGCCGACGTGCTTATCCTAGACGAGGCGACCAGCTCCCTTGACTCCCTCAGCGAGCGTGAGGTGAACGAGGCAATCGCCCGCTTGGCCGGACGGGTCACGATGCTGATCATTGCCCACCGGCTTTCGACCGTGCGCCATTGCCGGGAAATCTGGGTCATGGAGCAGGGCGGCCTTGCTGCCCGCGGAGACCACGAGGAGTTGATGAACATCTCACCGCTTTACCGGCAGATCGTGGAGCTTCAGTTTGCCGACGCGATGCCACGCGAACCACGGAAAGGAGCAGCATGATCGACCCCAAGCTGAACGAGATTTTTCGCGAGGTGTTCTCGCGACCGGAGTTGGCAGTGACCGAAAACACCACCGCCGCCGACATCAAGGAATGGGATTCCTTCAATCACATCAACTTGGTCATGCGAGTCGAGGAGGAGTTCGGCATTAGCTTCGGCACCAAGGAGATCGGCCAGTTGGCGAATGTCGGCGAATTGCAGGCGGCGATCCGGCGCAAGACCAAGGCATCCTGACGACCGATGCAGACCTACAGCGCCGCCGACTTGTCTGCTGCCCTACTTGCCATTGGGGTTGCGCGCGGCGATCTGATCTATCTGTCCACGCGCCTATACGGCCTGGGCGTGATGCTTGGTGCGCGCGGGCGTGACGACTTCCTTTCCCAGGTCCATGCTTCCGTGCGTTCCGTGATCGGGGCCGAGGGTACTTTAGTGGTGCCGACTTTCACGCAGCAAGTCGGCCGTTTCGGCCTGCCCTATGTCCATGAAGAAACGGCGTCCCTCACCGGCGTCTTCGGCGAATTTCTCCGGGCCCGGCCGGATGGGGTGCGCAGCCTGCATCCGGTCTTCTCCGTGGCTGCCGAGGGACCGCTGGCCACGGCGATCTGCGATGCGGTGGCACCAGCCGCCTTTGGCTTTGACTCCGCGTTCGATCGCATGGTTCGCTATGGCGGTCGCGTCGTCTGCATGGGATTTGACTATTACACCGGCCACATCGTCTCTCTCATGCACTATGTCGAAACCTCCTTCGCGGTGCCGTATTATTACAACAAGATTGTACGCGCAGATGTTTTTGCTGGCGGCCAGAAGGTGGAACGGCCGTTTGTCATCAACGTGAAGTATCCAGGCTTGGGCTGTCAGTTTGAGTATCGTCGTTACATCGACGCCTTGGCCGCTCGCAATGCCATCCGTTCTGCCGAACTGGGCGGCGGCATGATCTATAGTGTGACCTTGGCTGATCACATGTCGGTTGGCTATGACCTGCTAAAGACCGACGTCTATGCTTTCCTAGACCGGCCGCCGGCCTATACCGAGGGCCAGATTCCCTTTGATGGCCCGCCCGAGAGGATGAACGAGGCTGGCGCTTCAGCCTCGAACTGGCCGGGATTCTACCTCGGGCAATGAACGATTTTTGTTTCGTCGACCTAGTACTTGGCCATGAGCAGAATATGGCCGTGGATATCACGCCCGCCGATGTCGAGGCGTTTTGCCGGTCATCCGGCGACTGGTCGACGATCCATGTCGACGACGAGTATGCAGTATCGCGCGGCTTCGCCCAGCGCCTTGTTCACGGCATGCTGATCGGCTCTTACCTGTCGGCGTTTGTTGGCATGAAGCTGCCCGGCCGGCACGGCCTTTTGCAGTCGATGAACTGCCAGTTTCGCCGGCCCTGTTACGCGCCGGCGCACCTTGCGATCAATGGTAAGGTCGTACGGCGTTCGGAGGCTCTGCGGGTGGTAACGATAGACATAGTGGTGACACGGGATGCTGAAACGCTCGTCGTTGCCCAAGCCAATTCGGTAATGAAGGTTTAGGTGGAGGCCATGACGCCGTATTTTGAACATATGCTGGCTGAGATGAAGATCAGATATCCCAGTTTTTCCAATACTTGGGAGGAGACCCGCGCTGAGTTTGGCGCTTCGTGGCAGGCCGAGTTCGAGGCCAATATTGCGAACCTGATCGAGGCCGGCATGCTGACCCCGGATGAGGCGCTGGACGGCTATGCGGAGTTCTGTACGGATGCGCTGCGATCGCAGATTTTCTTCGAGCGCAACCGCCGCTACAAGGCATCGAACTATGCAGCCGTCGCCGCCGAGTACTATCACAATGTCGAATTCATGAACCGCGCCTACTTGCCCGGTATGTTCCTGTCACACTTTGTCTGGCCGCATCACCACCGCATGCTGCTGTGGTTCGGCGAGCTGATGAAGGGCTTGGACGGAAAGGTCGAAGCCTTTGCCGAGGTGGGCGTGGGCTGTGGCATGTACTCGAAGGAGGTTCTGCGCCTGTTCCCCGCGTCGCGAGGCTCAGGGTACGACATCAGTGAGCATTCCCTTGCCTTCACCAAGCGCGTTGCTGCCGCCTTTGGTTTTGGCGGGCGCTATGACATCCATCAGCAGGACGTGATCCTCAAGCCGCCGCCTGCGGTAGATCTGCTGCTCAACCAAGAGGTTTTAGAGCACCTGGAGGATCCGCCAGCTTTCTTGGCTGCGCTGTACAACATGACGCGGCCGGGCGGCCATGCATATATCGCCGCAGCGGTGAACGCCGCCCATGTGGATCACATCTATCTATATCGCTCGGTCGACGAGGTGCGCCAGCAGTTGGTTGCCGCCGGCTATTCCATCGTAGCCGAGCGGGCGGAACTTGCTTATGGCGGCAAGCCGATCGAGGTGACGCCTTGCCATGCCGGCTTCCTGTGCCAGCGGCCGGCTGCCTGAGACGTCGCGGACCGGTACGATAGTCTTGGTTAAGGCACCGGCAAACAGCGACGCGACATTGCGCGAAGCGGCAGCGGCGGCGTTGCACAAGGGTAGCGCCATATTACAGCTCGACCAGCGGGCGCAGGCGCTTGACGCTCTGCCCGGTGGGGCGACGACCCGGATCGCTGTTCTCGGAGGCCTGACCACGCGACCGATTGTTGCGGCGATCCGTGCCGTGCTCCTGGCCGAAGGGCTGACGCCGAC
>Ga0163144_10025156_pt1 | contig 11643 bp, 8 predicted proteins | sample OliLak19BULKMAT1_FD_123175 | JGI IMG/M metagenome (GOLD analysis project Ga0163144, IMG submission 123175) | Freshwater microbial mat bacterial communities from Lake Vanda, McMurdo Dry Valleys, Antarctica - Oligotrophic Lake LV.19.BULKMAT1 | ecosystem: Environmental > Aquatic > Freshwater > Lake... | reverse complement strand
TGGCGGACGCGGCGCTGCTCCGGAACGTGTCGAGGCGCGCGATCGAGAGCAACTCCGGGCTCTCGCCGTCGGAAGGAGCGCCCGCGTTCGCCGACGATTTGAAGGACGAAGGGCCGCTCGACGCGTGGGAGAGAGATTCGCAGGCCACGCCCGCTGTGCTCGCGGCACGACTGGAGAAGGAGGCGGGCGACAAATCTCGAACGGCGGCGTGGGCGACGCTGCTGCCGACCCTGTCGGCGACGGCGACGGAGCGCCTGACGAACGCGACGGGGTTCGCTGGCAAGGAGGCGAGCTACGCGATCGGCCTGAGCGCAACGTGGCGCATCGACCTCGTCGGGGTCCGCGGCGTCGCGGTGCAGAGCGCGGCCGCGGACGCCGGCACGATCCGGAAGGAGCGGGCCGAGCGCGACGCGAAGGACAGGGTGTTCGAGGCGCACCAGCAGGTGACGGCGCAGATCGCGAAGAGCAAGGCCGCGCGCGCCCAGACCAAGTCCGCGCAGCACGCAGCCGAGATCGCGCGAGAGCGCTACGCGCAGGGCGCCGGCACCCAGCTCGACGTGATCACCGCGGACCGTGACGCCTTCCAGGCCGACGTCGCCCGCATCCAGGCGGACGCGGACCTGGCGTTGGCGCGCGTCGCGTTGCGCCTCGCCGCGGGCAAGCCGCTCGACGGTGTGAGGTCGGCCGCGGGCGGCTCGAGCGCGGCGACCGCGGTGAGCCCGCTCGCGAAAGACGGCGCGGCGTCCGCTGTCGTCACGAGCGCGCCGGTGGACGCGAGCAGCGCGGCGGGCGCGAGCGCGAAGGGCGGCGCGCCGGTGGACGAGAGCAGCGCGGCGGGCGCGGGCGCGAAGGGCGGTGCGCCGTGAGCGGAGACCTGATGGCGGCGGAGGCGGAGGATCGCGCGCGGGCCGCGGCGCCGCGGGCGATGGTGCTGGTCCCCGAGCCCGAGCGGGCGAAGCCGCTCGCTGGCCGGGCGCCGCTGCTCGTGCGCTGGCGCGCGATGTCGCTCGCGGCGTTTCGCATGATGTTTCACGGCAAGCTGAAGATGATCGGGACGCTGTTCGGGGTGGTGTTCGCCGTCATTCTGTCGAACCAGCAGGCGGGGACGTTCCTCGGCCTGCTGAAGAAGAACACCATGCTCGTCGACAACGCCGGCGCCGATCTCTGGGTGATCCCGCCGTCCGCCGCGCAGATCCAGGCCGGGCCCACCCTGCCCGACGCCGTGCTCATGCAGGCGCGCACCACCCCCGGCGTGGCGTGGGCGGAGCCTCTACTCTACGGCGGCGGCACCGTGAAGAGCGCCAACGGCGCTACCGAGGCCGTGCAGATCATCGGGGTCAAGCTGCCGGCGATGCGCGGCGGGCCGTGGAACATGGTGGCCGGCACGCCCGACGCGCTCGCGCAGCCCGACACGATGATCTTCGAGGACAGCCAGCGCGACAAATTCGGCGGCATGAACCTGGGCTCGGTGCGCGAGCTGAATGGACGCCGCGTGCGCGCCGGTGGCTTCACGTGGGGCCTCGTGCCGTTCGGGCCGGCGTTCGCGTTCGCCGAATATGACCTCGCGCGCATGCTCCTCGGCACCGAGCCGTTCCGTGTGAGCTTCGTGATCATCGGCACCGAGCCTGGAAGTGATCCGAAGGTGGTCGCCGCCGACCTCGCGAAGCGCGTCCCCGAGGCGCGGGTGATGACGGCCGAGGAGCTCCGCTCGTCGACCGTGATGTACATCCTGACCCGCACGGCGATTGGCATCACGTTCGGCACCGCCGCCCTCTTCGGGCTCATCGTGGGCTTCGTCATCGTCGCCCTGACCATGTTCTCGGCCGTCATCGACAATCTGCGCGAGTTCGGCACGCTCAAGGCGATCGGCGCGACAAACGGCGATCTGAGCGTGCTGCTGCTCGTGCAGTCGTTGACGTACGCGACCATGGGCTCGCTCGTCGGGCTCGCGGTGGTCTCCCTGATGGCGAACGGCATCCGCTCGCCTCAGCTCGCGATGAACCTCTCGCCGCAGCTCTTCGGCGGGACCTTCGTCGTGATGCTCGGGCTCTGCGTGCTGGCTTCGTCGCTGTCGCTGCTCCGCCTCCGCAAGCTGGAGCCCGCCATGGTGTTCCGATGATGGACCTCGCAGTCTCCGCGAAGGACGTCACCAAGACGTTCGGCAAGGGGCCGCTCGCCTTTCAGGCCCTGAAGGGCGTGGACATCGAGGTGGGACGCGGCGAGTTCGTGTTGCTCGCCGGGCCTTCGGGCAGCGGCAAGACCACGCTGCTCTCGATCCTCGGCTGTGTGCTCTCCGCGTCGGCGGGGAAGGTGCAGCTCTACGGCGAGGACATCTCCACGCGGCGCGAGAGCGAGATGCCGCGACTGCGCCTCTCGTACATCGGGTTCGTCTTCCAGGGACACAACCTCATCGGCTCGATGACGGCGGAGGAGAACGTCGCGTTCCAGCTCCAGCTCCGCGGCTGGGACGCCCGTTCCTCGAAGAAAGAAGCGGCGCACCTGCTCGAGCGGGTCGGCCTGGGCGACAAGATCGATCGCAAGCCCGAGGAGCTCTCGGGCGGGCAGCGCCAGCGCATCGCGATCGCCCGCGCGATCGCCGGTGGACCGCCGCTGATCCTCGCGGACGAGCCGACCGCGAGCCTCGACGCGAAGAGCGGCCTCTCGGTCACCGAGATGCTGAAAGATCTCGCCCGCGAGCGCTTCCACACGGTCGTCGTGGTCACGCACGACAGCCGCATCTTCCACCTCGCCGACAGGCTCGTTCACCTCGAGGACGGGCGGATTGTGAGCACCTGATGACGCCAAAGAAATTCCCTGTTTCGCTGATTGGAATGGTCCTCGGCGCCGCGCTCTGCGCGACGGTGATCACGCGCACGCTGCTCGGTGGACCGCCCACCGTGCCGCGCACCGCCGACATCGCGAAGGCGGGGCGCGAAGAGCCGCCCCCCGAAGGTACCCAGGACGATCGCTCGCCGGTCCTGACGGGCGTCGCGTTCGGTGGCAACGGCATGGTCGAGCCCGCCGAGCCGGAGACCCGCGTCGCCGGCTCGGTGCCTGGACGAATCGCGAAGATCGCGGTGAAAGAAGGCGATCACGTCGAGCAGGGGGCGGTGCTAGTGGAGCTCGAGGGGGCGGTAGAGCGGGCCCTGCTCGCCGCCGCAGAGGCGGATCTGGCCGGATCGAAGGCCGAGCTCACGCGCGCCCTGCGCGGGCAGCGCTCGGAGGACGTCGAGGCGGCGACGGCCGACGCGAGCGCATCGAGGACGCGCGCCGAGCTGTCCGCGAGCGTGCTGGCCCGCACCGACGCGCTGGCGAAGAAAGGCGCGGTGAGCGCCGAGGAGCTCGATCGCGCGAAGAGCGCCGCTGTGGCCGACGAGTCGACGTTCAAGGCATCGGATGCGCGGCGGCGGCTGCTCCTTTCGGGATCGCGCTCGGAGGACATCGCGAGCGCGAGAGCGCGGATGACCGCAGCGGCGGCACGTGTGGAGCAGGCGAAATCGACGATGGATCGGCTGCTGATCAAGGCGCCGATCGCCGGCGAGGTGCTGCGGGTGAAGTATCGCGCGGGGGAGTACTACGCGCCGCAGGGCGGCGAGGCGCTGCTGCTGCTCGGCGACACGAGCAAGCTGCGGGTGCGCATGGACGTCGACGAGCGCGACATCGCGAAGATCAAGATGGGGGCGCAGGCGTGGGTTGTCGTCGACGCGTTCCAGGGCAAGAAGTTCGGCGGGAAGGTCTCGGAGATCGGGCGGCGCATGGGTCGCAAGAATGTCCGCACGGACGAGCCGACAGAGCGCATCGACACCAAGATCCTGGAGATCGTGATCGATCTCGATCAGGCGAGTGAGCTCGTGCCCGGCCTGCGCGTGATGTCGTACATCGCTGGCGACAAGCCGAGCGGCTGACAGTCGCGATCGACGACACCGACGCGCCAGGGCGGCTGGCGGCGCGAGCGGCTGACGATCGCCATCGACGACACCGGCGCCTCCGTGCCGCCGCGAGCCGGGTGGCTGGCCATCGCGATTGACGACAACTCCGTACGGGCACGGCTGGATCGAAGGCTGCCGCACGCGCCGAAGTCACAAATACAATCCCTAAGTTTGACGGGCTTTCCGGAGCAGGTCCACGTTTCGCCCGGCGGCGAGCGGGTGGTACTTGTGAAGGATCTTGCGGGCCTCTTCGACCGGGAAGGCGGGCGAGACGTGACCGCTGTGGCCAATGGCCGGGAGGCCCGCGCAGATGGCATTGAGAATGGCCTCTTCGACGACGTCGACGGTGGCCTCGTGCAAGGGGTCGAGGGCCGTGTCGAGCACCAGCTCCGCCCGGTAGCGGCCGTGCGGGCGGCGCCGCGGGACGCGGTTGGCGGTGCTCCAGGCGACGATGAACTCACCGGAGTTGTGGGCGACGTAGCCGCCACAACGCCCGATGGCGAGCGCCGCGCGCCGCGACAGGCGCCCGAGCTGGCGGTGGACGAGCGGCACGTCCGTCGACAGGAGGACGATGATGGAGCCCGCCGGGCCGCGACGCGGCAGGCTCACGTAGTGGGGGGCGAGCAGCGCGCCCACGGGCATGCCGTCGACCCGCAGGTTCTCCAGCGCGCCGAAGTTCGACAGGACGAGGGCGCCGAGCACGCAGTCGATGCCGGCGATGCGGACGATGCGGCTGGCGGTGCCGATCCCCCCGGAGAAGTCGAACGACTGCATGCCGGTCCCGGCGCCGACGTTGCCCTCGGCGACGGGCCCCGGACGGGCGGTGTCGAGCGCCTTCCACACGTCACTCTCGGTCACGTGGCGCCCCACCGCGTCGTTCATGTAGCTGTCGTCGCACTCGCCCACGACGGGGATCACCACGTCGTCCTCGCCGCCGATCGTCGGGTGCCGGCGCGACATCCACGCCACGGTCGCGTCCGCGACGCGGCCCACGCACATGGTGGCGCACAGCAGAATGGGTGTCTCGCAGACGCCCCACTCGTCGATCTGCGACAGCCCGGTCACCTCGCCCGCGCCGTTCAAAATGAAACCGGCGGCGAACACCCGCTTCTCGTAGACGTCGCCCGAGGCCGGCATCACCGCCGTGACGCCCGTGCGGACAGGGCCCTTGCCCGCGACCAGCTTGCCCTCGCCCTCGATCTTGGTGACGTGCGAGACGCGCACGCCCGGAACATCGGTGATGGCGTTGTGCTGCCCGGTCGGGTACCTGCCAATCGCAATGCCCAGGTCTCGAATGCGCGGGCGCGAGGTCAGCCTCGGTTTGTCCGGAATCCGCTTCACGTCGTGCCCGCTACCTTCATGGGCGGAGGTGGCACGGACGCAAGTCCGGAGGTCGAGCTGGACGCGGCGCCGGACGCCGCCGAGCGCCCGTGCTGACAGCGCTTGATCGCCCCTGCCAGGATCTCGCCGATGAGGGCCTTGTGATCCATTCCGGCGTGTTTGGCGATGACGCAGAGGTCCGAGAAATCAGGCGCCAGGCCGGGCAGCGGATTGACCTCCAGCACGAACAGAGTGCCATCCTCGGCCATGCGCAGGTCGACCCGGGCCACGTCGCGGCAGTCGAGCGCGGCGAAGGTGTCGCGGGCGGCCTTTTCAAGGCGTTTTTGCTCGGTGGGGGTGAGCTTGGCGGGGCACTCGAAGCGCACCTTGGTGGTGTCGGCCTGCTTCTCCTCGAAGCCGTAGACGGGGTGCTGGCCGGGATCGACGAACACCACCTCCATGATCGGCAGCACGCGCGGCCTCCGCTCGCCGAGCAGGCCGACGGTGATCTCGCGCCCGACGATGTATTCCTCGACGAGCGCCGGCTGGCCATAACGTTCGATGAGCAGGCGCGCGGCGGCGCGGACGCCGGCCTCGTCATTGACCACCGACGCCGAGGTGATGCCCTTGGAGGTGCCCTCGGCGTTCGGCTTGATGATGACGGGATAGCGGAAGGGCCGCAGCTTCTCGCGGCCCGTCGACAGGATCTGCCAGTTGGGCGTGTCGATCCCGGCGGAGCGCAAGATCTGTTTCGCCAGGCTCTTGTCGAGGCAGATGGAGAGGGTCGTCGGATCCGAGCCGGTGTAGGGGATGCCGAGCATTTCGCAGAGCGCGGGGACCTGCGCCTCGCGGCCCCGGCCGCGCCGTCCCTCTGCCACGTTGAACACCACGTCGGGAGACGCCCCGGTGAGCGACATGGGCAGATCGGCGTCGGCCTCGAGCGGCACCACGATGTGGCCATAGGCCTCGATGGCGCCGGAGATCGCGCTGATCGTCTTGGGCGAGTCGAACTCGGCCTCGTCGTCGCCGGCCTCGCGCTTCATGTTGAAGGTCAGCCCGACGCGCAGCGTCTTCTTGGGCCGGCGTCCGGCGCCCTCGCGCTCGATCAGGTTGAACTTCTTGCAGGCGCCCTTCACGAGCGCACGGACCGCGTCTTCCAGGCTGGCGCCCCGGGCCAGCTTCTCGACGAGCAGGCACAGAGTCGCCGTGTCGGGGCCGACACACGGCAGCCCGAGCTCCTCGAAGATCGCTGGAAACAGCGCGTCGCGGGTGCGCCCTCGCTGGCCCTCGGCCAGGTTGATCACCAGATCCGGGGGCGTCGCCTCCATGCGGGCGATCACCCGGGCGGGCGAGCCCGACACGTCGATGCGCTCGACGTCGTGCCCCAGCTTGGCGAGCGCCCCGGCGAGGGCCTCGACGGTGGCGGTGGTGGCGGTCTCCGGGGCCTCGTCGGGGCCGGTTCCCCGGACAGCGAACGTGAGCGCGATGCGCATCCCTTCTCGCTTTCGCCGCACGCTGCGGCGTCGTGACGGTACTGCCGGCCGCGGGAGGCACGCCAGCGATTTCGCGCCCCGCGCGATGCGCGTCTGGGCCCTGCCCGCAGGCTTCGCGACGTGATAACGCGACCCGCGTGAGCACATCGTCTCCGCCTTCGTACGATCCGCCGCCCGAGCTGAACGAGCCGCAGCGCAACGCGGTCGCGCACGCCGAGGGGCCGCTCCTGGTCTTCGCCGGCGCGGGCAGCGGCAAGACGCGCGTCATCGTCTACCGCATCGCCAGCCTCGTCGCGTTCCACGAAGTGCCGCCCTACCGCATCCTCGCCGTCACGTTCACCAACAAGGCGGCGGCCGAGATGAAGCACCGCCTCACCGGCCTTGTCGGCGAGGCGATGACGAAGGACCTCTGGGTCGGCACCTTCCACGCAGTGTGCGCGCGCCTGCTGCGGCGCTACCACGCGGCCGCCGGCCTCGAACGGAACTTCGTCATCTACGACGACTCGGACCAGCGCGCGGTGGTCGGCCGCGTCCTCAAGGAGCTGGACCTCGACGATCGGCGCTACCCGCCGCGCCAGGTGCTGTCGCGCATCCACCACGAGAAACAAGAGGGTCGGAGCCCCGCCGACTTCGTGAAGCAGGGCTATTTCGACGACGCGGTGGGCGAGTGTTTCGCGAAGTACGAACAGCACCTGAAGCAGGCCAACGCGGTCGATTTCGACGATCTGCTGCTGCACGTGCTGCGCGTCGTCGAAGATCCGGACAGCCCCGCCGGCGAGGAGCTGCGCCTGCGCTTCCATCATGTCCTGGTCGACGAGTTCCAGGACGTGAACCAGGTGCAATATCGCCTGGTGAAGGGCCTCACGCTGCACACCCACAACCTGACCACCGTCGGCGACGACGATCAGAGCATCTACCGCTGGCGCGGCGCCGACGTGCGGGTGATCCGCAATTTCCGCCGCGACTTCCCCGACGCGACGGTGATCAAGCTGGAGCAGAACTACCGCTCGACGGGCAACATCGTGCGCTCGGCGCTCGGGGTGATCAAGCCGTCGGCGGAGCGCGAGCCCAAGGAGATCTGGACTGCCAACAAGGACGGTGAGCCGGTGCTGGTGGTCGGCGCCGACAGCGAGCACGACGAGGCCGGGTGGGTCGTCGAGCACGTCCGCACGCTGATCGAGCACGGGGTGTCGGCGCGCGACATTGCCATCTTCTACCGGGTGCACGCCCAGAGCCGCGTGCTCGAAGAGGTGATGAGGGCGGAGAAGCTGCCGTACCAGATCATCGGCGGGATGCGCTTCTTCGAGCGCGCCGAGGTGAAGGACATCCTGTGCTATCTGCGGGCGGTGGGGAACCCGAGGAGCGATGTCGATCTGCTCCGGATCATCAACGTGCCGTCGCGCAAGATCGGCGCGAGCACCCTCGAGAAGCTCGTCCAGACTGCCAATCAGCAGGGCTCGTCGGTGTACGATTCGATTGAGCCGCTGATCTCCGGGAGCTCGCTCGGCACCGCCGCGAAGAAGAGCCTGCTGTCGTTTCGCGATCTGTTCCAGAGCCTGATGGCCGAGGCGCGCACCGCGTCGCCCAGCCAGCTCTGTGAAGAGATATTGCACCGCTCGGGCTACCAGAAGATGCTGGAGGACGAGGACTCGGCCGAGGCCGACGCCCGCATCCTCAACGTCAACGAGCTGGTGCAGTCGATCGTCGACTACGAGGAAGAGGCGCGCGCGGCCGACCAGCCCGCGACGCTCGACGGGTATCTGGAGCGGGTGTCGCTGACGGCGGACGCGGACACGCTGGAGGACACTCCGCGCGTCGCGATGATGACGGTTCACGCGGCGAAAGGGCTGGAGTTCGACACGGTGTTCATCACCGGGATGGAAGAGGAGCTGTTCCCGTTCAAGGGGCTCGACCCCAAGCGCGGCGAAGACCTCGAGGAGGAGCGGCGCCTCGCCTACGTGGCCGTGACGCGGGCCCGGCGGCAGCTCGTGATCACCCACGCCTCGCGCAGAGCCATCTTCGGACAGACGCGTTACGGCTTGCCGAGCCGGTTCCTGGGCGATTTCCCCAAGGGGTCGACCCGCGCGATCATGACCCCGGCGGCGGCGCTGATGCGCGATCGGATACGCCCTTCAGGGTCGTTCCAGCAAGCGTCGTTCCAGGAGAGCGGGTCGTTCGGGGCGCGGCGCGGCGAGTGGCAACATCCGCAGGAGCGGGTCCCGGCGGCGGCGCCCGTGACAGCGCCCGTCGAGAGCGCCCCCGGCACCAAGGTGCGTACGACCGAGCTGACGCCGCAGGCCGTCACCTCGGTGTACGTCGGGCGACCCAACCAGCGGCCGACGGCCCCTCTCCCGCCCCAGCGCCGCGCGCCGCAGGCGTTCACTCCGGCGCACGCCCGGCAGACGAGCCCGGCGCGCGCCCCGGGAGAGCGCTATCTGGAGCGCGACGTGGACGCGGCGGAGGGCACAGGTGGCATGGCGGCCGGCGGGCAGGTGACCCACGAGATCTTCGGAGCAGGGGTGGTCGAACAGGTCGACTCCGGGCCGGATCCGGCGGTGACGGTGCGCTTCTCGGGTCATGGCAAGAAGCGCATCAAGGCGCGCTTTCTACGTTTTGTCGACAATCACGATTGAAAGGGGCGGAGAGTCATCATGAACACGGTCGTATCGCTCACACCCGCGGTGTTCCACCTTCCCGATGTGGTCAATCGGGTCTCGCAGACCTACGGGAAGGCCCCGATCGTGCCGCGCGGGCCGGCCTTCGCGCCGCTGCTCGCGCGGGCCCGCGAGGGCATTCGCGACGCGCTGGCGGCGCCCGACTACGAGTCGATCTTGCTCACCGGCTCGGGCTCGACGGCGATGGCCGCGGTGCTCGGCTCGTGCCTGTCGCCGGCCGAACGGCTGATGGTGGTGCGGAACGGCGCCTATGGCGACCGGATCCTGGAGTTTGCCCGGACCCTCGGGCAGCCTGTGGTGGACATGGAGTCTCCGTACGGGGAGAGGCCCGATCTGGCGCGCATCGAGGAGGCCTGCTCGAAGGGCGAGGTCGACGCGATCGCCATGGTGTACGGCGGCACCTCGACCTGCACGCTGAACCCGCTCGCGGAGGTCGGAGCGATTGCCACGAAGTATGGGAAGAAGCTCCTGGTCGACGGGGTGAGCTCGCTGTTCGTGGAGCCGATGGACCTGGCCGGCTGGGGGATCAGCGCCGTGATGGGCTCGTGCAACAAGGGCCTTCACAGCCACCCCAACCTGACGGTGGCGCTGGTCCGGAAAGACCTGCTCGCGACGATGGAGAAGCTTTCGCCCCGGGCCCCGAGCCTGGAGCTGTACAAGCTCTGGAAGGCGCAGAAGGGCGGCTCGCACCCCTACACCATCGATCCGATGAGCATCTGCCAGGTCAATGCCGCGCTCGACCACCTGGCGTCGATTGGTGGGGTGGCGGGGCGGCACGCGCTGTACCAGCAGCGCTGTTCGGTGCTGCGCGCCGGCTACGAGCGACTGGGGCTCACCATCGCCAGGTGGAAGGACATGCCGCTTCTGTCGATCGGCACGGCGCTGCACATTCCGAGCAAGACCACCTACGCCGCGATGGCCGATCACCTGGCGACGGAGGCGCTGGACGGCTACACCTTCGAGATCTACTCGGCGCAGGGAAAGCTGTCGGACAAGCTCTTCCGGATCTTCCACATGGGAGAATATCCGATAGAGGTCTACGAGGTGTTCTTGAGGGCGCTCGCGCGGGTGGTGTGACAGCCTGTCTCGTGGGGGCCTGATTCGACAGGCTCCGGCAGGCGGGCGGGGGGCTCGGACAGGGGCGGCCAGGCAAACTGGCCGCCTGTCACTTCTTTTCAGGGGCCTTGTCGGCGGGCTTCTTGTCGGCGGGCCTGGGCTCGCCAGGCTTCTTGTCGGGGGCCCTGGCGCCGGCGTCTCCCACGCCCGCGTCGGCCTCGCCTGCCCCGGGCGCGCCGCCCGGCGGACTGCCCACACTCAATAGCTCGATGTCGAACATCAGCGTGGCGTTCGCCGGGATGTCCGGCGGATGGCCCGCCTTGCCGTAACCCAGCCTGGACGGGATGGTGAGCTGGCGCTTGCCGCCGACCTTCATGCCGACGACGCCGAGATCCCAGCCCTTGATGACTGCCTCTTTGCCGATCTCGAAGTCGAATGGCTCCTTGCCGACCGAAGAGTCGAACTGCTTCTTGTTCTTGGCCAGGCGACCTGTGTAGTGCACCCACACCTTGTCGCCGTCCCTGGCCTCGGCCCCCGTGCCGACCACGGAGTCCTCTTTCGCGAGGTCCGCGGGCTCGGGTGCCTCCGGCTCCTTGGTGACGGCCGGGCTGGCGCCGCCCGTCGGTTCAGGCACTTTTTCGCACGCGCCGAGGCCCAGGACCGCGGCGAGACCCAGAAATAGCGTAGCCTTTCGTACCATGGCGGTTCGTTCGTTAATGCGCGCCGCGACGAAAGCAAAGGACGAGCCGGTGCGTTCATCCAAAAAATGAGCGGGCGTTCAAAAGAACAGGGGAACGTCCAGCGCCGTCGAACGTCAAATGTCGTTTCGGGCCCGTCCTGAAGGGTCCGTTGCTTTTTGGAGGCGAAGATCATGCGGAAGCTCGCGAACGGGACGGTCGCGTTGGGAGGCCTGTTGGGCCTGGTTGGTAGCGTGGCCGCCGGTTGTGGTGGCCCGGTGCCCGAAGCGAAGGGACCCACGGCCGCAGCAGCCTCCGTCGCCGCCGCTCCTTCCTGTGTGCGGGCGCGGCCCGGGGTCGGCGCGGTTCGCGCCAACGAGCTGCGGCAGGGCGACGCGGTGACCCTGGCGCGCCACGGGGGCAAGCTGCTCGCCTACGTCGCCGACGAGGACAGCCAGTCGCTCCACACGATCGACGTGAGCGCCGGGCGAGA
>Ga0163144_10025154_pt1 | contig 11644 bp, 9 predicted proteins | sample OliLak19BULKMAT1_FD_123175 | JGI IMG/M metagenome (GOLD analysis project Ga0163144, IMG submission 123175) | Freshwater microbial mat bacterial communities from Lake Vanda, McMurdo Dry Valleys, Antarctica - Oligotrophic Lake LV.19.BULKMAT1 | ecosystem: Environmental > Aquatic > Freshwater > Lake... | reverse complement strand
CCATTTTCCGTCGCAACTTTCCGGCGGCCAGCAGCAGCGCGTGGCGATCGCCCGCGCGATCGCAAAACGTCCTTCGGTACTGTTGTGCGATGAGCCGACCGGCGCACTCGACTCGGCCACCGGTGTGCTGGTGCTGGAGGCACTGGAACGGATCAACGCGGAGCTTGCCACCACCACGGTGGTGATCACCCACAACGCCGACATCGCACGCATGGCGCACCGCGTGCTGTACCTGGCCGATGGACGCATCGTGCGCGAACAGGTCAACACCGAACGCACCCCGGCGCGGGATCTGCGCTGGTGAAGGCGCTGGCGCGCAAGGGCCTGCGCGACCTGTGGCACCTGCGCAGCCAGGCGATCGCGATCGCGCTGGTGATTGCCGCGGGGATCGCCAACCTGGTGATGTCGCGCTCGACCTATGAATCCCTGCAGGACACCCGTTCGCGCTTCTATCGCGACTATGCGCTCGCCGACGTCTGGGGCGCGGCGCGGCGGGCGCCGGAGTCGCTGGCCCAGCAGATAGCTGCCATCGATGGCGTGCAGCTGGTCGAGACCCGCCTCGTTGCACCAGCGCGGCTGCAGATCGACGGCTTCGATGAGCCGATCCGCGCGCAGCTGGTCTCGCTGCCGGAGTCGGGCGAGCCGTTGCTGAATCGACTGCACTTGAGGAAGGGCCGCAGCGTGGCACCCGGTGCGCGCGACGAGGTGGTGATCAGCGAAGTCTTCGCACAGGCGCAGCAGCTACGACCGGGCGATTCCTTGCGCGCCATCGTGTACGGACGCGCCACGCGCTTGCGCATCGTGGGCGTCGCGCTGTCGCCCGAGTACATCTATCAGATCCAGCCTGGAGCCGCGTTTCCCGACTACAAGCGCTATGCGGTGCTGTGGATCGGTCGCCACGCGCTGGAGGCCGCGCTCGACATGGATGGAGCTTTCAATCAGGTCGCCATTCGCCTGCTGCCGGATGCCCGCGAAGCGGCGGTCATCGCCGCACTGGATGCATTGCTGCTGCGCTATGGCGGCCTGGGTGCCTATGGCCGCATCGATCAGCTGTCGAACCGCTTCCTGCATGAAGAGCTGCGCCAGCTGAGCACCATGGCGACGGTTTTCCCGACCATTTTTCTCGCGGTCGCCGCATTCCTGCTCAACGTGGTGCTGGGCCGCATGATCGACACCCAGCGCGACCAGATCGCGATCCTCAAGGCGTTCGGCTACAGCGGTACCAGCGTCGCGCTGCACTATCTGGGCATCGTCGCCCTGATCGGTCTGTTCGGTACTGCGGTGGGCATCGTGGGCGGCATCGCGCTGGGTCATTGGCTGTCTGGCGTGTATCAGGAGTTCTACCGGTTTCCGTTTCTCGATTTCCGCCTCAGCGCCGGCACCGTGGCGCTCGGTATCGCGGTGAGCCTTGCCGCCTCGCTGGTCGGCACGCTGCAGGCAGTGCGGCGGGCACAGCGCCTGCCGCCGGCCGAGGCGATGCGGCCACCGGCCCCCGAGCGCTATCGCAGGACGCTGGTCGAGCGGATGCTGCCAGCACGCCTGCTTGGCCAACCGTCGCGGATGATCGTGCGCCATCTGGAGCGCCGTCCATTCAAGGCCCTGCTCAGCGTGGTCGGTCTTGCGCTGGCCTGCGCGATCATGATGGTGGGGCGCTTCCAGAAGGATTCGATCGACTGGATGGTCGATGTGCAGTTCCGCCTCGCACAGCGCAATGACATGGCAGTCGACTTCACCGAGGCGACGTCGCGCAGCGCTGCATTCGAGCTGCGCGCATTGCCGGGCGTGCTGCAGGTCGAGCCCTACCGCAGCGTGCCGGTGCGCCTGCGCTCCGGCACCCGCAGTCATCGCACCGGGTTGCAGGGATTGCTGGCCGACGCGCAGCTCAAGCGCCCATTGGACGCGCAGATGCGCGAGCTGCAGTTGCCGGAGTCGGGCATGGTGTTGACCGACCACCTGGCCGGCATGCTCGGCGTCGAGGCCGGCGACGTAGTCACCGTCGAGGTGCTGCAGGGGCGCCAGCGGGTGGTCGACGTGGTCATCGCCGGCACCGTCAAGGAGTACATCGGCGTGCAGGCCTACATGACGCTGGACGCGCTCAACCGCCTGTTGCGCGAGGGCGACGTGGTGTCCGGCGTGTTCCTGCGCGTCGACCCCGCGCAACAACTGGCGCTCAACGCTGCCCTCGAACGCCGCCCGCGGGTGGCCGGGATCGGCATGCGCAAGCTGGCGATCGCCAACTTCTACGAGACGCTCGCGTCGAGCCTGTTGGTGTTTGCGTTCGTGTCGCTCGCGCTGGGCGCGGTGATCAACTTCGGCGTGGTCTACAACGCCGCGCGCATCGCGCTGTCCGAGCGCGGTCGCGAACTGGCCAGTCTGCGGGTGCTCGGCATGACCCGCGGCGAGGTGTCGTGGATCCTGCTCGGCGAGCTGGGCCTGCTGGTTGCGGTGTCGATCCCGCTCGGCTTTGCGGCAGGCTGGGCGCTGTGCGCCTACATGTCCTCGCAGTTGCAATCGGAACTGTACCGAGTGCCGGTGCACATCAGTGCTGCGACCTACACTTTCGCCGGCTTGACGATGGTCGTATCGACCCTGCTCTCGGCATGGGTCGTGCGCCACCGGATCGATCGCCTCGATCTGGTCGGCGTGCTCAAAACCCGCGAATAGATACTGCCGCCCTGTCATCTGCGGGCGCTGACAGCGACAATAGCCCCACGAATCCGGAATCTTTTCGATGCAGCGCAGGACCATGATATTGCTCGGCGCGCTGGCGCTTGTGATCGCAGCGCTCGCCGCGTTCGGACTGCGCGAGCCCGAGCGCACCGTGATGCTCGGTAGCGTGCAGCGCGGGCCCTTCGTGCAGACCTTCACCGAAGAGGGCAAGACGCGCCTGCGGCAGCGCTACATGGTGGCAGCCCCATTGGCAGGCACCATCGGGCGTATCGATCGCGAGCCGGGCGATACGGTGCGCGCCGGTGAGACGCTGGCGATCCTGATGCCGGCGGTCGGTGGTCTGCTCGATCCGGGGACTCGATCGCGACTGCGCTCCGAAGCTGGCGCGGCAGCTGCCAGCGTGCGCGCCGCGCGCCAGCGGGTGCGCGCAGCGCAGTCCGCGCAAGTGCTCGCAGCGCACGAACTTCAGCGCAGCAGACAGATGCGTGAGCGCGGCCTGGTATCGGCAGCGCAAGCCGATCTGGCAGTGGCTGCGGCGCGCCAGACGGATGCGGAACTGGATGCCGCAGTCGCCGAAGCCCAGGCCGCGCAGCAGCGCGAAACTGGCGCCGGTGCGGTGCTGGCAGCTGAAGGGCAGGGTGGCGGAACCAGCCTGCCGCTGGCTTCCCCCATCGATGGTGTGATCATCCGCCGATACCAGGAGAGCGCAGGTCCGGTATTGGCAGGCCAGCAGCTACTCGAGATCGGCGACCCGACGGCGATCGAGGTCGAAGTGGAGGCACTGTCCACCGACGCGGTGCTGTTGCGCGGCGGCATGCGCGCCCGCATCCTGCGCTGGGGCGGGCCGGATGCACTGGCCGCCAGCGTAGCGCGCGTCGAGCCGGGCGGTTTCACCAAAGTCTCGGCACTCGGGGTGGAGGAGCAGCGGACCCGGGTCATCGTCGATTTCGACGCACCGCGCGCGCAGTGGCAGGCGCTCGGCGACGGCTTTCGGGTCGAGGTGGAGTTCATCGTGTTCGAGGGCGAGGGCGTTCTCACTGCGCCGAGTGCGGCGCTGTTTCGGCGCGATGGCGGCTGGTACGCCTACGTCGCCGAGAGCCTGCGCGCGCGCGGAGTACCGGTGGAGATCGGGGCCCGCAGCGGACCCAGGACCGCGATCGTGTCAGGACTCAGCGAGGGCCAGTCGGTGGTGCTCGACCCCGACGACCAGATCCATGAAGGCACCCGATTGGCACCACTGGCGGTTGACAAGTAACAAAGATTGGCTTTCCCGGAAAAGTCGTGCTAGTGTCCGCCCCGCTGTGTTTGCACGGTCACTGTGAATCGTGGCCCGATGCGGCGCCGATCTTCGATCCGCTCCATCGTTCTACATCTGTGTCTCCCTGCACACCAGTGAAAGGTCGCCTCCCTCGAGGGTGGTGGCCAGTTCCTATTCAATTCATTGGAGTTTTTATGTCGGATCGTCAGACTGGTACCGTCAAGTGGTTTAATGACGCCAAGGGCTTCGGATTCATCACCCGCGAGGGTGGTCCGGACGTGTTCGTGCACTTCCGCGCGATCAGCGGCACGGGTCATCGCACCCTTGCTGAAGGCCAGAAGGTGCAGTTCCGCGTCACCCAGGGCCCGAAGGGCCTGCAGGCAGAGGACGTCGTTCCTCTCTGAGGCGGCACCCGTCGCGGTACGCGCGCCGGGTCGCCCACGCGGCCCGGCGCTTTTCTTTTTTTAGGGGTTATGAATGCTGACCTTGAGTGTGCGCGGACTGCCGCGCGAGATGACCGAAGATTCGCTCAACGAGATGTTTACCCGCCACGGCCGCGTGCATGCCTTGAAGATGGCGAAAGACCTGTTTGCCGGCACCTGCAAGGGCTTTGCCGAGTTGAAGATGGAAGGCCATGAAGCACGCGCCGCCATCACCGCATTGAATGGCTCCACGCATGGCGGCTCGACCATTCGCGTCGAACTGGCCAGCGAGCGCCGCGGTCCTCCCGGCCGCCGCTGAGAAACCACCCCGGCAGCGCGCGCGCCATTGCAGGCCGCGCGCCGGGCATCCCCCTACAAGCCGTCCTCGGCGCCCGCTTCAGCAGCGGCGTTGATATCTCGCTGCGGCGCTGATCACAGCCGCCGGCGTTCGACTCAGTTCCTGTCGGCCAGCAACGCAGCTTCGATGCGCAGCGCCAGCGCGGCGCGCTCGTCGACGTGCAGCGGACACACCACCAACCAGCCGTCGAGCAACTGCTTGCGTTCACGGACCGGGTCGGGTGCAGCACCACCCGACATGCGGTCGGCAAGACGCTGGATCTGCCACGCGCGCCGCTGCTCGCGATATTCCGCCGGGCTTTCGATACCGAGCAGCGCGTCGGCCTGCAGCGCGAGCAGCGCGGCAGTCAGCTGGGCAGCAGCACGCGCCTCATCCAGCGCTTCCGCCGCTGGTGGGCTGTCCAGCCAGCGCAGCGCCTGCTCGACCCGTGCACGCAGTCCTGCGTGGGTCGGCGCGCCAGACTCCAGCATTGCGCGCAATTCCTCGGCCGCTGCCGCGTCGACCTGTACGGACAGGCACGCCGATTCGTTCCTTGCGCAGACTTCGGCGATCTGCAGCCAGCGCGCGCTGTCGGCATGGCGGGCTCGCGCCTGCGCCTGCTTTTGCGCGTCGCGCACGCGCTCCACTGCGGCGTCGAAGCGGCGTTCGTCGTCGCGGCCACGATCATCGCGCGGTGGCCGAGCGCGCTGGCGATCGTCGCGTCCGTCGCGAGCACCGCGCCCATCGCGACCGCCGCGCGCATCGCGCGATGCGGCCGCTGCTGCGGGCGGTGGCGGCGCCAGATCGCGCCAGCGCTGTCCCAGCATCGCCAGTCGCGTGTCGGCCTGGCGTAGCGCCTCGGCGTCGCCGGATGCCAGCGCGGCAAGCTCCGCCAATATGGATGTCTGATCCGATTCGCGCATGCGCGAGGCCGATTGCTCGCCCTCGCGCTGCGCGCGCTCGGCGGCGAACAGCGGATCGATCAAAGCGGCCAGTTCGCTGCGGATGGCTTCCTCCGCCTCGCGACCGGCACGCGGCAGCACGCCGATTCGCGCCTGCGCATCGCGGGCCAGCACGACTGCTTCAGTCGCATCGGCCTGCGCCAGCTGGCGCCGCAGGTTGGCGATGATCTTGCGCTTTTCGGCCTCGAATCCGCTGTTACGGCTATCGCGTGCGGCATCGAGTCGATCCAGCGCTGCGCGCAGGCGCTTGCCCAGGCCGGCGCGCGCGCGCGGGTCGAGCTCGTCCATACGCCGCATCGCATCGATCAGCTCGCGGCGCAGCGGCACCAATGCCGAAGGGTCGAACGAGAGTTCGCCCTCCGCGCGCGCCAGCACGCCATCGATCTGCGTGCGCCGCTGGTCGCGCAACTCGCTGCGCTTCTCGAAATAACCTCGCGCTGGCGCCAGTGCGCGATGGCACACGGCGCGAAAGCGCCGCGAGAGACCGACTTTCGCCGAGGCGGCGGCATCCAGACGCTCGCTCGCATCCAGCCGCTGCCATTCCGCCTGCGCCTCGCGCACCTTGGTGGCGACTGCGTCCGGATGCGCGCCAGCGCTCGACAGCGTTTCGATTTCTTCGCATAGACGTGCGCGCACCTTGTTGTTCGACCAATGCTGCCAGCGGGTCAGCTTGTCGTAGGCCTCGTCGATCGCCGCCAGCCGCCGGCTCAGCGCGGCCGGCAACAGCCGCTCGGCGCGCAGCGCCTGCACCATCGCATAGCGGTCGCGCGCATCCTGCGCCTGTTGCGCGTGTACTGCCGCTTCCAGTTGTTCGAAGGCCGCGCTCGCCTCGGCGGCACGCCGGGAGCGCGCTTCCGCTTCGCGCGCGTGGCGCTCGCGCGCGATTTCCACCGCCGCTTCGAAGCGCTGATGCGCATCCAGCTCGGCGGCCAGATGCTCGTGCTCGCGATGCCACGCGCTTGCGTGGCGCCGGCGCAGTGCGTCGAGCGCAGCGGGATCGATATCGGCGCTGTGGCTTTCGGCTTGAAGCGCCTGCGCCAGCAACTCCGGGTCGGGCTCGCGCGGTCCCGGCAATACAGGTATCTCAACCGCCGGCTCCTCCAGCGCCTGCGGCTCCTGCATTTGCGACGGTTCGGCGATAACGGCGGGAGCTGCGGCCGGCTCGCGCGCTGGCGCCAGCACGGCAGCGAGGGTGTCGACATAGCCCTGTACGCGCTGCACCAGCGCGGCATCGACGCGCGGCGCGAGCGCTACCCACTCCGACCGCAGTGCCGCGGCACGCGATTGGAGATCGCCCGGCCGCTCGCGGCGCAGCTGGTCGAAAGCCTCGGCGATCGCCAGTGCGCGACGCTTCAACGCTTGCGCATCGCCGGCGCCGAAAAGCAGCGTCTCGGCGCGTTCGCGTGCCGCGTGGGATAGCCGTTTGTCGCTCTTGCGGGTGCCCTCTGCGATCCGCTCCAACGCCGCCGGATCGCTGACCTGATCGAGCAGCCACATGCGGATCGCCGGATCCGGATCGCGCTGGCAGCGGTCCAGGATCAGGCCGGGCTTGGCATGCTGTTCAAGCGCCAGTCGCCGCAGCACCGGCTCCGGCGAATTGACCGCCATCCACGCCAGCAGCTCGGGGCTGTCTTCGCTGCGCAGCACGCGTTCGCGATCGGCCAACGGCAGCGACGGCTCGCCGATGCCAGCGAGCAGAAGTCGATAGCGCTCCTGTGCGACCTCGCGTACCAGCGCATCCGCATCGTTGCGTGCGCGGTCGCCCAGCAGAGGCAGATCGAGCAGGCGCCGAACCGCAGCGCGGCGCACGTTGGGCGCCTCGTCGTTGCGCGCAAGATCGGGCAGCAGCGCCAGCATTTCAGGCTCGGTCGAGGTCGCGACCGCAGACGCGCGCTCGGCTGCATCGCGGCTTTCCCAGCCGGGTTTGCCGCGAAAACTGAACATGGCCATGCGCGAACTCGTGGGGGGCAAACCGTATAGCGTCCCCATCTGGGGGCGCGTGTCAACCACCAGTGCGTGCGCGCTATGCTTTGACCTGACGCAATCATTGCGTCAGGAGTCCACAAAATGCCGGTCGCTTCCTTGATTCGCCCCGAACTGCGCGCACGGGTCAGCGCCGAAGAATGGGCGCTGCGGGTCGATCTCGCCGCCTGCTACCGCCTGGTCGCGCACCATGGCTGGGCCGATCTGGTGTTCACTCACATCTCCGCACGCGTGCCGGGTGCGGATGCGCATTTCCTGATCAACCCCTTTGGCCTGCTGTTCAGCGAGATCACGGCATCCAGTCTGGTCAAGGTCGATCAGGATGGTCGCGCGGTGGATGACTCGCCGTGGCCGGTCAATCCAGCCGGGTTCGTGATCCACAGTGCGATCCATGCCGCGCGCGGCGACGTGCACTGCGTGCTGCATACGCATACCGCCAACGGCATCGCGGTGTCCGCGCAAGCTGCCGGCGTGCTCGCGATCTCGCAGCAGTCGATCTTCGTGCTCTCGAGCCTGGGCTACCACGATTACGAAGGGGTGGCGCTGCGCGACGACGAAAAGCCGCGTCTGGTCCGCGACCTTGCCGGCAACACCTTCCTGATGCTGCGCAACCACGGTTTGCTGACGGTGGGCGAGCGCGTGGCCGATGCGTTCCTTGCGATGTACCTGTTCGAGACGACCTGCGGCATACAGATACGCGCGCAGTCGGGCGGCGGCGAGCTGATCCATGTGCACCCGCAGATCGTGGCTACCGCGCAGCAGCAGGCGGCCCAGGTGACGCGCAATCTGGGCGGCATGCTGGCCTGGCCGGGTTTGCTGCGGCTGCTCGATCGCCAGGATCCCTCGTTCCGCGAATGACCCGAGCGATAGCACGTTCGTGAACCACGCCGATCTCGAATGGGCGGTCCGCAGCACCGATGGCCACCACGCCAGACTGCGCGTGCAACTGCCGCAGCAGGCGCAGCATGGCTTGCTGATGATTCCCGCGATGGGAGTCGCGGCGCGCCACTACGATGCGATGGCGGGCCGGTTGGCTACACGCGGGATCGCGGTGGCCATACACGAGTGGCGCGGCATCGGCAGCAGCAGCATGCGCGCCTCGCGACGATCGAACTGGGGCTATCGCGAACTGCTCGACGATGATTTGATTGCGAGTCTGGATGCTGTCTGCGAACAAGCCCCTGCAGTGCGTTGGCGGCTCGGCGGACACAGCCTCGGCTCGCAGTTCGCAGCGTTGCTGGCGGCAGTCGACGAGCGCGCGTGCGGGATTTTCATCGTCGCCGGTGGCGCGCCGTACTGGCGTACCTATCCAGGCTGGCGCAGGTTCGCCTTGCGCGGGGCGTTCGGGTTCATGGATGCAGCCGCGGCCGTGAACGGCTACTTTCCGGGTCGCCGCACCGGCTTTGCCGGCAACGAGGCGCGCGGCGTGATTCGCGACTGGACGCGCACCGGCCGCACTGGCCACTATCGCGTGCCGGGCCTGGGTCGTGACCATGAGCAGGCGCTCGCGCAAACCCGACTGCCGGTGCTGGCAATTCGCCTGCACGACGACTGGTATGTGCCGCCCGGGTCGCTTGCCCATTTGCTCGACAAGATGCCGCATGCAGCGATCGAGCAGTACACGATCGCGCGCGAGATGCTGGCGGGCAGGCCTGCCGACCATTTCGGCTGGATGAAACATCCGGCACCTATTGCCGATCTGATCGCCGCATGGATTGCCAATACTTCGACGGATCTTGCACGAGCATCGCGCTGCTGATCAGGCCGCACGCTCGCGCTGCGCTTGTTCGGGAGGCGGTTGCGTCGCAAGCCAGGTTGCGTTGAGGCAAGCGACGCACCGACTCGGTCGAGCTGTCGCTACCCATCGGGCGCGCCCGCGATGTAACCTCAGCCGGTCCGCGATCGCCCGCAGATTGGAGCGCGCCCATGCTGGTTCCCGCCGTCCACACCGAGACCGTATTCCCGCCGCAGCCTGCGGTGCTTGCGTGTCCGCTGCGCACGGTCAGGCTGCGCACTGCACTGCTGATCGGCAGCGTGGCGATGGTGGTGGCCGCTGGGTGGTACGGGCAGCCCGATCTTTTACTTCAAGCCGATCCGCAGCTGGCGCTGATGTTGCGCGGCATGGCGCTGATCAAGGCGACCATGGTGCTTGTCGCCCTGGCCTTGCTGGCCTGGCGCTTCATGCATCCGATCGGTCGGCTGCAGGCCGCGGTGTACATCGGCGGTGCGTGGCTCGCCGCTGGCGGTTGCATGCTGATCTGGCAGCTTACCCACATCCCCGCGGCGGCCGTTGCATTCCACGTCGGCGAGTTCGCTTTCCTGCTGATGGCGTGGCGTGACTGGCAGGATGCGCCGCAGCGCGTAAAGTAGCGCAGCACCGCGCGCAAATCAGCGCGCGGCTCAGAACTTGGCGTAGTCGGGCAGGTAGCGCCACTGCCACGGCAGCAGCTTGCCCATCGCGACCCGCGCGATGCGGATGCGACGCATGGACACGATGCCAAGGCCCACTTCCGTGCATAGATGGCGAATCTGTCCGGGCCTGACATCCAGCGCGGCAATGCGCAGGCGGACCTCGTTCTGCCAGCTGGCCTTGACCCGCGCGAGCGGGTGTCCATCCATGCTCAAACCGCGGTTGATGCGCGCCAGGCCGTCGGCCGCGATGGTGCCGCTGACTTCGACCACGTACTCCTGCTCGAGCTTGCTGCCATCCTCGCGCAGGCGGCGCGCGATCCGGCCATCCTGGGTAAAGACCAGCAAACCACTGGCGCCTGCCTCGAGCGGTAGCGGACAGACCTGGTGGAATGCGTGGCGCTTGAGCGGACGTACACCGGAATCATCGTCTTCGAACTGATTCGCAGCGCTGAACCAACCCGCTGCGGCAAGCGGGCCCGAGCTGGGATCGAAGTCCGCCACCGCGTGCAGCAATATCGTCGCCAGCTCCGGGTCGTCCGGCCGCGCCTCGGGATGCAGCGCGACCTGCTGATCGCCGACCATGAACTGCGGCTGCTCGATCACCACGCCGTCGACCAGCACCCAGCCGCCCTCGATGTAATTCTGGGCATGGCCCCTGGAGCAGCCGATGAGCGCGACCACGCGCTTGTCCAGTCGCAGCAATTCGGTCATGAGGCCCGTAGTTGGTCGCAAAGCGCCATTGTAGACGCTGCGGTCAATCCAGTGCGCTGAACTGATCTGGCAATCGTCATCATCGCGTCTCGATAATCAGCCCTTCTTCGACGACCACCCGCGTCAACGCCTGTTCGAACATCGTTCTGGCCGCGCTCGTGACCTCGAGCAGATGGCGATGCAGCGCCGCATCTTTCTGATTCTGCGCAGCGCAGCCCACGCTGTATTGCTCGAAGCCCACCAGCAGCGTAATGATCTCGGCGAGGTGACGTGGGCACTCGCAGGCGACCAGCGAGGGGATCTCGGTCAGGGCGACCAGTTCGCCATCGCTGTAGCGCCTGGGCTCCGAGTGGACACTGCTTTGATCGGCTCGCGCGATCGGCCGCGATGCAACGATCAGGCTTGCCAGTTCCTTGCCCGCCACCGGCTCGCGCCGCACCGTCACGCCAGCCGCGCGAAGCGTATCGGCGACCGCTTCTGCGCCGAACGAATAGACTACGATGACGTTGGGCGCTGGCAGGTTGTTTCGTAGTGTCATCACCTGCGCGGTCAGCGACGCGTGCAGCGAAACGACGTGAACGACGAGTACATCGGCAGCGCCGGCGTGGGCGACTTCACGCTCTGCATGGCTGAGGTCGTCGAAGACAAGCGCCGCCGCCGGCCGCAGCCGGCCCTCGAGTTTTCGCGCAGCGGCGTGGCCGACGACGAGCACCCGACGCGCCCGCGCCGATGGTGTGTGGTCGCCCGATGACAGCGCGACAAGTGCATCGACATCGAGGTGGGCCAGCGTGCCGATCGCATGGCCCGCGAGCGTGAGCCGCTTGATCAGTCGTAGGCGCTCGATGTCCTTCATCGAATAGGTGCGCTGGCCCGCGGCCGACTTGGGTGG
>Ga0163144_10025153_pt1 | contig 11644 bp, 8 predicted proteins | sample OliLak19BULKMAT1_FD_123175 | JGI IMG/M metagenome (GOLD analysis project Ga0163144, IMG submission 123175) | Freshwater microbial mat bacterial communities from Lake Vanda, McMurdo Dry Valleys, Antarctica - Oligotrophic Lake LV.19.BULKMAT1 | ecosystem: Environmental > Aquatic > Freshwater > Lake... | reverse complement strand
CCAGGCGAGCGTCGAGGCGTAAGCCCGACGTGGTAGCGCCCGAACTTGGGAGTACGCGAATCCACGTCGGGCTTAGGGCTCGACGCTCGCCTGGTCCATGGCGCCCTAAATGGGTAAATTTGAATCTTCCGATCACCTTAGGTCCATTTCGCAATAATTCTGTGGCAATCGGCCTGTTCTTGTGTAAATGTGGCATTTGTGTTCACACGCGCCATCGCCTATGCACCGTTGGTTCCTTTCGCCGTCGCCGCGACGATTGGTATCGTTGTTGATCGGTATTCGGAAATCTCGTCGATGTCTTGGCTTGTGCTCGCGGCATCCGGAATCTTGCTCGGGATTCTTGCGGCAAGAAAAAATCCACGACTGGCGATGGCAGGATTGTGGATCTGCTCGGGCGGATTGGCCGGAGCGCATCATCATTCGTGGCGAAATGATTTTCCGGCAAACGACATCGGCCAACTGGCGGCCATCGAGCCGAAACTTGTTCGAGTGCGTGGAACTCTTGTTGAAGAGCCGGTGTTTCGCAAGCGTGGCCCGGCGAATGTGCTTGTAGGAAGGCCAGCATCCGAATCCACCGTAACTGTTTTCGATGTGCGTGAGGTGGAGTTCGGCACGAATTGGGCACCAAGTTCAGGTCGGATTCGACTGAGCGTCGAAGGCCAGTTGACGGGACTTCATATCGGCGATGAGGTTGAGATCGTTGGATTGCTTTCGCAGCCCTCCGGTCCAATGAACCCGGGCGAGTGGGATTATCCCTCGCGCTTGCGCGACGACCGGATTCGGGCCGAGTTGCGTGTTCCACATTCCCAAAGTGCCGTCGTCCGCCTCAATCCAGGCCCGTGGGGATTCAACAGAGTTCTCTCCTCGTTTCGAAGCTGGGGCCAACGGGGGATCATTCAGACTCTCGATCCTCCGGAAAGTTCAATCGCAAACGCCTTGTTACTGGGCGACCCTGCCGCAATGTCGGCTGACGAATGGGATCGCTTTGTTCGGACGGGAGTTATTCATGTTCTTGTGATTTCCGGTCAACATCTTGTGATTCTCGGCGCATTTTTCTGGTTCGTGCTTCGAATCCTCGGCGTTCGTCGTAAACCTGCGGCGATCATTGTGGCCGTCGCCCTGCTCGGCTACGCCCAGATGACTGGAGGCCGACCCTCGGCCATGCGGGCAGCGATCATGGTATGCTGCCTGAGTGGCGGTGTCCTCCTGCGGCGACGTCCATTACACGCGAATACTTTCGCGCTCGCCTGGATGATTGTGCTTGGCTTGAATCCAACCGACCTCTTCTCGCAGGGCTTTCAGTTGTCGTTCTTGTGCGTGGCCGTGCTGTACTGGATCATTCCGCGCTGGATTCAGCCACGGAAATTAACACCTCTTGAACAACTCATCGACGAATCGCGCACGATGCCCGAGCGGACTATTCGAAGTGCGATTCGCCTCATTGGGCGTGCTTATCTTGCGAGCTTGATTCTCTGCATCGCGACGGCACCCCCGATTATGTATTGGCAAAATATCGTCTCCCCTGCCGGTGTTCTGGTTGGACCACTGGCAATCCTCCTTACTACTTGGGCGTTGTTTACAGGCTTCATGCTAATCCTCTTGTGGCCACTGACGCCGATCGCGTCGCCATTTGCCTGGCTTACGACACAGTCACTCTATCTCTGCGATCAACTGATCATGCAGGCCGAGAAAATCCCGTTTGGCTACCTCTATGTGGGTTCGTTGCCGCTCTGGTGGCTTGTCGGTTATTACGCAATCGGCGGCATATGGATGTTGATTAATGTACCCGAACGTTCTCGAGCGGTCCCCGAATTCATTCGGCCGCGTTACTTCCTCGCCATACTCGCCTGCTGGTCGATTCTGGGATTGCTCGTTGGGCTGGCTCGGCCGAAGCCCGATGAGCTGCGTGTGACCTTCCTTGCCGTCGATCACGGCTGTTGCGCGGTGATTGAGGCCCCGGATGGACGAGTCTTGCTTTACGATGCCGGAGCAACCGTTGGGCCGAATGTGACCAAGCGGCGAATTGCCCCGTTCCTGTGGTCGCGGGGTATTCGACGAATTGATGAGGTGTTTATTTCCCACGCCGACCTCGACCACTTCAATGGCCTGCCTGCATTGCTCGATCGCTTTCCGGTCGGGCAGATCACTTTGACTCCGTCTTTTTCGGAGAAGTCTGGCGGGGGTGTTCGTATGGCTCTCGAATCGTTTGCAAGTCGCGGGGTGGCGATTCGGACCGCCCGCCAAGGGGATCAATTCACCACTGGTGATCTCGTTATCGACGTGCTGCATCCACCGGGTGATGGACCGGTCGGCGTTGAGAATGTTCGAAGCATGGTTCTTCTGCTGAGGCATCGTGGACACACAATCCTGCTGACAGGCGACCTGGAAGAAGCCGGCCTCGACCAAGTCATGGCCACGCCTGCCCCAGCGATCGACGTGCTGATGGCCCCACATCATGGCTCGGGCAAGAACGCGGAAACGCTTGCAAAATGGGCGAAACCGCGTCTCGTCGTCTCGTCGCAGGGCCGAACGGACGCCGGCAAGGCGGAAGCGGTTTACACCAAGATGGGCGTGCCATACTGGTCCACCTGGCCCGATGGAGCGGTCACGATTCGCAGTCATTCGACGGGTTTGATCGCGGAGAGTTTTGCAACCTCAAAGCGGACAGTCGTCCGTTCGGGTTCAGGCGAGTAAACCAATGCCATGGCCGATGATCTTCCCGCTTTGCTTGGTGGCACGCCGGTTCGACCCGAAGGGCCACCTCCGTGGCCGATGCCGAATGTGGAGATTGCTGCCGCGATACAGGCTTCGATTGCGGATGGGTCCTGGGGACAATATCACGGCCCTCACATTCCTCGACTGGAATCTCGACTCGCCAAATTCTTCGGTGTTTCACAGGCGATCAGCTGTGCGAGTGGAACACTCGCGGTTGAAATCGCCTTGCGCGCCGCGGGCGTTGGGCCGGGCGATGAAGTCATCCTTGGGGCATACGACTATGAGCCAAGTTTCTTGAGCATTCATGCGATCGGGGCACTTCCGGTCTTAGTTGATGTTGCTCCAGGAACGGCCTGCCTTGCTCCAACTGGCCTCGAAGCGGCAGTTTCTTCAACCACGAAAGCGATCTTGGCGACACACTTGCACGGCGGGCTAGCTGATTTGCCGCAAATCATGGAAATTGCAAGCCGCCACGGGATTTCGGTAATTGAGGATGCAGCACAAGTGCCAGGGGCATCTCTCGAAGGTCGCCCCGCAGGTTCCTGGGGCGATCTTGGCATTCTGAGCTTTGGCGGGTCAAAATTGTTGACGTCCGGACGTGGAGGAGTAATTCTCACCAATCGCGCGAACCTCGCCCAGCGTGTTCGTCTCCTATTAAGTCGAGGGGTCCAACAATGGGCTGCCCTGAGCGAGCTTCAAGCCCTCGCACTCTTTCCGCAGATCGAACGACTTTCCGAGAATACTGCCCGTCGTCAGCAATCGGTTTCTTTTTTATTCGAGCGGATTCGCGATATCCCTGGCCTGAAGCCGTTCAAGTTTGGAAGTTCCTCTAGCCAATCCTCTTATTACAAACTTGGATTTTTTCTGGATTCCGAACGATTTGGCCTGTCACGCGATCGATTCGTGCAAGCACTCAGGGCAGAGGGAATCGCATTTGACATCGGGTTTCGTGCCTTACATCTCGGTCGTGCACTGAGTCGTTACAGAGCGGCGGGCCAGTTGCCCCATGCAGAACTTGCTGGGAAAAGCGTTGTCATCTTACATCACCCCGTTCTTTCACTTGGAGAAGTCGAGATCGAACAGGTTGCGGAGGCCTTGCGGAAGACGTATCGTAACGCCTCTAGGCTCACCTGAATCCCACCCCGCCCGACATACACCGGTTGCGAAAGGACTGACTCCCATGGCCCGGATTTGCGTTCCCCTATTCATGGCATTGCTTCTGTTTTTCAGCTACACCCCGGCACGCGCTGCTGACTCGGCTGCGGGAAACTGGAAGGGAAACTTCACGGTCGATACCGAACGTGGCGAGGTCACGCTCAATGTGCTTTTCATGTTCAGCGAAACCGATGGAAAATGGGTCGCCGATTTTCTCGATGCCAGTCCGCGATTTAGCAAGGACGATCCCATCGTGGAACTCGCGGTGAAGGAAGATATCGTTCGTCTCGGCATGAAACTCGGTGCAACCAACTGGACCTTCGAAGGCAGGCTGCAACCTGGAGGTAAGGCGATCAAGGGGTCATTCGATCTGGGTGACACCGTCGTGTTGATGGACCTTGTTCCAACGCAACTCAAGAGTCTGACGAAAGATCGCTTCGCTGTCGCGAAAGAAATGCTCGACGCCGCCCCTTCAGCAGGCGAATTTTTCAAGTCGCTTTATCCCGTGATCGGCCAGGCCGCCGCGAAAAAGATGAAGCCGGAAGAGGTGCGTGCATATGCCGACAAAGCGACCAAGATGGCCGAGCCTTACGGACCCCGCTGGCAGCGAACCGTGGCCTTTCGCCTCGCCGATTTGCTCGCAGGCCAGGAACCATTTGTGACCATCGCCGTCGAACAAGCTCGTCAAGGCGAGCGACTGTTGACACGAAACGATGACATTTCGACCCAACTGCAAACGCTCGACACGCTGACACGGGTGTTGCGAAAGGCCAAGAAAGATGCGGAGGCCAAGGAAGTCGAAGGACGGATCGCTAAGCTGGAACCTCGCGACTATCTCGAATACACGAAGACCATGCCGCCGTTCAAGCCTGAAGAGTACAAGGGCCGCAAAGCCAAGAGCGAACGAGCCGTGCTGGTTGAGTTGTTTACCGGCGTGGAGTCTGCAGAATCCGTTGGGGTGGAATTGGCTTTCGACTCGCTGGGCCGCACCTACAAGCCGACGGAAGTCGTTTTGCTCCAATACCATGCACATATCCCGGGGCCTAATCCTTTGGTAAGCAAGGACGGAACCCTGCGAATGGATTTCTACAACAAACGTGACGACGATAAGGTCGCACCGCAGTTGTTTATCAATGGCAAGCAGGATGTTTCCGGGCCAGCACCGCAGCCGAGAATGGCCAAGATTCGACATCAAGCCTATTCCGAGTTGATCAACGAATTGCTCGAAAAGCCCGCGTCGGTCAAGTTGAATGCAACTGTCAACCGTAAGGGAGACGAACTCACGTTCCGCGTGACGGTTGCCGACCTGGCAAAGCCTGGTGAGAAGGTGTTTTTGCGTCTCGCTCTAGCTGAAGAACGCGTGCGTTTCCAGGGAGGAAACGGCGTTCGCTATCACCATTCGGTCGTGCGGGCCATGCCGGGCGGACCGAAAGGATTCCCGCTGACGAAAGCGACGGCAGATCAGACCGTTACATTGAAACTGGAGGACGTTCGTTTGGCGAACGAGAAGGGCCTGGACGAGTTCATCGCCGTGATTAAACGGCAGGCACCTGACTTCAGTTTCGGTATCCGACCGATGGACCTGAAGAACCTGAAGTTGGTCGCGTTCGTCCAGAACGACGAGAATAGCGAAGTGCTTCAGGTGGTGCAGGTCGATATCGAGGCGAAAAAGGAGTAAGGGTTCTTGTAGGGTGGGTGGAGGCTTTGCGCAACCCACCTCTTCGCAAAAACGGTGGGTTGCGCAAAGCCTCCACCCACCCTACAAGTGGATTCCCATAGCGATTGGATGGCGGCCAGTCTGCTCACGCTCTGCCCTTGTCGCCGACCGCATAATGTGTCACCATCGCGAATGGAAACGCGGAGAGGGACATGCCGAATCGAGTGAAGTGGATACTCGGAGCGTTAATGGCCGGCGCGATTGTGAGCGTCCCCGTCGTTCGCTACCGCATGACCTACGAGACTGAAAAACGATTCCGAGAGGTATCACCGGGCAAGTTCTATCGCTGCGGGCAGATGTCAGCTGATGCGTTCTCCGACAAGCTGACTCACCACCAAATCAAGCTCGTTATCAACCTACAGGACGAAAACCAGGATCCGCTGCTTCCGAAGGGGTACTGGGATAAGCCACATATTCCCGAGAGCCAAGTCAGCCAGGAAGCAGGTGCCAAGTTTGTCTTTCTTTCGTTCGCAGGCGACCGAGGCCTTCTGCCTCGAAACAACGCCACCCCCGAAAATCGCCCCAAGGTGATCGACGATTTCTTAAAACTATGCGATGATCCAAATAATTACCCTATTTTGATCCACTGCATGGCCGGCCTTCATCGCACAGGTGCCTTGACGGCCATATACCGGATGGAGTATGAGGGCTGGACGGTGGCGGACGCCATGCGCGAGCTGCGTGCCAACGGCTACGGCGACCGAAAGGCCACCCAAGCCAACGATTACATTTACGAGTATCTGTACCAGTACAAACCCCGCGAGGACAGAGGACAGAGGACAGAGGACAGAGGACAGAAAGCAGAGAACAGAGAACAGAGAACAGAAAACAGAGTTCAGAAGCCGGATGACAGAGATCAGAAGCCAGAGGGCAAAATGCCCTGATCGATTTCTTCCGCTGGATTGATGTCCTAAAGTTGACGCGCCCGACAAAAGTCCAAAATCGCTACAGAGCCGCGCACGCAGCGCAGCGGAGTAAGCGGTTTAGCGACTCGCGGGTTGATCCGCTTACTGCGCTGCGTGCGCGGCTCTGATGAAATTTTTTCGAGCACGGCAAAGTTGTGCCGGTTGTTTTCTGTTTTCTTCGATGTGCTCTGCTCTGTGTTCCCTGACTTCTGTCCGTTGTCCTCTGAATTTCGTCCGTTGTCCTCTGATTTCTGTTCACTGTCCTCTTTCCCCTGGCTTCCTTGACGATCCTCGACCGGATGTTGTTCGTCGCCTTTGTGAAAGCGTATGCCATCTGCATGGTGAGCACGCTCAGCTTGTACATCATCGTCGATCTCTTCACGAACATCGATGACTTCTTCATTCAAGGCAAAAACGGTTTCGAGATCGCGTTTCACATCGTGACGTATTATGGCTACCGCACAATTCAATACTACGATCGACTGTGCGAAGCGCTCTCGCTACTCGCGGCCATGTTCACCGTCGCGTGGACGCAGCGGAATAACGAACTCATACCGATTCTCTCGGCCGGGGTATCGACGCACCGTTTCCTCCGTCCCATCTTCTTCGGGGCGGCATTGATGCTCGGGGTGGGAGTTTTCAACCAGGAAATTCTGATTCCGAATGTGGCACCGTCCTTAGTGACCGATCGTGATGACCCCGAAGGCACACGAGAACTCTACGTTCAGGGATCCTACGATCCCAATCGAGTTCATATCGACGGGGCAAAAGCGTTCCGCAAGGACCGCTCCGTGAAGAATTTCCACGTGACACTGCCTGTCGGTGCGAAGTCTGAAATGAAGCACCTATCGGCCGAGACGGCCCGGTACATTGCGCCTTCCGATCAATTGCCACAATCCGGTGGTTGGCTGATGACCGGAACGACGCCCGCCGAACTGCAGAAAGACACCTATGACTCAGAAATTATCGAGATGCGTGACCCAGGATGTTTCTTCTTGAAGGTGAAAGAAGCCTCGTTCGAGCGCGTGACTCAGGGTCAAAAGACGCAAGGTTTTTCGTCCACGACGTCCATTTACCGGTTGATGCAACGCACCGACGCAGGTCGCATGAATGCTTTAGCGGTCACGTTTCATATGCGAATCGCCAGGCCTCTCGTCGGTATGCTGCTCGTGGTGATGGGGTTGTCAATTATCTTGCGCGATCAGACGCGGCACGTTTTCATCTCGGCCGGGTTATGCCTGATGATGTGCGGTCTCTTCTTTGCCGCAGTATTCGGCGGAAAATTCATGGGCACAGCAGACTACGTCTCTCCTGCCCTAGCTGCTTGGCTGCCGGTGCTTATTTTTGGCCCGCTGTCGATTTCGTTCTACGACGCGATTCATACATAAGCGATGCTGCGATCCTTGCCTTCGCTTACGCTTCAGGCTCGGCTATTTTTTCTTTTTCGCTTCCCACTCTCTCACATACTTCTCGGGGCTCTCCTTGAACTCATCTCGGCAGCCCGAGCAGCAGACATAATAGGTCTTGCCATTGTGACTGACCGTAATCGTGCCGCGACCGCCACTGACGATGCACTCGCGTTCCGATGGCCCGACGTCCGCGAATGCCACGCCTTCTTTGGTGAGGCCAACGAGATATTTTCGCGTCAGGCTCGTGCCCGTCGAGGTGCGAGTTTCCACTCGATAGGTAATGCGATTTTCGTGAAGCAGCGAGAAGGTAATACGTTCGACGAGTTTCGATTCCGGTATCGCCCGTTCGAGTGCGAGTTGTTTATCCTTCAACTTGCCCCGATAGGTCAGTTTTTCTTTCGCGATCGTTGCCACAATTAGCTCGAACTCGTCGCCAACCGAACGAAGTTCGCCCCCCGTGAAATGTTTGCCTTTCGCAATGTCCAATTTCAGCCAGGCGTCCGTCCCCTTGAATTGCCATTCCCAGGCCACGGTTTCGGTCCAGTGCCCCTTTTGCCGCTCGTCGGGCGTGCCTTCCGGAGTTCCGGTTCCCTTCCAGGAACCAACCAGAATATGGAGGGGTTTTAGCGCATCTCGCGGTGTGGGCTTGGCTTCGTCCGTCCAAGCCGAGCTTGCCAAAAATCCGGTCAAAACCAAGGTCGCGAATCGCATCGAAAGCCCTCTGAGCGTGTCGGACATTTAACCCCAGTGTAGAGTAAACGATCCGCAGGCACGAAGATTTCAAAATTCTATTTTACACTTCTACGATCTGCGTAGAATTGGCCGGAACTCGAAACTCCTACTTCCAGATGTCCATGAATCGACTTCTCCCAATTCTCGTCATGCTCCTGGCCACGGCCCTGACGGCTCGTGCGGACCTTCACGAGTACATCAAAAAACCGGATGACTCGTTCAAGTGGACCGTGAAAACTTCGGCCAAGGGAGCATCCGGAACTTCCTACGCGATCGAGATGACCTCGCAAACCTGGCAAGGAATCAAGTGGGAGCATGTGCTCATGGTTTATCTACCGGACGGGGTGAAGCCGAGCGACACGATCTTCCTGTGGAACGACGGCGGTAAACCCGACCCATTAAAATCGCTGCTGGCTTTTGAATTGAGCAAACGGGGGAAAATCCCGGTCGCGTTCCTATACGGCATCCCGAATCAGCCGCTATTTGAAGGGAAAAAAGAGGACGCCCTAATTGCCGAGACTTTTGTTCGCTACCTGAAAACCGAGGATGCAAGCTGGCCCCTCTTGTTCCCGATGGCAAAGAGCCTGGTGCGTGCGATGGATGCTTTGCAAGCGTTCTCCAAAGAAGAATGGAAGACGGAACTGAAGTCCTTCGTGGTGTCGGGTGCCTCGAAACGCGGTTGGACGTCCTGGTTGACCGGGGCGGCGGATTCGAGAGTGAAAGCTATCGCTCCGCTGGTGATCGACATGCTCAACTTCGGCAAACAACTGCCGCACCAGGTGCTTTCATTCGGTGCGCCGAGTTTGATGATCAAAGATTACACCGAACGAGGCCTGATTCCCATTCCGGACACCACGGCCGGGAAGAAACTCTGGGCAATGGTCGATCCGTGGATGTATCGCGAAAAAATGACCATGCCTAAAATGATCATTAACGGTGCAAACGATCCTTATTGGCCGCAAGATGCGCTGAACCTGTACTGGGATGACCTCAAAGGTGACAAGTGGATCCTGTATGTACCGAACGCAGGGCACGGCCTGGACCAAACGTACCCGGACGGCAAGAAAGATCGCAACCGCGTGATCAATACGCTTTCGACTTTCGCTCGTTGTCAGATTCGTGGTGAGGCCATGCCCAAGATGAACTGGGTGCATGGCGACGAAGGAAACTCGCTTTCAGTGGTGGTGAAAAGCGACGAGTCACCGAAGGCCGCCAGGCTTTGGGTAGCCGATTCCGCCTCGCGCGACTTCCGCAAATCAAAATGGACTGACACCGAGATCAAGCTCGACAAGGGTTCCGCGAAAGGATTGGTCGAGAAGCCGAAGGAAGGTTGGCGGACCGTATTCGCCGAGTACGAGTTTGAACGAGATGGCTTGAGTTTTTACCTGAGCACGCAGTTGCGAATGGTCGAAGCTGGCAAGAAATGATCGATGCGGTGCTCGATTGTGGTCATTGCTGTCGCCATCGCATCGAGAGGCTCTTAGGATAGGCTGACAACTCATTTGGACGGATGTGTTTCGTGCGGTTTCTGAGCGGACAAGCGATCCTCGTGATGCTGACCATTTTTGGCCAGTCCACGGGGACTATCGGCTTGCCAATCTTTCGAACGGGTTCGATGCGAGCCAGCGAGGGTGTCGATTCCGCGTGCGGTTGTTGCCCGGCCGATCGGGATGCCAATCGTTGCTGTTGCGCGAAACCAATCGAACCAGCAAAACCCTCGTGTTGTTCAACTAAACCAGCGCAAGAAGTTATTGAGAAGGCGTCGTGCTGTTCCAAGAAAACCGCCGACCCGTCTCCAACAGCCTGCGAAAGTCCAACGCCAACTCCGCCTTCGATGACTTGGGTGAACCCCAGTCTTCGCCAACAGTGCCTGGGGCCATTCGATACTTCGACAGCCGCTTCTCTGTCCTTTCCGGGCCTTGTTCCGGATGAGCCAACGATTCAAGCAGATAATCCACAATTAAGTGGAATGGCCGAGCTTCCAACGTTGAACTCATTTTCGCGTTCCTCTCCTCCGGATGCACCCCCTCCGCGTTCCGCGACTCTCTAGCAGTCCGGCAACGCTCCCCGTCCCAACCGGCGGGAGTCCGACGCTTGACGGCTGACGTGCGCTAACGTTGCGTCCCCGAAGGACAAGGTTGAGGAACCTCCACGCCTCCGGATATTGCGCGAGTTGCGACCGCCTGCCCAGTCGGCAGTGGGTTCGATTCCCACCGGTAGCATGTGCGCAGGCTGCACTTTCGCCGAGCATCCCACCCGAACCCATCCCCTCCCGAGTTACACCATGACGCGCTTATGCTTGCTGGCAAGCGTTCTGCTAGTTACGCCGATTGCCTCTGCCCACGATACGTGGGTCCAAACCAACACGAACTTAATCCGCGTGGGCGATGCCGTTCATGTGGACCTGATGCTTGGGAACCACGGCAACGATCATCGCGATTTCAAGCTCGCATCGAAACTTGATCCGGAAAGCGGCCCGCTGACCGTAACAGGGCCCGATGGCAAGCCGATCGATCTGAAACCCAAACTGGCCGACCTGGGGTACGCGCCCAAGGAGGGATTTCATTCCGCGAAGTACTCGGCAGCGAAGCCTGGCATCTACACGGTTGCTCACATCTCGGACCGCATTGTCAACCACGGCAAACCTGTTCGCAGCATCCGAAGTGCGAAGGCGTTTTTCCTGGCTAGCCCGTCGCTCGACAAGGTTCGCACGGATTGGACCGGGTTCGAAAAGCCGCTCGGCCATCAGCTCGAACTCGTTCCCGAAGCCAGTCCCGTCGCACCGATGGGGCCTGGCACGCCAATCAAGGTTCGCGTACTGTTCAAGGGCAAGCCGATGCCCGAGGCTCGCGTCAGCTTCATCCCGCGTGGCGAAACCCTCGCGGAAGGTTTTGACAAGACTTACGAACGCACGACCGACGCCCTGGGTCGCGCAAGTTTCACACCAAAGACCGGAAACTATTACCTCGTCGTTGTTCATCACAAGGAAGCAGTCGCGGGCAACAAGGATT
>Ga0163144_10025151_pt1 | contig 11645 bp, 12 predicted proteins | sample OliLak19BULKMAT1_FD_123175 | JGI IMG/M metagenome (GOLD analysis project Ga0163144, IMG submission 123175) | Freshwater microbial mat bacterial communities from Lake Vanda, McMurdo Dry Valleys, Antarctica - Oligotrophic Lake LV.19.BULKMAT1 | ecosystem: Environmental > Aquatic > Freshwater >... | reverse complement strand
CCTGAAGTTTACTCGCCCCCAGGACGAGCCCAGTGGCGATTTTGCTAAATCGTCTGCTGAATCGCCGACGCTCGTAAAACCCCCTGAAAAGTTATGCCTGCGACGAGTTTCGTAATTCAAAGTAATTAGACAAAATTTCTGTTTCACATGAAACGTTTCTCATGAAACATGGTGTTTTCTTCTTATTTCATCTATATTTCCCTTTTCTTCCTCATCTTTCCTTTCTTTCCCTTGTTCACCTAGCTTTTTGAGGTCTTTTTCTGGTAATTTAATGAGTTTATTAGCTTTTCCTTCTAAATATTCAGTCGTATTTAACTTTGGATCCTCTAGTACTTCTTCTAGCAGAGCATTGAGAACATAGCCTATTTTGGGTCCAGGTGTTTCATGTGTAACGTTCATAAGTCTTTTTCCATCTATTTTCAGCATTGATACAGATATAGGATCTATAAGAGCTTCATCTATCATGGACTTGTATTTCCTTAGTCGGTAGGGGTTTTCCTTAGGTCTGCCAGTTCCTATACGGTCACAGACGCGTACATTCATGAGATCCCATATGTTTTCACGTCCAACATTGTTTATCATGCGTCTGACGGCAGATAACGTTATTGTTTGTGTATCAGAGAAAAACATATGCCAACGAACCATTTTAGTCACTTTATCTATGGTTTTCTGAGGAAATCGCAATCTCTCTAGTATTTTCTTTGTTACACGTGAACCAACTACCTCATGGCCATAAAAGGTAGGTTGATGCGTTTCATGTGAAATCCTTTTGGTTTCTGGCTTAGATATATCGTGAAATAGGGCAGTGAGGTGTATATCTAGAGGCCAATCCTTGTCTGAGGCATGCTGTAAAGTCCTTAGAATATGCTCAAATACATCAAAAGCATGGGCTTGATTCTGTGTAACACCCTTTGATCTAGAGACTTCAGGTAAGATAATCGCCAATATACCTAGTTTTTCAAGCGTCTCAAAGCCCTTTTTTGGTTCTTTGGACATAATTATTTTTATAAGTTCATCCCTTATCCTCTCTATGGATATGTTCTCTAGATTCATTTTATGGCTCTGTATAGCCGTTTCTGTGTCTATGTTAATCGTGAAACCTAGTTCTGTCGCCAAACGTACAGCCCTCATTATTCTCAAAGCATCTTCACCAAAGCGATCCTCAGGTTTTCCGACTGTCCGTATGACTTTGTCCTTTATGTCTTTGAAACCATCGTACAGATCGATTATGTCTTTTATAGCCCCTTTTGAAAGACTGATCGCAATGGCGTTTATTGTAAAATCACGACGCTTTAGATCGTCTTTGAGCTCGGTACTCCACTTTACACTATCTGGATGTCTGGAATCGCTATAATCACTTTCGAGTCTGTATGGTGTAACCTCAACAATTTTCAAAGTCTCATCTTCTGTTTCTTCATTTACCACACCTACTGTTCCAAAGTCATTTTCATAAAAAGTTTTTGGAAAAAGTGAGATTATTTTTTCTGGATTTGCGTTCGTCGTGATGTCCCAATCCTTAGGAATTTTTCCTAAAAGAAAATCTCTGACACAACCGCCAACTAGGTATGCTTCATAACCACTTTTCTCAAGAGTTTCGATAATTGCTGAAACTTCTGCCGGAATCTGATTGTTTTTAGTGTTTTTGTCCATCAAAATGATTCTAGCATTATACCGTTATTTTGCATAGGTATGAACTATGGTATACTAGTACATAACATGAAAGATGCTGTACAGATAGGTCAAAAAGCCACTTTACTACGAAGAAAAGGTTATTCGTATAGAGATATATCAAAAGAGCTGAAGGTCTCAAAAACCTTAGTCGCAAACTTGCTTAAAAATGTAAAATTGACTGAAGATGAGAAACTCATTTTAAATAAATCTCTATTAAATAAAATGAGTAGGGCAAGACTCAATGCTTCTATTTCTTTACGATCAAGAAAAATCTTTAAAGAAAAAAAAGCCTTTGAAATGGCAGAGGAAGATTTTAAAAAGTTTATAAAGGATCCACTTTTTTCTACCGGCAATTCTTTGTATTGGGCGAAGGGGAGTATTATAGGGAGTAATATACAATTTTCATGTTCAAGGTTGGAAATGATGAAAATTATTCTCCTTTGGTTGGAAAAATATCTTAATATTTCTAGAAAAGATATAAAATTTAGGCTTTTTATGGATTTTTTAGAAAAAAATGAGGAAAATAAGCACTTTTGGGTAAAAACTCTAGGTATTCCTACAACAAATTTTTCTAAAACTGTATATCAAAAAAGTGGCAAAAGTAGCAAAAAAACTAGAGAATACAAGGGTTCTATAGCTTTTAACTTTTCAAATATTGAGACAATGAGGAAGATCATCGCTTGGCAAAAGCTCATGATAGGGTATCATAGTTAATAATTGCGCCCGTAGTGAAATGGATATCATTACTGACTTCGGATCAGTCGTTGGGGGTTCGAGTCCCTCCGGGCGCACAAAATAACAAACAAAGCACTGTTCAATGGTATATTCTCTGGCAAAAATAAAGATATTAGATTATACTTTGATTCAATGATTTTTTAATGTAGATTTTTGAAATTGCGGGCATGGTTTAGTGGTAGAATGCGTCCTTGCCAAGGACGAGACGGGAGTTCGATTCTCCCTGCCCGCACAAAGATAAATAGGTCGAAAATGTGCATAACTGGGGATAACTCTGTGGATTGTGTTTATAAAAGACAAAAAATATGGCTTATAACCGTCTTATAGGTAATTTGGGAGAAAGTATCGCCTGTGAGTGGCTTTCTAAACATGGCTATCTTATTTTAGGTAGAAATTACCTGAAGAAATGGGGAGAGATAGATATTATTGCTACAAAAGACAAAATCATACACTTCATTGAGGTCAAGAGTATTACGTCTTATAGAGGGGATCTAAAAGAAGGATATAGACCAGAGGAGAATGTCCATGAAATAAAACAAAAGAGATTGAGGAAGACTATTCAGACATATTGGGCTGAAAAGAAGCTTGGGGTATCGGCAGAATTCAAATTTCATATAATAACTGTTGATTTGAACCAAAATACTAGGAAAGCCAGAGTCACTTTTATGGAAAATATCATTTTGTAGTGTTTTTATCTTAAATATGGAGTTTTATCATTCTCTATGATAGTCTTAATAGTGTTATACTTTGAATTATGAAACTCGTCGTAGGCATAACTTTTTAGGGGGTTTTACGAGCGTCGGCGATTCAGCAGACGATTTAGCAAAATCGCCACTGGGCTCGTCCTGGGGGCGAGTAAACCTCAGGCTTTTTTAAGCTTCAAAAAATCCGTACCCTAGAAAAGTTGTGCCAAGAAAAGAGTCTCGTAATTAAAAGTGGTATAAGTTCTTATGAAGATAAATTTAAAAGATGAAAAAAATCGGAGCGTGGTGTAACGGCTAACATTCCTGTTTTGGGAACAGGCGACTCCGGGTTCGAATCCCGGCGCTCCGACTAGATAATTTGAATATTGAAATATGAGAATAAACAAATCACCATGGATATATCAACTTGATAGAGATAGAAAGTATGATCAATTAAAAAAAGACATCGATACAGATGTGGTGATAGTAGGTGCTGGTATTGCTGGTATTTCAACTGCGTTTTTTTTACTAAAATATACCAACAAAAGGGTAGTTTTATGTGATAAAAATAAGCCAGCTCATGGTGCAACAGGTCACAATGCTGGTCAGGTATTGGCAGGTTTCGAACGTCCTCTTACAGATATGGTAAAAGAATTTGGGTTTGATAAGGTTAAAAGGGCACTTCATGATCTTCATTCCGCATGGAATCTTATAGATGAAATGTATAGAGATGCAAAACTAAAAATACTTTTCTCCAAAGTTCATGGCGTAGTAGGATATTCAAATCTACATCAGGTTATCTCATCCTTAAATGATTTGGAGATTAGAATTTTAGCAGGATTGGATAAAGATAAGTTTTTTATAAGTGATACAGCTCCATTTTTAAAACTCATACCAAACAATCTCAAGCATCTATATAAAGTACTCCCTAGTAAGGATATTTTAAAAAGTTTAGAAACAGAAGATAATGAATTTCATGCGGTTATGGTAGATCAAAGGGCATGTATGAATTCAGCTTTATTTTGTCAGGATATTTTGGAGTATTTACTAAATAAGTTTTCTAGCAAATTTTCTTTTTATGAAAATACAAATGTTCTCAAGATAGTTTTAAATAGACAACATGCAATACTTGATGCTGGAAAACATACTATAGGAGCTGAAAAAGTTGTTTTGTGTACAAATGGATTTGAAAACTTTGATATTTTTAATGACGGAGGATTGGCTATAGATAAAAAGTTTCATCACTTGGTAAATGGGACAGTGGGGTATATGTCTGGATATCTAGAGGAAATAAATAAAGATCCTACAGCTATAGTGTACTTTACAGAATATGTAGATTATAAAAAAAGCGATCCATACTTTTATCTCACTCGTCGATCGCATGAGCTAGGGAATAAAAAGCACAACTTGATATGTGTCGGAGGATCAGAAGTCATTATAAATGATAGGGAAGAGTATCTAAATGATTTTGATTATCCAGATAAAATGCATAAAGAAATCGATGATTTTATAAATAAAGTTTACAATAGCAATCCAAATAAAAAGATTGAGTACGAGTTTACATGGCACGGACTTATGGGATATACTCCAAATCGTGTGAGACTCATAGGTGAGGAGCCAAAAAATCCTGTACTTCTTTATAACCTTGGTTGCAATGGCATCGGTATTGTCCCGTCTATATTTGGTGGAAGAAAGATTTCTAGGATTATAGGGGGTGAAAATCTAAATGATTCTATTTTTGATCCACAAGGGTAGATGCAGAAGAATTGATAGAAAAGTAGCAAAACTTTTATTTTCTGGTAGTATTGATCGTGTTCTCAGATAAACAAAAAGCGGGACTAGTTTAATGGTAGAATAGGAGTTTTCCAAACTCTTGGTGGGAGTTCGATTCTCCCGTCCCGCACCTTTGATTCGTTACAGAGAAAATCTCTTTATTAATAGCTGTTTAGTGCCGTCTGGCCATATTGTTAGATTTGGTATTTGTTTTTGATCAACCCACATAGGTTTATGGATATTAGATTCACTTTTCTTAATATTTTCTGGACTATCAATGCTTAGTTGAGGTTCGCCAGAAATATAGATGCATGAAAGTATCTGATGTTCTCTTCTATTGCTATCGGTAAAGTCAAATACTTTTTGTTCTATTTTTCCCATGATAGAGGTTTCTTCTTTCAATTCACGTAGTGCAGCTTGTTCCACAGATTCATCTCCTTCAACTCCACCACCCGGTAGGGTATAGTATTCATGGCCATCTCTCAAGCGATATATCATTAAAACTAATCCATCTTTTTCCATAAGTATCGTAGCTCGTGTGGATTTATTATCTTTAGTAATTCCTTCATTGATAGAATCTAAAATATTTTTTGACATGGTGATGAATATTATTATACACTAGATGATATATGATCATAAAATGGAACGAAGTCACTTGGTATTCAAAATTGGGAGCTGTCATCCTATTTATATTGGTTGTACCTGTTCTTACATTTTATATTGGTAGAAAATATCAAGAGACGATAACAATCATCAACACTACTCCAGTAGTTGGTGAATCTCCAGTTCCAAAAACTACTCAAATAAAATTTTCTTTCTCAGATCCTTTGAATGGTACTTATATCATAGATGGTGAAAAGATCACTCTCAGGAATGGTCAATACATAGAAAATGTTGGAAATCTTACGGTAGTTCCTTCAGAAATTCATGTTTTCGGAGAGCTAGTAACTGGAGATGTAAGCGGGGACAGAAAACCTGACAAAGTTTTCTTTTTATATCAAGAATCTGGAGGTACAGGAATATTCTTCTATGTAGTCACAGCTGTAGCAGTAGAAGGTGGAAAGTATGTTGGCACAGATGCACTATTTATAGGAGATAGGATTGCACCAAAGAATATCACAATAAAAAATGGAGAGGCATTGGTAAATTATGCAATTAGAAAAGAAGACGAACCACTAGTAGCAGAGCCATCGGTAGGAGTGACAAAGTATTTGCGAGTAGAAGGAGGGAAGTTGAAGGAGAGGGTAATATAAACAATAAGCAAAAAATCGCACCAAAAAACCACCCTAGGGTGGTTTTTTGTTTATAAGTATCCTCTCTCGAGAATCCTTTGTATTATTTCACTGCGTCTTTCAAGGCCTTTGCTGCTCGGAACTTTGGAACCTTCATTGCTGCTACCTGGATCTTTTCTCCTGTACGAGGGTTTCTAGCCTCTCTTGCCGCGCGTTGCTTTACAGAGAAAATACCTAGACCAGCAATGGATACTTCTTCTCCCTTTTTTAGAGAGTCGATAATTCCATTAAGCATAGTTTCTACAGCTTGCTCTGCTTGAACCTTTGTTCCACCTAGGACTCCATGGACTGCCTCTACGATTGATGCTTTATTCATAGTTTTTGATTATTACTTAATAATGCATCCCAATGATGGATGCCTAACCTCAGTATTCATTATATAACAGGCCATTTTATGCGCAATAGGGGTAAAATGGGGACACAGATTGAGGAAGTTTGCAAAGGTTCAGCTATTACCTCGCAAATCCTATTGCTCTTGTTTCTCTTATGACTGTTATTTTTATTTCTCCTGGATACTTGAGATCTTTTTCTATTTTCATAGCTATGTCTCGAGCCATGTTTTTTGCCTCTAGGTCAGTGATGGCTTCTGGAGTGACAAAGATGCGTATCTCACGTCCTGCTTGTAGGGCATAAGACTTTTCAACGCCAGAGAAACCATTTGCTATGGCTTCTAGATCACCTAGGCGTTTCAAGTAGTTTTCTATACTATCTCGACGAGCACCTGGACGAGCACCAGATATGGCATCAGCGGCTTGGACAATGCGTGACTCGACAGTCTCGTATGGATATTCTTCATGATGGGCTTGCATTGCCTTTACTATATCTTCACTAGCTCCAAACTTCTGAAGAATTCTTCGACCGATCTCTACATGAGTACCAACAACTTCGTGATCAAGTGCCTTGCCTAGATCGTGGAGAAGGGCACCAGCTTTGGCTACAGCCACATTTGCACCGATCTCTTCGGCTATCATACCAGAAATGTGTGACATCTCTATAGAGTGCTGTAAGACGTTTTGACCATAGCTAGTACGGAAATGAAGTCTTCCTAGGATGAGGAGGATACGAGGGTCAAGACCGATAACTCCGCATTCGTATGCTGCTTGTTCACCTTTTTCTTTTATTGTTTTATTTATACTTGCATGAGCTTCTTCTACAATTTTCTCGATCTTTGCTGGTTGGATACGACCGTCTTTGATGAGTTCTTCTAGAGCGATTCTTGCTACATGACGTCTGACAGGATCAAAAGAGGAGATAGTGATCATACCTGGAGTATCATCTACTATAACTTCAACCCCAGTCATCCTTTCAAAAGCTCTGATATTCCTACCTTCTTTTCCTATGATTTTTCCTTTTATATCATCATTTGGAATTGCTACAGAAGTAGACATGATGTCGGAAGCTACAGAGTTTGCTAGTCTTTGGATAGACACAGCCAAAATATCTTTGGCTTTTCCTTCGAGGATTTCTTCACCAGACTGTTCGAGTTTTTGTATTCTCACAAGCATGTCTTGTTCAGAATTTCTTTCGATAGTTTTGATCAATGATTGCTTTGCTTCCTCGGTAGTCATACCAGCGATCTTTTGTAGTACTTCACCCTTTTCCTTTTCCAATGCTTCGGCTCTATCTCTAATGGTTTTTATTTCTACTACTTTCTGTTTTACAACTTCAACTTCCTTATCTATATCTGCTTGCCGTTTATCTAGAAAATCCTCTTTTTTAATAAGACGGTTTTCGATCTGTTGTATTTTATCTTCTTTCTCCTTTATCTCCCTTAGACTTTTTTTAAGTACTTCTTTTCCTTCTACTTCCGCTGCAGTAATGATCTTCTTGGCTTCTTCTTTTGCAGTCAGATCCATCTCTTTGATCTCGAGTTCTACGGATCCTTTTTTACCGAGTGAGATGATCAATCTCAAATAATAACCAATTCCTAGCCCCAGAACTCCGGTAAGCCCTAGAAGCAGTGCGACTAATTTTAATGACATATGCAAATGTTCCTCCGCCTTTTTTCTAGACTAAAAGTGTAATGTATCTATTCAGTAAAAAGTTTTTATTATCAGATTTTAATTTCATTTCAATGGTAAAGATATGATTCATTTGAGTCTTCTCTAAAGCGGATTCACAGTAAATTATTCCAGTAATGTATTTATCTTATAACTATAAGAGAACCTTGTCAATGATACCGTATTTCTTTGCTTCTTCTGAATCCATAAAGAAATCACGATCTACATCTTTTTCAATCTTTGAAATACTCTGACCTGTATTTTTTGCAAGAATTTTATTTAGATTCTCTCTCATTTTCAGGATGTGTCGTGCACTGATTTCTATATCTGACGCTTGACCCTCGGTTCCTCCGTGTGGTTGATGGATCATGATTTCAGAATTTGTCAGAGCAAAACGTTTCCCTTTTTTTCCAGCAGAAAGAACGAGGGCACCTCCAGATGCGGCCATACCTACGCAGACAGTTGAGACGTCATTTTTTATATGATTCATGGTATCAACTATTGCTAGACTTGCAGTCACCGATCCACCTGGAGAATTTATATAAAGACTGATATCTTTTTTTGAATCTTCTGATTGAAGAAAAAGAAGTTGCGCAATGACGATGTTTGCGACGTTATCATCTATAGCTCCTCCAAGAAAAATAATATTGTCTTTTAAAAGGCGAGAATAAATATCGTATGCTCTTTCTCCAAAGCTGGTTTTTTCTATTACGGTTGGTATTAACATGTTTTTTGATTGATTAAATAGGGTAATATCGACATCATACCTGATGTTTTATTTTTGGCAAATTTGTTGTAAGATATAGAGGCATGCAGCACAGATTTTACAGTAACAGTCTTATCGATGATAAGATGCCGTTTATTAGTGGCTCCTATGAGCTTTTGCATCAACTCCAAAATGTTCTACGGTTAAAAGTGGGTGATACGGTAAATCTCTTTGATGGTTCAGGATACGACTTTATAGTGAGGATAAAAAAATACGAAGACCAAAATGTTTCATTCGAGATATTAGAAAAAAGGCCGAACTCCATACTCCCATTGCGTGAAACATACCTCCTTGCTTCTATTGTAAAGAAGGACAATTTTGAATGGATTGCAGAAAAGGCTACAGAGCTTGGAGTCTCTCACATCATCCCCATTCTTTCGGAGCGCACAGAAAAGAAAGATATAAATAAGACTCGTTTGCAAAAGATAGTTGTAGAAGCATCTGAACAATCTGGAAGAGGAACGGTCCCTATTATTCATGAAGTTACATCTCTCGGTAATTCTCTAAAGGACGCAATAAATCTTTTCGGAAAAGATACAGAGTATATAGCCTTCCATCTCGAAGGTGAAAAGTTTGATAAAAAAGAATTAAAAGAAAAAAATCCCATAGCTATTTTTATTGGTCCTGAAGGTGGATGGTCTCCAGATGAAATATCTTGGTTTAAAGAAAATTATATTCCTATAAAAACTCTAGGCCCACAAATCCTTCGTGCGGAGACAGCAGTTATCGCAAGTCTTTCACAGATTGTTTTTTAGCAGACTAATTAGCGGGGCTGATTAGTCTGTGAGTATAATTTCTATTCCACTTTTCGTTTAAATTATTTTTGTAATTCCAAAAACTGAAATACTTTTTCATTTGTTAGAACTGTTTCGGCATAGACACTAGCTCGTTCCCGATCGGCATCTTTGTAATGTTCAACGATGTGGTTGACTTCGTTTTCTATTTCCAATGCATCTACTTTTATTTTTTCTTCTTCAGCTATTTTATTTAATATGAGTTGGAGCTTTGCTTTCTTTTCTGCAGAAGGTTTCCATTCTACCCTAAGTTCTTCTATGGTCTTTTTTGCGTGTTTCAAATAGTCATCGATAGTTGCACCCATTTTTGTGATGTCATCGCTGAACTGCATCTCGATTCTTTTGAGTTCACTATCAACAAGTATTTTTGGAATATCGATAGTTGATTCATCGATGAGTTTGTCAGAAATCATAATTCTCTTTTTTTCTCGTGCCCGATCTTTTTTTTCTTCAAAAAGTGAAACTTTTATTTTTTCTTTAAAATCTGGAATATCTTTGAAATCTCCAAGACTTCTTACAAATGCATCTGTTAGTTCTGGAAGAGAAGTGTCAGTTATTTTTTCATGTTCCTCTTTCGACATATTTTTGTGATCGTGTCCGCTGTGGTCAGCTCGTGAACGTCTGATTTTAAGAATTGCATCCTCGAGTTCTTTTTCTGTAGTTGGTTCTACTCCTTCTTTCTTTGCCATCATTTCTTTCCCAATCTTTTTGTAATCGGCGAGTTTGATTTCCGGAACTACTGCAGTTATGATTTTGAATTCTAGTGGATTTTCTTTTGCGATCTTTGTGATCTGTATTTCTGGTCTACCTATCACATCTATTTTTTCATCCATAACTATTTCTGGATATGCACGAGAAAGAGCCAGCTCCGCCATCTCTTCTAGAATATTCATTTCACCGACTTTGGAAATCAAAATATTTTCAGGGACTTTTCCTTTTCTAAAACCATCGATAGTAACTTCACCGTTTATATTTTGTAGGGCTTTTTTTCTAAAAGATTCAAAGGCTTCTTTTGTAATAGTTCCCACGATCTCGATCTGGGATCCATCGAGTTTTTTTATAGTTATAGCCTCATATGCCTTTGCTTTTACGGCTTCTTTTTTGATTTTTGTCATAAAAGGCAGTTTACATGAAAGGGGAAAGGTAGGCAAGTAAATGGAGAAAATTGATAAAAAAGTTCAGCACTGTCCGTTGGGATAGCGCTGGGGTTTGTTACTTATTTGATTGTGATTTTGCAGCGCCGACCATTCCCTGATTTCATCTCGCGCATATCAATTTTGTATAATATAGTGCTTAATCCATCTGCTTCTTTTCGATCAGTGTTTATTTGGTCACCGAGTGTCTTTCGAAAAATCGTTACTATTTTTTGCTCGAAAACATCTTCAAACCCATGGTTGCAAAATCGTTCGAACTCTGTTTCTATTCGAGTTACTTTCCCGAAATAAGGTTCAACCAACTTTATAACCAATTTCACATTAATCAATTCTACCCCACTCACTAAGTTCACAACTGTCAGTTTCAATACCTCGATAAGTCCAGCAGCATCCCCTAGTCTTTCAAACACCGAGATAGCTACTTTATTGAGAGTTTGCAAGGTTGTCCATGTTTGGGGATGGGAGATCCCAAACATGTTTTCCATGGTAATTTTTGTCGTTTTCATGTTTTCCTTCTTCTATTCTATAGTGCTAAGCACTTTTAATTTCTGCATTTAAGCGGTGCAGTTCCATTTAAGATATTACTCCTTACTGAAGATTTGTCAACCAAATGTATTAGTCCATAACATATGGCACTCCGATTTTGGTAATGTAGATACAATATACCTCAAAGGTGAAATGAGTCCAAGTGTCCAGTGAGGTCTTCTGGTGTTGTACCAAAGTAACCAGTCAATGAGCTTTTGATTGAATGTATCAATGTCATGAGCGAGAAGCATT
>Ga0163144_10025150_pt1 | contig 11645 bp, 11 predicted proteins | sample OliLak19BULKMAT1_FD_123175 | JGI IMG/M metagenome (GOLD analysis project Ga0163144, IMG submission 123175) | Freshwater microbial mat bacterial communities from Lake Vanda, McMurdo Dry Valleys, Antarctica - Oligotrophic Lake LV.19.BULKMAT1 | ecosystem: Environmental > Aquatic > Freshwater >... | reverse complement strand
TTTGACCGGTACTCAGCCCAATCATCTGAGGGGAGAACTTCCCCACGACTCAGCCAATTTGACGCTCTAGATCATCAAATTGAGGGAAGAAATGATGGCTGAGTAGTTACTCATAAAGACCAACAAGTTCTTTATCTATTTCAGACGCAAAAACACATTCGTGACCAAGTTCACGAAGTGCGAGATGAAAACCACCTAAACCTGCAAAGAGGTCAATGAATCGCATGTGGGTTGCCTATTTATACAGTGGAATTTGGAAAATGGAACTGCTAATAACACTTAAACACCATGAACTTATCTAAAATTACCACAATACCCTATGTGCCACAACCCGCTTGGGGGCATAGATAAACAAGGTGTGGTATACCAAAGCTGAGGTTGATATTGAATTCAAGAAAGATGCCCGACGATGAGTGATATTTTTGGCAGAATCAGAAATCTCAGAAAAACCCTGCTTGCGAGTGGAATCGGCCTATACCTGATTATCGGTCTGTCGCTGAGTGCGTTATGTCTATGGCTGTTTTGGGAGGTCTCGGAGCATGTCATCCGGGGTGGGGCGATTTTTGCGTTTGATACCGCGTTGGCGAACGAACTGTACCGTGAGGCGACGCCCCTCAGCACGACGTTTTACCTCACGATTAGTTGGTTTGGGTCACAAGGCATCATCGTATTGGGGGTCATTTTCGGCGCGTTTTATATCATCCGCCGCCAATGGTTCAACTTGACGTTCTGGCTGATTGCACTGGCGGGGGGTGGGTTGCTCAATAACCTCATTAAACAAGTTGTCGCCCGCCCGCGCCCCTACTTTGTAGACCCTCTGGTGCTGGAGCAGAATTATAGTTTCCCCAGCGCCCACGCCATGACCTCGCTGATTATGTATGGAATCCTCGGCTATCTGTTGTGGTCGAATCTCCGCAATCGCTATGCCAAGATTTTTGTCGTGTTCGGGACAGTCCTATTCATTTTGTTGATAGGCATTAGCCGGATGAAGTTGGGCGTGCATTATTTCTCGGATGTGGTCGGCGGATTCGCGGCGGGCGGAATCTGGCTGGGGATATGTATCAGCGCGATAAATTTCCTGAGACGACATCCCAATCCCTCAACGATAGATGAAACGCGCTAGACGATTTTCGACATATAATCGGGGTATGTCAAAAATCAAATCTGGGCTGTATTTATGAATCTGCGCCTGCTCTACCTGTCCCTATGCTGCCTCGTCATGCTGTCTGCCGCGCCGGTTAGCGCACAGACCGACGTCCCGTTGCGGTTGCCGTCTGACCCGATTATCCGCACCGAGGCCGACCTCGCCGCGATTGCCGCGCTGGATTCCAACATCCCACGCGATGCAACGTTCGACCCGCGAGTCGTCTCGCATGTGCAAATCCCGCTGACCGTCAACGTCGGGATCACCCCTTACGCGCATTGCAGCGATTGGGTGAACAATGGCCGCCCCATCACCGAAATCGTGACGATGGACTTAAAGACCTACATCAAGAACGTGCTGCCCAATGAATGGCCGAACGCTTGGCATCCCGAATCGCTCAAGTCTGGCGCGGTAGCCGCCAAAATGTTCGCGTGGTGGCGCATCAACATCACCGAGACGTACCCCGGCATCCGCCCGCCGGGGGTGCATGTGGTCGATAACACTTGTGACCAAGTATTTTTCGCCAATAGTCACCGCCCGACCACCGACGCCGCGATTGACGCGACATGGCCTGTCCGCATGACCGACGCCGAGAGGGTGGTCGAAATTCATTATCTGGCGTGGGATTGGCAATGCGCCGACGCGCTGGCGGCCAACGGTGGCGGCTGGTGGCGCTGTATGGGTCAAAATGAAACCCGCACGATGGCCGAATCCGGCGCGGGGTATCAGACCATCCTGAACACGTACTATGAGCCGGTACAGTTCAGCGTCACGGCGGCCATGCCGCAGACCAAAAATGTCCTGCTCAACCCCAAATTCACCGATGGGATGGGGAGTTGGTTTGTACAAGGCGGCATCGGTGCGGGCTACGGCATCAGCGACGGGGTATTCAAATTCCATCGTGCGACAAACAGCGCAGAACCGGCCACGCTGTATCAAGATGCCAACGTCATCGTGAGCGCAGACACGCCGCTAAAATTCATGGTCAAACTCGGCAACCCCAGCGCCGTCGCCAAAACCGTCCGGCTGCGTATCCGCGCCATCGAGACGACCACAGGCTCAACCGAATGTACGTTCACGCTGGCGGCGGGCGCGCCGCTACTGAGTTATAGCGTGGTCGGCGCTAACCCTGTCGGTTGGATGGGCGTGCGCGTCACCCTTTCGGTCATGACCGCCGACGGACTCGACGGGGTGACGGTGGACGACGCCACCCTGAAATTTATTCCGACGGCAGATACCGGTATCCCGTGCCTCACGCCGCGCCCCGGCAAACCGACTATGACCGCGCCCTTAAACGCCCAAGCCGTGCGTTCGCCGTTCGTCGTAACCCTCACCCCCGGCGCATCGAATTTCGTGCAGGGGTATAGCCCGTCATGGCAAGTGCAAGTCGATAACAACAGCGATTTTAGCTCGCCATTTTATGACAACGCCGCTTCGTTGAGCATTGAACCGAGTATTTCCGTCGCGGTTAGCGCCGAGACATGGTACGTCCGCGCCCGCCAATATGACGGCGTGAGTATGTTCAGTGCGTGGACATCCAGAATCAGCGTATCGGTCAGCCAACTGCCCGCCGCGCCCATACTCATCGCGCCGATTGGCGACGCGGCTGCCGTCGGGCAGTCGTTCGTCTGGCAGACCAGTAACCTCGCAACGCAATACCGACTGGTGATAAAAGATGCGGCGGGCGTGATTATCTACAATCAGATTAACCCCCCAGCGACATGGGGTTGCACGGCAGACTCGTGCGCGGTGGCGCTCGATTCGCTGGGCGTGACGTTCATCAGCGGCCTGCCTTATTCGTGGAAAGTGACTGCTCAGAATCCCAGCGGCAAAGGCATGAGCAAATTCAAAGCGTTCACGCTGATTGACTCTGTTCGCGTTATGCCGGAGGGATTTCGTCGCTAGGGAGATTGATTTGCAATACATCTAAAATATTCGTCCCACTCTTGTTGTCGAGGGTGGGACAAGGCTGTAGCCATTACTGAATGCCTTTAACGACTAGAGTTTGCCTAAATCCCCCTTGTTTTTGTGATATATTGGGTGAAACAAACTTTTCTTGGGATTACGGGCATGGATATCTTGCTGGCGCACGCTTATGTGTTGAACGACGACCCGCACGAACGGCAGGTCATGAAGCCGTATCCGCCGTTGGGCGTGCTGTCGCTGTCGGCTTATCTCAAGCGTCAGGGATTCGGCGTGGCGGTATTCGATGCCACCTTCCAGTCGCTAGATGATTTTCCGGCTGCGTTGGCGCGTGAAAAACCATCCGTCGTCGGGATTTACGTCAATCTGATGACCAAGTTCAACGCGCTCAAGCTGGCAAAGGTCGCCAAAGAATCCGGCGCGTGGGTGGTGTTGGGTGGGCCAGAGCCGCCATATTACGCCGCCGATTATCTGCGTGCCGGGGCGGATGTGATTGTGATTGGCGAGGGCGAACACACCCTAGAAGAATTGACCGCTTCGCTGATTAAAAACGGGCGGCGCGAGCTTCATAGCATCAACGGAATCGCGTTTTTAGATGACGACGGCCAATTGGTCGAAACCGATGCCCGCGAGATGATTAAAGACTTGTCCAGCTTGCCGTGGCCTGACCGCGACTCCATCGACATCCGCGCTTACCTCAATACATGGAAAACGCATCACGGCACGGCGTCAATGAGCGTCATCCACGCACGCGGCTGCCCGTATACGTGTAAATGGTGCAGTCACAGCGTGTACGGCAACACGCACCGCCGCCGCAGCCCAGAACACGCCGCCGATGAGATTCTTTACCTCAAAGAGGTGTATAACCCCGACCTGATTTGGTACGCCGATGACGTGTTCGCCATGAATCACAAATGGCTACGCGCTTATGCCGATGCGCTAAAAGTGCGCGGAATCAAAATCCCGTTCGAGTGCATCAGCCGCGCTGACCGCTTGACCGAGCCGGTGATCGAGTTATTGGCCGAGATGGGGTGTTTCCGGCTGTGGAACGGTAGCGAATCCGGCAGTCAGCGCATCATCGACGCGATGGATCGCAAGGTTGATGTGGCGGATGTCCGCGCCAAAACCCACCTGCTGCAAAAATACGGCATCCAAGCCGGCATGTTCATCATGCTGGGGTATACGGGCGAGACCATACAGGACATTATCGAGACCACCGAACACCTCAAAATCGCCAATCCCGATATTTTCCTGACCACGGTGGCTTATCCCATCAAAGGGACGGCTTTCTATACTGAGGTCGAGTCCAGTATTTTGACTGATAAGCCGTGGGATGCCCGCACAGACCGCGATTTGACTGTGGCGGGGCGCTATAGCCGCCGATTTTATAGTTTTGCGACGCGCTGGATGGTCAGCAGTGTGGCGCTGCATCGGGCGCGGACGCACGGCGGAGTCTCGCTCAAACGTCAGGCTAAACTAGCCTTCAATGTCGCGGTTGGGCGCGTTGGCATGGCATTGACCCAAAACGGGCGCGAATCATAAAATCATCTCAATGGGGGACATCCATGAAACTACTCGACTCGTTGACCGTGCAATCGGCCATCGGTGAACATCGGATCGAATTGTATCTGGGCGACTTGAGCGATATGCCGCCCGAACACGCCGTCGATGTACTGGTCGTCTCGTCGTACCCCAATAACTACTTTCCGACGCGAGGGACTTTGATCGGGGCGCTGGGACAGCGTGGGATCAGTGTGCGTCAATTGGCCGATGATAAAGCCATCGATATGCGCGAATTCGCCTCGTGCTGGTTATCAAGACCGATTGAAAACCCTGAACATGCGGGGATTCAATTCAAGCATCTGTTGTGTTTTGAGCCAAAAGAGCGCGGCAAAGCGACTGAGGTGGTCGGGGATATTTTTCGCGCCTTGTTACCTTTCGCGTTTGGCCCGCCCAATATCCGCAGCGTTGCTATGCCGTTGGTCGCCAGCGGGCGGCAGGGTACTCCTGCTGCTGACATGCTCGACGCAGTGATTGATAACGCGGTCAATTGGTTGTCACGCGGGACGCCGATTGACGTGATAAAGGTCGTCGAGTTCGACCCGTTCAAGGCCGGAGAGATGAAAGGGGCGTTCGGCTTCCTCAAAAAGCGCTATCGCAAAGCGGCCAGCACCCCAGCCACGTTAGATGGCGGGGCGGATGGCTTCGATTATGACGTGTTCATCAGCTACAGCCGCAAGAACCAAGTTGAGGCCGACTGGTTGTATGAGGAACTCAAGCGCCAACGCCCAGAACTCAAAATTTTCATTGACCGTGTTTCGATGCGGGTCGGCTCATCTTGGCAGCAAAAGCTGTATAAAGCGTTGGACGATTCGCGGCGGGTGATTGCGCTGTTGTCACCGGATTACATCGCCTCAGCCATCTGTCAGGAAGAACTCAATATCGCCATCTCACGCAATCGTGACAGTGAGGGCGTCCTGATGCCGATGTACCTCTATGACGCCAAACTGCCGACCTATATCAAGCTGCTGAATTACCTCGACTGCCGCGAGGCCGACCAAGATAAACTGTCGGCTGCACTGGGCAAGTTGGGGATTTAGGCCGCCGTGCTGCACATCATCGTTGCCGCGCTATTCACATGGTTGGGCGCGTATCTCATCAAACGCGCCCCGCGTGATGTGCCTCTTGTTCACTGGACTCGGGGCGTTGGCTTATGCGGCTGGCGTGATTGCGGATGCGTTCGCGCACCCTATCGGAGTCGTGCTGGCCGCGTTGCCTGCCGTATTTTGGGCGGTGGTCGCCGTCCGCCTGTGGTCACGCCATGCAGACTCGCCCGCGCCGCGTTCTATTCGCGCCATTTGGATACTCTTTACGCTGTTCATCGGGTTGGGCGCGGGCTTATTGGTGTTGCCGCTAGACCTTATCCCCAAAAGTTGGCTACTCGTCTCGGCGGGGACGGATGTGCTGATGCTAGGCATCGCTATCGCCGCGTTTGACGCCTTCAATCAAGGCGAAAGCCTCCGGCGCGATATGCTGGGGTCGGCATTGGCCTCGGCGCGGGGATGGGCTTGGCCTTTGGCGGGCAGGCGGGGCTATTGGGCGCACCGCTGGCCGTGGTCATCCCTCTGACGCTGACCGCCGTCGTCCTCCCGATGTTAGCCGAGCCATTGCAAGCCGCGCTTGACCGCCTCACATTGTCCGAATCGCCGCAAATACAACATGCCCGCGCTGAACTTCGCGCCGCCGCTGACGCTTTGCCCCGCGCCCTCCCCGCTGAAAGCCTCGCCGGATTGGATGAAGAATCGTTTGCCCGAATCACCCGCCGTGCCTTGAGCGCCATGACCGACCTCTCGAAATTGGCCGCCAGCCCGCTGGCCTATCACCCGCATGTGACGGCGAGACTATCGCCATCATCAGACGGGGCGCAAGTTTTGGCGCGTGCCGCCGCCCTAAAAGCGGTACTAGCCGAGTCTATCGCCAAGCTCAAGCCCGAAGGCGAGGCGTCCTTTGGCACATCGGATGAGTGGCGGCACTATAACGCGCTGTATTTCCCGTATGCCATCGGGTTAAAACCCTATCGCGCCGATTCAAGCATCACCGACCCAGCGCATAAGGCCGCACTGACATGGTTTCAATCGCAAGTGCCAGAGCGCACGCTGCATCACTGGCAAACCGCCGCCGCCCGCTTGATTGCACAGGATTTGCGCGGCGATTTGTAGGGGCGTCAGCGTGCTGCGCCCTGCAAACAACTACGCTTTTTGGCAGTAATTGGCAGTCTTTTTCATAGATATTGCAGTGCCATTCGGGGGAAGATGAGGGTATCGCAGTCGTTTTGACTGTGCTTGACCAACATCTTTAGGAGAACCCCACATCATGGCCGCTGTCACCCTCAACACCGCTTCGCCCGTTCAACTACAGGCCGCCCAACGCGGCGCAACCGTCTTGCGTATTGATGCCGTCTATACCGAATTGATTGGCCTCAGCTTGCTGCTCGGCGGGGAAGGGATGGCCGAGGCACTGGGGTTATTGCCTATCGGCCTGTATAACCTCTTGGGTGTGGGGATGTTCCTGTATGGCATCGGCTTGTGGGTCGCGCGACCTCGCGTTGGATGGGCGTCGGAGTGCTACGCGCTCAGATTGCGGCCAATGTGGTCTGGCTGGTCGCAACCGAGGCGTTGCTTTTGCTCGGCATCGTCCCCTTCACGGGGTTGGGAATCGGCGTGCTGATCGTCGCTAACCTGATTGTGATTACGCTCACCGTCCTACAATGGCGCGCCGCCAATCGTTTAGCGTAAGGGCGCTGGTTCTAATAGCGAACGCCCAGAAGTTGCTATGGGGGGCGGGGGACATAAGCCCGGCCCATACCCATATACGCCTTATATCGAATGATTCGCCGCTGGAAGCTAAAGCATTCCGCTAGAAAACTGCTTGTAAGCCCGCTAAAGAGGCTGGTTTTCGGATTCTGACGCGGCGATTTCAATAAAATGACGGCGCGTGTAATCACCGACGATTTTGGCGTCTGGCGATAGGCCGACCACCCACTCGGTCAGCTTGCGGACGGCGAAATGCACCCCATCCGTCGGGCGCGGTGTCCCAATTGACCCCAACGACACGACGAACTCGCCGGTTTCGGGATTTAGCATCACCAGCAATCCGACCTGCTGATGGATGCTCGGCTCGACGACGAAAACCTCAATCAACAATGCGTCAGGCTTGCTAAAGGCGGCCATATAGGTGATATACAGCCCGCCTTCGGCCTGCGTCTTGAATGGGACAAATTTGGCCGCGAGGTCGGCGGGCGATAGCGGCTGGGTGATTTTCATGTGCGGCATGGCAAGCTCTCGGATGACGGGCAAATCTAGCGCGGGTTGGTCATTGCGCCGGTAGACGAAATAGTGACCGGGGCGGCCTTGCTGATAGCCCCGCGCCTCATATTTGGTCATCACGCCGACGGTACGCTCCCATCCCCACGGCTCCGGGGCGAAGGTATTGGTCAGCCCCGATGTGTCGGCCAAGAGTTCGGCGCTCATGTCGGCGTAGTCGCGGATGTCCGTCGCCAGCGTGAATAATCCGCCCGGTTTCAAGCGGCTGACCATCAAATCCAGCGTATTACGCTGAATCAGGCGGCGCTGGGCGTGACTGGTCTTAAACCACGGGTCGGGGAAGTTAACGTGAATCTCGTCCAACGTTTCCGGCTCAAACACATGCGCGAAGGCGGTCTCGGCGCGGGCGAACATCACGCGGACGTTGGGCAATTCGCCACGGTCACACGCGCCCTCAGCTTTGCGAAGGCTGATGGAGTCGATTTCGATGCCGAGGATGGACGACTCCGGCTGGCTCTTGGACAGCCAGCGCAAAAATTGACCGTAGCCGAAGCCAATCTCTAGGATGCGCGGGGCGTCCGGCGCGTGATTCGGGAACAGGTCGCCCCAAACCAGCGGCCACGGCACATGGATGGCGTCTAGGCGCGGGACGACATTGCGGGTCGGTCTAGGCATAGGTCAGGCCGTCACCTTGCACGGGTTGGTCAACGTGCCGAAGCCGTCAATCGTGACGCTGACGACATCGCCATCTTTCAAAAAGCGCGGCGGGGTTTGGCCTTTGCCAACGCCCGATGGCGTGCCGGTCAGGATGATGTCGCCGGGGTCAAGCGTCACCCAATGGCTGATGTAGCTGATGAGCGAATCGACGCGGTGCAGCATCAGTTCGGTGCTGGCGTCTTGCATCGTCTCACCGTTAACGCTGGTCGAGATGTGTAACGCTTGCGGGTCAGCGACATCGTGCTTGGTGACGAGGACAGGTCCCAACGGACAAAACGTATCCATCCCCTTAGCGCGAATCCATTGCGGCTCGCTCTGTTGCAAATCGCGGGCGCTGATGTCGTTAGCGATGGTGTAGCCGTAGACGGCTCTGAGCGCTTCTTCTGGGCTGATTTTGCTGACATGCTTGCCCATCACGACCGCCAACTCACCTTCCCAATCGACTTGTTGCGAGGCCGACTCGCTCCATGTGATGGTCTGACCGTTCCCGATAATCGAGGACGGTAGTTTGGCGAACATCAGCGGCTTTTCGGGGGTTTGATTGCCCATTTCCTTGATATGGTCGGCGTAGTTGCGGCCAATCGCAATGATTTTGCGCGGGCGCAACGGGGCGTGAATCACGCACTCAGCCAATGGAAAACGCAACGTGGTTTCGGTGGGGGTGATGCCTGCGTCAATCAGGTTGAGCATATCGAGCGTCCACGCGGCTGCGGTGACGACGCCATCGCGCAAGATGCCAACGCCATTACGGATAGGGTGAGAGAAGCTGACGAGTTGCATAAGCGGAGTCCTGAGGTTTAAGTGATGAGTGATGAGTAAGGTTTGTAGATAGCTTGGTATGTGTTGATGGATAAGCTTGGTGAAAAACGGACAGAGTGATGCAATATCTGTCGATAGACCTAAATCTAAAGTGATTATATCGCCTAAGTGGGGGCAATCTCATCACTAAGCTTTATTTCCTTGTCCGTGTCGTAATCGCATCTTTGAGCAGGGCGATACGCTCTGGGCGGTAGGTTTCTAGCTCTTTCCGCAGACGGTCAAGCAACTTAGGGGTGAAATCCAGTTCCATGACCAGTGCGGCCTGTTCGGTATTCAGACGTTCGGCCAATGCGTCGAGTTGTACGCTGTGCTGACGGTTATCCAGCAACAACGATACCAGCCGCCCGACGAGGAATCCGATGATTCCGCCGCCGATGACCCCGGCGAAAATCGCCCCGATTTCCAGCAGAAGGTTTGATCCCGCGAATCCGTAAACCGTGACGCCCAACCCTACCGCCCCGACCACCGCACCAGCGATTCCGCCGAAAATACCGGCTTCTTCGCCTCGGATTTCATCATCAATCACGATAGTACGGTCTGTTTTGGTTTTGGCAATCACCGTCGCCCGATACATCTTCAGGTCTGGTAAGCCACTGAGGTGATCGAGGGCGCGTGTGAGGACTTCGCGCTTGGCAAAAATGGCTGCCACATATTCCGTCGCCATGCGGCGGCACTCCCCTACTGGTTCTTGATGCGGGTTAGTGTATCACACGCGATGTCAAATGGGTGATTACAAGGCTATAATTTTTGCGAGTTCAGAAATTGACAGTAGCCAGTTTGCAGTTAAATCGTCAAGATAGGTGATTAGCATTGAATAAGATGAGACCCCCAACTTCACACTGCACACTTCAAACTTCCCACTAAAAAAAGAGTTTCCACATGACCGATCATTTACAATTTGTGCCGATATTGGTGGTGGGGTTCATCACCGCGCTGGCGTTGACGCCGGTCAGCCGACAGTTGGCGATGCGGCTGGGCGTGGTCGCCAAGCCCAACAACCGCACCATCCACAACGGTAATATGCCGCTTTTGGGCGGGCTTGCCATCTATATCGGGTTCACGTTGTCGCTTTTGCTGTTCAGTCCGCCGACCTATATCGCCCAATTCGCGGCTGTATTGGCCGGGGCGGGGTTCATTGCCGCCATCGGCGCGGTGGATGACCGTTACAACCTGAATATCCGCACGCGCTTCATCGCGGCTGCGGTGGCGGGGGCGTTCGTTGTGCTATCGGGCATCTCGCTCCATATCACCGGCCTGTGGTTCATTGACGGGCCGCTGACCATTTTCTGGATTATGGCGCTGACCAACGCGGTCAATTTCCAAGACAATATGGACGGCTTATCGGCGGGCAGTAGCGCGATTTCCGCCGCGTTTTTCCTCCTGATTGCGCTATCACAGGGGTTGATATTGGTCAGTTTGTTGGCGGCGGCGGTCTTGGGTAGCGCCCTCGGCTTCCTTGTGCATAATTTCGCGCCGTCGTCCACCTTCATGGGCGATATGGGCGCGTTGATGCTAGGATTCGTGCTGGCGGTCATCGGCATCAAAATCGAAATGGTCAGCCCGCCCTTTAACCCACAGTGGATTATCCCCATACTGGTGATGTGGTTGCCCGCCTTCGACATCAACCTCGTGATTTTCACGCGCATTAGCGAGGGGCGTTCGCCGGGGCAAGCGGGGCGCGACCACACCAGCCATCGCCTGATGAGTTTGGGTCTGTCGCATCGCAAGGTCTTGTTCATCTTATATGTGACCTGTGCGCTGTTCGGGCTGGCCGGACTCGCCTTGAGCATCACCGCGTCTTGGCCGTTGGCGCTGGCGTGCGTTGGCCTGATTGCCGCCCAATATTTTCTGGCGTGGAAAATCCGTAAGAACCATCAAATTAAAACCTAAACGAGACCCGATAGTATGAAAACGGATATGGCAGTGCCATGCCCCTACAGGATAGGTAAGGAAAATCGTATGCGTTATGTTGTGACCGGCGGCGCGGGCTTCATTGGCTCGCACATCGCTTATCGTTTGCTATCTGAGGGTCATCAGGTCGCTGTGGTCGATAATTTGCTCACCGGCCAGCGCAGCAATTTAGATGTGCTAACCCCGTTTGGCGATGCATTCAGCTTTCATGAGGCCAGCATCACCGACTCCGCCGCGATGTTGGACGCCTTCAAAGGCGCAGAGGTGGTCTATCATCAGGCCGCGCTCCCCAGCGTGCCGCGCAGCGT
>Ga0163144_10025148_pt1 | contig 11646 bp, 9 predicted proteins | sample OliLak19BULKMAT1_FD_123175 | JGI IMG/M metagenome (GOLD analysis project Ga0163144, IMG submission 123175) | Freshwater microbial mat bacterial communities from Lake Vanda, McMurdo Dry Valleys, Antarctica - Oligotrophic Lake LV.19.BULKMAT1 | ecosystem: Environmental > Aquatic > Freshwater > Lake... | reverse complement strand
CACAGCAGCCGCACGCGCGCCACGGCACCGGCGAGCAGGTCGGCCGGCACCTCGGGACCACGGGCGCCCTCCGCCGGGTCGCTCCACACCTGATCTGGCAACGTGCTCTTGCTGGTCATGGAGCTTGCTCGATCAAGGAAGCCCGGAGCGGCTGCCGGGAGCCCCGATGCCGGCTTCCGAGTCGCTCGCAGCGGTCGTGTCGTCGCCACGTGCGCCCAACAAAAGCGTCACGGACAGCACGAGCATTGGGAGGGCGGCATCACGTACGCGCTGCATCCGCGCACCATACAAGGCGGCAGCCGTTCCGGGGATCGATATGGGTCAAACCAGCGGATTTCGCGACCCCGTCGGTGAACCACGCGGGTCCGCGGCGGCGAGCCGCAGACATGGCCTCGCGTAACTTTTGTGGACACTGCGTGTCGGGACGGTGACAACAATTAAACATAAGTCACTGCAATGACACGCTTTAAAGCTCGCAAAATGACTACATGGAGGGCACAACACCAGCGTATGCGACGACCGCTGTTGCCGTGTTTCCTTCTCGCGCTGACCTTTGGCCACGCCGCAAGCGCCCAGCCTGCCCCGCCCGCGCCGGCCACCGCGCCCACGCCGGTTGAAGCCGCGCCGCCCGCCGCGCCCATGCCGGTTCAGGCCGCGCCGCCCGCCGCGCCGATGGCCGCGCCCGCGTCGGACGCGCCCGCGGCCCCCGCCGATGGCTATGCCGCAAAGCTCGGCCAGCTCGCCACGGTCCGCTTCAAGCCCGGCTCCGGCGCCATCATGACCACCACGGACAAACGCTTCTCCCTCGCTCTGCGGACACGCATGCAGCTCCGCTACGACGCCGAGATTCCCCACGAAGAGGGCGAGGAAGCGAGCCACGTCTTCCAGGTGCGGCGGGCCCGTGTCCAGCTCTACGGACACGCCTTCGGCGAGCACAACAGGTTCTACATCCAGCTCGGCCTCTCCCCGAGAGACCAGACGGGCGGCCTCATCGCCGAGGAGGGGAGCATCCGGCGGAACCCGCTCCGCGACGCGCGCATCGAGCTGGATTACCTGCGTGATCTGACGGTCTGGCTGGGCCAGATGAAGGTGCCTTTCAGCCGCCAGCGGGTCAACTCCTCGGGCGACCTGGAGATGGTCGACCGGGCGCTCGCCAACGAGGAGATGCAGCTCGACCGCGATCTCGGCGTTCAGGTGCTCTCCAAGGACCTCTTCGGCTTGAACCAGCTCGCCTACAGCCTCGGTGTGTTCATGGGAGAAGGCCGCAACGTCTTCGAGCCGACCGACTTCGGCATGCTCTGGGTCGCACGTGCAGAGTGGCTCCCGCTCGGCCGCTTCGACGACTACACCGAGGGTGATCTGACGCGCTCAGCGAGACCGGGCCTGTCGCTCGGCCTCGCCTATGCGTTCCACGACAACGCCATCGGCGACCGCAGCGTCCACGGCAGTCTCCCGGCCGACGGCGGCACGACCGATTACCACCACGTCACGGCGGACCTCATCTTCAAGCACCGCGGAATGTCGGCCAACATGGCGTTTCATTACCGGGACGGCACCCGCACCCCCGGCGACGCGGTCGACGACGCCGGCGTCCCCGTCCCCGTCGCGCTGCCCCGCAATGGAGTCGGAATGCTCGCGCAGTGGAGCTACATGTTGCCCTGGTTCGACCTCCAGATCGCCGCCCGCTACGCCATGGTCCGCAACACCGACCCGAAAACCAGCAGCCTGCCCGGCCGCAACGAGGCGACCCTCGGTCTCGGTTATTACTTCGGTGGCCACGCCTACAAGGTTCAGGTCGATTACTCGCGCCTCTGGAACGAGGAGAGCGCCGGCGACCGCGGCGGCGCCTTCGGGCGGGGGACCGACCGCTTTCGCGCCCAGGTCCAGCTATCGCTGTGAGCTCGAGGCCAACCCGGACCGTCGAGGGTCTCACCGCGGGATCGAGGACGAGCAGTCGTTGTTGCAGCCGTCGCCGTTCACCTTGTTGCCGTCGTCGCACTCTTCTTCTTCGGCGGCCTGGAGGACGCCGTCGCCGCAATGGGGGCCGAGCACACAGCCCATGTCGCACTGGCCATAGCCGCCGTCGTTGGTGCCGTCGTCGCACTGCTCGCCGAACAGGCTGTCGACGTTGCCGTCGCCGCACGAGGCGCCCAGCTTGCAGCCCGGGGCGCACCCGCCATAAGGGCTGAGGTTGACGCCGTCGTCGCACTCCTCGTTCGCGGGCTGGACGGTCCCGTCGCCGCAGAACGGCCCGAATTTGCAATCCGCCGTGCAATGGCCGTAGGTGCCGTCGTTGACGCCGTCGTCGCAGACCTCGTCGGGGGTCTTGATGCCGTCGCCGCAGAAGCTCTCGCAGAGGCTCTTGGCGTTCGCGAAGTCGGAGAGCGTCAGCTTGTAGTTGGACTCCGTGGTGTGGCGCTCGGCCTGGAAGACGGCGATCTCGTAGATGTTGCCAATCTGCAGGTCGAACGCCATTGCCTGGCCGGCATCCAGGAGAATGCCGCCGTTCGCGGCGCCGTGGACGCCGCCCAGGTCCACCGCGAGCTTCTTGTTCACGAACACCCAGACGTCGTCGTCGCCCGTGAAATCGAGCTGCTCTCCGCCCTTGTGCTCGAACCAGTAGCGGACCTCGCTGGTGAAGTGGAAATTGGTGCCGTTGCCCTCGTTGCCGAACGCCAGGTTGGTGAGCGGGAAGAAGAAGCCGTTCGAGTACTGGAACTCACCGGTGGGCAGCTTGCCGAGGGTGATTGTCTGGAGCACCGTCAGATTTACCCCCACGACGTCCCGATACCATTGATCGAAGTTGGCCTTGCCGCTGGTAGTGGCGGTGGTGCCGCCCGCGTTGGCGTAGACCGGCTTGCCGTCGGCCCCCAGGCTCGGCGCGAGAATGCCAGTCTCGGCGCCCAGGAACTTCTCCATGTCCGGGTGGCTCGACTGGAAGTCCCGCAGCACGATGGGCAACACGAGCTGGTTCGGGTCGGCGGCCAGGTCCGTGCACGTGAACCCGGGCTCGACGGTGCAGGTGGGCGAGCAGCCGTCGCCCGCCGCCGTGTTGCCGTCCTCGCACTCCTCGTCGCCGTTCGGCAGCTTGATGCCGTCTCCACACGACGACGTACAGGCCCCCTGGGAACAGTCCGGCTCCTTCACGCAGAAGGGTGTGCAGCCGTCGCCGAGATCGTTGTCGCCGTCGTCGCACTGCTCGCTCCCCTCGGGCACACCGTCGCCGCACGTCGTCGGCTCGCAGGGCGTCCCCGGGACATCGCACTTGAAGCCCGGCTCGAGCTGGCAGTCGGCGCTGCACCCGTCGGCCGGCAGCGCGTCGCCGTCGTCGCACTCCTCGTCGCCCGCCACCATGGAATCGCCACATTGCGCCGCGCCGCACGCCGCCCCCACGACCAGGCACGTCCAGCCCGGCTCGACATGGCAGCTCGCGTCGCAGCCGTCGAGAGGGGCGGTGTTCTGATCGTCGCAATTCTCGTCCCCGGAGATCTTGCCGTCGCCGCAGATCACCGTGGAGACGCACGCCATCCCCGGCACCGGACAGGCAAAGCCTTGCTCGATGGCGCTGCACGTCCCCGTGCACCCGTCGCCCGAGTCGCCGTTGCCGTCGTCGCAGGCCTCGCCCGGATCGACCTTCCCGTCGCCGCAGGCGGGCCCCGGCGGTGCGGCTCCCGTGCCGGTGGTGGTGCCCCCCGTGCCGCCCTGCCCGCCGCCGCCGGTCTCGAAGATGTCGCCGCCGCTGCCGCCCTGCCCACCGCTTCCACCCTGCCCGCCGCTGCCCCCGCTGCCGGAGGACGAGGTGGTGTCACCGGGCAAGATGATCTCGGGATTGCCGCTGCACGCGACCAAGAGGGAAGCGGCGGCGGCGGCAACCACGCGCAGAGCGAGGGCAAGACGAGGAAGACGGTGCATGAAGCCTCCGTAGCAAAAAGGAAGTGAAGAATACGCCCTACCGGGTGAGGACTGCGAGGGGCAAAACGGTTTGACAATACGCCTGCGCGATCCATGAACCAGCGACAGGTGGGTCCGGGCGCGTGGCCGGACTCATCGCGACGGCGCCTTCGGCCGCGCGCACCACCCGACAAGAGGTGACACCATGAGATCAGCAGTGCTCGCGCTCGGGGCCGCCGTGGCTTTTTTCGGCTGCGGCGAGGCGCCGCTCGGCACGGAGCAGGGCAATCCGGCGACAGACCTGCAAACAGGCCAGCTCGGCACGGAGGGCAATCCGGCGACAGACCTGCAAACAGGCCAGCTCGGCGCCGCCGCATCGGCGATCGTGCCTGTGCCGGACGACGCCCCGCCGGGCGTATCCATCCAGAAGGTCACGACCGGCGGCTCGGGATGTGTGGACCCCGACACGCTGGCCGTGATGATCGCGCCGGATGGCAGCTCGTTCCTCGTCATCTTCGACGAGATGCTCCTCGACTACCCGCCGGCGCCGCCGGTCAAGCACGTCAACTGCGTCGCCACGGTCAAGCTCCAGGTCCCCGAAGGTTGGCGCTTCTCGGTCGCGACAGTCACCACCCGCGGCTATGCCTACCTCTCGTCCGGCCAATCCGCGCGTCTCGCCTCGAAGTACTTCTTCTCGGGCTCCCCCCCTGGCGGAATGCGCTTCTCGACGCTCACAGGTCCCCACGACGACGATTACACGTTCACCGACGACATTGCCTCCGGCGGATGGTCGAAGTGCGGCGGCGCGTCCATCTTCCACATCCACACGACCCTGACCCTCGACGCCGTCAAAAACCGGGACGACGCGGCGTACCTCAACGCCCAGACGGTCGACGGGGCGCTAAAGAAGACACTGTACTGGCAGTGGGAGCGCTGTTGAGCGGGTCCACCTGATGAGATCTCCTGACGGAGGTGTCAGCAGGCACATCATGGGGTCGCGGTGGGCGGACGGCTATCGCCTCACGAGCGTTAAACCACGGTCACTGCGGAAGGCGGAACCGGCGACTCCGCTGCCTCGTCGAGCAGCTCTAGGTCCGCGTAGATCTCTTCGAGTCGGACTTCACTTTCGAGACCAGGGAGCGACAGAACGCCGTCGCCTTCCGAGATGGTCAACACCCACTGGCCTGTTTCCATCCTGCGAAAGTGCTCCACGCGCCGCTCGCTCTGCGCGACGATCACGTACTCCTGGAACGAAGGGAGGCTCTGGTACTCGGCGAACTTGCTGCCTCGATCGTACGCCTCGGTCGATTTCGACAGCACTTCCACGATGACCTTCGGGTTCGTCAGCGAGTCCTTGTCCCTGGCATGGAACCTGGGTTTTTCGCAAGTCACCGTCGCATCCGGGTACGTGTAGGTTCCTGTCGCGACGACGTGGACGCGCTGGTCGGAGGGGAACACGAGGCATTGCCGGCCGCGCACGGCCGTCTTCAATGCCGCGACGACGTTCCCGACGATGAGGTTGTGCCGCGGCGAGCCGCCCGCCATCGCGACGATCCGTCCGCGGCGCCACTCGCTCTTCGTGGAGCTGCGCCGCTCCGCCGCGAGGTATTCCTCCTCGGTCACGAGGTGGGGCGCTGCGACGTCCATCCACCACGGCTACCCCCGGCGCCCGATCCGGTCAAGTCCCGCCGAGAGTATCACCGCCGAAGCGGCCTTGGCCGCTGCGGCTTCAGAGCGAGCGGTCGAAGGACAATGGGGCTTCTTCCGTCTCGCACACCGGCTTCTTCGGATCGGTCGATGGTTTCTTGCCGTCGCAGGGTTGCACTTCGATGCGGTAGGTGCCGGAGGGGGCGTTCTCGAGCGGGACACGGATGGTTTTGGAGGTGGCCTTTTGGCCGCCCGCCGTGCCGGTCAGGTCTTCGTCGTAGCGCTCGAAGGGGACGGCGTCTTTGGCGCCGAGGAGGGTCACGCGGATACGCAGGTGGGGCACATTGCGGCTGAGCTGGAGCACGAGCTCCAGCGTGCGGTCCGGGCCGGCCCCGAGGAACTGGGCCTTTTGGAGGAGCAACTGGCGGTCGGTGCTGAGCGCGGCGGCCACCGACACAATGGGTCCGGCCGCCGCGGCGACGGTGCCGAGAGAGGCCGTCTTCGTGTTGGTCGTGACAGGGGGCCACCACAGGGGGATGAGGCCACCTTTGCCGAACATGCGCGGTTGCTGGCTCTGGACGAGCGGCTGCGAGCGCGTGGAGCCCTTGACGCGAGGACGAGCCGAGCGTGAACCTGCGCGATGCACAGGGAATTGGGGCTCGTGTCGAGGATGTGGGTGGGGCTCGTGATCGCGCTGACACCGGAGGGCTGCGCGAGGGTCGTGGAAATCAGCGGGGGAAGCGCTGGCACGTCGATGAACAGCAGTGGGACTGGCGACACGGGGGGCACCGCCATGGGCGGCTCGGGGGCCATGGGTGGCACGGGAGGCGCCGCCATGGGCGGCTCGGGGGGCGCCGCTTGCGTCCCGGTGGACGATGACAACGCGTGCACGGATGACGTCTGCGAGGACGGCCTACCGGTGAACAAGCCGGCAATGGGGGGTGCCTGCGACGACGGCGACGCCTGCACACAGACCGACCTCTGCAATGGCGGCGTTTGTGTCAGCGGCAATCCTCTGATCTGCCCGGGAGAAGAGAGCTGCTTCGCCGGAGCGTGCGCGTGGTGCACAGGCGTTCTCGGGCGGCCCGGACCGCCTCAATCGGAGGTTGGCACGACCCCTCGCTCGGTCGCGATGGCAGACCTGAACAGCGACGGAAAGCCCGATCTCGCGGTCGCCAACCACGGCAGCAACGACGTGAGCGTCCTGTTGAGCCAGGGGGACGGCACCTTCTCGGCGGCGGTCGACTACACGGCAGGCTCCGGGCCAGTCGCGGTGGCGGCGGCGGACCTGAACGGCGACGGCAAGCCCGACCTCGTCGTCGCGAACGACACAGGCAACGACGTGAGCGTGCTATTGAGTCAGGGCAACGGCGCCTTGGCCCCCGCGGTCCATTACCCCACAGGCTCCCAACCCGCATCGGTGGCGGTGGCGGATCTGAACGGCGACGGCAAGCCCGACCTCGCCGTTGCCAACACAGGCAGCGACGACGTGAGCGTGCTGTCGAACCAGGGCAACGGCACCTTCGCCCCCGCCACCGACTACGCAGCAGGCTCCGCTCCAGTCTCGCTGGCGGCGGCAGACTTCAACGGCGACGGCAAGCCCGACCTCGCCGTCGCCAACAAGCTCGACAACACCGTGAGCGTGCGGGTGAACCAGGGCGACGGCACCTTCGCCGCCGCCACCGACTACGCAGCCGGCTTCGGTCCAGTCTCGCTGGCGGCGGCGGACTTCAACGGCGACGGCAAGGCGGATCTCGCCGTCGTGAGCGAAACAACCAACAAGATGAGCGTGCGGTTGAACCAGGGCGACGGCACCTTCGCCGCCGCCGTCGACCAGGACGCGGGCTCTGCTCCAGCCCTGGTGGCGGCCGCGGATCTGAACGGCGACGGCAAGCCCGATCTCGTCGTCGCCAACCATCTCGGCAACAGCGTGAGCGTGTTCTCGAACCAGGGCAGCGGCGCCTTTGCCCCCGCGGACCATCACGGCGCGGGCTCCAGGCCGCGCTCGGTGGCGGCGGGCGATCTGAACGGCGACGGCGAGATCGATCTGGCCGCCCCGAACTGGTTCAGCGACGACGTGAGCGTGCTGCTCAATCAGGGCAATGGCAACTTCGCCGCCGCCGTCGGCCATGGTGCGGGCTCCAGGCCTCAATCGGTGGCGGTCGCGGACCTGAACGGCGACGGCAAGCCCGACCTGGCCGTCGCCAACAACTTCAGCGACGATGTGAGCGTGCTGCTCAATCAGGGCAATGGCAACTTCGCCGCTGCGGTCCACCACGCCGCCGGCGGCGGTCCCCGCTCGGTGGCGGCGGCGGACCTGAACGGCGACGGCAAGCCCGACCTGGCCGTCGCCAACAACACCACCAGCAACGTGAGCGTGCTGCTCAATCAGGGCACTGGCAACTTCGCCGCTGCGGTCCACTACCCCACTGGCACCTTCCCGTTTTCGGTGGCGGCGGCGGACCTGAACGGCGACGGCAAGCCCGACCTGGCCGTGGCGAACTGGTTCAGTGACAACGTGAGCGTGCTGCTCAATCAGGGCAATGGCAGCTTTTCCGCTGCGGTCCACTACGCCGCCGGCACCGTTCCCCTGTCGGTGACGGTGGCGGACATGAACGGCGACGGAAAGCCCGATCTGGCCGTCGCGAGCGATGGCACGGACAGCGTGAGCATCCTGCGAAATCAGGGCGACGGCAGCTTTTTCCCGGCGCTCTACTACAACACCGGCGACCTTCCCCAATCGGTGGTGGCTGCGGATCTGAACGGCGACGGGAAGTCCGATCTCGCCGTCGCCGGCGAGCACGGCGTGAGCATCCTCCTCACCACCTGCCTCCCCTGACCCTCCTCGACGCTGGACAGTCCCTGCTGGCCACGCGCGGTATGGTAGACACGCCCTTGTCGAGCCCCGACAGCCCGGATTTCGCGCGGCTCCGCTCGGTGTTCGAGGACGTCGATCCGACGCATTTTCAGTGAGCCTCCAGATTGGAGCTCCAGGCTTTTCTCCCAGGAAGATTCCCGTGCTCAAGCTGCCCAAAGACCTCGCCGCCGATCCGCGCCACGAGGCGGTGTCGAATCTGCTCACCGCGCACGCTGGCTTGTTGTGGGAGAGCGGTCGCCATCCGGTGGCCACGCTCCCGATGACCGGCGCCCTCGCGGCCGTGCTGCGCGGCGCCCTCGCTGCGGGGCTGGCCTGTCAGGGGCTCGAGCTGATCACCGACAAGCTGGCCGCCGAGCAGAAGGGGCTGGATGCGGCGAGCGCGAAGGCCCCGGAGGGCCCGCAGAACGCGCGGGTGTCGCGCCTCCTGTTCGTCGCGAACGACGGCAGCACGCGCTTCTACCGTGATTGCGACGCGCTGCTCTCGCGCTACCCGCAGCGCCTGCTGGCCTGTCGGCTCGAGGTCCCGGGAGAAGAGCTGGGGACTGCGCTGCTCGGCAGCTCCAGGCTGGTGAGGAGCGTGCTTGTCATGGACAAGAAGGTTTGCGCCAAGGCGCTGCTGGCCTTGCTCCCTGCGGGCTGACACGACCCCTGTCGCCTTGCACCGGGGTGCCCTCGCCGGGGGATGCGGGCCAGTCGTCGAGGGATCGTCGCCGGCACGTACCGCCGCGGGGGATGCGTGCCAGTCGTCGAGGGATCGTCGCCGGCACGTGCCGCCGCGAGGGATGCGGGCCAGTCGTCGAGGGATCGTCGCCGGCACGTACCGCCGCGGGATCGATTTCGGCGGGGGTCCGGTCGCCGGCGTGACGTTGCCGGTTTCAGCCGTCGATGCAGGCGATCTGGATGCAGAAGCCGCCGTCGGGAGCGCACAGGCCACAGCTCGAGTTGCAGCAGTACGTGCCGGCGCCGCAGACGTTCTGGCCGCACGCCTCGCCGGCCTGGGGCTCACAGCCGCAGCCGCACTCGTCCGAGAACGGGGCGAGGCCGTCGGCGCAGGCGAACTTGACCAGGGCGCACACCGCGGGATCCGTCGAGACGTAGTCGCGCGCCGGGTCGTTGCAGCCTGGGTTGTGCTTCTTCTTCTTCGCCTTCTTGCAGACGCCGCCGCAGTCCGCGCCGCCGTTGTCCGGATCGCAGCTGTCCGTCGGATCATCGACGCACGCGTGGCCGTCCGCGCAGGCGATCCCGGCGATACCGCCGCAGAACTGCCCTTGCACGGCTTGCTCCGCCTCGCCGACCTGCTCCGATTCCTCGGCCGGCGTGGAGACGCTGCACGCGCCCACGACGAGCGTCGTCATTGCCAGGAACGCACTCACCACGAAAGACTTGGTATTCATTTCAGCTCACTCCTCATCCCGTTCAAAGGTGTACGCCCGCGGCCGGCGCCGGTGGCAGCCGCGCCCTGGAGCCCTGCGCGAACAGGCGTTCGCACTGGCGCGCTCGACATGGATCCTCCGCTGCGAGCTCGTGCGCAGTGCCCGGGGTTACAGTCCGATCAAGAAAGTACCCCCGTAGTTAGCCGCAGGAGCCCTCACCGTCAAGAACTATCGCACATGGTTCCACATGGGCTACGCGGGCCGCGAGGGGCGTCTCGATGCCTGATCACGGACACGCGGAGGGGGCCGGATCGAAGCGTGGGGACGACGGACGACGCCCTCGCAGAATCTCGCTGCTGCGCGATTTTGAAATGAAGTGTGCCGGTGGGAGCCATCGAAGAGAGGGAGTTGGAGGCGCGCACCGCCGTGAAACGGGTGGTTGGGGGGTGCGGTCGATTCCGAAATGAGAATCGGTCGACGGGCCCTTAATTGAATATGAGAGTGTGGTTCGACAAGGCAGGGGAGGCGCTCGTATGAGCCTGATGGCCGCAATCGTGCTGGCGCTGCTCGGGGCGCTCGGGACGTTCTGGGTGATGTGGCTGCGGCGCGAAGGCGAGCGCGAGGCGGACGCGCTGGCGGAAGACATGGGCGTTCTCGCGGCGGAGGTGGCGGGATTGCGCTCGGCGTTGGAGACGACGCGAGGGGAAGTGTCGGCGCTTCGGGGGGCGATTGACGGGATGCGGGCGGAGCTTTCGATGTTCGTGCACGGGCCGCCGAGCTTGCGGCGGCCGCCGGTCGGCACGGCGGCGGGGTCGCCGCGGGACGGGCAGCGGGAGCGGCCGCGGGAAGGGCGGCGGGAGGGGCAGGACGAGTGAGGACCGGCGGGAGGGACACGACGCGAGCGAGGGCCGGCCGGCTCTCGCAGTCATCATCGACACGCCGTAACTCCCGCCGGTGCGTCGTGTGATAGCCTGCTCGTCACACTCTTTCTTGGAGGCTTACCATGCGACCATGCTGGGCGATTCTCGCGATCGCGGTGGCCGGTTGCGGCAACAGCTTCGTGGCGACGGGCAACGGCGGGACCGCTTCGGATGGCGGCGCCGGGAGCGGCGCCGGGCCGTCGACCGGCGCGGGAGCGGGCACCACCGGGGGTGACACGGGTGGGGGCGGCACCGGCGGGAGCACCACCGGGGGCGACACGGGTGGGGGCGGCACCGGCGGCGGTCAGGTCTATGGCGTCACCGTGTGCGACCTGCAGACAGGCATCGACACGACGGTGGACCTGCCCACGTGCGGCGCGGGCAATCCCGGTTGCGTGCTCGACTGCGCCGGCGAGCTCGGCAGCCCGGGCCACGCCGACGGCGCCGCCTCCGCAGCGCGCTTCGCCGGGGTTTACGGGCTCGCCGTGGACGCCGACCACGTCTACGTGACGACCGCTCACGCGGTGCGGCGCATCAGCATCCTGACGGGGGACGTGGACACCCTCGCCGGCTCCGAGCAAGCCGGGAGCGCCGATGGTGCGGGGGCTGCGGCAGAGCTCAACTGCCCGCGTGGCATCGCGCTGGGCGACGGCGCCCTGTTCGTCGCGGACAGCGGCAACCAGCGCATCCGTCGCATCGATCTCGTCAATCAAAACGTCACCACCCTCTCCCCCCAGTTCGATTCGCCCTCGCACGTCATCCACCGCCCGGGCGCGCTCTACGTGAGCGGGCCGTCGCAGGTGCAGCGCTACGATCTCACCGGGCAGGGCATGATGACCTTGCCCAGCGCGGGCGAGCCCTCGCTCAATCAGCCCGGCGGCATGGTCTGGATCGACATGTGGAGCCTGTTCTACGTGGCAGACTCGGGCAATCACAT
>Ga0163144_10025145_pt1 | contig 11647 bp, 6 predicted proteins | sample OliLak19BULKMAT1_FD_123175 | JGI IMG/M metagenome (GOLD analysis project Ga0163144, IMG submission 123175) | Freshwater microbial mat bacterial communities from Lake Vanda, McMurdo Dry Valleys, Antarctica - Oligotrophic Lake LV.19.BULKMAT1 | ecosystem: Environmental > Aquatic > Freshwater > Lake... | reverse complement strand
TTTGATCTCAGCCTGGAGCCGAAGGAGAGTTACGCAAAATACAATACTGGAAAATTTGGGCTCGGTTGTTTGTTGGCGAGGAGGTTGACGGAGATCGGAGCACGGTTCATTGAAGTGACCACTGAATACATCCCGTTCCTGAACTGGGACACCCACGAGAACGGGCACACCCGTTTGACCGACATAAAAAAGCAGATCGACAGCCCGATCGCCCAGCTGGTTCTGGATCTTGAAGCCAGGGGGCTGCTGAACAGGACGCTGATCGTGGTTGCGAGCGAATTCAGTCGCGACATGATGATGCAACGGAAGCCGGGCAAGACGGTGAAAGACCAGGTGGTGGTTCCGGAGGTGATCAATGATCTCAAATTTTACGGCATGCACCGCCATTTCACCGATGCCGGCTCGGTTCTGCTTTTTGGAGGGGGCGTGCGGAAGGGATACCTTCACGGTATCACGGCGGAGGAGCGTCCCTGCAAGACCTTGGAGAAGCGGGTTGTGATCGAGGATCTGCATGCCACGATTTACAGAGCTATGGGGATTTCTCCCAAACACGCGTATGAGATTGAGAAACGGCCTTTTTACGTCACGCGCGACGGCCTGGGCAAACCGATCACGGACATCATCTCCTAGAAGTTCATGACTCCCGGATTTAGGAACGGCATAGAAGCGGAGAAAATGTGGAATCATCCTTTGTATCTTTTTTCCGGGATCAGGTCTCTGAATTCTGGGGCAAATAGATTGTGAACCAACTGTCGGATTTGAGGTTCCGAAACTTCCTGCTCATTTTATCTTTCCTTCTCGCACTTTTCCCGGCCTCCGCTTATTCGAACACCAATCATGTTTTCGGGATGCCGGTAGACCCAAGTCTGAATGGGTTTGGCCTGTCGAATATTTTCCCGGGAATCCGATTTGAGAGCCCGGTGGTTGTCACCTCGCCGAGGGGTGAGACAAACCGTGTGTTTGTTGTTGAGCGGACCGGAAAAATTTTCGTGATCCCCAACCTCGCGCGTCCGGAAAAAGTTTTGTTTCTGGACCTGACTGAGGGATTAAACAGCACATACATGGAGATGGGGCTTTTGGGGATGGCATTTCACCCCAGGTTTAAGGTCAACGGATATTTTTTTGTGTTCCGAACCATGGCCGGGGGGACTTTTTCGGTGTCGCGATTTCAATGCCCTGATCCTGATGCGTCCGAAGTGCAGAAAGGGACGGAGACCTTGATTCTCAGTCAGAATGACAGTTCGGAACTTCACAACGGAGGAGATCTCAAATTTGGTCCTGACGGTTATCTCTATATTTCGGTCGGGTATGATGGTATTCCCGAGTCCAGACGCAATGCTTCCCAATACCTGGACCAGGCTTTTTTTGGAGGAGTCTTCCGGATTGATGTGGATCAAAATGCCGGGAACCTCCGGCCCAACGGGCACGACTCTCCGCTGGGTCCCTACCTGGTGCCAAACGACAATCCATTCATTGGATTTCAAACCTACAACCACCAGGTTCTGAACCAGCGAACCCTGCGAACCGAGTTTTTCGCGCTTGGCATGCGAAACCCCTGGAGGATGAACTTCGATCCCGTGACCGGCGCCCTTTATGTCGGCGACGTCGGAGGGGGCCGTTTCGAAGAGGTTAACAAGGTGGTCAAAGGAGGTAACTACGGTTGGCCCCACCTCGAAGGAAACGCCGGGAGTTTTGCGACTCCAAACCTTCCGCCACAGTTTCAATACAACCACGGTTACGGCAGTGATGAAGGAAATGCGGTGGTGGGCGGGGTGGTTTACCGCGGAGCGATAGCATCCATCCATGGTCAGTATGTATTCGCGGATTATGTGTCCGGTCATGTCTGGGCCGGGAACCCGGCGGTCACTGGAGGCAAGTTGAACCGGTTGTTCACCAAACCAGGGATTTCGTGTTTCGCTTATGATCCGCGGAACAGTGAAATCCTGGCGGCCAATTATCTTGATGGGACTGTCAATTCACTGGTTTTTGCCAAACCTTCCTCCAATTTGATTCCGCCTGACTTGTCGGCCACCAGGCTTTTTTCCAATCTGAGAACCCTGAAGCCTTCTGACGGGGTGGTGCCGTACAGCATCAACAATCCTTTCTGGTCGGACAATGCCTTCAAAACCCGATGGGCGTTTTTGCCTCGAACTTTGCAGGAGATTTCTTTGACCAACAGCCGGTTTGAACTGCCGGCGGGCAGCGTTTTCATCAAACATTTTGAACTGGAAATGACCAACGGGGTCGCCACCTCCAGACGAAGGCTGGAGACCCGCGTTCTGGTCAGGAACACCAACGGAGTTTATGGGGTCACCTATCGATGGGGGAAAAATCCCACGAACGCCTTCCTGGTTTCGGACGCCGGAATGGACGAGGAATTTTCGATTTTTGATGGCGGAAAGCTCAGAAAACAAGTCTGGCGTTATCCCAGCCAGAGGGACTGCCGCCTTTGTCACACTCCTGAAGCGGGATACATTCTGGGGTTCAAACCATCTCAGTTGATCAAGCCTGGTTCGTGCGAAATTTCATTCAACGGTGCCAAGCTGGATATGGCGGATTGTGAACCGGTGACGCCGGTCGTTCCGTTTGTGGATGCCGGTTTTCCTTTGCAATACAAGGTGCGCTCCTATTTCGATGTCAATTGTTCCCAATGCCATTTTGAAGAAGGTTTTGTCCCCGCGACATCTTGGGACGCCAGGATGACGACCCCGATCCATGAGGCGGGAATTGTGAATGGAAAGGTTTATCTGGGGCCGTTGACCCCGTCCGAGCGGATGATCAAGCCGGGTGCTCCCGATGATTCGAAAATATTGAGGCGGATCAGCAAGCTGGATCTCTATCAAAAGATGCCGCCGGTTGGCCATACCACTCTGAACACGACTGCAATATCCAGTGTTAAAAAATGGATTGAAACCTTGCCCCAATTTCCCTGGGAATCCGCCGACAGCTCAGTTCAAAAATATCCAGGCAGCTCCCAGATTGCCGGCAACCAGGTCATTCTCAGTCCCGGAGCGAATTCGACCAATCCCTTCGCGATGCATTTGCTCTTCAGACCCGTCAATCAAAACGGACAGCTTGCCGCCAGCATTGATGTGAAAAACCTTCCCATGGGTGGCAGGGCGGGATTGATGCTTGGTCCAAAATCCGGGCTTCTCTCCTCACCCAACGGCGTATTGGTCAGCAAAGAGAGCCCGACCGCCACGGTGTATTTCCTCAGAAGAGGTTCACTGGAGTTTGTCGCCACGTTGAAAACATCACGAGTCTGGCTCAGGGCCGGAAGGAACGCCAGGGCCCTTACTTTTCATTATTCAGAAGATGGAAAGGTTTGGAGGACGGGCGGGGAAATGGACCTGGAAGTCGATTCCAACATCAACATCGGTTTTGCCGCGTTCGCCCATGCCACGCAGCCTTATTACGAAGCCGTGTTCACACCGTACTCATTCCTGCAAGTGAAGCTTTCCAATGCCGATGATGTGGAAGTGCCCGACAAGGTGAATCTGGGAATGGTATGGGAATCACGTGGGGAAATTCCGCAGCAATATTTCTACAAGATCAACGAAGGGGAATCGTTTCCATTGTTCAAACGGGAGTCGGTCGCGGCCAGGGGAATATACTCCGGTGCCAACACCGTTTCTATGCGTGCCGCTTTCGGAGCACCCGGCCTTGCTTTTGAAACAATTCTCAAATTTGAAGCCCGGCCTGCCCTGGGTAAAGCATGGCTGATCGAAAGCACATCCGCGTCCCTCGGCGGTTCCACCGGGGTGCTGGGCCGGAACGGAATTCTCTTGAGAGGGATGAGCAATGCGCTTCCCGGGGAGATAGTTTTTGAACACACCGGAAATGCCGGGAACATGTGGGACGCCCGGTCCGCAGCCTTTGATTTTAATTTTTTAGACGGTCTCGACCATATCGTCTCCTTGTTTTTCAATGGCGAAAACCGCCCGGATACGCTTCTAAAAATATCCGTCCTGAACCCCACGAACCGGCTTCTGGAACAGGTGCTTTTTACAAACGGGTTTGTTTCCAAAAAGGTTGCTTTCATGGTTTCCGGGAGCGGAAGGATTCAAATCCTTCAAGGTCCTGGAAGCGCCGCATTGTTGGAGGGCATCCTGTTTGACAACCCACCGCCTCCGGCCCTGAAATTCAAGTTTCTCTCACCGGACACGACGACACCGAAAGACATCTCCAAAAAAGTCCCGGTTTCAGCGGCGGTCACCACCGGACACGAAATCCGAAGTGTTTCTTACTACGGAAACGGGGAATGGATAGGAGAATCCAAAACCCCGCCTTACAAAATTTTTTGGGAGAATCCGCTGCGGGGTTCCAACACCATCAAGGCCCTGGTTCATTTCCGTCGTCACGGAACTTCCGAGTCCACAAACCTGACTTTCTTCGGGGTGCTTCCTACTTCTGAAATCGAGTTTCTCGGGTTCGACAGGACCACACGCGAAAATTGGCAAGACAAATACGGAGGCAGCGAGGTGCTCCTTCCCGGTGATCCTTTGAAGCTGAAAAACTACGATCTCCTCCTCACGCCGAATCAAACCTATCATATCTGGGACTCGGGAAATCAAGACCCGGCTGGCTGGGTCGGGCCGGAGGAAATAGCCGTAAGCCTCTATCCGAAATATGGCCGGGAATATCTGGTGACCCTCTATTTCATCGATTCGCCAAGCCGACTCCGCATCCTTGATCTGAACGGTTATGGAAACGGGAGCCTGCTTTCACGAACAACCCTCAAAAATTTTGATGGAGATTACGCCCGGTGGCGCGTGAAAGGAATGATGGATTTGAGAATCTCGGGGGTCCGTGGAAATTCTGTTTTCAGCGGGCTTTTTATCGACGAGATTTCATTGAGCCCGCCCGTGAAAGCTTCCAGAGGCGACGATAACTCCATCACGCTGAGGTTTGACACACTGACGGATTCAGGATTTTTCCTGGAATCCTCCTCCGATTTTCAATCGTGGCGGCCTGAGATCCCGCTTGAAACACGCCGAACAAACAACGGCAGTTTGAGGACCACGGAATTTCGTCTGCTCAAAAATCCCGGGCAGAAATATTTCCGGCTCCGAACTGAATAACGAATAACGCTCCCGCCCGGCGGAAATAGCGTGGCGATTGCCGATCAAGCCTCAAAATTTTCATGCTTCCAACCGTTTTCATGAGCCCGTTGAAACTTCAAAAAGAGGCGCAAAAGCAGGTTAACACGGTCATTTAAGTTTCGTTCAGGCCGTGTGTCGCCTGTTTCGCCGGTCGTCGGGCCTCTAAAGTAATGGGTGATTCAAGGTGAATCCTCCTTTTCTCCGTCGTGCCATGTATTGTAGAACTGTCGCGTTTGGATTCATTGATGAAGAAAAATAACTTTTGGCGTGCGCTGCTCACCTCGGTTTTGCTGTTTCGCATTTTTGGACCACCATCCATGTCCGGCGCGGAGAACGGCGGACTTGATCCATATTTTGTCATGCCAGGGTTTCGGGATGGCCAGGTTCTTTGCTACGTACGGGAACCGTCCGGATCCATCATCTTGGGCGGGGATTTCATACGTGCACTGGATTTTCCGGGCAATAGGATCGTCCGGCTTCTGGAGGACGGTTACACGGATGCGTCGTTTGCGGCGGATGCGGGAGATTTTGGTGAAGTCCGGGCCATGGCGCTTCAAACCAACGGACAGGTTGTTGTCGGAGGATCCTTTGTGAACCTGAACGGACATGGCCGAGGTTCGCTGGCCAGGCTGAATCCGGACGGTTCTTTGGACCTTTCATTCAATCCCGTTTTGAACAGGACAGGCATCGTGGACGCGGTGGCCATCGACCCGGAAGGCAGGATTTATGTCGGTGGAACCTTCACTTCGATCAACGGTCAGCAAGCGAACAGGCTCGCCAGGTTAAATCCGGACGGTTCCCTGGATTCCACCTTTAGGATCGGGCCTGGCGCCAATTCCCGAGTTCGCGCGTTCATGTTGCAGCCTGACGGAAAACTGCTGGCTGCGGGTGCTTTCACGTCCATGGGCGGTTTTGTGGCTAAGCGGATCGTGAGATTGCTGTCGGACGGCACGCTGGACGAAACGTTCCGTTTCGGAACCGGTGCCAACGAAACCATCTATTGCCTGAGTTCGATCCAGTCTGACCAAGGTTTTTTTATTGGTGGCGACTTCACTTCTTATGGGGGACGCACGGTTTCCAGAATCGCCAGACTGAATGCCAGCGGCCAGCTTCAACGTGCATTCAAGGGCTCTGCGAACAAAACCGTTTTTGGCATCCACACATGGTTCGACAGGACTGTGATTTTTGGTGCTTTTGACCGCGTCAACGATATGCCCGTCTCATTTGCTGCACGGTTTTTGCCCGGAGGGATTTTGGACCAGTCATTCAGTATCCCCCTCGGCGGCCCGGCCAGAACAGGCTTTCATGACAGCGCCGGGCGTCTGGTTGTTGCTGGCGATTTTACCGTGCCGACACAGTTTGGAAGTCCCGGCAAGATTGTGCGGACGAAGATGGACGTGGACCGCATCCGGTTAAGATCGATGGAGCAGATCGAGGAGAAGCGGGCGGAATTGATCCGATATGTCTGGGGTTCAGAAGGGTGGCCGGCCCGGACCAATTTCAATCATGATCATCCCGACATCGGCACTTCCTTCTACAGCCAGCTACAAAACGAACAAGGAAATCTTCAGCAGATAGACTTTCATTGGGTCGATGTGGAGCCCGGCTACCGCGCTCAGGTGTATGTATTCCGCCCTATACGTCCGAACGGATCTCTCGTGGTCCATCATTCGGGTCATGTTACCTCGTGGTTTTTTGATGATCTTTATTACAACCAAAGCCTGGTCATCCCAGCGCTGATAGGCCAGGGCTACACTGTTTTGTCGGTCGCCATGCCCCTGGTTCATCCCCAGGAACCGATTTTAGTCATCGGAAAAAGTGGCGAAACCGTGACGCTGTCGAGTCACGGTGATATCTTCGAGCATGTTGACAGACCGTTCCGGTTTTTCCTCGAACCGATCGCGGTGGCATTAAATTCTCTTCTTGCCCGGTCCACTTACTCCTCGATTTATATGATGGGACTTTCAGGCGGCGGCTGGACCTCCACCATCTATCCGGCCATCGACACCAGGATAGATGGAAGTTTCTCCGTGGCGGGATCCATTCCTCTCTATCTTCGCATCGGCTTTGAGGGATTGGAGGATGCGGAACAAAGCTGGCCGGAATTCTACAACATGGCGAATTACAAGGAGCTGTACCTCATGGCTTCTGCCGGCCCCGACCGGGTTCACTTTCAGATTTTGAACCGTTACGACAACTGTTGTTTTTACGGAATGCGCCATACCCAATGGGTGCCGGAAGTCAAACAGGCCGTGAACAGCATTGGTGCCGGAAGATATGAGTTTTTTCTCGACCAGACCCGCAACACACACACTCTTTCCCGGACCGCATTTAGTCGCATCCTCAAATACATGCCATCAGATCGGCGGCAGATTTCGGAAGTTTCGTTTCCATTGATCCACCGCATTCCGACCGAGAATTATTCGGAATAGCCAGTTCCGGTGGGTTTGTGCTATTTCCAATCGCATGATTTTTCACCCTGAAAGGAGATCCAGCATCCCGAACTGCATATCGAGGCCGACACCACAATCCGAAGCCATCGATTCAGCAGGCAAAATTTTGCCGCCGGTTTTTGGCATATTGGCCTGTCTGATTTTGTTTTGCTGCGTTGGATGTGCCGGGCCGGAACCTCGCCCCGGCAGCTCGGCGAAAACTGCTTCCAGCAATTCATCAGCCGTTTCGCCGACATCCGAATTTTTTTCAGACATCACCAATTTTAAGAACTGGCAGGTGACAGACTTCGCCGGTCACGGCGAGGTCCGTCTCGGCTCAGCCGAAGCGGAAATCGACATGGGAGCCATGCTGGCCGGCATGACATGGACCAATGCATCCCAGCTTCCCACGAAAGATTATGAAATCAGCCTTGAAGCGATGAAAACCGTTGGGGGCGATTTTTTTTGCGGCCTGACTTTCCCGGTGGGCACAAACTTCTGCAGTTTGATCATGGGCGGATGGGGCGGGGGAGTGGTGGGAATCTCCAGCATCAACGGTCAGGATGCCTCCGAGAATGAAACGTTTCAGACTCTCTATTTTGAACCCAACCGCTGGTTTATCATCAAACTCCGTATGCTCGAAGACAAGTTGAATGTCTGGCTGGATGGCAAACAGATCATCGACCTGGATCTTGCCGGCAAATCAATCTCGCTCCGGCCCGGTGAGATTTACAAAAACGTTCCGCTCGGCATTTCAACTTTTCAAACCGGTGCCAGGATCAGGAAATTTTCACTTAAGAAACTGGAAGCCCCGGGGAAATAAAATTTTCACTCAAATCAAAGTGTCGATCCTGCGCCGGCACAGCATTCTGGAATGGAACTATTGCGGCACGTCCGTTGGAATCTTTGGGAGAGAGTTCTTTACGGCGTCCGGCAGCCGGTCCCTGAAATCCGTCGTCAGTTCGGAAGGTGCAAGGCCGGCATGTTTGGTTCGTTTTACGAAATGCCGCACGACCGCCTGTTTTCTGGGGAAAACGACGGTGAAATGGTTCGGTGAATCGCCAGAACTCAATCTGCCGCACTCAGGCGGTTCATCAAAACAGACATCACGCAACAAGAGGAATTTCTCCGAATACTCTTCCAGAATGCCGACATATTTTCTGAACTGAGAATCGTAAAATGTTTCCACCGCCACATCCTTTGAAAGGTACAATTCCAAGGCGGGCTCATAACTGTTTGGAATGACAGTCAACAATTTCTGTCCCACCTGGGCCACCTGCTGATCCGCTCCGGCGATCTTTCCCATGGCGGTTTTTTGTTTAAAAACTCCCACCAACATTCCGATGCTCTGGGCAAAAGCATCCCGGATCATGTTGAATAGGTTCCTGAACTTTCGAGTCGCGGTTTTCAGCAGTGCTGGATGCCGCAAACGCTGAACTTGTTGCAGCCATTGATCGTGCCCCGGGGTTCCTGCTCGCGGGATCGGACTGAGGACCATGCGGATCTCCTCGACAGTTTCTTCGTAAAAAATGTAGCTGCACTCCGCATGCCCCTCCGGGGTCTCCTGAGGAAGAGGATAATTTACAATCAACGCCTTCGGAAAAACCTGTAATTCACCCGTGATCCAGTTTTTTTGCTTGTTTTGGATCAGGACAAAATTCCGATCCAGTTTCTTGAGGCAAGAGTCCTTGCTTCGTCTTTGAATGAAAGCGATGGCCAGTGCTGCGACAAATAGGATGATGAATGGACCCAGGAGAGCCCATGTCGTGCTCATGGCTTTAAACTTGGCTAGTCTTGGCGAAAATCAACCTGATCAGAGCCTCAGCCAAAAGCGGGTGGCAAGGCTCTCTGCATTGCCAGGATTTTGGCTTCGCAAACGCGGCACGTTCAACCGGGTTCACCGGCCTTGGTGTGAATATCCAAGATCTGCGACCGGATTGATGCCCCACTGGGCGGCCGTTTTTTCCAGGTCCGTGTTGATCGGCCATTGATCGGCGACCACGGCTCCCTGGTAGCCGGGATTGCCCCCCTTCAAATTCATGCAACCTTTGTTGTCTCCGATCAAAGCGGTCTGTTCGATTTCCTGTGAACTCAATCTGATCTCCGGAACTCGGGCTAGTTCCAGAATCTTATCCTCGATTGACTTGGTGTTTTCGCCCGATTCCTGGATCAACGTGGGAATCACCGACTTGACCGCAGGCTGTGAAAGGTTCCAGACACAGGCGAACTGGAGCATGGTCAGCCCATGTTTTTCCGCCAGCGGTCGCATCGCCTCAATTTTTTGACGACCGCTCTCGATCCAGCCTGCCGGACGAAACACCCGGTGATCTTCCTTTCGAAAAGCGTGGCCCGGAAGGACGTCATCATGAAAAAGGCCACCGTAATCCACCACGCGCGTCATCACGTCGATTCCGTATTTTTCCGCCGCAGGCAGCACCAGGCCGCCCGGACAGTTCTCAAGCGGATTAAGGATGATCATGGCCCAGTCGATCTGTTCATGGAATTTTTCGAAACATTGAAGCAAGTCGAGAGTGAATCCGTTCGCCGGCCCGGGGGCGATGCCTGAAAGCCTGGTCAAACCGGCCTGTTTTACGGAATCCATCCCCTTCCAGACCGCTTCCGAAGTGTATCCGATGGAATCAGGATTGTGCAGCAACAGCAGATCAAATTCTGAAACCCCGCAGCGCTTTAAAGAAGCTTCGGTCGCGGCCTTCATGTAACCGGCGTAGGCCTCGGTTGACCGCAGCGCGGGATCGGTGAAGCGGGGATAACCTTTCGAGCCCTCCCGTTTTCCGTTCACAAAATCGTGTCCGATCGCACCGACGAGGCAGTAGCTTTCCCGGGGAAAATCTTTCAAAGCACGGCCCAGCATTTCGTCGGAAGCCCCGGCTCCATAAACATCCGCGGTCATGAACGTCCGGATGCCCTGATCGTACGCCAGGTGAATGGCGCCGAGGAACCGCTGGTCATCGAGCGGTTCGCCGAAATTCATGAACTTACCGCCGCTCCAGGTTCCAAATGCAGTCTTAGTGGGATTCATATTCAATAATTGAAAATACGGTAGACTCGCCCCCATGACGAGGTCTAGCCTGAATCCTTAAACTTTCGATCTCTGAGCGGACTGCGAGTCCGTGAACCGCAGCGCCTGGCAAACCACGAAAGTTGAAAAACTCCGTTGGGATCCAAATTTTTACCACGGAGATGGGGAGACCACGGAGAATGAGCCAGACACCTCCTCGCTCCGTGAGGGACGAGCGGGGAGAGGATCGAGGAGAGGAGGCATCAACAAGAAAGCGCAACTTTTCTCCACTTTCATGCGATGAAGGAGCGGAAGCAAAACTTCGCTGGATGCATACTTGCATAATGGATGGGCGCGATTAAAAACGGGTGAGGCTGCGGACCGCGGCTGTATCGTCCTAGATCAGCCGGAGCCGGTTACAACTGTCGGGGTTGTGGGATGTTCCTCGTGTTCAGGTTTTGCAGCACTGCTGCGGTTCACAGAACCGCAGTCCGTCAGAGTAATCGCCCGCTTTTAATCACACCCACAATGGATGCAGGTGGATTTTTTTTGCATTGAAAAAAAATCCGGCTATGTTGACGCGGCTTTCGGGATGCCCGTCTTGGGCTTGAGCAGGAAGGATGGCTGAGCGGTTTAAAGCTGCGGTTTACTAAACCGCCGTGGGAGTAATCTCACCGGGGGTTCGAATCCCTCTCCTTCCGCCATAAAAACTGTATAAATCCAATAAATACGGGCTGTTTGTGCGTTTTGATGGGTTCCATCCAGTTTGTAAGCAGATGCAGCAAGCGGAAGCAATTTGCCACGAAATAACAAAAAGTTGGCAAATAGTTTGGCAAATAATGTCAGCTGGGAATTCTGGTCTCACCTACTATGAAGACAATAACGGCCATTATCGCGCTGCTGTCATTGATGGCGGACACATGCCGCGCGGGCATTCTTGCAGGTCCGATTACCAATCCAACGAACGGGCACCACTAAAACATACACGGCTATAGAAATCCAAATTTGTGTCTTCACGGCGTTGTCACTGTTGCCAAAAAAATGTTTGATGCGCAGGTTTTGTTTGATCCACTTGAAGAATAATTCCACCTGCC
>Ga0163144_10025143_pt1 | contig 11647 bp, 11 predicted proteins | sample OliLak19BULKMAT1_FD_123175 | JGI IMG/M metagenome (GOLD analysis project Ga0163144, IMG submission 123175) | Freshwater microbial mat bacterial communities from Lake Vanda, McMurdo Dry Valleys, Antarctica - Oligotrophic Lake LV.19.BULKMAT1 | ecosystem: Environmental > Aquatic > Freshwater >... | reverse complement strand
GGCGCCGAGGGCCGCAACTTCCAGTTCGCGCAGCATTTGATTTTCTGGGACCTGCCGATGCATCCGGACATGCTGGAGCAAAGGATAGGCAGGCTTGACCGCATCGGCCAGCGCGGCGACGTGCACCTGCATGCGGCCGCGGTCGCCGACAGCGCGCAGGAAGTGCTGCTGCGCTGGATGCACGAAGGGCTGGATGCGTTTTCCGGCGTAGTGGCCGATGGCCGTGAACTGCTGCGCCGGCACGGCGATGAACTCGTGCAACTGGCGCAACTCGATGCCTCGGCGCGAGAGCCGGCATTGGCCGGCCTGATCGAACGTACGCAGCAAAGCCACGCCGAACTGGCGCAGATCATCGCCAACGGCCGCGACCGCCTGCTTGAACTTGGCAGCCAGCGTGGCGCCAGTGAAGGCGCGCTGCGGCAAGCGCTGGTCAGCGAGGACGAGGAGCAGGCCGGCGACGATTTCCCGCTGCGCCTGCTGGAAGCCTTCGGCGTGCACGGCGAACCCCTGTCGAGCGAACTGACCCTGCTCGATCCCGAGCACATCACCCTGGATGGCTTTGAAGAATTCAAGTCCGGCGCCCGGTCCTGCACCTTCGACCGCGCCACGGCGTTGGCCCGCGACGACGTGCTTTACCTGCGCGCCGACCACCCGATGCTGCTGTCGGCGTTGGATCTGCTGCTGTCGGCGGAAACCGGCAACGCCGCCTTCCTGGTCGATGATGTATTGCCCCCGCGCACTGCCATCCTGGAATCAGTGCACGTGCTCGAATGCGTGGCGGCGCGCGGCCTCAACGTCGAGCGCTTCCTGCCGCCAACGCCGATCACCAGCGCCGTCGATACCAAACTGCAGCCGCGCGCCGACTTCGCGCCCGGCGACCGCGCCCGCCATCGCTCCGGCGACCGCGTATTCGACCTCACGCCGATGCGCAAGGTGCTGGCCGCGCTGATCCCGCCAATGCTGGCCCTGTCCCACGAACAGGCCCAACTGCAGGCCGATGCCTGCACCGCTGACGCATGCGCACGCGCCGATACCCTGCTCACGCACGAAGTAGATCGTCTCGAAGCGCTGGCGCGCATCAATCCTTCAGTGCGGCCCGAAGAAATCGCCCTGCTGAAAAGTGAACGCGACGCCCTGCTCGCTGCCCTGCCCGGCGCGAGGATCCGGCTGGATTCACTGCGACTGGTGGTCAGCGCGGATTTTCTTTCGCTGCGGCGCTGAGCGTTTTCCCGGGTCAACTACATTGAGCATGGCCTTGGAAATCAGGGTGTTCAGCGCACGCCCCACGGGCCGCGTTTCTTGAACGGCGGTTGTCCGCGCCAGTAGCGAATCAACAACCAGCCAAACAGCATCCCGCCAAGGTGGGCAAAATGGGCGATGCCTGACGCGGTGCCGGTGACACCCATCACCAGTTCGATGGCGCCGAACACGATCACCAGCGTGCGCGCCGACATCGGAATTGGTGGGATCAACAGCATGACCCGCTCTTTCGGGAACAGCAGGCCATAGCCGAGCAGCAACCCGAACACGCCGCCGGATGCGCCAATAGTCGGAAAAACGCCGTCCATCGAACTGACGACCAGCAACTGGCACAGCCCGGCGCCGACCACGCAAACGAGAAAGTACGTGGCGTATCGCTTCGAGCCCCAGGTGTACTCCAGCCGCGACCCAAACTGATAAAGCGCCAGACAATTGAAGAACAGGTGGCCGATGCCGCCATGCATGAAGCCGTAGGTCAGCAATTGCCAGGGCATGAAGCCTACCGACATCGGCAATCCATTGGCATCCATGCCGGCCGGGAAACTGCCCCAAGGCCAAAGCATGAACAACGCAAGTGCCCTTTCATCTAACAATTGTTGCAGCAAGAAAACAATTGCCATGCTCCAGAGCAAGGCATTGGTGACGGGCGGCAGGCGCATGGGGCTACTCGTGGCGGGAATCGGGATCATCATAGCCCGCGGAACGCGGGCTTCGGAACGAATTGCCGTCCATGTACACCGTGTCCGCGCCCTTTATCAAGCCGGCGGCGCCCAGACCAGCGTGTCGAGGTCTGCCGCTGCCTTCAGGCCACGCACTCGTCCGTTCACGATACGCACACCTTCGGCAAGTAGCCGCTGCGACTGCTCGGCGAACTGCGCTGAATCTTCCGGAAAAGCGATGCGGCCATCCGAACGCAGGATGCGATGCCAGGGCAGTTTGCGGTCTTCGTTTTCGGACAGGATGCGCGCCACCAGACGGGCGCGGCCGGGCAAGCCGGCGCGGCGGGCGATTTCACCATAACCGGCGATCTGGCCGCGCGGCACGGCGCGGATGGCGGCGAGTATTTTTTCGGCGGCAGACTTTCCGGGCATGCAGGTTTAGGATAAGGGAATAAAGGAGTAACACCGTCATGCAGAATTTCGAAAGCATTCGAAGCCACGTGCAGGGCAAGTACAAGCTCACCGCGCGCGAGCCCTACCTGCTGTGCGTGGAGCTGTCGCTGGACCAAGGACGCCGGCACCAGAGCATCTTCCTCACCGAATTGGAAGGCGAGGACGGTGGCAAGTACCTGCGGGTGAGCACGGCTATCGCGCCGATGACCGGGCTGGACCTGCGCCGCATGCTGGCCTTCAACTGGCAAAGCCGGGTCGGCTACATGGCCATCGGCGAGCTCGACGGCCTGCCTTACCTGCAGCTGTGCGAGAACCGTCCCTATGAATCCATCACCGGCGCCGAGATTGACCGGCTGGTGCTGGAGATTGGCGGCCTCGGCGACAACCTCGAGCGTGAATTGTCAGCCGGCGGCGACCTGCTTTGAGGCAGCAGGTCGGGTTTCAACCCGACATCGTGTCTTCGTCTAACGCAGCGTTTGTCCTTGTCAAAGCGCAGATCATCCATACAATGTACAGATGATCACGTTTGTCTGGAATCCTACCAAGGCCACCTCAAACCTCAGGACACATGGCATTTCCTTCGAGGAAGCCCGGTCTGTCTTCTACGACGAGTTCGCCATCCAGTTCTACGATGAGTCTCACTCCTCTGATGATGAGGAGCGTTTTCTCATGCTCGGCATGAGTAGCGGCGCTCATCTCCTCCTCGTTTGCCACTGTGAGCGTGATGGTGGCGGCGTAATTCGCATCATCTCAGCGCGCCAAGCCACGAAACAAGAAAGCTCCTTCTACGGGCAGTGACCGCCATGAAAGCCGAATACGATCTCTCCAAAATGAAGTCCCGCAGGAACCCCTATGCGGCCAAGCTCAAGAAACCCGTTTCGATGCGCCTGTCGGAAGACGTAGTGGATTACTTCAAGGGCATGGCTAGTGAAGCAGGCGTTCCGTACCAGAGCCTGATCAATTTGTATCTACGCGACTGCGTCATGAAAAATCGCAAGGTCCAGATTGCCTGGCCAAGCAGCAAGGCCTGACTGAATCGAGCGGGGACGAAACCGTTTCGCGGTTTCGTCCCCTTGTCTCAGGCGATATACGCCGTCACCGTTGATGACATGGCCGTTGTTCGGGAAATCAGATCCGATCTAGGCTCCTGCGTTGAATGCTTACGCCCAGCCGTAGCTCCTGAGCAGCCGCACGAGGCCCCATGCGATGCCGCCGGCGGCCGGGATGGTCAGTATCCACGCCCAGACGATGCGCTCGATCACCGACCACTTGAGTGCGCGCGGGTTCTTGGCGAAGCCGACGCCCATGATCGCGGTGGAAATACTGTGGGTGGTCGAGACCGGCATGCCGAAATGAGCGGCAATGGACAGGATGGTGGCCGAGCTGGTTTCGGCGGCGAAGCCATTGATGGGATGCAGCTTGACCATCTTGTGGCCCAGGGTCTTGATGATGCGCCAGCCGCCCATGGCAGTGCCGGCCGCCATTACCAAGGCGCAGCTGACCACGATCCATGCGTCGATGCCCTTGTCACCGCCGTCCGGGTGCAGGAAGCCGGCCCATGCCGGCAAATTGTCCAGCGTTCCAGCCGCTTGGGCGCCGAAGATGGCCAGAGCGATGATACCCATGGTCTTTTGCGCGTCATTGGTGCCGTGCGCGAAACCCATGTAGGCCGCGCTGAATATCTGCGCCTTGCCGAACACGGCATTGACCCAGCGCGGTCGTGAAATCCGTCCCAGCCAGCCGCCGGCACCGTTCATGGTGCTGATCACGGCCATCAGTACGCCCATGAGCAGCATCCCCAACAAAAACCCGGTCAAGGGCGAGGAAATCATCGGCACCACCACCTTCCAGAACAGGCCGCTGCTCTTGGTCCAATCCTCGGCGGCCTTGGCCCAGATAAGGGCATCAAAACTGTTTTCAGCCGCCGCTACCGCAGCGCCGCATAGGCCGCCAATCAAGGCATGGCTGGACGACGACGGCAGGCCCAGCCACCAGGTGATCAGGTTCCAGACGATACCGCCGGACAGGGCGCAGATGATCACCTGCGAAGTCACCATCACCACCTCGGTATCGATCAGGCCGGTGGCAATGGTCTTGGCCACCGCCGTGCCCCAGAACGCACCGATCAGGTTCATCACCGCCGCCATCATCACTGCCTGAGTCGGCGTCAGCACCTTGGTCGCCACCACGGTCGCGATGGAGTTGGCGGTGTCGTGGAATCCGTTGATGAACTCGAACACCAGCGCCGTCGCGATGACGAGCAGTAGCAGGGTCAGCACGGGCCGGCTCCTCAGGAGTTCTTCAGGACGACCTGGTGCAACACGTTGCCGGCATCGCGGCAGCGGTCGATAGCCTTCTCCAGCAGCTCGAACAGGTCCTTGAGGATCAGGTAGCGCATCGGGTCGGTCTCGCGCACGTAACTGTCGCGGTAGAGTTCGAGGATCAGCCGGTCGGCCTCGGCCTCGATGGCCTGCATCTTGTCGTTGAGCTTCTTGCTGGTGTCGATGTTCATGCCCTTGCGCAGAAGGCCGACCATTTCCTCGATCACCTCGCAGGCACGCTCGAGCATGGCCGCGCGCGAGATGAAATCGACGTCGCCCAGACGCTCGGCGGCGAGGCTGTAGCGCTCGGCGAATTTCTCGACGATCTTGGGAATCTTGTACAGGACGTTGGACAGGGCCTCGATGTCCTCGCGCTCAAGCGCAGTCACGAAGGTATTGACCAGTTCCTGGCTGATCTGGGCGGCGAGGTTCTTTTCCTGCTGCCGGGCCAGCTTGAACTTCTCCAGCGAGCGCTGCGGCGCCGGCGTGGCCAGCAGTTCGCCGAGGGCGCGGGTGCTTTCGCGGGCGGCGGCGGCGCTGGCTTCCAGCAGGCCGTAGAACTTGTCGCCCTTGCCGAAGATGGTCTGGAGAGAAAACATTCGGAAGCCCCTGGCCTGGATGGTTGCGGATGCCGGTTGCTACCGACATGTGACGGTTAGTTTACCGTCAGATGACAGTCGCGGCTTGGTCCATGGCCTGCGTGTATCCTTGTCGTGACCCGTCACCGACTGCCAACGGCCATGCCCCCCCCTGTGTTGCTTCGCTGCCTGATCTTCCTGACTGCCCTCGTTTTCCCCGCACTGGCGCTTGCTTCTGCCGACGCCGCCGCTCCCGCACTCGATCTGACCGCACACCCGCTGGGGCTCGTCGCCGTTGGTCTGTTCGTGCTGGCCTATGGCCTGGTGATCGCCGAGGAGCGCATCCACTTGCGCAAATCCAAGCCGGTGATGCTGGGCGCGGCGGCTATCTGGACCCTGATCGCGGTTTATTGCGCGGTGACGCCCGGTGTAGCGCCGGATTTTGCCGCCAACGCGTTCCGACACATCTTCCTGGAATTCGCCGAACTGTTCTTCTTCCTGATCGTGGCCATGAGCTTTGTGGCGGCGATGACCGAGCGCAACGTGTTCGAATCGCTGCGCGCCGAACTGGTCAGCCGCAGCTTGAGTTACCGCCAGCTGTTCTGGATCACCGGCGTGGTGTCTTTTTTCATGTCGGCGGTGCTCGACAACCTGACCACGGCCTTGATCATGTCGGCGGTGATCATGGCGGTCGGTGCCGGCAATATCCGCTTCATGACGTTGGGCTTTATCAATCTGGTCGTAGCCGCCAATGCCGGCGGCGCCTGGTCGGCCTTCGGCGACATCACCACGCTGATGGTCTGGCAGGCGCACAAGGTCGAATTCTTTGAATTCTTCGCCATCTTCGTGCCGTCGCTGGTGAACTGGGGCATTCCGGCCGTGATCATGGGCTTCGCGATTCCGTCCGGCAGTCCGCCGCAGAGCCACGACGATGCCGACGTCAAGTACGGCGGCTGGTTCGTCTGCGTGCTGTTCGTGATCACCATCGCGATCACCGTCGCCGGCAAGCAGTTCCTGCACATGCCGCCGGTGTTCGGGATGATGGCCGGACTGGGCCTGCTCAAGCTGCAGGGCTTTTTCATAAGGCGGCACGAGGCCAAGGCTGCTCCCGCATCGGCCAACGGCGGTGGCATGTACAACGTGTTCGAGATCATCGGCCGCGCCGAGTGGGACACCCTGCTGTTTTTCTACGGCGTGCTGCTGTGCGTGGGCGGGCTGGCGACCATGGGCTTCCTTCACCTGATGTCCAGCGCGCTTTACGGCACGCTGGGCCCGACCGGCGCCAACGTCGCGCTGGGCACGCTCTCGGCGATCGTCGACAACATTCCGATCATGTACGCCGTGCTGCAGATGAACCCGGCCATGGACCACGGCCAGTGGCTGCTGATCACCCTGACCGCAGGCGTTGGTGGCTCATTGCTGTCGGTCGGCTCCGCCGCCGGGGTGGCCCTGATGGGCGTCTCCCGCGGCCACTACACTTTCATGGGCCACCTGCGGTGGACTTGGGCGATCGCGCTGGGCTACATCGCCAGTATCTTCGTCCACCTGTGGCTCAATGCGCACCACTTCACCACATGAACCCGGACAACTGAAGCCAACATGATCGAACTCATCATCGTGGTCTGCCTGGTGCTGGTGAACGGCTTCTTCGCCATGTCGGAGATGGCGGTGATGACCGCGCGCAAGAGCAAGCTCAAGCAGATGGCCGGCAGCAGCCGCGGCGCCAGCAAGGCCGTGGCGCTGTCCGAGCATCCGGAAAACTTCCTTTCAACCGTGCAGATCGGCATCACCATGATTGGCGTGCTGACCGGCGTATTCGGCGGCGATGCCATCGGCGCGGCGATTGGCGGCTGGCTGGACGTGCAGATCCCGGCACTGGGCAAATATGCGCTGCCGATCGGCATTGGCCTGGCGGTGACCCTGATCACCTTCCTGTCGCTGATCCTTGGCGAACTGGTGCCCAAGCGCCTGGCTATTTCGCGTCCCGAAGCCATCGCCGGTCGCATCGCCCTGCCGATGTACTGGCTCTCGCGCGCTACGGCACCGGCGGTGTCATTGCTGGCGGTGAGCACGCGGCTGGTGCTGCGCCTGCTCGGCCAAGGCAATCTGGCCAAGGAAAAAATCACCGACGAAGAAATCCGTCACCTGGTCGCCGAAAGCCACGAGCAAGGCGTGATCGATCAGGACGAACGCAATATGCTCAACCGGGTGCTGCGCCTGGGCGACCGCAGCGCCGCTTCGCTGATGACGCCGCGCACGCGCCTGATCTGGCTGGATGCCGCCGCGCCGCTGGACGACAACCTGGCCAAGATGCGGGAAACACCGTTCTCGCGTTATCCGGTTTATCGCGGCAACGACAGCGACGTGCTCGGCGTGCTGGAAATGAAATCGCTGGCCGGGCGCGTGAGCACGACCGGCGAAGAATTGTTTCGCGACCTGCGGCCGGCGCTGTTCGTGGCCGAATCCACCAATGCGCTCAAGCTTCTGGAAATCTTCCGCGAGGAGCAGCAGCCGCTGGCCTTGGTGGTGGACGAGTACGGTGACATCCTGGGCGCCGTTTCCCTCAACGATCTGCTCGGCGCCGTACTTGGTCGCATCCAGGCCGACGATCACAGCGACGACGAGCCGCTGGTGGTCGAGCGCGCCGATGGCTCGATGCTGGTCGATGGCCGACTATCAACCGAAGAGCTGCGCGAACTGCTGACGCTGTCCAGCCTGCCCGGCGAGGACGACCATGATTTCAACACCCTCGCCGGCCTGGTAATTGCCCACTATGGGCGTATCCCGCATGCCGGCGAGTATTTCGACTACTTGGGCTGGCGCTTCGAAGTCGTTGATCTGGACGGCGCCCGCATCGACAAGCTGCTGGTGGCGCGGACGATCCTGTCCGCCGGGCCGGAGGCACCGTGACGTTCGGGCAAGCGGGACCGCACTCATGAGCCACCAGATCAGCACCCGCGCCCTGCTGGAGGAAATCGCCACCGGTGATGGCGAGGATCTGCTCAGCCTCGGCGAACTGCTCGATCGTTTCAGCCGTCGCAGCTATGGCCTGTTCCTGCTGCTGGTGCTGCTGCCGGTATTCATCCCGGTGCCCATCGGCATCGGAGGTATCTGCGGCCCGCTGATTTCCCTGATCGGCGCGCAACTGCTGCTGCAGTTCGAGCACCCTTGGCTACCGGGCTTTCTGTCGCGCCGGCAGTTCAAGCGGCAGCTGCTGATCGGTTTCCAGAAGCGATTCGGCACCTGGCTGCAGCGGCTGGAGCGGCTGAGCCGGCCACGCCATGAGGAATTGTTCGACCGCGCGTTCTGGCGAGCCGTCAGCGGCCTGCTGCTGATCGCGCTTGGCGTCCTGCTGGCGTTGCCGGTGCCGGGCACCAACTATCCGTTCGGCCTGATCATTCTGCTGTTCTCACTGGGACTGATCGAACGCGACGGCGTAATCATGGCGCTGGGCTGGCTGCTGGGCATTGCAGAAATCGTGCTGGCGGTGTTTTTTTCCAGCCAGCTGGCGGGATGGATTGCTCGGTTGCTGGGTTGAAAATGCTTGAAAAAGCAGCTTTCAAAAACAGAACTTTCTCCGCGCCTATGCGTTGAAGGCTCGGCGCTTTTGTCCCATCAAACCAGCAGCCGCGCCGCCAGCTCATCGGCACTCATCGGCCGGCCCAGCCAGAAACCCTGACCCTGGTCGCAGCCGCGTTCGCGCAGCACGGCCAATTGTGCGTCGGTCTCGATGCCCTCGGCGACGACGGTGATACCCAGCGTATGCGCCATTCCGATGATCGCCGTGGTCAGGGCCAGATCGTCGGGATCGCGGATCACGTCGGCGACAAAGCTGCGGTCGATCTTCACGCCATCGACCGGCACGCGGCGCAGATGGCTGAGCCCGGAAAAGCCGGTGCCGAAATCATCCAGCCAGACCTTCACGCCCACCGCGCGCAGACGCGACAGCAGGCTGTTGGCCAGCGCCTCGTCACCGAGCACGGCGGTTTCGGTCAGCTCCACGTGCAGTTGCTGCGGCTGCAGGCCCGAGCTGCGCAGGGCATTCATCACCACGTCGGGCAATTCGCCGCCGCGCAGCTGCCTCGGCGAAACGTTCACCGAGACGAACGGCGGCCGTGCACCGGCTCGCGACCACAACGCCGCTTCCTTGCAGGCCAACTCAAGCACGTGGCGGCCGAGCACATCAATGAGCCCTGATTGTTCGGCAACTTCGATGAACACCGACGGCGCCACGATGCCGAGGCGTGGATGGTCCCAGCGCAGCAGCGCCTCGGCGCCGGCGATACGTCCATCGGCCAAGCCGTAGATCGGCTGGTAAACCAGCCTCATTTCGCCACGCTCCCAAGCGCCGCGCAGCTCCTGCTCAAGCTGTGCGCGGCGCTCGAAGGCCTGATCCATGGCCCGGCTGTAGAAGCGATAGCAGTTCTTGCCGGCGACCTTGGCTTGGTACATGGCGATATCGGCGTTCTTGAGCAATTGCCCGGCGCCGGCGGCATCATTCGGGAACAGGGTGACGCCGACAGAAATGCCAAGGAACACCTGCTGGCCCTGCACCAGCAATGGCCGCTGCACTTCGACGATCAGGGCCTCGGCCAGCCGCGCCGAGGTTTGCCGGATATCGTCGGCCAGATAGAGAACGACGAACTCGTCGCCGCCAAAACGCGCGATCTCGGAACCGATCGGATCGGACTGCTCGATCACCAGTCGGATGCGCATCGACAGATGGCTCAACACCTCATCGCCAGCCTCATGGCCCATCGTGTCGTTGACCCGTTTGAAGTCGTCAATGTCCACGAACAGCAGAGCCAGCTCTCCTCCGCGCGTCTGCAAGGTCAGCATGCGGTCATCGAGGGCTTCGCGGAAGGCCAGGCGGTTGGCCAGCCCGGTCAGTGGATCGGTATAGGCCAAACGCCTGATTTCGCGGTCATGACGGGAAACGCCTTCGCTCATGCGCGCGAAGGCACGCAGCAACTCGCCGATTTCATCCTTGCGTCCGGATTCCACCTGGACTTCGGTATAGCGACCGCTCTCGATGCGTCCGGCCGCCTCGGCCAGTGCACGGATCGGCGCGACGATGCGACGCTGCAACATCACCATGGCGACGCCGGCAATCACCGCCAGTGCCGCGAGCAGGCCAAGCACCCAGCGCAGGTGCAGGCGACTTGCATCGCCAAGGCTGTTGTCGACCGTTTGCAGCGCCGCCGCTTCACGCTGATTGGCGCGCTCGCGGGAAAGGCCGACGCGGACGCCGCCGATGCGTTCCTCGCCGATGCGGATCGGACTGGCGACATCGAGCAGGGTGTCGCTCCACTGCGCATGGCTGTCGCGTGCCGCCAGCGCGGCATAGGCCATCGGGTCGGACATCGGCTGGCCGTAAGATGGGATATCGCCCGAGCCATCGTGCAGGATGCGGCCTTCGGCGTCGTGGATGATCACGTAAGTGACGTCCGGCTGGCGCAGCGTCGCGCGAGCAAGCTCTCCCAACTGGGCCAGGTCGAGGTAATAGAGCGGATTGGTCGCGGCTTCAGCCAACTGGCTGGACAGGGCCTCGCCGCGCTTGAGCTGGCTCTCGCGGGCGAGATCGCTCATCGAACTGCGCGCCAACTCGCGGATGTCGTCGTTGCTTGATTCCTCGTGTCGCCAAAGCGCGAAAAACAGCAGCATGACCAACAGCAGCACCGAGCCCATCAGCAGCATCAGCTCGCCGCGCAGGCCGGGCTCGAACTTCAGCCTGATCATTCCAGCGCCTCGCGCACGTCGCGGGCGCCACGGCGCAGGGTTTCCAGGCGCGCGCGCGCCGACGCATCGGGCTCGTAGAAGCCGGTGGTCTGGAAAAACTGTTGCAAAGCTGTTCGCGCTTTCGGGTCTGTGCTTGCCTCCAGCAAGATCGCCTTGAGGCGGGCGGCGATCACCGGATCAAGCCCGGCGCCGACCAGTTCCATCGCCCGCGGAAACGGCTCGGACACAGACAGGGCCATCAGGTCACGGCCGAAAGAATCAGGGGATTCCTGAAGCCGCTTCCAGTCCATTTCGCTCGATGCCCCGGCCTGCACCAGGCGCTTATGCACCCAGGCAGCGACATTGCTATCAGTATTGGCGAAGAGATAACCAACGCTGCCGGGCAGCGGCGTCTCCAGCGGCGAAACCATCAGGCTCATCGGCAAGTGGCGGCTGCGCAGGATCATGGCCGGCACCAGGTAGGCGCTGGTCGAGAATGGCGACTGGAAGGCGATGGCGCGGCCGCGAAGCTGCTCCAGCGAGGTGATGCCGCTGTCACGGCGTGTGTAGATGATGCTGCGATATTCGCGCAATCCGCCGCGTTCGGTCATCAGCAGCATGCGTGCACCTGCGCGATCGCTGAACAGCAGGCCGGTGC
>Ga0163144_10025140_pt1 | contig 11648 bp, 7 predicted proteins | sample OliLak19BULKMAT1_FD_123175 | JGI IMG/M metagenome (GOLD analysis project Ga0163144, IMG submission 123175) | Freshwater microbial mat bacterial communities from Lake Vanda, McMurdo Dry Valleys, Antarctica - Oligotrophic Lake LV.19.BULKMAT1 | ecosystem: Environmental > Aquatic > Freshwater > Lake... | reverse complement strand
TTCTTTCAGTTTAAGAAAGCCTTTTTTTAGTTTATTATCTGTTGTTCTCAGAAGTATATATTCTCCTTTTTGGGGTTTATTTGTATAGTAATAGGGTGCTGCATAACAGATAGGATGATGAAGATAATTGCTGACAGGAAGACACAAGACATCTAGTGAGTTATCTCTAATATCAAAATCGATAATTATTCTTGTAAAGCCTTTTGAAGTGGGAATTTCCCTCAAAAAATCTAATTCTTTTTGCATCTCTACAAGTGTATTGTAAGAAATGTTTCCTCTTTCAAGGATAATATTCTTGATGAGATAATCTGACTTATAAAAAACCATCAGTGATGGAACTAAGATGATTAGTTGCTCATAAGGCTTTAACTCAAGTACTAAGAAAAAAGAGTAAAAATAAAAAAGAGGTGAGAGTATCCTTATTTCTCTCCACAAAAAAGCATCATAAAGTGCTAAAAGTAAGAATAAATTAATCCAACCTATCCCAGCTAATGCAATATGTAAGGGCTTTTTTTGGAGATAAGCCTTCCAAGTAAAGTATAAAATGGGAGTTAGTATAAGGTATTTGATAGTTAAATAGGTATAACCATAGCCAGACTCAATATAGGTAAGATAATAGTAAGTATTCTCTAAAAAATGCCTTCCAAAAGATAGAATAGCGTGTATCCATTCTCCTTTCACTAACAAAGAAATTAAGTATGAAAAATAATTAGGTACTGGCTCTGCAAAAAATTTGATAAACAAAAAGGAAAAAGCAATTCCTCCTAAGCACAATAAAATATACTGAAACAAAACCTTGCGAGTAGAGGCTAAAGGCAAAATCAACATCATCCAAAAAAACCAAGAAGGGCGAAATAAACCCACCAAAAATACAAAACCTAAGAAGAAATATATAGGATTTTTAGACTTAGGTGTTTGATACATCCTATATACTAACACACTCATTATCAATGCGAATGATAAATGCAAGACTGTCTGCATATAAGTAAAAGTATAAAGCAGAAACACAGGAAATAAAAGATTGAGGGCTATCAAAAGTATTCTTTGAGCAGGACTTAATACCTTCTGAAAAAGCACAAAAAGCATTGCAACAGCAAAGAATATTTGATTCAAAATCACCATCTGTGCATGATGCCAAGTAAGCATCTTTGCAATCCCTCCATAAAAAAATGAATACACAAACCCATGTACCGAAGCTCCCAATACACTTGACCCATAGCCACTTAAGCTAAAACTAGCCCTTAAAGAAGAGGTCTCATAGAATGAAAGGGCATTCAAATAATAAGAGTATTCATCTGAATGAATGGGTAGATAATTATTGAAATCAACAAGTAAAAATAACCTAAGGTACTGCCCCAAAGCAATCAAAACCAGTACAAAAACACTGTATTTTATGACCTCTTCTTTGTTTATTTTAAGCATTTGTATCACTTTTATCAGAATAATAAAATCATGTCCTTTATTTTTTTGAATACAAAAATAATATTAAACATGAACTCAGCCTTGAAAATCATGAAAAATAAGACTTTGAAGCACCATTAGAAAAAGATGATGCTAAAGTATATTTTTTATAAAAACTTACTTTACTATTCAGTTTACCAATATTTTGCTTTAAATTTGGTTAGTCTATCATTTCAAAAAAAACTAAAATATGCTTGCTAAAACCTTCGGAAGTGCAGTCTATGGCATAGATGCTTCTATAGTAACAATAGAGGTCAATGTGATGCAAGGAATAAAATTTTTTATGGTGGGTTTGCCTGATAATGCAGTCAAAGAAAGCCAACAAAGAGTAGAATCAGCTATCAAACATCTAGGCTACCGCTATCCTCGCCAAAAAATCGTAGTGAATCTTGCCCCTGCTGATATTCGCAAAGAAGGTGCAGCCTATGATTTACCCATTGCTTTGGGTATTTTATCTGCTTCTGGTCAGCTAGATAGTCCTCGTTTAGAAGAATATGTAATCATGGGTGAGTTATCTCTAGATGGTTTATTGCGTCCTATCAAAGGCGTATTACCCATTGCCATAGAAGCTCGTAAACGAGGTTTTAAAGGTTTTATCCTTCCTGAAGAAAATGCCTCCGAAGCAGCCATTGTCAATAATTTAGATGTGATAGGCGTAAAGACGCTTGAAGAAGCGATTTTATTTATTTCGGGTGATTTAGAAATCAAGCCTCTAGACAGCAATACTCGTGAGTTATTTTTTGATACTTTGGATAGTTATCCCTCTGATTTTTCGGATGTACAAGGGCAAGAAAATATCAAGCGTGCCTTAGAAATCGCAGCCGCAGGAGGGCACAATGTGATTATGATTGGGCCTCCAGGTGCTGGCAAAACGATGCTCGCCAAAAGATTGCCTTCTATTTTACCCCCTCTTACCCTGCAAGAAGCCTTAGAAACTACTAAGATTCACTCTGTGGCTGGCAGATTGGGTTCTAATACTTCTTTGGTCAATCTTCGCCCTTTTCGAGCTCCTCACCACACAATTAGCGATGTTGCCTTAGTAGGTGGTGGAGGAATCCCTCAGCCAGGAGAGATTTCTTTGGCTCATAATGGCGTGTTATTTTTGGATGAATTACCAGAGTTTAAGCGTACTGTGTTAGAAGTAATGAGACAGCCTCTCGAAGACCGCCGAGTAACGATTTCAAGAGCAAAAATCTCTCTTGAATTTCCTGCCAACTTTATGCTCATTACTAGTATGAATCCTTGCCCCTGTGGCTATTACAATCATCCTGAAAAAGAGTGTGTCTGTGGCTCAGGCATCGTGCAGCGATATTTGAATAGAATTAGTGGCCCTCTTTTGGATAGAATAGATTTACACGTAGAGGTTACGCCTGTTTCTTTTGACGAAATGACTGCCCTTCGCAAAAATGAAAGCAGTGCCGAGATTCGAGTAAGAGTCATCAAAGCACGAGAAATCCAGACAGAAAGATTTAAAGAGTATTCTGATATTTACTCCAATGCCATGATGCCTCCGCAGATGGTCAAAAAAATATGTGAAATCAATAATGCAGGTAAAAATATGCTCAAGCGAGCAATGGATCGTCTCGGACTTTCTGCTCGTGCTTATGATCGCATCCTTAAAGTAGCTCGCACCATCGCAGATTTATCTGATTCAGAAACTATTCTTCCCGAACACTTGGCAGAAGCAATTCAATACAGAAGCTTGGATAGAGATAGCTGGGCAAGTTAGTAAGAGATTAAAAGAAGTTGAATTTAACTTTTAACCTAGTTTATCAAAGAAGTCAAATCCATAATTTGTCAGTATTTTTGTGGAATACATCATTTATAAAATTACGAGAATAACATGGCAACTTTATATTTAATACGACACGGACAGGCTTCTTTTATGCAAAAAAACTATGATGTCTTGTCAGAAACTGGGGAGCTACAGGCACGCATTTTAGGAGAATATCTATCCAAGGAAGGCTTTGAGTTTGATGCTTGTTTGATGGGACTTTTGAACCGACACGAAGGCACTTATGCTGGGGTTGCTGAAAAATATGCCGCTACTGAAATATTCCTCCCTCCTGCTGTCACACACGAAGGTCTGAACGAACATCAAGGAGCAGAAATTCATCGGCACCATTTGCCTAGATTCTTAGAAGAGCCAGAAAACCAATCACTCAAAAAAGCACTAGAAGAAAAAGGACATGTGGACCCTTGGGTACGCAAAGGTCTTTTACGTCTTTTTTTTAGAGGAACAAGGGAGTGGGCTTTAGGAGAATTACACACTGAAGGTTATGAAAGTTTTACTGCCTTTAAAGAACGAGTAACAGGGGGTTTTGAGGTTTTGAAGGAGCAGTTAGATAGCCATGATAGGGTAGCGGCTTTTACTTCTGGAGGAACAATTGGAATGATTATGGGCTTGGTATTGGGTCTAGATGATGAAAAGGTAATAGAACTAAACTGGCAAATTAGCAACTGTTCTATCACAGAATTATCTTATAGCAAAGATAAGTTTTACCTGAGAGGCTTTAATGATAATCACTTCTTTAAGGATAAAAAGCTGATTACTTTTGTTTAAAAAAGATAGGTATATAATTACCATTGTCAAGGTCTGTACTCTTCGAAAATAGACCTTGACGATGTAAAAACAGCTTTTAGGTTATTTCCAAGACTCAATCAAAGCCAAGAATTCTTTTTGGAGTGTACGTGATTTATCAGTCGCATACCATTTGTGCAGCTTTTCTGAAAACTCCTGAAAAGTGCCTGTTGGATTATTTTTATAATCTATCATCATGGTCTGTACTTCGGCAGGGCGAGGCCCCCAAGTGCCTATTTCTTCTAGGGTTTCTTCATCGAGACAAATCAATTTTGGGATAGCACGACCTCCATTGGTCAGATAAGCATCCATAACCTCTGGATTTTCATCACGAAGCAAAAATTTAATTTCAATATCCTCACTTAGCTCAGCTATTTTGACAATGGTAGGAATATTTTGGGCAGCATCGCCACACCAACCCTCAGTCAAGACCACCCAAATCCATTTTTCTGATAATTCTTCAATGGATTCTTTTAACTCAGGCAGAATCTTCGCACTCTTGTCCCAACGGTTCATGCGTTGTACATTCATTTTGGTGTAATGAATAATATCTATCCCTTCAGACTTATAATCTCCCGTAGTACGGTTTTGGGCAAGCAAATCATCAATTAACTGGCGGTACGCCTCATAACTAAGAGCTTTTTCTAGGTGTGTATCTGTAATGACAGACTGAGTTTTGGTGGACATATTTGTATGGTTTTAAGTATTGTTAAATATCTATAAATTCAAAACAAAGCCTTTTTCAAGATAATTCATTACGGGGCTTCTTATAAAAGATAGGCTCAAATTTGAGCTCATCTTTTGAGCTTATTCTTGAATATCTATATTTTAGTTTCAACAAGTTTTAACTTCCAAAAAATGCTTGAATATAGTCTATTTTTCTTCTTTCTGATTCTGATTTTGCCATTGGTAAGTATGGCATAAGCAAAAATTTTACTGATACACATTAACTTTTTGAGAGAATATGTACAGACACTTCAAAGTAGAATCCGTTTACAACCCCCTTATAGAGAACATCTATCTCAGGCATTTGCTCGTTTTTTTATGAGAGTTGGTTTACCACAAGATATTCAATCTATTTGATTTTTAGCTGTTTTATCTATTAACTCCTTACTTCCAAATATATCTTAAAAACCTTCCCAACAATTCAAACTGATTGAGTATTTTGCATAAGAAAATATTTTATTTACTCAGACAATAAAACTATGATTGAGATTAGCAAGCAAGATAACCGCTTTATCTTTGAGGTAAAAGGAATGCACAAGCTGTGGGCATTTAAAAGCCAGTTAGAGATTCCTGCTGAGCATATCATCGATGCACACCAAGATTTTTCTGAGATTAGTGAATGGAGAGGATTAAAGATGCCTGGCACTTATGTACCTTACCTGATTACTGCGGGTACTTTTTATGTAAATGGCACTAAGATATTCTGGGATGTGGTAAACAAAGAAAAAAGCATCATCGTGAATGTCAAAGATGAAAATTACCAGCAGCTCATCATAGAAGTAGAGAACCCAGAGGATGCCATCAAGATGCTTACAAAAGGCAAAGACTAGATTAAAACCATTATTTCATCATTTTTAGGGAAAGTAATTTTAGTGTTGAAAGTGCTTTAGCACAAAATTGATACTGATAACAGAAATACTTTTATCGGTTTTTCAAAAGATAAGCCGAAATCTTGTATTTTTGTGGTCTAATCTTTTAAGTTAGAGAATGTCTTTAAAAAAACAGTTTTATTTTATTTGTCTTGTAGGTTATTTTTTCATCGGTCTTGTGCCTGCCAAAGCCCAATCAGTGCTTTTGGAAGGAACAGTAACAGACTTCAAAACGGGTGAATATCTTCCTTTCGTACACATTACTGTCAATCAAGGGGCACTCGGCACGCTCAGTGATATTGATGGGAAATTCAAACTTTTTGTAGATATTCCTATCAAAAAAATTGTGTTTAGCTATGTAGGATATGAGCCTTTCGTCTATGAGATAAAAGACCCTGAGGATATCAATCCTCTCAGGCAAAAACTGAAGATTCGTCTTTTTGAGCAAAACCGAAGTCTGCAAGAAATCACCATCAAAGCAGGAGAGAACCCTGCTAACCGTCTCATCCGTGCTGCTGTCAAAAATAGAAGACAAAATCAACCCGATAATATTAAAAACTATACATACCGTGCCTATCAAAAATTCTATATAGACACCAGCAAAGATAGTGTAGAGCCAGACTCTGTCATCGCTCAATCTACTGATAGTGCCGACCTTGACTTGCAAAATCACCTTGAGACACATCATTTATTTTTATCCGAATCTATCATAGATTATCAGCATAAAAGCCCTTGGAACGATAAAAAAACAATCGTAGCCAATAGAGTTTCAGGCTTTAAAAAGGCTGATTTTTTGGCATTGGCCGGAGGTTTAGAGCCTTTTGATTTTTATAAAGATTATGTAGAAGTATTAAACAAAGCCTATCTCAACCCTATCAGCCCTGGCAGTACTGAGAATTATTTCTTCAATATAGAAGATACCGTATTCGTCAATCCTGATACGGTGTATATTATTTCTTTTATCCCTTACCCCGATAAAAATTTCATCGGCTTAAACGGCTATTTATCCATTCATACCAAAAGATATGCCTTACAAAATATACAAATTAACTCCCTTGACCCTGACGAGCTTATCAGCATCAGAGTAGAGCAAAAATATGACTGGATTGCAGACAAAAATTGGTTTCCTACTCAGACACATGCAGAGTTTACCTTTAATAGTCTAAAAATCGCAGACAAGCCCACCGTAGGTGTATTTAGGAGTTATGCCAAGGACATCAATATAGAGCCTGAACTACGTTTGCGTGATTTTGGACCTATTAATATAGAAGTAGAAGCGGACGCACACAAGAGGTCAGATGATTTTTGGCAGACTCAAAGGCTAGAATCTTTGGATACCAAAGAGTCAAATACCTATGTCTATATGGATAGTTTGGGGCAAAAAAACAACCTTGATTTTGTAGTAGCTGCTACGACAGCCCTTGCCCTTAACAGGATTCCTATTAAGTGGATTGATTTGGATATGAGTCAGTTCATTCGCATTAATCGCTATGAGGGTTTGCGTCTGGGGGCAGGCTTTTACACCAATCCTGAGTTTAACCAAAACCTATCTGTGGGAGGCTATTTGGCTTATGGATTTAGAGATAATCGGGTTAAATTTGGTACTTCGGCAGATTTTTATGTCTGGAAACGCTATAACCTACAGGCAGGCATTCAGTACCAAGATGATGTCTTTGAGCCAGGTAATCTGCAGTTTTGGGAAGATAAATCTTTGCTTTCCTCCAATTCTTTGCGGTACTTCGTAACTGAAAGAATGGATAAAATACAGCGAGGTTCAGTCTATCTACAGATGCAACCTTATCGCTTTACGCAGTTACAAATCGGATTAAATGCCTTTCACGTCAGACCTGGCTATGAGTATTCTTTCATAGACAATGAGAATGACCTTTTGTATTCTTCCTTTAATTTTTCGGAGCTTTCAGTGAAGTTTAGATTTATTTTTGGGGAGAGTTATGCACAAATAGGTAAGCGTAAAATCTTTATGGATTCTAAAAAACCTGCCTTATTTTTTAACTTTATCAAAGGTTCTAAGATTCTTGGGGGTAATTTTGATTATCAAAAATACGAGGCTAAAGTTACACATCAGTTTAGGTTGAGAGGTCTAGGACAAATGCAAATCACCTTAATAGGTGGACTTATCAATGGGGATGTTCCCTATCCTATTTTGTTTAATGGAAGAGGAATGGGTAGAAATGTGCCAGTGGTTACGCCCGATTATTTTCAGACGATGAATCTATATGAGTTTGCTTCTAATCAATTTATTAACTTTTTTTGGACGCATAACTTTGGGCAATTACTTTACAAATCAACTAGCAAAATCTTCAAACCTGAGCTAGTCATCGCTCATAGCATGGGCTGGGGAAGTCTCAATAACCTAACCGCACATCAAGGTATTGAACTCAAGACCTTAGAAAAAGGATTCCTAGAAAGTGGTGTGATGATTAATAATATCTTGAAGTTTAAGTACATGGATACAGCCTATTGGGGACTGGGAGCAGGCGTTTATTACAGGTATGGAGCGTATAGTAATGATTCTTTTGGAGAAAACACTTTTTTCCGCATTACCAGTAATTTTAGTTTTTAAGGAAGTCTTTCAATAACATTTTTTACTCTACCTTTTCTATCTGTTTCTTGATAGGATAGACCCGTTCATTTACTTTTTGATAGAGGTCAGTAGGTATTTTAGAAGTAAAATCAGACTTGATAGGGTGTGGTTTTATCCAGTCTAAAAAGCCTTTTGCCCACACATAAGCAAGTCCAAGAACTAGTATTCCTACAAAAACAAATACTTCTAATAGTGCTATCCAGCCCCACTGCCCATCAGTCGCTTCTATCAGTGAAGCTTGCCCGAATACTGTAGCCCACGGAAAAAGAAACACAATCTCTACCTCAAACAATATAAAAATAAGTGCAATCACATAGTACTGCACATTAAACTGTCCCCAAGCGCTTCCTACGGCATCTTCACCACATTCATACGGGGTTAGTTTTTCATAATTAGGACGATGAGGACGCAATAGTGAAGAGGTCAATAGACCCAATGATACGAAGACTATCCCTCCTACTATAAAAAGTAAAATAATTCCAAACTCAGATATTTGTGTATTTTCCATTACTATCAATCAATTTTTTATTCTATTTCCTTGTCAGTATTTTAGTTAGTGAGGGTCCTGACCAAGAGTTAAGATTTTGGTGAGACACCAACATTTCCGAAGGTGGGACACTTTTCGAGGAGTTGAGAATAGTTTTGGTTCGTGAAGACACGAACCAAAGGTTAGGAATCAAGAAACATTAAGCCATTCCAACTCTTAGAACTCAAGTCTAAAACCAACCACGATGACATCATCAGTTTGCTTTTTATCTGTAGCCTTCCAATTATCAAATGTCTTACTGAGAGTTTCTTGCTGTTCTTCAAATGGTTTTTCGTGAATCTCCATAAACAAAGTTCGAAGCCTTGTAGTCATAAATTTACGGTCTTCTGGCCCTCCAAATTGGTCTGGAAATCCATCCGAAAACATATAAAAAGTAGTAGGCTTATCCACATGGATAATATGTTTCTTAAAAATACGCTGTGGCTCACGCTGCTCACCTCCGATAGGTGTACGATCACCTTTAATCTGGTGAATCTCACCCTCTTGGATATAGACCAATGCGTTTTTTGCTCCTGCAAACTCTACTACCTTACGATAAGGATCTACGACACAGAGTGCCATATCCATCCCGTCACGGTTAAAGGTTTCAGCTTGCTTGAGTGATTGACGAACGCGCAAATGAAGTTTATTCAGAATAATATCAGGGCTTGTAATGCCATCTGCATTCACGATTTGGTTAAGGTGTGCATCTCCTACCAATGACATAAAAGCTCCAGGCACGCCATGCCCTGTGCAATCAATGGCAGCGATGAAGGTTTTACCATCTTTCTCTGTAAACCAATAAAAATCACCACTTACAATGTCTCTTGGTTTAAAATAAATAAACAGATTGGGTAAAGTCCTTTTAATCTGCTCTATTGGTGGTAACATTGCCTCTTGGATACGCTTGGCATAATTGATACTAGAGGTAATGTCTTTGTTAATTTGTTCTATAAAATCTTTAGCCTTTACTACTTCTGCCGTTCTTTCCTCTACCTTTTTCTCTAGGTTTTGGCGAAAAGACTCTATCTCCATGATGTCTGAATAAGAACGAAGACTGGTGGTGATGGTCGTAAAGAGTTTTTTATCCGTAAGCTCGGTTTTATTTTTATAATCATTGATGTCATACTTCAGGATTACCTCTTCTTCCGGTGCTTGTCCAGGCTGTCCAGTACGCATGATAATTCTAATGAAGTGATTGTCTAACTCATTTCGGATTTTTTGGACAGTCAGAAGTCCTGCGTCATGGGTTTCCATGACTACGTCTAAGAGTATTAGGGCTACGTCTTCATTGGCTTGAAGCATTTCTATTGCTTGTTTGCCTGTATAAGCGTGCAAAAATTTGAGTCTTTTCCCTTGGTATTCATAATCCCCAAGAGCAAACTGTGTAACACTATGAATTTCTTCTTCATCATCTACAATCATGATGTTCCATGATTCTTTGGAAGCTTGGTTGGCTAGAGAATCATCCTCTTCTCCAAACAGAAGTTCATCATCATCTTCATCTGCAAATAAGAAATCATCATCATCCTCTTCATCTATCATGGCACTATCTTGTAGTTGTTATTGGTTAATTGGTTTAAAATTTCAAAATTAGTTTTTCCTATTTAATACTTGATTAAAGGTTTTATTTCTAATTCAGTAATAATAAGATTCTAAAATAGGTCTTCAGAAGCAAAAGTTCAAACTTTCAATATAATTTATTTAGTTTGCAATCACTTCTGGTAACTCTAATGGAAATTCAAATGTGAAATGTACTCCCTGACCAGGCTGGCTACGGACATTCATTTTACCTCCAAGCTTTTGGACAGTAAGGTTATAGACAATATTCATACCTAGGCCTGACCCTCCTCCTTCACGATTGGTCGTAAAAAATGGCTCATATAGCCTTTCTAATACTTCAGGAGTCATCCCATTGCCATTGTCAGAATAGTTAATGGTTACATGCTTGCTATTTTGTTGTGTTTTAATTTTAATGAGTCCGCTTTCTCTTCCTTTAAAAGCATGGATGAGTGAGTTCATCACTAGATTAGTGATGATTTGCGAAAATGGACCTGCAAAGCTTATGATTTCTATATCTTCCGAATCAAGTTCTATTTGATAAGGTCTGTTTTTAAACTCAGGCTTGAGAGATAAAATTGTTTCTTCGAGATAGGTTTTAAGATTAAATAACCTTCGGTTTTCACTTGTCTGCTCTACGGCAATGCTTTTAAAACTCTGTACTAGGTCAGCAGCTCTGCGTAGGTTGGTCATTAAAATTTTATTTCCTTCTTTGGCAGTCTCTAGGTAGTCTTTGACATCGCTTTTTTTCATCTTACCCTCTACAAAAAGCTTATCAAAACCATTGGTCTTGGTCTCTAGACGAGAGGCCGCTGTTACGCATACGCCCACAGGAGTATTGATTTCGTGGGCCACTCCTGCGACTAAACTTCCTAAGGCAGCCATTTTTTCTGATTCTACTAGTTGGGCTTGAGCTGCATTTAAGATTTCGTAAGTCTCTGCATTGGTGATTGCAATGGTAGTATAAGAAGCCAAGGTTTTAATCATATCTATATGACGGTGATTGTAAATATCCTCTTGTTTGTGATAGACCCCTATAGCTCCTATGACATTATCATCTCTAAAAAGCGGAAAATAAATCATAGAATTAAACACGGGATTAATAGAATAACTATCTAAGCCTTCAAACTGCTGTAAATCAGACTTTCTTCTAACCAGAATAGAGCGTTTGTGCTTAATACACCAAGCCGCAGGGTTAGTAGTATCATTGGTAGAGACACGAATCAGCGGTTTATTTCTTTGACTTTCATTGTTAAACTTGTATTCTATCTCTTGCTTTTCAGGGTGATATTCACAGACTCTAAATCCATCAGCGGGCAT
>Ga0163144_10025139_pt1 | contig 11648 bp, 8 predicted proteins | sample OliLak19BULKMAT1_FD_123175 | JGI IMG/M metagenome (GOLD analysis project Ga0163144, IMG submission 123175) | Freshwater microbial mat bacterial communities from Lake Vanda, McMurdo Dry Valleys, Antarctica - Oligotrophic Lake LV.19.BULKMAT1 | ecosystem: Environmental > Aquatic > Freshwater > Lake... | reverse complement strand
TACCGCTTCCGCTCCGTAACAAACACCAACAAATCCCGCAGCGACTGCCTCGCTGGCGTATCCGGCGCCGTATCCAAAATGTCAAAAGCCTCCTGCCTATAGCGGTACATCGCCTCACGGGCATATTCCAGCCCGCCGCTCTGGCGCACAAACTGGATCACCTCCGCCACTTTTTCACTTTTGTGGCTTTCGTTTTTTACAATATTGATGATGCGGCGGCGATCGGGCTTTGTAGCATGTGACAAGGCGTAAATAAGGGGAAGCGTCATCTTTTTCTCCTTGATGTCGATGCCGCGCGGTTTGCCAACATCATCGTCGCCAAAATCAAAAAGGTCGTCGCGGATCTGGAAGGCCATGCCCGTTTTTTCGCCGAATAGCCACATTTTATCTTCGATGACGGCATCACCATTGGCGGTACTCACGGCACCCGCACAGCAGGCAGCCGCAATCAGGGAAGCCGTTTTTTGGCGGATAATTTCAAAATAAACCTCCTCTTTGATGTCGAGGCGGCGGGCTTTTTCCATTTGCATCAGTTCGCCTTCCGCCATTTCGCGCACCGCAGTGTTGATGACTTCCAACATGCGGTATTGCTTGTTTTTCACCGACATCAACAATGCCTGGGAGAGCAAAAAATCGCCCACCAACACCGCAATTTTGTTTTTCCACAAAGCATTGATGGAGAAAAAGCCCCGGCGTTCGTTGGCATCGTCTACGACATCGTCGTGTACCAGGGTGGCGGTGTGAATCAATTCAACCAAAGATGCCGCTGTGTAGGATGCCTCGCTGATGGGGCCAAACAGCTTCGCACTCAACAGCACCAGCATGGGCCGCACCTGCTTTCCTTTGCGCTGCACAATGTACCAGGTCACCTTATCCAACAGCGGCACATTGCTGCGCACGGCCTCCCGAAACCGAACTTCAAAAGTATCCAGTTCGGTAGTAATGGGCTGTTTGATGATGTCTAGTGACATTATTTCGGTGGGTAAAAAGTGCTGTTATTTGAGGCAATGTTTAATTTCAATAAAAAATGAAACAGCCGCAAGATAGGAAGGTTGGAGAGGGTAATGCAATTATTTCATTTTCTCATAAACAGCCTTTCGAAAATCAGCTTGCCGTGATTTGAGCTGAATGTTTTTTTGCCGATCCACATCATTACCTGGATTTGGGATAGTATCCACTTTGTCGAGCCATTCGAGTGATTTGGGAAAATCGCCCAATTTGAAATACACAAAGGAGAGGTTGAACTTACCATCATCGAATTTTGGGTTGATGCGCAGCGCTTGTTCGTACAAAGGAATGGCATCCTTAAACTGCTGGTGCTTTACCAAGGCAGAAGCATAATTGTTGATGACCTGAAAACTCCAGGGATTGAGCCGATATGCCTTTTCAAAAGCGGATATGGCCTTTTCCATTTGATTCATTTGATACCAGGCAATACCTTCGTGCCAGGCCAGTGGAATGGCCACATCTGTGTATTCGTAAAAGATGTTTTCTGCTGCGCTGGATTCTGCTGCCAAGGTTTTCCAGTCTTTTGCAGCTTGCGCATCAAGCAACGCAACGTTGTGATTTTCACCGACGATGCGATGCCAGCCTATAACGAGGTTGAAGGCAAGCCCCAGGCCAAATAGCAGGATCATTAGGGGTTTTGAAATGCTGCTAGGGCCAAATTTTCCAAGTAAATTATCGCGGCTGCAAAACATGATCCAGGCAAAAAACAAGCCAAGAAAAACTTGCATTTCTATACGTTCCCGCGGAAAATCAAAAAACTGAATGATACAATAACCAAGTAAACCGAGTGACAATACCAGCAGATCATGCGCTTTGTTTGCCGCTTTTTCCGTCGTAGCCTTTAATTGCCAGAGACTCCAAATGCCTGCCAAAAACGCAATGCCAAACAAGACACAAAACCAAACAACACCCACAATCCCCATTTCTGCCCGAATCTCCAGGTAGTCATTGTGTGCGCGGGTAAACACCACGTTCTGCTCTTCCAAGCGATAACCGCCCGCAATGTTTTTGGACGGGAACCAGAGCTTCCAACTTCCGTTGCCGACACCCAGCCAGAAATGATCCTTGTTGAGCTCATCGGTTTTGTACCAGACGAAGCGGCGTTCGTTCGCCGTGGTACTTTCCAGGTATGTGCTCGGGTTGAGCCGTTCCGCGAAGGAGTTTCCACGCCCTTTGAACGCCAAAAATGCAATAAGCAGCAGCACTAAAACAGTTCCCGCGGGCAATATCCGTTTCAAAAATAATTTCCTGAAATCGGTATCCAAGGCTGAGCGGCCCAGGCAGTACAGCAGCCCACAAACGGCAAGGGCCAGGTATACCGTTCGGGTTTGAAGCAGTAATATCAACACGCCCACGATGCCGGCCTCCAACCAAAAATCGCTTCGTCGCTGGTGCTCCTTATAGAGCAGCACATTGAAAATTAACAGGAAAAACAAGAAATCGGTGGCGAGGCTTTTATTACCAAACAAACCCGAAGCGAAGTCGTACAATTGCTCATTGTCCAGACCATTTTGCCTAAAAGCCAGGCCTACCTGCACCACAATAATACCACAAACCGCCCAAGTGCTCAGCGTAAAAATTTGTCGCAATGTCTGCCGTACCATCAATTCATCGCGCAACAAAGCCTGCCTCGAAACCCAGTACACCAAAAAAAGCAGCAGTGTTTTTTGTGCGTAAAAAATGCCTTCCGACCAGCTGAATGCCCAGGAAACTGAAGCCAAATTCAAACCATACCAACCCAGTAACATGAGGTCAAATCCACGCAATTTCCAATCTCCTTTTTCCTTCAAATCTTTCCAAACCAGCACAAATGAAAGCAACATTGCCCCCGACAAAAAAAAGAAACGCGGAGCCAAATAACGGTCTAAACAAAAAGGCAAAAAGAACAGGGTGCCACCAAAAAAGACGAGCCACAAGGCGATACGCCAGGCTCGGAGGCTGTTGTCGGCTGCGATTTTGTCCTTTTGTTGGCGCATGTTCAGAATTTGGTGTTAGTGTATTAGCTTGGCGGGCCTCCCCCCTGCCCCCCTCTGAAGCAGGGTCGATTGGTTCTAGGCTGGAGGCCTGATTTGGAATAATTTATATAGTTCATTGACTTTGTTGGCGAATTTAGCAAAAGTATCTTTCACGGGCTTGTATCCTGCGTTTCGCAGGATATTAATTGCTGCATTGTTTGGGTATACGAGCACAGCAACTGTGTTTTTATCCTTCAGCGTCATGTCATCTTCTCCCATGTTCACATCTTTTGCCCAATGCAGATTGTTTTCAATACACCAATGTCCTTGGACAGCCTTTGCTACTTCTAATGGTGAATCGAGCAGCCTGCTTAAAACATAAAAGCTTAGTTCTTCAAACGGCCCGCCGTTTCTTAATCCCCAACGCCGTACTTTGACCAGCCTTTGGATATCCTTCTAATCTTTGGGCTGTCAGGCCAAGCTGTTCGACGAGTGCTCGAAGGGCTTCGCCTTCACCAGACTTACCGTTCTCATAAGACTTCATCCCATGAACCAAACCACTTTGATGGCCAAAAGCTGCTCATCTAAGCCATTTAGGATCGCACGAAAAGTAAAAAAACAAGGGACACCATGTTTGAGCTCCAATACTTCTGTCAATTCCACTTGGTTGCTCGATGCAAATCGGGCAAAGCCTTTGAGCCCTTGATAACCACTAAGAATGGCCATAATCACAATTGTCAAAACATCTGACAACTTGTTGCGTTGCCCCTGGCCGCGACGCGGATCAGACAAAGAAGCAAAAAACCGAACTATTTCATATTGCATAACGCGCCAATTTTTTGTCAAAGAACGATATTTTTTTAGAACCAATCGACCCTGCCTCCAAAGGGGAATAGGCGCCGCCCTTGGGGCCGAGCGGCGCCTAAGCGCGGAGCCTATCCCCCTTTGGAGGGGGGCAAGGGGGAGGAAAGCGTATCCTTGAAACTCCAATTCAAATCTAACCACCAATCGCGTAAACCTGAAACCCTGAAACCTATTTTAACAAAGTAACATCTCCCTCAAAACGCCAGCTCTTCGGCACCCCAAACAGTTCTCCAGTCCATATCATGCGCCACACGTACACCCCAGTTTCGGCATCCTTGCCGCGTATTTGGCCATCCCAGGTGCTTTCTGGGTCGTCGGCAGCGAATACCAGACTGCCCCAGCGATCGTACACTTCCAGGTGGTAGGTAGTCCAGCGGCAATGCAGGAAAACATGCCAATCATCGTTGATGCCATCATCGTTGGGCGAGAACACATTGGGGGGGTAAGGGGGGCACTCGATGCAGGTGTGAAAACTGACGGCAACGCTATCGCTGAAGCTGCAAAAGCCCGTTTCTCCAAATAAGGTGTAGGTGCCAGCATCCGTGACGGGCAAATTGAGCTTTTTACTGCCATCGCTCCATACCCAATCCACCAGGCCGCGTGGTGTTTCGATGAGCAAGGTTTTATCGTAACAGATTGTCGTATCGGGGCGCAATTGAAAAGGGTAGTGGATTTTAACCATGACGAAAGACGTGTCTCCAATACAGGGTTCGGCTTCCGGTACGATGTACGTGTAGGTACCGGCGCTGTCGATGGTCGGATCAAAAAAATTGTTGCCCGAATGCAGTGCGGGCTCCCAGTAGCCATTGGCATCTGGGTCGCCGCGCAACACCGCCCGCAAATCCATAAGCCCGCTGCCGTGACAAAGCACGGTGTCGCCTTTCAAGCCCGCATTGGGTTGTACCACAAAGGGTAAAAAAGCCCGGAGCGTTGCTCCTACGGCAGCACAATCGGTAAACACCTGGATTTGTACAAGCCGCGTGCCCGAAACGGGATCGGGGCTGGTGTCGATATACTGGATCAGCTTGAGCAAGGCGATAAAATCGGCCGGACCTGCGTTGCCGTTGTTGATCAGGCGTAGTGTCCCGGAACTGGGTTGGAACACCAGTATGTTGCCCGAGGGGGTAAGCAATTGCAGCTTCTCCAACACCGAGCCGTTGATGATGCGCACCAGGATGGAATCAATGCGGGCTTCGGTGGTGAGTATCATGTCTGTATCCACAATATGGCTCGCCGGGATGCAGCTCGGAGTGGTTTGGAAATTACCACTGGTGGCACCCGAACTATCGTCGCCATCCAGGTCAAAAGAAAACGCAAAGCTGCTTTCTAACACGACATTGTCGAGGCCTCCAAAATCGTCGGCAAAAGAGTAATATTCGCCGCGGATGCGAAGACTGGTCACATTGGCGAGTGCTTGTTTGAATTCGGCGGCTGTTGGCGTGGCCCCATTCAGCGTATTCAAGCGCCAACCAGCATCTTCCCGCAGCAGGATGTCGTAGTGGGTCCAGGTGGCACCGGGCAGCACCGGATTGTCGAAAACCAGGGTAAGGCCACCGCCTTTTATTTCCACATCCGGGCGGTTGGCGCTGGGGTTGGAGTTGTTGCTGGCGTATTGGTCGTAGCGCAAAAAACGCCCATAAGCATCGCATTTAATACCTTTGAACTTGTCGCCCCCGACAAAATACCAGGTGCCACCCGTGGAGGCATCCACGGTTTTGATGTAGCCGCCGGGATTGCCACCTGTGGACTGCCACACCGCAGCGGCGTTCACAGCATCGCCATCAGCAAACCAGCCTTCGTTGCCGAAATCGAAGGTGCAGTTTTGGGAGAAACTAATTTGGCAGCAGCATGAAAAAAAAAGTAGCAGAATTAGTCGCATAGGGATATAAATATGGGACAAAGTACGCGGCAATGTGTGGCTCTTGTCAGGAAAAGTTGGATTTTGACATGAATGGACATTGGGGGTAGGGGGCATTTATTTTTCGCCAATACCAGACCCTCCCCGCATTCACCCACCCACGCTCCCAAATTCAGCCGTAGCTTTGTCCCCTTTCCGCAACAAAAACACAGCAACCATGAAGCGTATTCTTTGGGCTTTTGCCCTCACACTGGGACTTTTTTCTAACGCGATTACCGCTCAAATTCAAATGTTTGAGCATCTGGTTTACCCAGTGAAGGTGAATGGGGATGACTTGAAATTTCCATTTGTTGGTGGCTTGAACGCGCCACAATTCACCGCAGCCGACCTCAACAATGATGGCATACAAGATATGGTGGTGTTCGACCGGGCGGGCAATAGCTTGCAAACCTTTTTAAACAACGGCACACCCAATATGGTGGACTACACCTATGCGCCGGAATACGCTTGCTTTTTTCCGGAATTGGTGGATTATGTCATGATGCGCGATTTCAACAAGGATGGTGCTGCCGATATTTTCACCGCTTCGATCGCGCAGGGCCGACAAGAAATTCAGGTTTATAAAGGATATTATGACGGTAATACCTTGAAATTCACGACCTACTTGTTTCAGCAACCGGGCTGTACGATTTGCGATCCGCTGTATGTGTATTATCCTGATGGCAACTTTTGGAACAACCTGCCGATAAACAAAGGTGATATTCCCGCCATAGACGACATTGATGGCGACGGCGACCTTGATATTGTCACTTTTGAAGCTTCTGCGGGCGGGCATGTATGGCTGCTCGACAATCAATCAGTGGAGTTGGGCTTAGGGCTGGATAACATGCGCTTCAAGCTGACCACCCAATGCTGGGGCGGGTTTTACGAAAGTGGTATCCAGCAATGTTATTGCGATTTGGCGTCAACTCCTGATTGCTGTGCGCCTTGTTTCGGCGGCATTGCGGACGACCGGAATCTGCATCCAGGATCTACCGTGACCACCTTCGACCAGGATGGTGATGGCGACAAAGAAGTATTGTTGGGAGACATCTCGTTTTCCTGCATAAATTATCTGGAAAATGGCGGTAGCAAAACCAAAGCCTGGATGACAAGCCAGCAAATTGATTTTCCATCCTACGATACACCCATAGATTTGAACGTGTACCCCGCGACATTTTATTTGGATATGAACAATGACGGGAAAAATGACATGGTGGTTTGTCCCAACAATCCTACCATCAGTGAAGATAGAAAAAATGTGTGGTTTTACGAAAACACGGCCTCTACCAACCACCATTTTGAGCTGCAGGAAAAGAGCCTGTTTACCAAAGATATGATCGACCTCGGTACTGTGTCGCATCCGGCTTTTGCGGACGTCAACGGCGATGGCCTGATCGATTTAGTTGTGGGCAATTACGGGTTCTATACGCCCGGCGTGGCAACCAATTCCCGACTCTACCTTTTCTTGAATACGGGCTCTCCAACAAGTCCGCAGTTTATGCTGGCTGATAGTGATTGGCTCGGCATGTCGGAGTTCGCCCCAAATGACTATGATTTTTCGCCTACTTTCGGTGATATTGACAGCGATGGTGCACTGGATGTCATTGTGGGCAGTAATATTGGGGGGGTGTATTGTTACCGCAACAGCGCAGGACCAGGTGAATCCATGAATTTGTCCCGCGATTTCAATGTGATGTGGGTGCTCATGGATGTGGTCGGTTCGGTGTCCACACCATTTGTGTACGACCTGGACCAAGATGGGCTGATGGATTTGGTGGTTGGTGAAAGAAGCGGATTTGTCAATTTTTTCAAAAACAATGGAACTGCCACCAATCCTGTCTATTCAGCTGTTCCCGAAATTGGCCGAGTTGGCCAAATAGACACTAAAACACCCGTAGATTTTGCGGGCTATTGTGCACCCGTGATTGTCCCGACCCCTGATGGCCCCATCCTCGTAGTGGGCACACAAGGTGGTCACTTGGAGGCGTATTTTATTGCCCAAAACCTGGTAGACACCTTTTTCGCTACTGACCTGAAATGGGGCAATATTGATGTGGGCAACCGCAGCCACCCGGCTTTAGCCGATCTCGACAATGATGGAATCCTTGAAATGGCCGTGGGCAACTATCGCGGCGGCATCAGCATGTTCAGAACTACATTGGTCAACTGCACCACCAATACGGTCAACAACCCTGACCCCCAAAACTATCCCCTAAAAATCAGCCCTAATCCAGCAACGGACTGGGCAAAAATCGAGTGGCCTGGCAAAAGCGGCTCCTGGCGTGCCTACAATGGCTTGGGCCAACAAATAGCAACTTCCACGATCGACAGCGGACTGAGTTACATCGACCTGAAATCCTGGCCTTCGGGCATTTATTTCATAGAGGCGATATCAGGAACGGCGCGGGAAACGGCAAAAATTATTCTAAAGTAGGTTCCTGGTTTCAAGGTTTCAGGTTTACGCGATCTGTTGTTAATTTTGAAATTGAGTTTCAAAGCCACGAACAAACCGCGTAACCCTGAAACCTGAAACCTTGAAACCTGAAACCTTAGATATCAAACACGTACCCCTCATTCAAAAACTGCGCATATTTTTCGTGATCAAAGGTGTATAGTTTGGCAGGGCGGTGCGCGACGCCTTCCTGGACTTCGGGGCACTCCACGAGGAAGCCCATGGAGAGGATTTTTTTTCTGAAATTGCGTTTGTCGAGTCTTTTCGGGAGGTCGAGTACCGAATCGTATAGTTGTTGTAGTTCCGAGAGGGTGAATTTTGGCGGCAACAACTCGAAACCAAGCGGTGCTGTGCGTACTTTTCGTTTTAGGCGACGCAGGCAACTTTGCAGAATTTCATCGTGGTCAAAAGCCAGGTCTTTGACATCGGCAAGCCGGTGCCATTGGGCAGATTGGGCGAAAGATGCCGGGTTAACCGTATAGTTGCTGATTTTTATCAGCGAAAAATAGGCGATGGTGATGACCCTGCCCAAGGGGTGACGGTTGACGGAGCCGAAAGTTTTTACTTGTTCCAGGTATACATCGTGAAGGCCGGTGAGTTGTTCCAGCACCCGTTCTGCTGCAGTGTCCAGGTCTTCATTGGGATACACAAGATCACCTGGGAGTGCCCATTTGCCTTTATACGGCGCTGCACCGCGTTGGATGAGCAAGATGTTTAAATCTCCCCCATCGAACCCGAAAATGACATTATCAACCGAAAAGGCCGACTTAAAGAAACTCTCGACTTCACTCATGGATGTACGCTTGCAAGTTTGATAGGCTCAAATTTACATGGCTTATTGTGTTTTTCACACCAAACCCACCGATGGTTTTTCATAAAACATGAATATGGCACACAGATTGCAGTTTCATGAAGCATTATATCGTCGCTCCGATGCGAAAAATGTATTTTTGCCCCTGCAATCTCTCTATAAGTTTTAATCCAATTACAAAAGCCTGTCTTGCGGTTGCTAAAATAGCCATCTACCGATTCTCCAATCAACCTCAGGCATTATGCAAATAGATATCCCTTCGCACATCGAAAAATTGCTTTTCCTGCACGAAGCCCTGGTCATTCCGGGTTTTGGCGGGTTTACAGCTACGCGTACCCCTGCCACGGCCGACTATGTTGGGGGCACTGTCAGTTCACCCTCAAAAACGCTTTCTTTTAGCGAAAACCTAACCATTGATGACGGCATCCTCATCAGCGACATCACCCTTACCCACGGCATCAGCACAGAAGATGCGCAGCGGGTGGTGGATGAATTTGTTGAAAAGATGCAAAGTTTGTTGAATCAGCGCGAAATCGTCACCTTGCCTGGTGTGGGTCGGTTGTACAAGAACTATGTACAAAAGATACAGTTTCTGCCCGATGCGACCAATTTTAACGCTGCGTCTTATGGCCTTCCGCCACTGCAATTTTCACCCATCGCCCGGGCCCGGGAGGTAGGCGCAGACCCTGCCACGGCTATCCCTGGCAGCAATCCACCGCCCAAAACAACAGCACAACCTGCTGCCATCACGCCACCACCAATGCCGGAATCAACGTATGCTCCGGTGCGCAGCAAAAAATCTCCCGTTGGCACAGCCTTGGCTATTGTGCTTTTTTTAGCGTCTCTGTCGGCGGCCATTTGGTATTGGCAGCACAAAAAGCAGCAGGAAAGTGCCAAGCCTGAGGATGTGGAAGAGGTGGTAACGATAAATCCCGATACACCAGCCAAGGAAGTTAAAGTAGCCCCCAAGCCTGCCGTTGTTGAAAAAACACCAGCGGAGCTGGCTGAAGAACGCCGACAGGCGGTGCGCGAACAAGTGAAAAATTCCCGTTCCTGCGTTCTGGTCGTTGCAACGCTCAGTAAAAAGGAAAATGCAGACAAACTTCGACATCTGCTTAAGGAAGAAGGTTTCGACGTGTATTTCCAGAAAAAAGGAGGTTACCAGGTGGGCGTTCAATTCTACTATACCAAAGAATCGGAAATTGCGGAAAAGAAGGCAACGCTACAGCAGCTAACTGGGGTTAAAAACATCATTGTGACGAAGAAATAGGATCATGCTAAAAATTGACCACATCGGCATCGCCGTAAAAAACATGGCGGACAGCAACGAACTGTTTGCTAAGCTGCTCGGCGAAGCGCACTACAAGGTAGAAAGCGTTGAAAGTGAAAAGGTGGCTACTTCCTTTTTCCATATCGGTGAAAGCAAAATAGAACTGCTGGAAGCCAGCGACCCGGAAAGCCCCATTGCCAAATTTATCGAAAAACGTGGCGAAGGTATCCACCACATCGCTTTTGAAGTTACCGATATTGTCGCTGAAATTGAACGCCTGGAAGGGGAAGGCTTTATCCCCATCAACCGGGTGCCAAAGCGAGGTGCCGACAACAAACTTGTGGCGTTTTTGCATCCTAAGTCGAGTAATGGGGTGTTGGTGGAGTTGTGTCAATCTATCTGAATAGTTATGAGATATTAGTTATAAGTGATGAGACTACAATCTCAACAATTATTCCCGAAATGTAGGTGCTCAAATTGAGTAAAATTGTTTTACTCTTGTAGGGCTATTCAAAATTTGGAATCCTTTACACGGAAGAAGATTTATGCAACCGACAAAATCTGAAAGTGATAATAAATTTGGCTTTTGGATGAATTAGCACAGCTTCGAGGTGTACCAGTTCAACAGTTAGCAGCCGAGTTCAAGGCAAGATCGGAGGATGCCAAGGCGTAAGATTTCCTCAATTGAACGCTCCTTATATTCAGGAACGGGCAAGTGGATATTGTGAATACTGCAAGTTTCCTTTCGATTTTTCTCACGATGCATTTCATATTGAACACATCATTCCTTTGCACAGAAAAGGAAGCGATAGGAGTATATCCCATGTAAACGCTTTCCTCCCGGGTACTGTAATAGGATATTATGCCGTAGCCGAACCGATGTGCACTAGTGGGCCGTCAAGTCAGTTTCGAAGGGTGAATTACCATCTATCTGAGCAAAAGACATGAACATACGCCCAAATTTGTCAACATGAAAAAAATGTTGACAAATTCTCACTCCGCCGCAGACCAAGCCACCGAACAGCTTTGACAACTTTTTTTTGAAGTTGTCAAAGCTCGCCCAGGGCCCAAGTAAAACAGTGGACAACCAATTCCCACGATACATTTTTTGTAGAAAACGACACTTGCCCAGTAGGCATTCACCCGTCGAAACTGACTTGCAGGACCATCAGTCACCATTCAACCAATCACTAATCACTGTATTGCACAATCGCGTTATTGGTTTATCTTTGTAAGAAAAACACATGACTACTAAAGCTACTTTTCTTCTCCTCGCCGGGTTCGTGCTCCATTCCAACCCGCTTTCTGCACAAAATTTCAGCATCCAATTTCCCGACGACCACAGGTTCACGACTTGTGCGCCTTTTGATGACTGGGACAAACCGATT
>Ga0163144_10025138_pt1 | contig 11649 bp, 21 predicted proteins | sample OliLak19BULKMAT1_FD_123175 | JGI IMG/M metagenome (GOLD analysis project Ga0163144, IMG submission 123175) | Freshwater microbial mat bacterial communities from Lake Vanda, McMurdo Dry Valleys, Antarctica - Oligotrophic Lake LV.19.BULKMAT1 | ecosystem: Environmental > Aquatic > Freshwater >... | reverse complement strand
TTTGGGCTTTGTTTCCTCAGACATATGTCAAATTTTCAAACTAGGGAGTCGCTGCTTTGGCCCGTTGCACACCTACGGTCTTCCTGGGACCCTTCCGGGTTCGCGCATTGGTGGATGTGCGTTGACCACGGACAGGAAGCCCCCGCAAATGACGAACGCCACGATAGCACTTTATCGCTTGGAGCCGTTTCAAATTCATTCCGATTTCTCGGCGAAGATCGCCTTCGATCACATACTTCCCATCTTGAATGGCTTTAACGATGCGGGAAAGCTGTTCCTCGGTAAGGTCTTTCGCCCTGACTGATCCTTGAATCTGGGCTTTTTCAAGGATCAAAAGCGCGTTTTTCGGGCCAATCCCGTAAACGTAGCGGAGTGAAATATCTATCCTCTTATCACTCGGGATCTCAACTCCAATTATTCGTGCCATAGTTTGATTGGTAAAAGTCTTGAAACAAATCAGCCCTGCCGCTGTTTGTGACGCGCGTTGGCGCAGATAACCCTTAAAATACCTTTTCGGCGGACAATGCTGCAATTTTCGCAGAGCTTTTTTACTGATGCTCGAACTTTCATATCAAATCTATTTAGTCAATTGAATCACGCCTTTCGACATGTCCACAGGTGCTACCAAAACTAAAACGACACCAGCCACCGCCAGGCCAATCAGGCGACGAGGCAAGATACCGATCATCCTGTGCCCATTCTTAAAACGCACTTGAACAGCACCATCAACAAAGGCACTAGTCACGTTTGCGACTTCCGTCATACTCAGTCAGTACCTCTGGCACACCTTCCGTAATCAGGACGGTGTGTTCAAAATGAGCCGAGAGTGAACCATCTCTGGTTTTCACTGTCCAGCCATCTTTAAGAAATTTTACTTCAGATCTGCCGGCGTTGACCATTGGTTCAATCGCTAGGGTCATTCCGGGCACAAGCCTCGGCGAAGAACCTTTCTCTATAAAATTTGGAACTTGGGGATCCTCATGAAGGGATCGTCCGACACCATGTCCCACAAATTCCCGCACCACGCTAAAACCATGGGCTTCGACATACCGCTGAATGGCCCCCGAGATGTCCCCAACCCGGTTGCCCTTTCGGCAAACTTTGATCCCCTCGGTCAATGATTGCTGGGTTACCTCCATCAACCGTTGTGCTTCCGGCGAGCATCCACCAACCGCGAACGTCCTTGCTGTGTCTCCAACAAACCCATTCATCACCACACCACAATCGACAGAAAGAACATCGCCAAAACTCAACACTTTCGAGCTAGCTAGGCCGTGGACAACTTCATCGTTAACCGAGAGGCAAATATGACAGGGATACTTTCTATACCCGAGAAAGGCACTACGACCTCCATACGCCCTGATTCGTTCTGCCGCAAAAGTATCAATCTGGAATGTTGTCATCCCAGGTCGAACTACTTGTCGGACATCTTCGAGGACAGCCGCCGCCGTCCGACAAGCAGGACGCATAAGTTCTAGGTCTGCAAGGCTTTTAAGAACCGTCATTCGAATTGGGCATCAGAACCGGCCCTTGAGACGCCCCTTTTTTAGGAAACCATCATAGTGGCGCATCAAAAGATACGATTCCATCTGTCTCATTGTGTCCAAAACAACCCCAACAGTGATCAAAAGACTAGTTCCGCCAAAGAATTGAGTGACCATCGGGTCGATTCCGAATGCACGGCCCAATAGTATCGGAATAATGGCAATAATGGTAAGAAAAGCCGCACCCGCCAAAGTGATCTTGGACATCGTTGAATGGAGAAAGTCGCTGGTCGCGGATCCAGGTCGAATCCCTGGTATATATCCCCCGGACTTCTTCATGTCGTCCGAAATCTGCAATTCGTTGAACTGGGTTGCTACCCAAAAATAAGAAAAGAAAAGAATCATCAATCCAAACGAGATCAAGTAAATCGGATGTGGCTCGATAAGAAACCGCCCAAGCTGTGTCAAGGTTTTCGCCAAGTCACCTGATGCTTTCTGAGCCAAAAAACCAAATATTTGAGCAGGAAACATCAAAATAGCTTGGGCGAAGATGACCGGCATAACCCCGGCATAGTTAACCCTTAACGGCATGAATGAATTGCCACCGGACACAACTTTTCTGCCTACGGCCCGCTGAGCGTATTGAACTGGAATCTTCCTTTGACCTTGGACAACTGCAACGACGCCAGCAATGACCGCGACTAGCAAAACAATTAGAGCAAGTCCATGAAAGACATTGAACTTACTTTCCACCCCGCCCGGCGGCGAAAACATGAGCCAAAGGCCTTGAACCGCTTTCGGCATCCTTGCAAGAATCCCAATCGTTATCACCAGAGACACCCCATTTCCAATTCCACGATCGGTAATCTGCTCACCCAGCCACATCAAAAGAACCGTGCCCGCTGTCAAGAAGAACGCCGTTTGGAACCTGTAAACCCAGAGGTTCTCAATGAGCACTAGTTTTTCACCACCATTCCAATTTGGAAATAGTTTCTCAGGGTTCTCCCATCCAAGTGACATCGCAAATCCCTGACCTAACGCCAAAAGTACGGCCAGATATCTTCCGTATTGTATGATTTTTACCCGCCCGCCCTCTTCCCGGGCCATCTTGCTCAATTGCGGCAATACAGCTGCCAACAACTGGATAATGATCGTTGCACTGATGTAGGGCATGATCCCCAATGCGCCAAGGGCACAGTGCTCAAAACCTCCGCCTGTAAACAACGAATAGAGCCCAACTAAGGAGTTTCCACCCGAGCGGGAGACATCTTCGAAGTAAATCTTGAGCGCGGCATTATCCAAACCCGGGACAGGAACCAATGCGGCCAAGCGGCACACTGCCAAAACCAGAAGTGTGAAAATTATACGAGACCTGAGCTCCGGAATCTTGAAGCAGTTCGCGAGCGTGTTGGCAATGTTTGAAAACATTCGACGCTCTTATTAGGCCGACTGGCTCTTAGAAGCCAGTTTCCATGTCCCGCCAACCTTTTCGATCTTCGACTTGGCAGTAGCGCTGAACCCGTTGGCAATCACAGACAATTTCTTGGTGATTTCACCCTCACCGAGGATTTTGACAAGCTTAACCGGGCCAGACGCTAACCCTGCAGCTTGCATTGCGGCCACATCGACAACGGCTCCTTCTTCAAAAATGTTCAATGAATCAACGTTAACAGGCATATAACGGATTTCAAATCTCGCGTTGTTGAACCCACGCTTCGGCATTCTACGAATCAGCGGCATCTGACCACCTTCGAATCCAATTCGAATAGAGGAACCTGAACGTGCTGACTGTCCTTTACCACCGCGTCCGGAGGTTTTTCCATGACCGCTTGATTCACCTTGCCCCAAACGTTTCACACGATGCTTTGCTCCGGGTCGGGGTTTTAGGTTGTGAAGACGCATATAATACCTTAGTTTGAAACTATTTCTACATTTGATTGAGAGCTACGTTCAATTCCGCGGCTTCGGTAAATATCTTCCGCGAGGCGCAACCCCCGCAGCGCACCAAGAGTGGCCTTAACGACATTTGCGGCGTTGCTAGAACCGAGAGATTTAGAGAGAACATCCTTGATTCCCGCGGCCTCCAACACGGCTCTGACAGTCTTCCCCGCAATAACTCCGGTCCCGGGTGAAGCAGGCCGGAGAAGCACATTTGCGCCGCCATACTCAAACTGTATTTCATGGGGAATCGTTGCCAATTTCAAGGCCACCGAGACCAACTGGTTTTTCGCGGATTCACCCCCCTTTCGAATCGCGTCTGAAACTTCTCCACCCTTACCAAGACCAATCCCAACTCTTCCCTTCTTGTCACCGGCAACAACGAGCGCGCTGAAAGAGAACCTGCGTCCGCCCTTGACTACTTTGGATGAACGATTGATGAAGACAACCTTTTCCACGAGTTCGTTGCCCCCCTGCTGGTCCCCACCGTCCATTCCGGGACGGTTTGGGCGATTTCTACGGGGTCCTTGAGCCCCGAATGCCCTCGAATTACTGTCAGTGCGTTGTGGTTCAGACACGATCGATTTCTCCAAACTAGGTTAAAACTTAAGTCCACCTTCACGGGCTGCGTCAGCAAGTGCCTTGACTTTTCCGTGATAACGACGTGATCCACGGTCGAACACGACAGCAGAAATGCCCTTGCCTTTAGCGGCTTGGGCCGCCGCAGAACCAATCGCCTTTGCCGTGAACGTATTGGCCCTCAACTTCATTCCCTCTGGCAACACATCCGAAGTCGTGCAGGCGGAAGCAAGGGTTAGAGCCTTAGTGTCATCAATAAATTGCACGTAGATGTGCATGTTGCTGAAATGAACGCTCATCCTAGGGCGCTCGGACGTGCCTTTAACCCTATGGCGGATACGCCAGTGCCTAAGTTGCGCCAGCTTTTGCTTTTTTTCGGTTCTCATTTTTGCGGGACCACGGTTCGTGCCGTAGTCGAGCCTACTTATTGAACGGTCTTGCCTTCCTTACGAGTGATCTTCTCGTCGGAATACCTAACTCCCTTGCCCTTATATGGTTCAGGAGGATAAAAACTTCTGATTTCAGAAGCCACGACACCCACGACTTGGCGGTCAGGCCCCTCAATTGTGATCTTAGTGTTTTCCTCGATCGTTACCTTGATTTGTTCCGGGATCGTGTAGGTGATGGGATGCGAATATCCCAAATTCAGCGAAATGATTTTACCAGCAATTGTAGCCTTAAAGCCAACGCCATTAATTTCGAGTTTCTTGACAAATCCCTCACTAACTCCTTTGACCATGTTATTTATCAATGCTCGGCTCAATCCGTGTAATGCTTTGGCCTCGGAATCATCCCCCTGCCGAACGACTACTACATGGCCGGCGTCAACCGTAGCGGAGGTCCGCTTCGGCAAGGTCAAACTCAGTTTCCCTTTCGGCCCCTCGACCGAAACGTTGCCCCCCTTGATCTCTACTTTGACCTTCGACGGGATGGCTATCGGTTGTTTTCCAATTCGTGACATAATCAGACAATTCAATATGGCTCACCAAATGAAGCAAAGAATTTCACCACCAATATTGGCCCGTTTTGCCTGAATTCCCGTCATCAAACCTTGTGATGTCGATACGATAGCGATGCCTAGACCACCACGGACTCTGGGAATTTCGGAACCGCCGGTGTATCTGCGCAATCCCGGACGGCTAATTCGGCGCAGTCCCTCGATGACCGGGCGCCGACCTTCGTACTTTAGCTTGACAGTCAGCGTCTTTATTTTGTCACCCTCCACAGATAAGTCGGAAATGTATCCTTCCTTCTTCAATATAACAGCTATCCCTTCCTTGGTTTTGGAGTGGGGAATCTCGGCAAGCGCCAAAGCGGCCTGCGCTGCATTGCGTATACGCGTGAGCATGTCGGAAATGGGGTCTGACATAAATTTACCAGCTAGCTTTAGTGACTCCCGGAATCAAGCCGGACAATGCCAGTTCACGAAACGTGAGCCGCGAACAGTTGAACTTTCTCATAAAACCGTGGCGGCGCCCTGACAGTTCGCACCTATTGACCACGCGGACGGGACTGGCGTTCTTAGGCAACTTGGAAAGGCCGGAATAGTTGCCTTTAGCTTTCATCTCCGCACGGGAAGCTGCAAATTTTTTCACCGCATCGGCTTTTTTCTTGTTTCGTGCGATCCAGGATTTCTTGGCCATAAAATTACTTTTCAGCGAACGGCATACCCAGAAGTTTCAGAAGATCCATTGCTTCTTCATTGGTCTCCGCAGAGGTCACAAACGTAATATCCATCCCTTGAGTCCTTTTCACCTTCTCTAATTCAATCTCGGGAAATATGATCTGGTCGGAAATCCCAATGCTATAGTTTCCGCGACCGTCGAATGACCGCGTAGACACCCCGCGAAAGTCTCGAATCCGTGGCAATGATGAAGTGACTAGGCGATCGAAAAATTCATACATTGCCTCACGCCGGAGAGTGACACGGCATCCGATCGGCTGCCCTTGACGCAATTTAAAGTTGGCGACACTTTTTCGAGCTTTGCTAACAACAGGCTTCCGGCCAGTAATCAACTGCAGATCCTTGGCAGCATCATCGATCGCACTCTTTTCCAGGGAAGCGCTGACACCCATGTTGACGATTATCTTCTCAAGCCGGGGCACCTGATGGATGTTTGTGTATTTGCGCTTTTCTTTGAGCGCGATCACCACATCAGCGTTATATTTTTCTTGGATTCTGGCTTTCATGTCACTGGATTGCGGCAATTACCTTAGCGGCTCCATCAAAATTCAGGCAACCTTTGAGATCTTGGCCGCACGTCGATTGTCATATTTGGCTGCGAGCATCACATTGGAAACGTGGATGGTCCCTTCACGTTCCACGATGGATCCTTGTGGGCTCTGCTGGCTACGCTTGACGTGCTTTTTAATCATCTTTAATCCTTCGACGGTCACACGATCTGCCTTCGTGTGCATCTGCAGAATCTTGCCTCGCTTACCCTTTTCCGACCCCGCGATGACGACTATCTCGTCGCCGCGCTTCACGTGGAATTTTGCGAACTTTGGCATATCAAATAACCTCGGGAGCAAGAGAGATGATTTTCATGAACTTTTTTTCGCGAAGCTCACGCGCAACCGGCCCAAAAATTCGAGTTCCCTTCGGGTTGTGTTCTTTGTCGATGATTACGACGGCGTTGTTGTCAAATCTGACATAGGAACCATCTGAGCGCCGAATTGACTGCTTTGTCCGGACAATGACCGCGTCATGAACCTCACCCTTTTTCACCGACCCGTCGGGAGTCGCTTCCTTGATGTGAATTTTGATAACGTCGCCTACATGGGCATAGACTTGATTGCGCCCGACCACCCCAATTGTCGCAGCTCTCTTAGCTCCCGTATTGTCCGCAACGTCTAAAATGGATCTGAGTTGAAGCATATTTTGCCTGGTTTAGATTACGCGACTAGAGATGCCCCTTCGGGATTGCGTTCTACCACTTCAATCAAGCGCCACCGTTTAGTTTTTGAAAGGGGCCTGGTCTCCATAATGCGAACCTTGTCCCCCACCTTTGCCTCATCTTTCTCGTCATGGGCGTAGAATTTTGTGAACGCAGTGACGACTTTCTTGTATTTCGGGTGAGAAAAACGCCGCTCAACCCGAACCACAATGGTCTTGAGCATCTTGTTCGAAACGACCTCGCCAACACGCTCTTTGCGGTGGCCGCGTACTGTTTTCGAGTCAGCCATAGATATCACTTGACGTCAGCCTGTTTTCGGATTTGTGAAACCCGAGTTTCAATGCGGGCAATTTCGCGCCGGAGAGAACGGAGTTTTGAGGTTTTCTCAAGCTGTCCGGTCGTCTTTTGAAGACGGAGATTGAACAGGTCTTGGCGAAGCTCGCGGCTTTTCGCAGTAAGCTCCGCTTCGGTTAGATCTTTGAGTTGGGAGAATTTCATGGAAGGCCCTATCTAAATCAGGTGGCTATGTGATGGCGTGCGATGAATTTGGTGCTTATCGGCAACTTGGAAGCAGCCAATCGCATCGATTCCCTCGCCAACGCAATAGGAACACCATCTAGCTCGAACAGGACTTGACCCGGCTTGATAACCGCGACCCAAGACTCAACTCCGCCCTTACCCGTGCCCATTCGGGTTTCGAGGGGTTTTTTCGTAAAAGACTTGTCGGGGAAAATACGGATCCAGACCTTCCCCCGCTTCTTCATGTTTCGCGTTATCGCAACGCGGGCCGCCTCAATTTGCTTAGTATCCATCCAGCAACGCTCGAGCGCCTGGAGGGCGTATTCGCCAAAAGCAACCGTGTTACCTCGGGTAGCCAAACCGGTTCGGCTTCCCCGGTGCATTTTACGATACTTTACTCGTGACGGCATCATTGACATATGAAGCTCCTAAAATCTTTTCCGTGATCTGGTCAGTTTACAGAAGCCTTGTCACTTTTGACCTGCTTTTCATCGACCTTAATCTCACCCTTACAGATCCAACATTTGATTCCCAACTTTCCATATACGGTCTTCGCTTCCGCAAACCCGTAATCGATATTGGCCCGCAATGTGTGCAAAGGCACCCTTCCCTGCATATACTGCTCAACGCGTGAGAGTTCGGCGCCTCCAAGGCGTCCACCGCATCGAATGCGGATTCCATCGGCACCAAAGTCCATGGCCGTTTGAACGGCCTTCTTCATCGCGCGCCGGAATGAAACCCGACGCTCCAGCTGAAGGGCGACATTTTCAGCAACCAACTGCGCGTCGATCTCCGGCTGTTTGACTTCTTGGATGTCAACGTAGACTTCCTTGCCGGTCATCTTGCTCAACTCCTCTTTGATTTTGTCGATCTCAGTCCCCTTACGCCCGATTACGACGCCTGGCCGAGCTGTGAAAATTGTGACGCGACAACGGTTGGTGGCGCGCTCGATCAGAATCTTGGGTACGGAAGCCGATTCCAACTTCTTTTTCAGGAGCGACCGGATCGCATAGTCTTCCGATAGGAGCTTGCCGAAATTCCGTTTGTCGGAATACCACTTTGACCGCCACTCCTTGTTGAGCGGAAGTCTGAGTCCGATAGGATTACTTTTCTGGCCCATAACTTATTTCTCGTCGGTCACGACAATCTTGATGTGACTGCTTCGCTTAATGATCGGACCAGCCGAACCACGGGCCTTTGGAACAAACCGCTTCATGCTCGTCGCAGTTCCAGCCACAGCGAGCTTCACCGTGAGCGATTCAGGTTTCAGCCCGTGGTTGTTTTCGGCATTTGCGATGGCAGAATTAAGAGTCTTCGCGACAGCTCGTGCGGATTTGCGTGGAACGAACGCCAGCACCGCTTTGGCCTGAAGGGCCGGTAATCCCTGAATCTGCCGCACCACCTCACGCACTTTTTGCGCCGACATGCGAAAGTTTTTGTATATTGCTTGGACGTCCATTGTCTACTTAGCCTCCGCCTTGGCGGTGTGAGCGCCGTGCTTCTTGAATGTCCGGGTCAACGAGAACTCACCTAATCGATGGCCAACCATGTTCTCAGTCACGAACACGGCGTTAAAGACTTTTCCGTTATGAACGCTAAACGTCAGCCCAACAAAATCAGGCGTAATCATCGAGCGGCGGGACCAAGTCTTGATAGGCATCTTTGACTTTGCCGCCTTCGCCTTGCTGATCTTATCTTGAAGATGTTCATCAACAAACGGACCTTTTTTGATCGAGCGTCCCATATTATTACTTATTCTTCATCGGACGGCCGTCGCGACGAACCAGGATGAAACGGTTTGAAAGTTTTCGCTTGTTCCGGGTGCGTCCACCCTTCGCCAACAATCCCCAAGGCGAGGTCAATTGCTGCCACCCGCCACCACCCTTGGACTTGCCTTGACCGCCACCGTTCGGGTGGTCAACCGGGTTGCGAGCCATACCGCGAGTGATCGGACGCTTGCCCAGCCACCTCGACCGCCCAGCTTTACCCAGAACAATCTTTTCATGCTCTGTGTTACCCACCTGACCAATCGTGGCGTAGCAGTTCTCGTGAATCAGCCGGATCTCACCGGACGGAAGGCGCACTTGCGCGTATCCTTCATCACGGGACATCACGGTTGCAGCAGAACCAGCAGACCGGACCATTTGCGCTCCTTTTCCGGGCTCCAGTTCCAAGCTGTGAATCGGAACACCAACCGGAATCGCACTCAAAGGTAGGCTGTTGCCCACATTGGGTTCCGCTGTCGGTCCAGAAACGACCTTGGCACCAACTTCCAGACCTATAGGCGCAATGATGTAGGCCTTCTGGCCGTCCTGATATTTCAGAAGGGCAATGCGGGCGGACCGAATAGGATCATACTCGATCGCCACCACATCAGCCAACACACCATGCTTCTTGCGACGAAAATCAATGAGGCGAATGAACTGCTTATGACCGCCGCCGATACCACGGGCGGTGACCCGTCCAAGGTTATTCCGGCCACCGGATTTCTTCCTGATGACAATCAGGGAGCGTTCCGGTTTCGTCTTCGTAATTTCGTCAAAAGACGCTACGGTGATGTAGCGCCTAGACGGAGTAAGCGGCCTAAATGTCTTTACTGGCATATAGCAGAAATCCTGCTGCTTGGATGAACCCAACCATTAATCCCGGCCCTCGTCGGGCGTCGGTTGTCGGCTGAGCCAATCTAATTGCCGCTCACCATCGAGGGTGAAACGGAGCGCGGAAGATAACAATCGGGCAACTCAGTGCAATAGGTTTTTTTATCTTTTTGGAAGTCCTTCCTAAGACCGATCACAATCCGGCAGAAAATCCGTCGACTTAGTTTGCCAAGAAGGGCATTTGAACACCCCTAGGCAATGCCCACTCGAATCGCCCAACCGACCTTGAACAACCCGTTGACTGCATCATTTTTTGCTGCACACCAACGCGTTGCGATGCCTGATGAGTTTGCCAATGACCCGTTCCGCTGGGTGCATTGTTCGCCTTGTGCTTCCGTTCTGAGCGACTCATCAGGGGCTATTGTTGCGATCAATAGAATCGCGGAACTGTTGTTCAACACGACAATCGATGCCGTTCGAGGAAAACTCGCAGCCAGCGCATTTGCGCTGACGGATCGAGACTTGGAATCGGGTCCTGATTTGTCTCGTCCAAGCCAATTTGCGACCATATTTCGATCACTTCGACTTTCCGACGGGACCACCGTGGCATTGGTTGAGTCGTGCGCCTGGCTTCGCGATGAACCCAATCCACAGTCCTTTAAGATTCAGATTTTTCAGGTCATCCCGGACCCACCCCACACGGACCCTAAGACAGAACAGTTGGCAGCCTTCCCACATTGGAACCCAAATCCGGTCCTCGAGTTTGGCCCACACGGAAACCTCACCTATTCCAATCGGGCGGCGGCGGACTTGGCGAGAAGCCTCGGCTGGCCTGCGGTCAACGACATTTTGCCCGAATCGAGCCCAAACATCGTGATGGAGTGCCTCGCCTCGGGAAAGCCCAGGCTCCGTCTCGAACTCAGCTATGGCGAACGGGTCATTTCTTGGTCTTTCTTCCCAATTCGCCCGCTCAACGTGGTCCATTGTTACGCAGGCGAAGTGACCGAACGGCATCGCCTCGAGCTGCAGTTTCGCCAGTCGCAAAAGCTGGAGTCACTTGGGCGGCTGGCCGGAGGAGTCGCGCACGATTTCAACAATCTTCTCACTGTAATCAGGGGCCAAGCGTCGCTCGTTGCTTCGGGCCAAGTGACACCCGAGGCGCTCGCGGAAGCTCTCGATCAGATCCAGCTGGCCGCGGAACGGGGATCAAGGCTCACCCGGCAGCTCCTCACCTTCAGCCGGCAGCAGGTCGTGCAGTTCGGAAATGCCGACCTCAACGTGATCATCCAACACGTCCAGAAACTTCTTTCGCGGGTCGTTGGCGAACATATCCAGATCCTTGTTCGGGCATGCGAACCGCTTCCTGCCGTCTGGTCCGACCCCTCGATGATGGAGCAGGTGCTAAGGAGACGCTGAACAATGCGGCGTTTGCGTGGGTTCTGATTTGGGCGGGTCGAATCGGCGATGGCGAATCGGAGAAAGGTGCCTGCGAACTGCGGTGGGCGGGTCGGGCTCGGTCGGAGGGAGGTGGTTGGGCGCCGGTTTTTCCTGCTTCAACCTGTTCTCCGCACTGTTTTCAGGCCGCCGCCATGGTCCGCCCGGCGATCAGCACGTTGGCCAGGCCGAAGAGCGCGT
>Ga0163144_10025137_pt1 | contig 11649 bp, 10 predicted proteins | sample OliLak19BULKMAT1_FD_123175 | JGI IMG/M metagenome (GOLD analysis project Ga0163144, IMG submission 123175) | Freshwater microbial mat bacterial communities from Lake Vanda, McMurdo Dry Valleys, Antarctica - Oligotrophic Lake LV.19.BULKMAT1 | ecosystem: Environmental > Aquatic > Freshwater >... | reverse complement strand
CGCCGTCCCCTCCGGCGCAGGCAGCGACTTCAACAACGACGGCACCACCGACCCCGACGACCTCGCCGACTACATCTCCGCCTTCTTCGCCGGCTGCCCCTGAGCTCCAACTCGGCGCTCACTACCGCGCCGCCCGATCTCCCCGCGCCCTCCCTCATCGCCCCCCGATCGCCGCCGGCACCGCCGACCCGCTCCGCCCCTTCGCCCCCAGCTTCAACACCACCAGTTGCCCCCGCTCACTCTGCACCACCGGCGAACCCGTCACATACAAATCGCCCAGTCCCTCTCCTCCAAACGCCACCCCTCCGAAAGAGACATTACTCGCGTGCTTCAGCCCCGTCGCATACCGCCGGTGCAGCCGCCCCTCCGCATCAAACACCGACACACACCCCGTCCCATACTCCGCAACATACAGCCGCCCCTCGCCGTCCAGCGTCATCCCGTCCGGCACCGGCTTCGCATCCGCCAGCGTGGCAAACACCCGCTTCGCGCCCAGCACACCCGGAGCCGTGATCGCAAACGCAATGACCTCCCGCCCCGAACTGTCATTCACCAATAGCACCCGCCCATCCGCCCGCACCACCACCCCGTTCGGATAATCAAACCCCTCGGCCACCCGCCGCGTCGCTCCCTTCGCATCGATGTAATACACCCCGCTCCGCCCCGCCTTCCGCTCCTTCTCCGGCTCCGCCGGCATCGTCACATACACGCCCCCATCGCCATCCACCGCCAAGTCATTCGGCGTCGCGATCCCCTCCCCCAGCGCCCCCAGCAGCCGCCCTCCCGCATCCACCCGCTGCACGCCCCCCCGCGCCGCGATCAGATGCGTCCCATCCCCCAGCACCTTGTGCCCATTGGGGTGCTCCGTGCGATACCACACCTCAGGCGCCTCATCCCCCCGCACCACCCACACCGCCTCATGATTCTGCGTCGACACAAACCCCGCACCCGCTCCGTCAAACACAATCCCCTCCGTATACCCCACCAGATCCGCCCGCACCTCCGCCTCCACCTCCCGCGGCAGCGCACACCCCTGCCCCAGCAAAGCCACCGTCACCAGCAACACGACGACCACCACCAATTGTCCGCTTCGCATCGCTATCACTCCACGCATCACAACAACCCACCAAACTCGCCCGGCGTTCCCACAGGCCCGCCAGCCACACCCGCCTCATCACTTTAAATGATACTGGCCCACCCCACACCCCGCCGACTTCATCACCGCCTTCTTCGACAGCTGCGCCTGAACCCCACGATCCTCACCACACATTATCGGCCGCGGGCTCTGCAACGGCGCTCTCTCCTTCGACCTGCCAATGTCGTGACCCACTCGCTACAAGGCAAAAAGAGGGCATTTGCGTAACCGAGCGAGATCCCCGGTGTAGACTAAAATCCGGGCTCCACTCAGCCGCCCACAGCGCCGAAATCCCCTCCCGCATCAGCGCCCGCGAACGCGCCATCCTCGCCGCCGCCCTCACGGCCCGGACGTTTGGGTGTTGTAAGCACTCCACTCCGGGAATCAATCCTCATCGCTACAGATTTTCCTGTCAGGTGTGCACCCAAGCGCCCGGTTTCCAATCCACCCTCGCTCAATGAAGTCGATGGTGCTCGCATCGACTCAATCCAACCCCACGCTCACACCGCCGATCTTCCCCGGCGCAGCGGAACTCCGCCATCGCGCATCTCTGGCTCGGGCGTCCCTGAGCGCGTGCAACTGGTGCGAACACCGCTGCGGAGCCAACCGCCTTGCCGGTGAGCATGGCCCTTGCGGTGTCTCCGCAGAAACCTACTCGTTCAAACGACACGTCAGCTTTGCCGAGGAACTTGAACTCCTTCCCAGTTTCATGGTCTACTTCGCAGGATGCAACTTCCGGTGTGCTTTCTGCGTCCAGGCGCCCGTCTGCTTTGATCCGGCCCGCGGAGCACCCGTCGATGCAGCCGCCCTGACCACCGAACTTCTCGGCCAGGTGGCCCGCGGTGCCAGAACCATCAACCTGCTTGGGGGTGAGCCGAGTATCCACCTCCACACGATTCTCGAAATCGCCGCCCATGCCGCCGAGCGCGGGACGCGCCTGCCACTGGTCCTCAACAGCAACATGTACCTGACCCCCCACGCCCTCGCACTGCTCGACGGCGTTGTCGATATCTACCTCGCGGATTTCAAGTTCGGAAATGACGCCTGCGCCAGCCGAATCGCCAAGGTTGCCAACTACACCGCCGTCCTGCAGCGCAATCTCCTTGACATTCACAATCGCGCTTTGGGAACACTCATGGTCCGGCACCTGCTGATGCCCGGACACTTCGACTGCTGTTTCGCCCCGGTTGTTCACTGGCTCGCCAGCCAACTCCCCGCCGTGCGCTTCAACCTCATGACCAGCTACCTACCCGCCTGGCAAACCGCTCGTCGCAACCAATCCGGCGACTCGCTCGCCGGCGTTTGTGACCCCCGCGAGATCGACCGCGCCGTGGCGCTCGTCAGAACACTCGGCCTGCGCCAGGAGGCACCATGAGCGCGCCATCACCCGCCCACATACCCGGGCTCGACCCGCTCGGCCGTCACGTACCCATCGCCATCCGCATCGAATCCGACGGGCGCGTCTCCTTTCACGATATCACCCCCGAGTTTCTTCCCGTCGCGCTCGCGCTCGATCCGTCGAACCAGGACCTCCTCACCCGAGTTCGAATCGCTCAGCAGTTCTCTATTTCCACTCCCTCACCGACCGACTCGACTGGATCAGCCCCATGACGACCAACTCGGTTCCGCTCCCCGCGCCCCCCGCCACCGACACGGCTTCCGCCCATCACCTCGTCCCCGCCTTGGCCCGGCCCGCTTTGGCGGGGCCCGCCATGCCCTCCCCCGTCCCCGCGACGAAGACCCCCACGGCCCCCGGTCCAGCGAACAGCGCGGCCCAGAGCACCGCCACTGCCACCGCGACCACCGATGCTCCAAGCCCCAACCCGTTCGACGGCGTCGATCAACTCGACCTCCTCATCCGCGCCCGCTACCCGGTGATCTACACCGTGAGCTGGGAAGAATCCCGCGTCGAACGCCACCTTGAGCTCATCGCCGCCAAACGCGGAAAAGCCCTGTTCACCTGGTCCGTCACCAGCGGCTTGGTGCGCGCCGGCACACCCGGCAAAAGCGTCGGTGGCCAGACCGATCCCGTCGATGCGCTCACCGCCGTCATCGAGCACAAAGAGCCGGCCATCTACCTCTTCAAGGACCTCAACGCCTTCCTCCGGCCATCGATGCCATGCAACCGACCCGCCATCCGCAAACTCCGCGAGGTCTCGCGCGCACTGACCGACTCATACAAAACACTCATCATCGTCTCCCCTCTGCTCGAAATGGCGCCCGAACTCGAAAAAGACGTCACCGTCCTCGACTTCCCCCTGCCCTCACCCGCAGACATGGAGCGCCTGCTCGACAAGATCGCCGATGACGTCCGCGGTAACCCCGCCTTCATCATCGACCTCAACCCCCGCGGCAAGGCGTCCCTCGCGCAGGCGGCGGGCGGCCTCACCCTCCAGGAAGCCGAGAACGTCTTCGCCAAGGCCCTCGTCAACGATGGACAACTCACCGGCAATGACGTCTCAACAGTTTTCGCTGAGAAACAGCAGATCGTCCGCAAGAGCGGCTTGCTCGAGTACTACTCGTCGTCAGAAAAACTCGAAGACGTTGGCGGGATGTCGGAACTCAAGGGATGGATCAAGAAACGCTCCGCCGCGTTCACCGATCAAGCCAAGGTGTTCGGGCTCCCCGCACCCAAAGGCGTGCTGCTCGTGGGCGTACAGGGATGTGGCAAAAGTCTGTGCGCCAAGGCCGTCAGCCAGGAATGGAAGATGCCCCTCCTTCGCTTTGACGTTGGCCGCATGTTCAGTTCGCTGGTCGGATCCTCCGAAGAGAACATGCGCCGCGCCATTCACGTCGCCGAGAGCATTGCCCCCGTCGTGATGTGGGTCGATGAAATCGACAAAGCTATGGCCGGCTCGCAGGGATCGGCCCGCACCGACGGCGGCACCACCGCGCGCGTCATGAGCACGTTTCTCACCTGGCTCAGCGAGAAGCAGTCGCAGGTCTTTGTCGTCGCCACCGCCAATGACATCACCCAACTCCCCCCCGAACTGCTCCGCAAAGGCCGCCTCGACGAGATCTTCTTCGTCGATCTTCCGACCGAAAGCGAACGGCGGCGCGTCTTTGAAATCCACCTCAAGCGCCGCAAGCGCGATCCACAAACCTTTGATCTCAGCGCCCTCGCTCTCGCTGCCGAGGGTTTCAGCGGAGCAGAGATTGAACAAGCCATCATCTCGGCCATGTACGACGTCTTCGATCTTTCACGCGACCTCACAACCCCCGACGTGCTCAAGTCCTGCGCCGAAACCGTCCCGCTTTCCAAGACCATGAGCGAACGCATCAACGGCCTCCGCGCATGGGCCGACGGACGGGCCAGGCCGGCATCCCCCATCGGCAGAGCCAGTGAGTCGCTGACAGGCCGACGCAAACTCGAGGCGTGACCTTCCCGCCAACCCGGCCTCTTTGATCCACCTCTGAAAGGATCCTCATGTCCTCAGTCATTGTGCTCACACCCATCATCATCGGCTCGTTCCCCGCCGTCGCCGCCGCCGTCGCTGGCGTCGCGGGCAGCATGGGGTTCGCCATGCTTACGCCCGACAACATGCCCGATTCCACTCGTGCTGAGCCGCCTTCGGTCACCACCGTGATCGCCAACAGCGACGTCATCGAGGAAGAACTCTCTCACGGCCAGTCAATCCGCATCGAGCGCGACGGCGTCGTCCTCGAGTTTGCTCGCAACTCTCGCGGCGAATGTACCGTGTGCGCCACCGGCTCACGCAGCAAAGGCGAACTCAAACGCATCGCCGAGGAGGCCTCCGGTCGGTTGGTTCAGCAGTTTGCATACCACAAACTCGTCACTGAACTCAAACACCGCGGCTACCGCGTGGGTAGCGAGTCGGTCGAAAGTGACGGTTCAATCCAGATGAGTGTTCACCTCGGATAAGCAAACATGAAAAAACCAAGCTTTGATATCACCATCGACAAGACCGGCCGCATGACCGTCCACGTCAAAGGCAGCGGCGGCAAGGCCTGCCTCCAACTCGCCGACATGCTCCGCCAGATCGTCGGCCATGAGGAATCGCGCCGCCTGACCAGCGAGTATTACAGCGGCGATGGCGATGTTCGCATCGACGCAACCGCCCCCAACGCGACCAACCGCGAGGTCTCCTGACCGCGCTCGCGCCCCCTGGCCAACTCCATGGAATGTCCCTCCTGTTCATTTCAAAACGCCCCAGCCATGCGCTCCTGCGCACGCTGCACCGGCATGCTCGACTTTGCGGGTGTAGCCATCGATCCGCCACGCGCCGTCGGCTCGCGCTTCACGCGCTCCAATCGGCGCCGCGCCCGAGCCATCCGGGCAACGGTCGCCAGTCGAATGAGCGAACTCCGCTTCCGCTATGCTTTTCACCTCAACCAAGACATTCCTTGGGGTCCTCTCGCCCTTTCGATCATCCCAGGGATCGGGCACATTCGATTGGGCTTCCGCGCTTTCGGATGGATTGCCCTCTCGCTCTGGACCCTCTTCATCATCGCCAGCGCGGCATTCTGCGCCTCGCCCGGCGGTTGGCTCTTCTACCTCGCCGCTGTCGGTTGGCACTGCTTTGTGATCACCGCCCTTCTGAGCCACGCCCTTCTCAACCAGCCATTGCTGCGCCGCGCTGGAGCCGGCCTGCTGATCTACGCCGTCCTCCACTTCGCCCTCTACTACCCCGCCACATTGCTCATGGCACAGATCGCGGTGCCCGTCCAGCTCAATGCCATCCGCAGGATGGACGCACTCAAACCCGGCGATGTCATCCTCTGCAGCAGCGCGTGGACCTCCCCAACCACCTATCAGCGCGGCGACATCGTCTACTACTTCAGCGGCGCTCGCGGAACGGCTTATTCCGTCGCCGAAGGTGCCGGCATCGATCGCATCATCGGCCTACCCGGTGACACCGTCGCCATCTCCAAGGGCCACATAACAGTCAATGGTGCCGAACTCTCTCCATCAGAAATGCCGCTCGGACCCGTGGCCACGCTTCCTGATTTGACCCTCACAGTAACCGAGGGCTCGTACGTGATCCTGCCTTCGACCTTTGAGACCTATCGCGGGGGCATCGTCCCGGAAGATCAGGCACGCCAGGTCTACGGCGGGGTCGCGGTCGTCAGCGAACGCATGGTCCTTGGGCGCGCAGTCATGCGCATCCGCCCCTGGTCGCGCATCGGCCGGCTCCAGTAACTTCGGCCAAGGAACTCCATCATGTCCGGTCGATTCAGCAAACTCGAGGTCGTGAACCATCTCTCCCAGCAGACCGATGCGACCGCGCAGGGAACCACTCGCCGCGATGCCGCATACCACCACGGGCTGGCAACCTCCGCCGTCTTGGCCGGCCGCCACGAACACGCGCTGCAGGCCTACACCCGCTGTCTGAAAGAAGACCGGACCTTCGTCCCTGCCTGGGTCGGTCAGGTGCAGATGCTCGTCGAACTCTCCGAGTATGACGAGGCACAACTCTGGGCCAACAAGGCCCTCGAACTCTTCAAGAACAACGGCGATCTGCTCGCCGCAAAGGCCCAGGCATGCCTTCGCATTGGCGATACCAAGTCCGCCATGATTGCCAGCGATCGGGCCATTGCCGCCCCCGGCTCTTCACCCCTGCGGTGGATGGTGCGCGGCGAACTCCTCCTCTCCCGCAGCGTCCCCCGCGCCCGCGATTGCTTGAACAAGGCCTTGGCCGAGCCCGCCGCCGACTGGTTCGACCGCGTGCTGGTTGCGCGACTGCTCCTTTTCCACCAGCACGCCGCCGCAGCGCTCGACTTTGCCCAGCAGGCCATCGCCGTGCATTCGGCCCATCCCTGCGTGTGGCTCACGCTCGGCAACGCCCAGGCGGCGTGCGGTCTGACCGACGCCGCGGTGGCGAGTTTTCAGCGCTGCATGCAACTGCCGCCCCGAATGGAAGAAGCGCCCGCCGCTCTGGAAGCAGCCCTCGCCCGCTCGCGACCAACTTCAGTGATCCGGCGAATGACGGCCTGGTTCCGGAAATGACCAACCGCCCGCGACGAACGCAACTTGGAGCACGTTATGGACCGTGAATGGCCGCGAATGAAGGAACAACCCTGCGACGCCGTGGCCGCACACGTGGCTGCCCCGCCCACGAGCTGCACGCCGCGCGTCACCGCCCTGTCGGACATCACGCCCGAACTCACGGCCTCGCCACTGCTCGAGCACACGCGACCAGCCGTCGTCGGCAATCACGCACTTGAAAAAACCATGAAGATTCGTCCGGTGCTCCTCTCCGCCCGCAAGTACGGCGCCAGCGACATCCACCTCATGGCCGGCCTGCCGCCGATGTTCCGCATCGCCGGTGATATCGTGGCCAGCAAAGGCGAACAAGTCACCAGCGACGCCCTCGATGTTCTGATTCGCGAAATCCTCACCCCCGAGCAGCACGCACGCCTCGAAATCAGTTGGCAACTCTGCGTCTCCCTCGTCTTCTCCGATTGCGGCCGCAGCCGCGTGACGATCTACAAACGCAACGGCCGTCACGAAGTCTCAATCCGCATGAGTGAACTGTCAATCCGCACCCGCGAAGAACTCGGCCTCCCCGAGATCGTCGAGTCGCTCGCGCGCAAACCCAGCGGCCTCGTGATCCTCACCGGCCCCACCGGCGTCGGTAAGACAACAACCTTCCACTACCTCCTCGACCTCATCAACGCCGAGCAGTCCGCCAAGATCGTCACCATCGAAGACCCAATCGAGTACGTCCACCCCTTCAAACGCTCGATCGTCGTCCAGCAGGAAATCCTCGTCGACGTACAGGATTTCAACTCCGCCCTCCGCCACGTCCTCCGGCAGGACCCCGACGTCATCGGTGTCGGTGAAATGCGCGACGCCGAAACCATCTACACCGCCCTGATGGCCGCCGAGACCGGTCACCTCGTCCTCGCCACGCTCCACACACCCAGCGCCATCGATGTCCTCCACCGAATGGTCAGCGCGTTCCCCGAAGGCCGACAGGACGAAATCCGCTTCATGCTCTCCGGCACGCTCCAAGGCGTTGTCGCCCAGCAACTCCTCCCCCGCGCCACTGAAAAAGGCCGCGTCCTCTGCTGCGAAGTCCTCATCGGCACCCCGGCCGTTCGCAACCACATCCGCGAAAACAAAGTCCATCAACTGCTGACCGAGATTCAAGCCGGCCGCAAGCACGGCATGATCTCCGTTGATCACTCCCTCCTCGACCTCTACCAGCGCGGCGAGATCACCTACGACACCGCCGTGAGCATGGCCCGTAATCCCGACTCCATCCGCAAACGCGGGGCATGAACCAGCCACCCACCTCCGCCGCCCTTCACCCCAAACGCGGCATCCGCATCCTCCCTTCCTGACCGCACTCCATACCACGCCCCCTCCCGCATCCGTTTTCAGCCCCGCAAGCTCAGACCCATTTTCACCACACCGCTCCACCCTTATCACACGTTGCCACGGGCTCGTCCTCCGTTTTTGACTTGGCCTGCCCATGCCCAGCCGACTTCAACGCCGACGGCGTGACAGACCCCGACGACCTCGCCGACTTCATCGGCGCCTTCTTCGCCGGCTGCTGAAGCCCGCGCCCCAAAAATACCATCGGCGACACGCGAACCTTCGCGCATCGCCCCACCAGCTTCGCTTCAACATTCACAACGCCCGCCCCCGCCCCGAGCATGCCCCCAGCGGCCCCTGCTCCCGCAATCCCTCACCCTCTCCTCCACGCGCCCGCGCTCCAGGATCGGTCCCCGCCCAGCGCCCGCTCATCATCACCCTCCCCTTCTCCGCTCCGTCGCGTTCCGCACGCACCACCTCCGCGCCCCGCTGGCTCTCACCTCCGCCGCTTCCTCCGCGCCGCCATCATCCCACCCAGCGCCGCCAGCACCGCCGCCCCCGGCGTCGGCACCGAGATCTGTGTGCTCGGCCCCGGCGGCCGCGTCGGGTCGCCGCCCCCGCCTCCCGGCGCTCCGCCCGGCGGCCCTCCGCCAATCGGCCTATCCACCGGAGGGTTCGAGCCCACGCCGCCGCCGCGTCCCGGCTCATGAAAGTTCGCCACACTCAATCCATCCGCAATCGGCAGCATGTCCAGCCGCATCTCCGCCGGCACATCCGGCTCCTGAAATGAGTCCACCTCAAAGTTGTCAATGCCCCACACCTGTGCCGCATCGGTCAATCCCTTGGCCGAAAAGTTCAGCATCGCAGATGCCCCCGAGTGCTTCACCACAAACGAAAGCCGGTACACGCTCTCGCCCCGCTCGTTCTCACCCGCCGCCACATACCCCAGCGGCTCATCATCCATCCGCCCCGTCCCCGCCCGATGCAGCAAACCACCCGACGGGTCCGGATACGTCTGCTCACTTCCAAACAGCGGCGTGTCGTTTGAGAACGTGCTCCGCACCAGATCCTGCTTGTCGTCCAGCGTGAGCGACCACTCGCACCCGCTCGCCTCGCCGCTCGCCCCGCCGCGCCACGGCCCGATGATGTACAGATCCATCGACACCACCAGCCGCGTGTGCTCCTTCAACTTGTCCACCCGAATCGACGTCGTCTCGTTGCCAAACGTACCCAGGAACCGCTCACCCTTGGGCGACACCGTCTCGCGCACCACCGTAAACGGCTGCTTCGTCGCCTCGTCAAACTTCTCAACCACGTGCGGATTCAACGCCGCCGCCACGCCCGCCAGCGCCAACACCGCCGCCGCGAAACTCCCGCTTTCGCGCCACCGTTTCACCGCCCCATCCCGCCGCGCTGCATTCGTGGTCATCATCAATACACACCTCCATGAAGCATCCAGGCACACCCAGCCGGCAACCATCGCCGCGCCACCAGTCACGCCCAGAGCCTCACACCAACTATGCAATCACCCCCCGCACCCCGCACCCGCCAGCCCTCACTCCACCCTCCGACCGCTCCTCCAAATCACTCTCGGCAACTCCGCTCGCCTGCGCACGTCCGTTCTCTCGCTTCTCTTGCCTTATCGGCCGCCCACCACCGCCTCAACGCACATCGCATACCCCTCAACCCATCCCTCTCTCACCCTCCCGCCATCACCGCCCGTGCCACCTTGTGGAGCGGCCGCCGTGGCGACCCCTCACCCCGCCCTCGTCCCCAGCCCCACCACGCCCGCCCCACCCATCCCAGTCGACGGCAAACTCACACCCGGCACGCTCCCCGCCCCGCCCACACCCGCACCCACCGCCACCCCCGCGCCCGTCTGCGGGCCCCGAATCGCCATCGCGCCCTGTTCCGGATACGCAATCCGCTGATGATGAATCGCCGCCAGCGTCCGCCCCACTGCCTCAATAATCAGGTTCAAATCCTTCAGCGTGATCTCCGCATTATCAAACTGACCATCCATCAACCGCTTGTGCGCAATCGCCCGCACCAGCGCATCAATCTTCGTCGGCGACGGGTCCGCCAGTGTCCGCGTCGCGCTCTCGCTCGCGTCACACACCATCAAAATCGCCGCCTCTCGCGTCCGCGGCCTCGGCCCCGCATACCGATACTCAATCTCCGTCGGCAAATCCGCCGCCGGGGTCCCGCTCGCTTCCGCCGCACGCCGCGCCCGGTGATAAAAATACTCCACCAGCGTCGTCCCGTGATGGCTCTCAATAAAGTGCCACAGCGGCTTCGGCAGCCCATGCTCCCGCGCCAGCTCAATCCCTTCCTTCACATGCCCCGTGATAATCAACAAACTCATCGCCGGCGCCATCTTGTCATGCCGGTTGATGCCCCCCATCTGGTTCTCAACAAAGAACTCCGGTTTGGTCATCTTCCCCACATCGTGATACAGCGCGCCCACATACGTCAGCAGCGAGTCCGCCCCGATCGCATCCGCCGCCGCCTCCGCCAGTGAGGCCACATTCAGCGAGTGGTTGTACGTCCCCGGCGCACGCTGCTGCAGCTCCCGCAACAGCGGCTGCTTCGGATCGCGCAGCTCAATCAGCGTCATCCCCGTCGTAATCCCAAACACCCGCTCAATCAGCGGCAGCAGTCCCAGCACAATAAAGCTCGTCAGCAGCGCACCGCCGCCCGCAAAGCACGCCGCGTTAATCGTCTGCAGCAAGCCCGGCCCGCTCATCGGCAAATGCAGCCCCTCCAGCGCCACCGTCGCCACGATCAACGCCAGCCCCGCAATCAACCCCGTCTTCACCAGCGAATCCCGCTGGCGAAACTCCTTCAGCCTCCACACCGCCAGCCACACCGCACACAGCGGCAACCCCACCATCACCACCGGCTGCTCCAGCGCCACACACCCCGCAATCCCCGCCAATGACCCCAGCGCCAGCGCCGTCCGCCGCTCAAACGCTACCGCAATCAACATCGTCGCCGCCAGCACCGGCGACGTCAACGCCACCACCATCAGCCGCGGCTCAATCATCGCAATCCACGACCCCAGCGCCACCGCCCCCGCCGAAATCAAACTCACCGCCAAAAGCCGCCGCGGCACGCGCCAAATCGCCGGCGCATACGTCGCCACATACCCGGCCAGGCCCAGCGCTGAAAGTACCCCCGCGCCCCACAACGCAATCGTCGCCGCCCACAATGACCGCGGCTCACCGTTCTT
>Ga0163144_10025135_pt1 | contig 11650 bp, 11 predicted proteins | sample OliLak19BULKMAT1_FD_123175 | JGI IMG/M metagenome (GOLD analysis project Ga0163144, IMG submission 123175) | Freshwater microbial mat bacterial communities from Lake Vanda, McMurdo Dry Valleys, Antarctica - Oligotrophic Lake LV.19.BULKMAT1 | ecosystem: Environmental > Aquatic > Freshwater >... | reverse complement strand
CCTTTGTAATGTTTATAGACGCCAAGTTTCATGAGAAAGCCTTAATTTTGCCTGCATGTGTTGTATTGGTAAGACTCTAAAATCCTACTTTGCCAATGCTTCGTAGCACAAGAAAGTTTATTCGGGCTGTGATGTTATTGAGTTGCTTTGCGGAAACGTTTGATATAAGTCTGCTGTTCGGTAGCATTTTTCGTTTAACGAAAAATATTAGGAGAGGGTGGGATTCGAACCCACGAATCCTTTTGGGATTAACGGTTTTCAAGACCGCCGCAATCGACCACTCTGCCACCTCTCCTAAATAACTTTTGAAAGAACAAATTTGATACTTATAACTTAACGATTATTCAATAAAAATCAAGAAATAGCGCGCTATTTATAGCTTTTTTTAGGAATATGGTCTGAAATGAGGGCGTCGATTAGCGAGATGAGCTTTTCCATTTCCTCATTGCTCTTCTCGATGTGGGAGACGATGCTGCTGTAGCTAACCCCGCCACTCGAGGATTTGCGCTGTTTTTTTTCTATGCCCGCTTGCTCGAGGAATTCATCAAGTAGCTCGAGTAGTTTCGGAGTGGTGAACTGGGCGAAGAGCTTTTCGAGGGCTATTTTGTAGCGCAGTAACGCTTTGTATTCTTTGGCAGATAGCTTGGAGCCTTTTGCCATGAGCCCCTTGATTTGTTTGATGCATGCTTCTACCAGGGCTGAATGGTAGGTGTAATCCATGTCGATGAGCCAGAATCGCTGCAACGAGTTACTAAATAAAAGGTTGGCCCGGTGGCGATCGCCTATGCCCAAGAAGGTGTCAGCGGCAACTATGGCTGCTAAATCAGAATAAAGTGCCATGCTCTTGATAATGGCGCGCGTGAGCCCATGATCTTTGGTCGAGGAGCGAAGTTTGATTTGGCGTAATTGGAGTTTTTTAAACCGGCGAATGTCTTTGAGTGGCTTTTCATCGATGAAGGTGTGCAGGGTAGCCGGTTGGTCCTTGAGCGTTTTGAGGTGTTTGAACTCTTCACGTGGAACGATAATAACCTTTTGCGAAAGGAGGCCAAGCCAGTTGACCACGTAAGTACCGAGCATTTCTTGAACCACTTGAATTGGGTCGCCCGCACTTCGTTTCAATTGCTTGAGAATATATTTTTTGCCGGTTCCTTTGTCTTTTAGAACGGTGACGTAGCTGCGAGACGAGTTTTTTTGGCCGACAACCTTCAAGTTTTTTTCACCGTCCGATAAGCCGATTTTGGTACACGCTTTTTCAAAGTCGTATTCGCAGTACGCATTGAAGGTGGTTGCAAGCAATGCAAGTAAAATGATTTTTTTAAATTGAATCAGCATCATGAAATACTCCTGTTTTTTGTGTGATTATTTTTGTTCACATGAGTAGTGTAGTCGATTTTGGGGGGTTATGAAAAGAGTGGGGAGAGAAGTTGGGAGGACTTGCCCGTATAGCCCTCATCTTGTGATACACTTAGGGCTCAATTATGATGATGGTGAAAAGAGTTAAACACGCAACAAATGCTAGCGATTAACATGCAAAATAAAAATATTGAACTTGCCAACAACCTTACGCTTACCATATCCCAGGCTATTCCAGAAGATGCCAAGCAGATTGTTGTATTTTTAAACACGGTTGGTGGAGAAACAGATTTTTTAACCTTTGGGGCAAACGAATTCCCGCTTACTGTACCTGAAGAAGAAGAGGCGATTGCTCAATGCCTTGAAAAAAATTTGTGTCTTATGCTTGTGGGTAAAATTGGAGATGAAATAGTTTCACAACTTTTCTTGCAACGCTCAGGAAAATTACGCATCTCGCATGTTGGAGATCTTGGTGTTACCGTATCGAAAAAATATTGGGGCAATTCTATTGGAAACCATATGATGCGTGTGGCCATTGAATGGGCGCGAGATAATGGCATTACAAAAATTCAGTTGCAAGTGCGTGCCGATAATGTGCGTGCAGTACAGCTCTACAATAAGCTTGGTTTTACTATTGAGGGTACCGTTACTCGAGCTCTCAAAATAGGCAACGTGTATTTTGACGATTATCTTATGGGATTACATCTTTTATAGCGGATCTGTTTGCTTGGTGGTAAATCAACAAGGAAGGTATACAACATTATGGCCTTGACTGTGCATTGGTTTATTAGTTATGATATGCGTTGTAAATCTTTAATCAAAAAGGACTATTATGAACATGTTAGGTGCTTTATCTCAATCGGTATTATTAAATTCAATATATGTTTTTATTTTGTTTAGTAGCGCACTTTTTTTTCTTTACTTGCGTGTTGCTTGGAAGAAATATGTGCCTGAAATATTTTTCTGGACTCATTTTACTATCGTAAGTTGGTCAGCTTTAATGTATCTCAATTTAGTATTCGATACCCCAATAAAACCATTTGTTTGGTATGCGGATTGGATTCTATCGACGCCATTAATAATGCTGGCATTAGCGATGACAGCTATGTATCCATTATCTAAAATAAATCGTCCAGTTATATTTGCCTTAATAGCAAATCAAGCAATGATTATTATTACTGGAGTTTTTGCTCAAATAGCGCCAACTCAAGTAGGAATGCTTACATTTTTTGGAATAGGAAATGTTTTCATGCTAATTGTTTTTTATTTGGTCTGGTATCCACTTATGGCAATCGCTCGTGAAAATAAAAATGTATATACAAAATATCGCAGATTAGTAATGCTTCTTGTTTTTTTCTGGATTTCATATCCAGTTGTTTGGATAATTGGAACTCCTGGCTTAGCTTACATTTCACCATTTATGACAAATTTATTATTCGTTGTACTTCCAATTTTATGCAAACCAGTCTTTGGGCTTATTGATCTTTATCTATTAAAAAGCATGTATTCTGAAAATTGATTAAACTAGGTGCGTCTTTTTAATGTTATAAATTAAAAAGACGCATTTCATTATATAGTCCACGCTCAGCGTACGAGTCCTATAGGAACATAGCCGTACTGATTCATCAAAGCGTTGCGATTCAAGTTGCTCAGAAACGAGCAAATCGACCCAGTGATATAATCCTTACAACTCACACAACCAATCAAGCGAGAATTTATAATGGATTTTTGTTATTTTTTTCAACTGTTTTATAGAGTTTCGTGAATATGACCACTTCAAATACCATGACACTCGATATGAGATATAAAGTTAGAAAAATAATTATGTCACTATAATTCTCTAACCCGGCAATGCTAGTGCTTGGCATATGCTGTCTGGAGATAAAATAAAGAATGAGTCCTGCTATAATTAACAGCCCTTCAATAATGATGTCAAAAACAACTACTTTACTAAAATTTTGCTTGAACAATTTCCATGATTTTTTGATTACACCATATGCACTAACATTATCAAATGACAATATTTGAACATCAAAAATCGTAATGATATTCCACACAAAATAAAGCAGTCCCCCAAGATCACCCAAAAGTGAACTCGATCCCAGTGTGCACAATTCAAGTAATCCCCACGTACAAATAGCACGCCAATGAGTCAGGCTTGTTTGCAAGCTTTTTCGTATGGAATTGTTTTGTTGTTTAAATGTGTAGTGTGAGGATGCGGATAGAACAAACAAAATCAGAATAATTTCTAGATATAACAGTACTGTAAGGGCCAATAGTGAAAAAAAATTATCGGCCGAAATGGTAAAATGTGCGTTGTGCCATAGAATTTCAAAAAAATTTTCTCCGGCTAACAATTCTTTTATTAAAAAACCAAGTGTTAGTCGGTAATGAATGAGTCCTATAATTTTCATATAGATAAATTGAATTGCAGCAAGCAAGATGCAGAGTAAAAAATAATGTTGATGGCTGAAAAAAAACGATTCGAATGAGCTATTTAAGAGTGTGAATGCAATGCGGATCTTTTTAAAAATTGAACGCCCGCTGTACATTAAGCGTAAAAAACGCATTAAAATCCTCTTTTCGAATTATCGTTTAATTTTTTAAATATAAAGGTTATTTCACCAATAATTTAAAAATACACTTTTCAATATTGCCATGCTTAATGTACAAACAATTTACCCCAAAAAACAAGGCTTGATAGCTTATGTATTTTGTTGAGATTCAACCGAATCTTAATATTGTTCAGATTCAGAAATTATTTAATTTTCAATAATAAAAAAAAGTAGTATAGAAATAAGAAAGCCACTTGGGCAAAATGCCAGGTGGATTTTTTGTTTCTATACGGGATCTAAGATTTTTTATGATAATGGTTTTGGCTTGCCATAGGAAGCTCGTAAGAGCAATGACTGGTGCGCCCAATAGGAATCGAACCTATAGCCTTCAGATTCGTAGTCTGACGCTCTATCCAATTGAGCTATGGGCGCATTATATCTAATTAAATTTCTATGAGATTTTAATTGTAGCTTATATTGTCCGCCTTCGCTCTTTAGAACTTCGACGCGACAAACTTCGCTTATTTTTTCTATTAATATGTCTTTTACTACCTCAAGGGTCGTAGATCAAACGTAGCCCTGTAGGGCGAAGTTTGGAGAGAGAGGGATTCGAACCCTCGTGTCCGGTTTCCCAGACTCTTGCTTAGCAGGCAAGCGCTTTAAGCCACTCAGCCATCTCTCCAATTATTAGCATATTTCAAGGCAGTTTTCTATCGCTGCGTTTCGCAAGTTTTATCCGCCTTCGCTTCCGGCTTTCTCCTACGCACTAGGCTTCGGAGGACAGGATGGCGGGATACTCTTGTTTAGCAAGCCCAACAAGAGTTAAAGAATAAAAGATTTATCCTTTAATGCAAGCGTAATTTCAATTAATTTAGTTAAAGTATAGCCTATTCCATTGGTTATGTATAATTTTGGTACTAAGAAATTGATCGCTATTTGAATGTTTTTTTAATGTGCCAGCAAGGATGATCACCATGCCTTTGGTTTTTGATGTAAAGGTAGTGCCCAGCTCGGGCAAATCAGAGTGTAAACTCGATAAAAATGGTGCCCTGAAGTGCTACGTCAAAAGCCCGCCTGAGAATGGCAAAGCAAATAAAGAGCTGGTTAAAATGCTCGCCAAGGGGCTGGGGCTTGCCCAAGGTGAGGTAGAAATCATGGCCGGGGAAACCAGCAGGAATAAGCGCATTAAAATAAATCTGAATATCACCTTTGAAGATCTGCTAGCAAGGGTAGGTATCGAGCGGCAGATAGGACTTTTTTAGGAGAATGCAATGCCTTATTATACGTGGCGTGGTGTGGATATTGTGGGAGACTATAAAAAGGGGAAGATGTATGCCCGATCGCCCGAATACTTAGATACCCAGCTTTTCAAGCGAGAAATTGCCCTTCTGAAATTCCAAAAAGTCTCTTGGCGCTGGCGCTATCGCGGTGTGTCGGCAGATTTAAAAATTGAACTCTTCAAGCAGCTTGCAACCCTGATTGATGGTGGCGTTGCCCTACCCGAATCGCTTTTAATTGTGGCCGAGCAGCTGCATCACCCGGGTATGCAAGAGATTATTCACGAGTCGGCTGACGTCGTCGATCATGGGAACGCGTTCAGCGTCGCGTTAGCCAAATATCCAACTATTTTTGATCCGATCACTATTCAGCTCACTAAAGCCGGCGAAGAATCTGGATCGCTCGCCAAATCGATGGAACAGGTGGCCGAGCGGCTTGAAATGCGCCAAGAATTTTCTCGCTCGGTGCGCGCGGCGGTACTGCTCCCGGCACTTACTTTTGGTTTCTTTGTGGTGATTACCCTGTTCTTGTTCACCTTCATCGTGCCCAAATTTGCCGAACTATTCGCCTCCATGAACCAAGAACTTCCAGCATCGACGTTGCTCATGCTTCGCATCAGTAATTTTCTGAATAGTTGGGCCGCCCTGGTGGCAGGAGGATTGGTGGTATTGGCTGGTTATGCGCTCTACGCGGTGGGCAAAACGGAACGAGGCAAACACATTATGGACCGTCTAATCTTGAACACCCCTATTTTGGGTACGATATTGTGGTATCGCTTTATTGCCTATTTCTTGGCTTCGCTCTCTTTGCTTTTGGATCGAGGGCTTCGTCTGGTTCCAGCGTTGCATACCGTGGCCCAAAGCATGGATAACGTGGTGCTCAAGGAGTATGTTCTTTTGATTGAGCAGAGGGTGAGCAATGGCCGTTCGTTGAGCGTTGCCTTGCAAGATGTCACGCCGCACCAATTTCCACTCGAACTAATTGCCCTCGTGCACGTGGGGGAAAATTCAGGAACGTTGGAGCTCTTGCTCAAGAATGCTTCGCTTCGGTACCAAAACCAGGTTAAACGGCTTCTTGCGCGCTTCACGAGTCTGGTCCAGCCAGCGTTGATGATCGTGCTGGGGTTGCTGGTTCTTCTCCTGATTTTTGCAATTTATTTGCCGATCATACAATTATCGAACGTGGTGTAAGTAATGCGCTAAATTCAAGCTGAAAATCAGCTTAAAATTAGCGCATTAAATGTGGATATTTCCTTCTTGCTCTATATACTTAATTTGTAGTTATATCACAAGATATCCATTTCGGATCATCCTTTTTAGGGGACTTCATACGCATGAATTTAGCTATTTCTATTCAAAAAAACTCAGCCCGCTTGATATTACTTGGCATGATTCTCTCTTTGATACCATTCAGCGCAACATACGCGGGCCCAAGAGCTTCCTTTTCGCTTACCGTTGGCGCACCAGAACAACAGCAGCTAGAGGTTCAGCCAGAAATAGTTCCGTTAAAAGTCTTGGCAGCTCGTGCTTTGGAAAGTTCGCCTATGAAAGTAGTGCCCGGGCTGGAAAATATCAATGCTGTCCTTGATGCACATGCAAAACAAGAATTGCAGCTCGATTGGCTCGTGAGAACTCTTGATCGCACGCAAACTAATTTGGGTAAAAATGGCCTCGTAAAGACCATGAGCCCGGTGAATGATCTGGGAGAAATTGAACGTCGCCAACAGCTCATTAAAACATTCATAAATGATCCACATCTATTCAATAGTGTGACTTTATCGTTGCAAGGAATCGCAAAGAGCGAAGCATCGGTATTGAATTATTGGAACGAACGAGACTCGCTTTCATTGCTCGCAGGAAGGCTTTATTTTAATCTTGGTTTTTTTAAGTCTCTAAATAAATCCAAGCTTGCTTTAGAGGCCATGACTTTATTTGATGCGGGTTCTCATTTTAAGACTCTTGTGGGGACATTGTTTTTGCAGGGATTATTTAATCAGATGGAGCAATACAATCGGTTTGGTACTCCGATAGATACAACAAAAATATTTGAAGGTCTTACTAAGCATGTTGCCGATCATAATTTTTTGATCACTCGTTATATGCATGATGATATCGTGCGACAATATCAGGCCAAAGCGGTAGATCCGAATGAAAATAAGCAAAGAGGATCGGATGTTTACGCTGATGGTACATTCCTTGATAACGTTCGCTATAAAGAGCAAGTGTTTAATGCACAGGGAAACTTTATGGACCAAGGTGCTGAATGGCTTGGTGAAAAGAAAGATATGTTTAGTGGTCCTGGTATGCAGCGCTGGAATAAGTTTACTGCATGGGGTGAGCAAATAGGCAGAATGGTAATGTATGATTACATGTTATATAAAAGCGTCATGGCGGCTAAAGATGGCCTTAAGTTTACGCATCTTATTCTTGAGGGATTACGCACTCGCATGACTGGCGTTGCAGATTTTATCAAAGCTGTTCAAGCGCTTGAGAAATTAATCGCAACAAATCCCGAACTTCAAAATCATCTGCCTGTGCACGTGAAAAATAATATTGCACTGAGTAAGAGCTTATCGCCAAAAATGAGAGAATTGGTCGCGCTTTTGAATGCCGCAACATTTAAAAAATCAAAATCGTTTCTCTATTCACGTGGTAAGGTGCTTTATGCAAACTACCTCTTTGCTGAAATTAAGCATGAGCTGGTGCCTGCAATGCACGCAGTTGCAGAAATTGATGCCTACTGTGCAATCGCACGCTTAGTCAAAGAGTCTGCCGGAAGCGCAAATAAATTTAACTTCGTTACTTTCACCAATAGCGCACAGGCATATTTGGAACTTGATAACTGCTGGATTTCGGTACTCGATCCACAGGAATCGGTTGCAAACTCAATGACGCTGGGTCAGCGCAAGCCGGGCAAGGCGATCATCACCGGGCCAAATGGGGGTGGTAAATCGACTTGGTTGAAGGCAGCCGGTCAAGCTGCGGTAATGGCACAAGCATGGGGTATTGCACCTGCTCGCAAGGCACACATGAGCATCTTTGATGCCATTCGCACAAGTTTGGAGCCTCATGAAAATCTCGCTGGTGGTATTTCTAAATTCATGGCGCAAAAAGAGAGCATGGATACGGTGCAGCAATTTGTGCATAGTGATCCAACTAAAGTTTCCTTGATTCTACTTGATGAACCATATGATGGCACCGTGACCGATGAAATTGCACGGCGCGCGGGCGAATTCTGCGACAGTATTGTGATGAGCAAAAACTGCTTGGCGATTATTGCAACTCACGTTATGCCAACACTTGAGAATACAAAGCTCTATAGCTGGTATCATGTTGATATCGCTGAGCCGAGTGTCGGCACCTTTAAGCGCACCTTCAAATTGAAATCTGGACTGGCTAAGCGTTGGTTTGATGATGCTTCATGGCGCGCTCGATTCATCGATTGGCTGAGCCTTGAAATGAGAAAGAAGGCCTTGGCCGCTCAAGCCCTGTAAAACACAGTCTTTTGTTTGACCAATAGCGGGTTTTAGCGTATTATTTAGCTTATATTTGATATTGCCGAGATGGCGGAACTGGTAGACGCACGGGACTCAAAATCCCGCGATGGAAACATTGTGTCGGTTCGATTCCGACTCTCGGCAAATATATTTTTCAATAAGGCAATGTAGTGAACGCATGTATTTTCTGCAAAATAATCGCCAAAGAAATCCCCGCAAAAATAATCTCCGAATCAGACGACGTGCTCGTCATTCAAGACATTGCTCCAAAAGCTCCCATCCATTACCTCATTGTTCCAAAAAAGCATGTTGAAAGCATCAAAGCACTCGAGGCATCAGATGCATTGCTCGCAGGGAACATTCTGTTCACCGCGCAACAAATCGCGCAAGAAAAAAATATTGAATCGTTTCGTTTGATTTTTAACACTGGCCGCGCTGCGGGCCAAAGCGTGTTTCACATTCATTGCCATCTGTTGGCAGGTAAGGAACTACCGTTTGACTAAAACTTATATCCCATATTAGCGGTAAAGTAATATTTATTTTTGAATTGATTGCCATAGAGATGTTGTGCGATTGGCCCTGTTATTCCTATTTCAAAAATTAATTTTTCCGATGAAATCCAGAGAGATGGCCCCATCCAAAGCGTATTTCCGCCTGAATTTTCGTTCTTCACGCCGCAGAGTTTATCTTTTTGTTCAAAAAACCCAAGCAGCTCGAGCTCCCACGCAAAAATCCATCCGGGCCGTGTGGCAAAACAATTCTCAATACCGGTTTGGTAAAAAAACTGATTGCCGGATTTTCTTTCATGGCGCTGCGTGGTAAGTGTGGTGCCTCCTTGTATCCACCCATACCAGTACTGCTCTGTGTGGCTGAACGTTGCTCCAAGAAATAAACTTGGCGCACCAAACCCGGTATCAGGTATTTTTTTTTCTGATCCGGTTGGTATTCCAATGCTAGCAATGAATGTTGATTGGGTAATGGAGGTGGCTTTTTTGTTATTAAAGTAAGCATATTCGAATTGTACCGTTATATCATTCATGCCCCGTGCATCGCCGCATCCATTTTTGCTTGTAGGCGTAAAGGGAATGGTTACAAAAACTGAGAGATTATCGCGTATGCCATAAAGAATGCTGGGCAGAATTTGGGTGAGATTTCGGTGCGAGCCGCCAATTTGGAGCAGATTTAGGAACAATTGCAAGTCACCCTTATCAACGATATTTTGTCCAAAACCAAAAAGAGGTCCCGGTTGTTGCGATGTGGGTAATGAGAAGTTACCAATTTTTTCTTTTTCTTCCCCCTTGGCGCCACGGAGAGTGGGGTATGTGGCAAAAACTAAAGTGAGTGCAATTAAAAGTTTATGCTGAGTGGTTTTTCTTTTTCCGTTCGTCCCGAGTCGATTGAGGGACAAGATTAAATCTTTCATTGGAATCCCCTATCCCTCAATCGACTCGGGACGAACGGGGAATAATAACTACTTATTATATTAGAATCGGTACGTATCATTTTTAAATATCCTTCTTTGTTCTCGAAATTTAAGCATACTTTCGCTTTAATGTAAAATCAGCTTCAAAAAGGGCTAAATCCAGGCTTAAGACTGAAAAAAGCAACCAATGGACAATTTGAATTATTCGTGCTATTATTAAAGCAAGTTAAAAATGGTGCTTTTATGGAGTTTTTCAATGGTTATACATACAAGAGTTCTTTTCGTTGTTGTTTCACTTTTTTGTATTAATGCCTGGGCAATGGAAGCAGATTATTCTGCTATTGCACCGGATCAATTTCAGTTGTCTCAGATAGTGCAAGAAGGCACCGCTGAACAGAAACTAAAAAAATTGCAGACCGTTGCAAACTTTCTAGTGTTTCAAGCTGAATCTTATCAGTCACTTAAAAAAATGATTTCGGTGATGGAAGTGCTGCATGAGCTTCAGCCATACCGCGTGATCGATGCAGAGGGCAAAAAATTTCTGAGTGCGTATCGCATGAGTAGCGATGAAGATATTGGTGAACGGTACACGCAAGAAAATCGAGATGGCCGAATAATGAACTGGCTCAATGTGTATTTACCGGAAGCACAGGCATTGGCTTTGCAGGTAGGGCATTTTCTGGATGATTGGAAACTCAAATCAGGAGCAAAAGCACATTTGCTTGATCGCTACTTGCAGCATGAAAGTGAAAATATTCGTGCAGTTGCAGGGCTTGTGAAGCATTATGTTTATTCATATCAATTTGCGCATTTAGTTTTTGCAACTCCTCATGTGATGCACCCGTTTGCCCAAAAGATGAGTGAGAATGCCATGGATGCTGATTTGATAAACAATTTTGAGTTTGATCCACAGACATATCAATCAGTAATGCGCTTGAGTGGCATGCGGGACATGATGGTTTCTATAATGAACCCCAATATTAGGACCATTTTATAGCGCTTGCTAAAGGCTAATTTTACCCCCAAAATGATATTACAAGGGGTCCAATTATGAAAAGACGACGATTTGATGCCGATTTTAAAGGGAAAGTAGCTCTGGAAGCTATCAGGGGTGACCTGACGATAGCTGAGCTGGCGAATAAATATTCAGTTGGCCCAACCCAGATAAAGGAATGGAAAACTGAGGTTATGGAAAATGCCCGCCTTGTCTTCGAGAAGGAAGGCGCTAAACATGATCCCGCTGTGCATGAGATGATGGCTGCTCTGGAGCGAAAAGTGGGCCAGCAAGCAATACAGCTCGATTTTCTAAAAAAAAATTTATTGAAATTTCCAGAGAAGAACGGCTGACGTGCATTGATCAGGCACACCCCATGCTTAGCATCAGAGAGCAATGCGAATTGATCAATATGCCCAGATCAGGCATTTACTACAAGAAACGCATAAGTGGCAACGATACCATGGTTGCCAATGAGATTGTCGAAATATGGTACGAACTGCCGTGCTATGGCTATCGCAGGATCACAGCAGAGCTTCGGCGGCGAGGCT
>Ga0163144_10025134_pt1 | contig 11650 bp, 6 predicted proteins | sample OliLak19BULKMAT1_FD_123175 | JGI IMG/M metagenome (GOLD analysis project Ga0163144, IMG submission 123175) | Freshwater microbial mat bacterial communities from Lake Vanda, McMurdo Dry Valleys, Antarctica - Oligotrophic Lake LV.19.BULKMAT1 | ecosystem: Environmental > Aquatic > Freshwater > Lake... | reverse complement strand
GGAAGAACTGCTGGGTCGTTTGGTTTTACGGCGTGATGTCGTAGCACTTTTGGATCGGCGTCGTTCTTTGGTATGATCGGATCGTGGTCGATCACTGGTGCGTCGTGCTTCGACAGGTGGTTTGATGACGGCATCTTCGCCACGGCCGCCAGTACTAGTACTGCCATTGAGTAATTGCCGTCGGGAACGTGATTTTGTCAAGCGTCCACTTTGACTCATATTTAGTGAGTTGTTCTTGCTAGCACCACTACTACTGCCCATGTTGGACATGGACATGGATTTTCCCAATTGACTCCGACGAGATACATGCGAGGATCCTGCGGCTGGACAAACACGGGAACTTTTGACGCGTGGTCGTGGTGCCGTGACAGAAGACGAGGAGGACACGCCCTTACTAGTGCTTGCAGTAGGACTGGCCGGATTGTTGTCTTCGGTTTTCAAGACGGACACACTGTGACTTTTTCGCATCGTGGGTCGTCTTCGACTGCTGGTAGCCGCGCCATTGACACTGCTACTCACCGAAGACCGACCGCTGCGTTCTCTGTCGCGATCTTTTGTCGAAGTACCAGAAGATCGTTTCTCTCTCGTTTTTCGACGTTCGGAAACACTGGCCGTTTCCGAAGAACGGGCCATGGAAATTTGAGTCACGGAGGAATTGTCCATCATGACGGCTCGGTTCATTTGGTAACCTGGACAGCGTAGAATTTGTACAGTTTGTTGTGACACACCACCCGAGAGGCGACGCAGGTAGCAGCAGCAATGGGTGATGACTTCTTGATAGCAATGAGGGGTTCTTAATCTGATTGCGGTGAATTATTGGAGTGTGATTTACTCCGGCCGGTTCATGGAACAATGGTTGACTCTTGGCTTTGGTCTACCAGCTACTTTTTGGTTTAAAGAAAAATAGAGAGGGTACAGCAGAAGGGACGACAGCTAGTAGTACTGGTAATTAGCTTTCGTACAGCACAACAACCGGACTGCTGGATGTTTGTTGTATCAGTTGTTATATGTATTACTTTGTGGCTGCTGTTGGTGGTGAAAGCAACGAATGAATGGTGCCCTCTATGTCGTACTACTTAGCAACGTCGTACCGGTAGCTACTAGCAAGTCGTCTACTAGCAAGTACTCCGAGTACCTAGTACTGTTTAGCTACAGTACAACGCAGTGGTGGTACTGGTACCAGTACACTGGTGGTACTCAACTGTGGCTGGCTACCGTAGCAGCCAATAGCAACGTTTCAATTGTCACTTCGAGACCTGCATCCTCATGTTTGAATCTGAGTTGGGTAATAGGTGGTACTAACTAGCTAGCTACTAGCTAGCTAGTACTAGCTAGCTGGTACAAGCTACATACTGACCATTGAGTAGGATGCTGGGGGATGGGTTTGGCTTATTCTTTAGAGAGTGGGCGCGCCGACCACGTCGAAGAATCAGACGCCTGTGCAATGCAATTAATGATTGTAGTAACGAAAGTACTAAGTCCATGTCGGACTTTATGTCTGACGGCAATCATAAACCTAAAAACAAAACGAAATATTGGAGAACATTCTCACTCACTAGGCAACTTATTTAACAAAGTCGTGGTTAGAGCTGATTGATCTTTTTTCGAAATTACAGAGAAAGGATTCTTCTTTGTGGTGATATAAGGTTCGAGCAACCAGTGCTTCGGATGGGGTCTCAGGTGACATCATGCATACATGTCACGCAAAAAGGCGAGGTCGGCGTCTAAAAATCTATGAGAATGGAATTCCATCAGCGTCGGAAAACGGAATCCTTTTGATTCCTTTCTGTTAAATTTTCCAGAGAAAGGATTCCGTAATCCTTTCCTCTTGTAGTTTCAGCCCGGCTCTCTGTTCTGGGGTTATTGACTTCTACTCATATCCATAGCCATGCCAAAGTTCCCCCGCGGGGAGTCTGCGATTTGACCTTGTACTTGCCGGGCCATACAAAATTGTTAGTTGCAACTGTGCCTCTCAGGGGTACACAAAAACGACGCAGGCAAAGCCTAGTCAAAAGTGACTGTGCCAAGTGTATGTACGTCGAAAATGATCGAATAGACGTAGTTCCCATTTCCTGGACCAGCCTGATCATGCTCCCGGGTTGCCATTTCCTGTCCGTGCCTGGATATCAACTTGATTCCCTCAGTCACTTCCTTCTGGTTCACTCGGTTCTGCACTTTCACTACTGCTTTCTTCTTCGCTATTGCTACAGTCGCCGCTATCTCCGCTATCCTCTGGTGAGCTGCCGCCACCCTCGTCCGCCTCGTCCGCCTCTAACTGCGCTGCTTTCAATGGATGCATAGCTGGTTGTTTTGGTAGTTTGGAGAGCCGAGCTTTGGCGAGTTTCTGCACATGCTCGTCCAAGGCGGATTCATCTTCGCCACATACCGGCAAATCGTATCCGCCACCTCCAAACGCAATCCAGCCCTGGAAACGCCGCTCTGGCCACTGATGGTTCTGACCCAGCGTTGGCAATGTCTGGGATGGTACAAAGTTGCCAACAATTTTCCGTCGGACAACTTGCCCGTTCACGTACAGGGAAAGCGTTCTCGTCGCATGACAGTATGCCAAAATGACGTGATACCACGTTGCAATCGTTATAGGAACCTTGGTGTTGGTAAATTCATTATGATCCGGAGATCCCATGCCGCCGTTGGCTGTGGTCCATACTGCTTCAACGTGTATCCCACCGGCAGAGTCATCGTTCAACCATGGAAAAGGAGACTTTGGCTTCACAGCACATCGAATTTCCCACCCTGAACCACTGCAATGCTGTGAAATGAGGGAATTCAAGTATCCGGGTGACTGTAGATTATCGGCTCGAAAGGCAACTTCGATCCAATGGTCTCCATTGCGGCGTGGATTGAGGTTGACTTTGCAGGCAAGTCCCCGGGTTTGCGTTGGAATGTCCGCCGACAAGGAAGGGTTCGTAGTCGTGCTAAAAAGAATTGTCGTTGTCGTTGTTGTGCCAAAATGAACCAAACCAATGGAAGGATCCGCAAAGTGCTCGTGTGGCCACAACGAATGATCGTAAATGAGATGATAGTAGAGATCGTCCTCTTGGCCTGTAATTCCTTCCGATGCGAGAAATGCAGCTCGTTCAGGGTCTTGTAGTAGTTTGAGCAAGACTCGGCGACAATTCCAAATCGATGGTTCGTCTTCCACGTGTTTGGCCAAGGTCAGATCCAAAGTGCATAGTTTTTGCAATTCCTCCATCAAATTCAAATACATTAGTGTTGTGTATTTGATAACAGGAGCAAAGGCGTGTCGGATCTGCAAGGCCTTTTTGGAAGCATCCTTGCCGGCAAAGGCGAGCAACATGGAACAACGCCTCCAACAATCTTCCAAACAAGCAATGGTAAGTGTCTGCAAGTCTTCCTTGTCGGTACTACAGGCGTGAGCGACGGAAATGAGCCGTTGATGGATTCTGACGGTGCGGGCAATATCATCTTTGACGCCCGGCAATTCTCGTTCAAGTTGTGCGAGTTGAATGGCCAAGAGTAGTATTTCTCGAGACGATTGAACCTGGGAGGCGGAGGCGTTGCTTCCGTTGATGGACAAGAAACCAAAACATACATTATTGATATCGTGGGGTTGTTGGGCATGGTGCTGGAAAAGAGATCGCTCTTGTTGGTGTTCTTCCAAAAAGCCATGGGCAATTTCAAAGCATCGCTTCGCACGTTCATATTGTTCTTCTTTGATCATGCTTTGTGCTACGGATATGCAACGTTCCAAACGTGAATGTTCCCATGCACGGAGCTTTTCTTGGAGTGGATAAATTTCATAGACGGGCAGGGTCAATGGAATGCGACGGAAAGGGCACTTTTGCATACGAAGATTGCCACTCAGAGGATCAATCGCTGTGGATCGGTCCACAATGATTCCAGAACTCAAAACGACAGGATCGTGGAGTAGCGTGTGCAGCAACGGGTCCATCAAGAGTGGATCATCGGGATCTGCAACCAGGGCTTCTAGGACAGCATCCAAAACATCATCACTCTTGGTGAGGGAATGTTGTAACGAGGAAGAAGGAGCACGTAGAAACAACAGAGTTGCTAGTTTCGATTTTCGATCGTGTGTGTCTTCTATTTCGTGGTTCATAATATAAGACTCTGTCACGCGATGAACTGCCTTGGCGCCGTACAAGGTTTCCAGTTGCACCATATCCACGCCGGCTTCTAGCAGGGCTTGAATATCCCCATCCCGCAGTCTATCCGTGTTATCATTATCTGTTGCTTCTTCCGTGAAATTGATCATGGTGAGTTTTGATTGTTGTTAGTTTGCTTGGTGGCAGGACACGTGCTCCTAGGAATTCATTCAAATTCTGTTTGCTAGCTTGCTATTCTAGAGTAGTAACGAAACTGATGAAGTAACTTCTACTTTCGCTACATGCGTTGAAGTAGTAGACAGCTCCTATCATGTAATGGGACTACACTTTTGATGATATTCTTTTCTTAGAAGTAACATCATTTCCCGCGACAGATCGAACCGGCGGTGATAAACATAACCATGTTGATGATGGCTAAAAAGATAATAATGACACTCTCTTCAAACACTACGGATACAGTTGAGTACCATATGCACAGTAGTTGGGTCTTAGACGCACAGTCTCGCTTTCGGAAGAAGGACTGGCGCGAATGGAACTGATTTTCGCGAACATGTGACACGATGACGAATGTGAAGGAGAAATTACTCAACTGTTCTTTGGTTTACTTTGAAATTATTTTGATTGAAAAAATCTAGGCGCCTCCAGACAAGAGAAAAGCTGCCAATTATCTCAATTACCTTCGACCGTTCACTCCCGGTGTTGGGTATGCAGTAGTGGCAACCGTCTTTGCCTCGTGGTGGATTTATTAGCTTTGGGAGTCTTTGGACAATCAACAAGATGGCCGAACCTACCGATGGTGGTTTCAGGACAGTTTGTTTCTGGGTTCGCTCAAGGTTGCGCAAAATTACTCGCATGAACTGACCTGTCTTGCCGGACGGATATTTGGTGTCTCCTTTGTAAACTGGTCCGTGGTCAGTCACCCTGTTTCGTCGAGTTCTTTTGCTCCTTTTTGGTTCCTCCTTTTGTCGGAAGGCTTTCGCTCAGCCTTAATAGCACACACCACGACACGGTGGTATCATCTCCTTCTGCTGACAGGTTGCTGACTGTTTTCCGCTTTTTCTTTCATAGGTTATGGAGCCACCTAGGCTTCTTGATCTGTCGGCAAGCGAACTAAAAGTAGCTGTGGCAACTAAAAAGTAGAGGTGGCAGTCCAGCAGCTACAGCTTCGACTAATAAGGAGATGACTCCGGTTCTTCCAGTTTGTCCATGGATGCTATCTATGTCTGGAACATTTGTGCTGCATGCTGCTCTTTCTGGGCTCGCCATTATTGTTGGCACCATTTCCGCTCTCCGTAATAAGATGAAGCCAAAGGGTTTTGAGGGCGCCGAGACGACGGGCTCCGATGGCAATTTTACTCCACATCTAGAAAGCGCCAAAGTTGTGCATTGAATACTACGAACCTCGACAGCAAGGCTGTGGAGGAGCAGTTGCATGGAATAGCTGTAGCTCTTGTGGGGTTTCAGACACAGCAAGAAGGGATAGCACAACACGCAGCTTTTATGGTGCCAGCAATATCGAAAGTGCAAAATGGTGTAAAGAGGAAAAGGCTAACGTTGAAGAAGCAAAGCACAACGTCGAGCCCGAAATGAGGAATGTCGGATTTTTTTACTATAAAAATGTAGAATTATAAGGCTTTATGAGTTGTGTGAGAGAGAAGACAAACCCGACATAAAAGTTCGAAACGACTTAAAGATTACCAACGAGAAAAGGTTTCAAAGGGAGGATAGTTGACGGAATATCATGATCTGAACAGAGACTCAGATGATAGTTTTTCTATTTTTATCAACGCAGACGTCTTGTACATGAAAAGTCAGATACGGGTAAAAGGCATCCATCAAAAACCTATAATTTCCCTTTCAATGAAAAGATGATAGCTTCAGTCTATAGTTGTTATGTATGGATTATTGTTTGTTACGTGGCCGGGGCGGGGGCGGGAGCCTCCCCAGCAGAAGAATCTCCAGCCGCTTGTTGCTGTGGCTGCTGCTGCTCTTCCTTGTTCTTTTCGCACTGATTTTTAGCATGAACTTCTCGTTGCTTCATAATAAATCGGCGGGCTTTTTCTACGGGACATTCGTTCAGAGGTATCGTCCAATTCTCCATTTGGCATTGTTCGCATTTCCACATTTTGGTTCCCTTCGGTAGTAACTTGGTTTTGCTGCAATTCTCACAGGCCCAAACCCCTCCACGACCCTTGAAGGATCGGGGTACATTGGGTTCACGGCAAATACCAAAATTAATGTCTTGTTCGGAAGCCGCCATTATGCTTGTTGTGACTGGTTAAAAACTGCAATGAATTCTTCGTAGACTTGACTTGACTGCAACACTTCTATGTTGCGTAGCGCTCTGTAGCAACTGAACTAGACGCGGTGGTTCTTCCTAGAAGCCCTTGGCACGAGGAAATAGATGAGGGTAACGGGATGCCTATTGTTTGGGAACTATCATTCCGAGAGCGGCAAGCTGGAGCTATACAATACTATAGCTATGAGCTGATGCCAGTGATAAGAAGTGACAACAACGGCGCTCTGGCTAGCTGACTGGTGACTGTAGTAGACAAGGTGGTTGTTATGGAACAGCAGCAACTGAACGCTGCCACTTGTGATGACAAATATGTACCGTTATCAAATCTTTTATCTGAGTTTACTATGATACACCAGTTTGCATCAGCCGTTTCCCGAAAGATCGATGCATAATTCCATGTCGCCAAGGAGGGGTATATTATTAACCTGACCACTATCGATGAAAACATTTTACGACGCACAGTAACTCAATATCATTGACGGTTCTTGAACGTGCGTGTTCTTGTACAGTACCATATCCGACATCAGCCCAACAGCCACAACACAATGATGTTTATCCATCACACAACCAATCCATCAAAACACATTGATTCATTCAATCTCACTAACTGCCATAACGATTAGGTAGGAGTTAGTAGCTATCTATCATCTGCGAGTGAGTCATCTACAAGCTTGTTCGAAAAGCCAAAAGACAGGGAGCAGCATTGCGCAAGCCTTGGAGGGGAAAGATCTATCAGAATCAATCACGCAGAGAAACACGAGTAGATATCGTTGATTGATGGACCAGAATAGCTTATTTTCTTCAAGAGAGAGATGCCACAACAAAAGTAAAAAGTCGGAACAAATCTTCATCACACGGCTATAAACATACCTTTTTAAAGTGCAAGCCTTGAGAACCACCACAAACCTATACTACTTTACCATACAACAATCCACCATGACATCATCAACCAATATTATTCCATTGACATTGTTCTTTGGTAAACCTCCCAAAGATCAAGTTCGATTATCACCACTTGGTACCTGGTTGGGATATCGACGTCGCGACCCGAAAACAGGAATTTTAAATTTGTGGATTCAGAATCGAAAAATAGGCGTTGATAGGCAAATCACTTTTGAAACACCCAACGACAGTGGTAGTAAAGGCGACGGCAAAGCCAAGGCTGGCGTGTGTGAATGTTTGATGTATTGGTTTAGTCCCGATGACGAAACACTGATATACCTACGAGAATATCCCAAACCCGGCACTGAATTGTATCATTTATATGCGATTGACTTATTGGGTTTGACCGGCAAGAACGAATACGATTCTGGATCGCCCGTGAGTTTTGAAGCACCCGTCGATTTGCTCGCAGGGCAGCCGCACATAACGTGCGCGATGGGGTTTGCAGGCGGCTTACAAGTCTGGTTGGACGCCAACAATCCACGCCACATTTATACATCTACGGCAGCTTGCGGAATTCGTAGTTTATTTTGGAATATTACACGCATCCATTTAGATACACGAGTTTGTGAGATAGTGGCCTTGAATCCACTGTCCACATGGATGGGTCTTGCGTGGTTTCTGCTGGAGAGTCTGGTGGCCTATATTTTACGAAATATATTAGGTTTGAAGAGTCTTTTTCCACAGCCAAGGGCGACCGTACAATGGTTTCCGGATCGCAACATGGACTTTCGAGGGAAATTGGAAATTAGTTTGTCGGATTTGAGTTGTTCCTGGCGTGTCCGAGCCGCCCGCCACACCAAAAACGACAATAGCCAAAACAATGAGGAGGAGTGGGTATCCTTACACGAAGTTTCGTGGGCCGACGCCAACATGTCTTTGGTCGGTTCCACCGGGGGTAGTGGGACGGCACATTTTGATTTTGGACAGGATGGTTCGACTGTAGATGTACATCTTTGCAATATGGGCGATACAACAACCTATGAACGGTATGAGGTAGCAACGGGAAAGCACATTCAACAATTGGCTTGTCATGGTCAATCGAAATCCGACATTACAGGGTTTTTGTGTCATCCCAGAACGAAAAAAGTCGAGGCCGTCATGTACAATTATGAAAAACCGACAATCCAATGTCTTGCAGACGAGAATGATTGTCCTGTGAGTCTTCAAAAGGATGTGGCGTTTTTGCAACAAGAATTTCAAGGGGCTTCCCTATCGATTGTATCGAGGACCTTGGATGATAGAACGTGGGTAGTGCACGTTCAAAGTGACGTCGGATTATCAAACTGTCTCAATGCACCCAGTGGATACTTTTTATTTCACCGACATTTGGATCGAGGAGGCGACGTGGAACCTTCGTCCCTGGAATTTCTCTTATCATCTCAAAGTGCTCTCCAAGAGTACCAACTTGGAACGATGGAGCCAGTTCATATACCGGCACGGGACGGAGAAGATTTGTTATGTTACTTGAGTCGACCACCTTCCAGTGTCTTGCAAAAGCCTGATGACCCAACACACTTGGTTCTATTGATCCATGGAGGTCCACAAGCTCGTGACGTGTGGCAATACCATCCACTGTGTCAATTACTCTGCAATCGTGGCATGTCGGTCTTACAAGTCAATTATCGAGGGAGTACGGGACTTGGTACTCGATTCATGAAAATTGGTATGGATGGTGCCTTCGCAGCAGGAGTACAACAAGATATCCAAGACGCTGCAAACTATGCGTCACAACAAAAGTGGTGTCTGCCCAACCGTCTTGCCATTATGGGCGGGTCGTTTGGTGGGTATTCGACGCTGGCGGCCATGACCTTCATGTCAACTACCCCCGAGTCGCCTCCCTTTCAATGTGCCGTGGCGATTTGTCCTCCATCGGTGATGGGTGCTGCCAATACCCACAAGGCATTCTACGGCAATCCACTAATTGCCAAGTATTGGAAACAAGTGCACGGACCAGAGATTGCGACCAGTATAGAGGCATCCAAGGCGGTGTCACCTTTGTATCACATGGACAAGCTTAACCGGCCATTACTTTTACTACACGGAGAAGATGATCCTCGAGTTCCTATTGAGCAAACCGACGAATTGATGAAAAATGTCCATGAGGCCAAAAAGAACAAGGGCGGCGATAGCGGTGTGGCCACCGAGTGCGAATACATCAAGTTTGCCAAGGAGGGGCATGGAATACGGAAAGAACAAAATCAACTGTTGATGTATCACCATGTCGAACGATTCCTGTGTCGTCATTTGAAATTACCAGCTCCGCCGTCACTAGAAAGCTGCTGGATTGAGGGCCACACAGGCACGATGGCGTCATCCTTCAACGAGGAATCGCAGAAGGACAAAAAAGTACAGTAGGTAGATCGAGAGATGCTGCTCTCCATTTTTGTAGAATAAAATAATCGATGGTCAAAGAAGTCCATCACAGTCAGTGTCGTACTACTAGGCTGCGTTGCTGCTAAAAAAGTATTGCGTGTCGTTGCACCGTGAAAGTAGTGCCTTCGTCGAAGGATGATGCTGCTATAGTTGTTTACCACGTAACATGTCGACCCGGAGTTCCAGAACCACCCGTGGTTGAAATCTCGATGAGTGTTGATCTCGAAGCATACTTAATTACAGCACAGACCAGAAAATAATGGGAATCACATTGCAATAGCTAGAATTTAGTTTTGTACACTATGTCGATCGTCGTGTTCCTCCAATTTCCTCCAATTATGTGTGTGGATCAAACAGTCGGTAGTTCCATATGGGTTGTTCTCTTCCTTAAATCATGACCCTAATAAAATCGCGGAGGATTCTCTCCGGGGCGCACAGGCCGTGCAGAATATCTGGGTCGCCTAGTCGACGGTCCTGGTATATCACTCAAGTCTTCGGTCGGCGCAGGGACGCGGCGAGCAGGAGGAGGGCCACGAATGCCACTGACAGTGGCACCACGTACAGCAGACGGGCTTTTCGGAGAGGCAGCATTCATGAGAGTTTGCCTGCTACGCGAAGCAGCAGAACCTTGAGAACCCGCTTTGCGCATACTCAAGGGGTCTGCAAAGATTTTTGGTAGTTCAGGAGGGACAGTTGGACGAATTTTCTCTTTGAGCAAGAAAAATTCTGGTTCCATCGCATCACCAATATTCAAAAGCAGAGTAGGTATCTTCGCCACGCTGCTAAACGGCTTTATGCTGGTCGTGGAAAACGAATTGAAATACTGAATACCGGCTCCACTGGTTTCTGGCTGCGTTTGTTGGGGCATACCCTGTTGTCCCCCTCGCCTGCAAGTTCCGTAGGCACCAATTGCAGCGTCAGACATGGCAACGTCCCCAACTGCATCATCCCGGGGAAAAGGGGAAAAAAACTTACCTCATCTGCTGAGCCTCGGCTGCTCTAGTAGCTGCTTCTTCCCTTTGTTCTTCTAGCTGAGCTTGCCTAGCTGCCCGTTCAGCCATTACCTGTTCCATGCGCCTTTGCTCCTGTTCCTTTATGGCAGCAGCTTGCGCGGCTCTGCGAAGTTGGGAAATCTCGACTTGTGTGAGTATTACCAATTCAACATAGATCCAAACGCATTTCTCTCACACACAAATGAACATGCATGCACCACAGATACAAGAGCTTTTTGCTGGACCTACCTGGCGGCAGCTTCAGCTTCCCTCCTCTGCATCTCTTCATGCCGGGCTGCTTCAGCTCTTCTAGCCCTCTCCGCATCAAAGCGCTGCTGCTCCTCTTGTTGAAGCCTAGCCTTTTCTGCTACAGCAGCTTTTCTAGCCCTTTCAGCCTCGAAGCGCTGCTGCTCCTCTTGTTGAAGCCTAGCCTTTTCTGCTGCGGCCAGCTCCTTAGCGCGTGCAATGCGCGTAGCTTCCTGCCTTCTGACTGCCTCTGCTGCCTGTCGAGCTTGTTCTTCCGCCAGCCTTTGTCGTTCGGCTCTCTCAAACCTAGACTGTTCTGCTACGGCCTGCTCCTTAGCTCGTGCAAGACGAATAGCTTCAATCCTTCGTACCTCTTCAATCCTGCGTGCTTCTGCTGCCTTTCGAGCTTCTTCTTCCGCCAGTCTTTGTTGTTCAGCTCTCTCAAATGCTGCTTTCTCAGAAGCGGCCCTTGCTGCCTTCGCAGCACTTTCAGCTTGCAATCGTCTCTCGGCTTGGGTTTTAGCTTGCTCCGCTGCCATCTCTTCCTCCAACCGCCGTCTTTCCTCCTGTTCAAGTCTAGCTATCTCGGCCGCAGCTTGCTGAGCAGCTTTGAAGGCCGCTTCTGCTTCTAATCTCTTCTGCTCTTCCACCCTAGCCTGCTCGGCGGCCTTTATTCCAGCTTCGTATTC
>Ga0163144_10025133_pt1 | contig 11651 bp, 12 predicted proteins | sample OliLak19BULKMAT1_FD_123175 | JGI IMG/M metagenome (GOLD analysis project Ga0163144, IMG submission 123175) | Freshwater microbial mat bacterial communities from Lake Vanda, McMurdo Dry Valleys, Antarctica - Oligotrophic Lake LV.19.BULKMAT1 | ecosystem: Environmental > Aquatic > Freshwater >... | reverse complement strand
CGGGCTGCGCACCGTGTTCCGCTTCTCCGCCGTGCTCGTCGCCAGCAACCGCATCGTGCGCTGAATGTTTTTGCCCCAGCCGCTCGCGTCAGGAAATTTTGTCGGCGGATACGGTGGCGTCCCGGCGGCGGGTGCGAACGCCACGGCACAGGCGAGCAACAGGATTGGGGCAAAGATACGTTTCATGGTTTGAATGGCGAAGTGTCGCACCGCTGGTGTTTTCATCTGTGGGCAAAATCTTTTCAAACTCCGGCCCGCTCGGCGAAACAAATTCTCCCGCCGTCCCCCACGCCCAAGGGCTTTCAGCCCTTGAGCCAGGCGTGTCGAGCGATGCTTGGCGTTGTGGACCCAGCGACCATCAGCGTTCTGTAGCGGTTAAGTCCCCGAACCTGATCGCATGTGGTTGGCACGCCTGCAGGGTGCATGAGTTTTGTAGGCACGCTGTCCAGGGGTGTTCGCTCGCGGTGCTCGCTCTACCTGCGGCTAATTTCTGCCACGCCCTCAGCGTGTGGGTTGCGCAAGCGTCAGTGGCCATTCATCCGTGTGCATCTGTGTCATCCGTGGCTGAACGAAACTTGCCGGGTCGGAGACCGGCGCTCCAACGTCAACACGGCGTTAGCTTCCCCTGCGCACGCGCGCTGCGTTCGCCCTGCATTCTTCTTGTGAGTCCCCCTCCTCAAACGCATCGTTTCCGCCATCACCATGAAAGCTCACGCTCTTTCCCGACGGTCGTTTCTCACGGCATTGGGAGCCGCCCCGTTGATGGCTGGTACGCTGGCCGCGGAACCCTCCGCGCGCAAAAGGATTCCCATTGGCATCCAGATGTATTCCGTCCGCGACGACGAGAAGCGCGACCTGTCCGGCACGCTCAAGGGACTGCGCGAAATGGGCTACGAATGCGTCGAGTTCTGGGCGCCTTACTTTGACTGGACGCCGGCCCGCGCCAAAGAGGTGCGGAAGCAACTGGATGATCTCGGCCTGCGCTGTTCCTCGAATCACACCAGCGCGAAACAGTTTTCCGATGAACATCTGCCGCACGCCATCGAGCTGAACCACATCCTCGGCAGCCGTTACGTCATCATGGCGCACGCGGATCCGCAGCCGAACCTGGATGGCTGGAAGCGCACGGCGGAGGTGTTGAGCAAAGCCTGCGAGAAGCTGAAGTCCGCGAAGCTGGGCTGTGGCTATCACAACTGGGATGTGGATTTCCGGCCCGTCGAGGGAACGCGCCCATTGACATCCTGACTGGCGCAGGATTCCGTCCACGCTCCATCGAATTATTGGCGACGCACCCGGTTTGGATTGTGAAGGTCACCCAAGGCTCCGCGTTACTGGCCGACGACGTGCATGTGGCGATGCGCGACCTGCGGACATTGTTTCGCACCCACGGCGTCCGGTTCGACCGGGAAAGCCCATCGGTCGGCATACGCCGCGCCGAGGTCACGCTGTCGTGGTTATCCAATGAGGGAGTGCCGGGGAAAGTGATTTGGAATCCTGACGGAACGCGCAGTGAAATCCTTTACGACATTCCTGAGCCGTTCGTCATCGAAGACCTGCCCGTTGAAAATGTAGATGAAGCCTAACTCGCTCTCGTTCCGTAGACGAAATAAAGGTCAGGCAGGCTGTTGTCGGTGTCGCATTTGGCCGGGGCAGCTTCGGCATCAACACCAGCAGGTCGTCCAAATCCTCCTGCGCGATGACTCCATCTTCGTAGACGAAAACATCGCGCAGGCTCCGGTTCAGGGCCGTGCCGAATTCGTGGAAGAGCTTCAATGTCGCGACATTTGCTTGGAGGAAGCGTTGCAGGCAGAGCGCAGCGGCGCTTGCTGGTGTCGGGACACGCTCGAACTGCTGGATGGGAGCACGCCTGACTGGACGCTCGCGTTCTGGGCTGATTGAATCTACTTGATGCAAGCACTCGACGCCACGGCGGGGCGTGCAGCATCAGTAGAACTACCGCAAACATGAACGGACTGGACTGCATCGCCGCGTTGAAAGCTCTGGGTGAAGAAACCCGGCTTCGCATTCTGCGTCTGCTCTTCAAGGAGCCGTTGAGCGTGAACGAGATTTCCGTGCGGTTGAAGGTCTCGCAATACAACGTCTCCAAACACCTGCGGATTATGCGAGAGGCCGGGTTGTTGGAATCCGCGAAGCAGGGCAAACAACGCCTCTATGTCGTGACCAGCGGCCTCAAGTCGCAAGTGGCGGCGAACAACAACGTCCTCGACCTCGGCTGCTGCACATTCCGTTTCGATAAACTCCCCCGGTAGGGGGTGGGTTTCTGATTGCCGCCCGTCGCTGTCGTATGCACGATTCGGCATATATGCAATCCATGATGCTTCGGTCACTGCGTCTGCCCCTTCTCGTCTCCACTCTTCTCGCTCCGTTATGGACAGGAGCCGCCACGCTCAAAATCAACGGCTCAACCACGGTGAATCTCCCCGTGGCCGAGGCGGCGGAGATGCTTCGTGCCGAGCAGAAGATGGACATTCAAGTGGACACGCAAGGCGGCAGTTCCGGCGGCATTTCGGCACTGGGCGATGGACTGGTGCAAATCGGCATGGCGTCCAAGCATCTCAGCGACGCCGACCGCGCCAAGTATCCAAAGGTGAGCTTCAAGGAGATTCACATTGGGGAGGATGCCGTGGCGCTGGTGGTATCACGCGATGTTTGGGAAAGCGGTTTGCGGGCGCTGACCAAGGAACAAGTGAGAGACATCTACGAAGGCCGCGTCAAAAACTGGAAGCAAGTCGGCGGGCCAGACCGGCGCATCGCGTTCTTCAACAAGGAACCGGGACGCGGCACTTGGGAAGTGTTCGTACACTGGCTTTACGGCGACCCGAAAAAAGCGCCGCAGGTCAGCTTGCCGGAAGTCGGCGGCAATGAAGAGTCGCGCAACAAAGTCGCATCGACGAAAGGTGCGGTGTCGCAACTTTCATCATCGTGGGCGAACGGCAAAACCGTCTTCGCGCTCGCGCTCAAAAGCGAGGCCGGTGAAGCCATCGAGCCAACGACCGAGAACATTGCCACGCACAAGTATCCGATGAGCCGTCCGCTGTTTCTGCTCACGAATGGAGAGGCGCGAGATGAAGCCAAGGTCTTCGTTGATTTCGTGCTGAGTGAGCGCGGACAGGCACTCGTGAAGAAGCACGGCTATCTCGCCTTAGAACAGCTTAAAAAATGAGCATCGCGGGATGGAAACGGCGGGCCACGCCCACGCTCTTGTTCAGCTTTGGGTTCAGCGCAGTTGCCGTGCTGTTTCTTCTGATGATGCTGGTTCTGTTTCTCTGGCAGAGCATCCCGGTGTGGCGGCACGAGGGCTTTGGATATTTGTTCGGCAAGCAGTGGTTCTATCGCGGCCAACAGTTCGGGGCGCTGCCGATGATTTACGGAACGGTCGTGGTCGCGGCACTGGCCTTGGTGATGGCCGCGCTGGTCGGCATCGGCACGGCCATTTTCATCGCTGAATTTCTCCCCTCCCGTGCCCGGCTCATCGTGAAAATCATGGTCGAACTTCTCTCCGGCATTCCGTCCGTCGTGTATGGTCTGCTCGGTGTTCTGTTCCTGCGAAACTGGGTTTACGCTGCGCTCGCACACTTCGACCCGCTCAGTGGCGACACGTTACTGACGGCGGCGCTGCTGCTGGCGGTGATGATTTTGCCGACGATTATGACGCTGACGGACGACGCGCTGCGCGGCGTTCCCAGCGCCCAGCGCACGGCAGCGCGTGGACTCGGCCTGACCCACACGGAAACGATTCTCTCGGTCACGCTGCCACAAGCCGCGCCCGGCGTTCTGTCCGCCGTGCTGCTCGGACTGGGGCGGGCGCTCGGCGAAACCATCGCCGTGTTTCTTGTCGTAGGCCGTCAGGACAACCAGTGGCCGTCCAATTTGCTTTCGCTGCGCCCGCTCATCGAGTCCGGGCAAACGCTGACCAGCAAACTTGGCGGCTCCGAAACGCACATCGCCTACGGTGACCCGCTGCACTGGGCTGCCATCGTCGGACTCGGACTGATTCTGCTCGCTCTCACCGTGGCCGTTACCATGACCGGCATCCGACTCGGCACACGAAAGGCCAGCGATGCGTAAGTGGAAGAACAACGTGTTCGTCGCCGTCACCGGAGCGTGCGCCCTGCTCTCATGCGGCGTGCTGCTGTTGATTGTGGGGGCGATTTTCTTTCGCGGCCTCCCTGCCATCAGTTGGAACTTCTTCACCGAGCAGATTCGGCTGGTCGGCGCGGCGGGAGGCATTTTCTACAATCTCGTCGGCACTCTCATTCTCATTTCCACGGCCCTCGTGGTCTGCACGCCCGTCGCCCTTGGCGTCGGGCTGCTCTGCGGCGTGTATGGACGGCACAGCCGATGGCGCGAGCGGTTCATGGTCTTGCTCCATTTGCTCAACGGCGTGCCGTCGATTCTGTTCGGCATTCTTGGGTTGATTGTCTTCGTAAAATTTTTCGGTTGGGGCAAGTCGTGGTTATCCGGCGGCATCCTGCTCGGTGCGATGATTCTGCCCACCGTCACCATCGCGCTGATTGAACGCATCGAAAGCCTGCCCGCGAAGTATCTCGAAGCCGCCGCCGGACTTGGACTCAACACGTCGCAAATCATCTGGTCAGTCATCGTGCCGCAAAGTCTGAACGGTTTAATTACCGGCTCGCTGCTCGGTCTGGCACGGGCCGCAGGCGAGACAGCCCCCATCATGTTCACGGCAACGATTTTCGCCGGAGCCACGCTGCCACACGGCATCAAGGAAAGCCCGGTGCTCTCTTTGCCGTATCACATTTTCGTTCTCGCGCAGGATTCCTTCGACCCATCCGTAGGCGAGAAGCTATGGGGCACCGCGCTGGTGATGGTGGGCATGGTCGTCCTGCTCAGTCTCATCGCCTTGCCCATGCGTCTGCGAATCCATGAAGAAGCGTACCACCCTTGAACAACCGGTCATGACCACACCCGACCATCCCGTCCTCGAAGCGCGAAACCTGACAGTCACCGCAGGCGGCAAGACCATCCTGCGCGACATCGGTTTCACGGTGCAACGCCATCAAGTCGTCGGCATCATCGGCGCATCGGGAGCGGGCAAGAGCACGTTGTTGAAATCGTTCAACCGCTTGCTCGAACTCAATCCGCAGTTCCGAGTGCAAGGAGACGTGCGGTTGTCCGGCCAGTCTATCTACGCACCGGAAGTCGATGCCGATGAACTTCGCGCCCGCATCGGCATCATCTTCCAACAGCCGGTCGTTTTCCCGAAGAGCATCTTCCAGAACGTCCTCTTCGGCACGCGGCATCACGACAAGGTTTTGCGCCGGGAATGGCCCGACGTGGTGGAACGTGCTCTGGGCGAAGCCAGCCTGTGGAACGAGGTCAAAGACCGCTTGCACGAATCGGCTTTGCGCCTGTCGGTTGGCCAGCAGCAACGGCTCTGCCTTGCTCGCACACTGGCCGTTGACCCGGAAGTCATCCTGATGGACGAACCCACCAGCGCCCTCGACCCCAAGTCCACCGAGGCTATTGAGGAATTGATTCTGCGACTCAAGACCACGCGCACCATCGTCTTGGTCACACACAACCTCGGCCAAGCGCGTCGGGTCGCGGACTGGCTGACGTGCCTCTCTGTCCGCGACGGCGCAGGTGAAATCGCCGAGTCCGGCTGTTGCGCTGACATTCTCACCAATCCCAAGAGCGACGAAGTGGCCGACTTCTTTCTATCGCGCAAGCGATTGGCCGTCACACCCAGTCCTATGTGAAAGTCGAAGTTACAAACCGGGAAGACAAGACCGTGGAAGTCATCGAGATGGTGCAAGTGCCACACGAGTGCGAACAATTCGAGTCTCGAATCAAGGTGGTCATGCAAGTCTTGCAAGTGACCCACACGCCCTTAGCCCCAGACATCGTGGCGCGAATCCTCGTCGGAGTTCGCAACTCGCTTGGACGGAGGTGAACAGAAAAAGCACGCCGCCTCTCAGGATTATCCCCGTGCCTGCTGCTCACCTTCTGTTGCGTCTCGGATGAGCTTTCGACCGCACAATCCGCCTTAACGGATTGTCTTGCTCAACACTGGGCGGTTCCACTCTGTTGAATTGTCGATGGTGGGAAGATGCGGGCCATGCGTTGCATCTCATCCAACATTCCCTCAAGCGCCTCGTGATGGTCTGGGTGAGTCTTCGCGTCTTTGCACTCGGCGTCGGTCAACTCAAGGTTCAAGTCCTCCGCGCGCCCACCTGACTATCAGCCGGACGCAGAGGCCGACGATGCTTGAACGAAGATGCCGCCGAAGAACGGCAGTAGGCGCATCTCGTGAGCAAGTGGCTGTTCCAAAATGTCGGCAGTTGTTCACAAGTGCCGACGATTTGTAACACCCCGTTTGAGGCGTGAGGGTTGTCTACACGAACTCAACCAGCGCAAGGCTGCCTGACTTTGACGGCCTGGGCATCAACACCAGCAAGTCATCCAATTCATCCTGCGCGATGACCTCATTCTCGTAGACGAAAACATCGCGCAGGCTCCGGTTCCGGGCCGGGCCGAATTCGTGGAAGAGCTTCAATGTCGAAACATCAGCTTGGAGGAAGCATTGCAGGCAGAGCGCCGTGTCGCTTGTTGTTGTCGCGACACGCTCGAACTGCTGGATGAGTGCGTCGTCACGACCATCGAGCATCCGCCGCAGCAGGTCGGCAACATGTCCTGCATCTGACCGGAGCGCCCGAATGGTGAACTCGTCCGGGCAGCGCTCAGCGACCAGCGCCATCGGATAGTCGTAGACGGAAACAGGCCGGTGCTCAGTGGCCCACAGCAGACGCAGCAGCGTAGCGAAGCCAGCACGCACACCGCCGCGCCGATGAAGTTCGCTCGCGGGCTGATGTTCCACAGCCACGCGCCGAGGAAAGAGCCGGTGGTGACCACGCAATCCCGGATGAGGATGTCGCTGACGAGCAGTTCTCGCAGTGTTGGATTGAACGCCTTCACCACGCCCGGATTCGCGCTCGCTGTCGCAGCTTCCTTCACTGGCTCCGCCATGAACCACTGGAAAAGCGCCGTGGTCGCACTGAGCGTGATGCAGCCAAGCAAGTCCGCTCCGGGTCATCTCAATGACCGTGCCGGTGATGGAAGTCTGGGTAATGCGGATGCGAGTGAACGAGTACCTCGTGGCGATGCGGGTGTGAGTGCGGTTCACCGGACGGGTCGTTCGGGCCGTGCGCGTGTTGGTGATGCTCGTCGTGGGTGTGCAGGTGTTCGTGCTCCATCGGCTCGTGGTGATGCTGGTGCTCGTGACGTTCGGTCATCCGCAACAGGCACTCAATGCGACTGCCCACAGGCTGACGTGGCCGCAGCGTGTGCCGTCCGTCCGCGTCGAAGCGGATGCCGCCTTTGGTCGTTCGGATGGTCACTTCATCGCTGATGGCGAGCACGAGCTTCTCACCGAAGTTGAGCGCAGCGAAAATAAGAAGTCTGCAACTTAGCTTTGCCAGGATTTTTGGTGTACTACCACTGCGGACAATCACATGAAGTATCGCGTCTTGGGCAAAACCGGTTGGAAGGTGTCGGTGCTGGGCTTCGGCGCGGCACCGCTGGGTGGTACTCACGGCAAAGTGGACGAGAAGGACGCCGTGCGCGCCGTGCGCACTGCCATCGATCTTGGGATCAATTTCATCGACGTCGCGCCGTACTACGGCCGCACCATGGCGGAGACGCTGCTGGGCAAGGCGCTGCAAGGCATCTCCCGGGAGAAATACTTTCTCGCGACCAAGGTCGGCCGTTATGGCCCAGAGGAGACGGACTTCGATTTTTCCACGGAACGACTCGAACGCAGCGTGGATGAAAGCCTGCGCCGCCTGCGCGTGGCTCACATTGATCTCATCCAGTGCCAGGATATCGAGTTCACCTCCATCCCCAAGCTCGTCGAGGAAACCTTGCCCGCGCTCCAGAAGCTGAAACGTCAGGGCAAGATCCGCCAGATCGGCGTGACGGCGCTTCCCTTGAAGGCGCTGCGCAAAGTGCTGGAGCGCGCCAACGTCGATACCATCCATTCCTACGGCCATTTCTGCCTCACCAACACGACGCTGGTCCAACTGGTGCCCGCGCTGACGGAAAAGAAAATTGGCATCATCAACGCCGCGCCGCTGGGCATGGGATTGCTCACCGAGAAAGGCCCGCCGAAATGGCATCCAGCTCCCTCGGCCATCCGAGACGCCTGCGCGAAGGCCGTGGAGCATTGCCGCAAGCGCAAGGTCAGTCTGCCCAGCCTCGCCCTGCAATTCGCCACGTCGCATCGCGACATCTCCGTCACGCTCGTCGGCACGTCGAATCCGAAGAAAGTGAAGGACAGTGTGCAGTGCATCGAGCAGCCCATCGACCAAAGCCTGCTCACTGAAGTGCAGGACATCCTTGCGCCCATCCGCAACGAGATGTGGGCGAGCGGACGGAAGGAAAACAACTGACTGGAGTAACTCAGGATTAGGATTCACGGTTCACCCCTGCCGTCACATGAAACTCATCGACCTTTCCCAGCCGCTTTACCACGACGCGCCAAATTGTCCCGCGCATCCGCCGGTGAAGTCGGAAATTATTGCCGATCATCCCCAGCATGGATGGCGGGTGGAGTTGCTGACCATGGCCAGTCACACCGGGAGCCACGTCGATGCGCCGTATCACAAGCTGGCCCACGGCGCGAACCTGGATCAGATTCCGCTGGAACGCTTCACCGGCTCGGCGGTGATTGCGGATTTCCGTGGTGCGGAGCCCGACCAGCCTCTTACTTCCAGCCTGTTGAAGCTCAAGCTGCCTATGCCGCTGGGCGACCGCATTGTCTTGCTGGCCACTGGATGGGGACACAAGCGCGCCAAGACCGACGAGTGGCTGCATCATCCGCCTTACCTGTCGCCCGATGGCGCGGAATGGCTGGTGGAACAAAAGATTCGCGGCGTGGGCATCGATCATTACTCCATCGCCGGTCCGCGTGACCCGATGAACTCGCGCACGCACGAGATTCTGCTCGGGGCGAACGTGTGGATCGTCGAGGAACTTTCCTTCCCGGATGAAGTGTTCACCCTGCCGCAGCCGTTCGAGTTCTGGACCTTGCCGATCAATTTGCGCGGTCACACCGGCGCTTTTTGCCGGCCGGTGGCGGTGCTGCGCTGAGTTCTACGTTAAATGCGCCCGACGGGACGGGGCGTTTTGTTGGCACGCTTCGTGCCCTGTAATTTCAGCCGGTTGCGCTTCGATGGCGTAGCCGAAGCGACGTGGCCATGCGCCGGTTGTGCTGGGTAACTGTCCCTGCTATCGAGACGCCTGCGAAAACACGACTCGATGCAGAGGTGAATCGTCTCATCCTGCGCTTCAGCCCCGCGCCTCATGAGTCTGGGGAAAACTTTCCACAGTGCTTCTCAGATTTCAGTTCGTCTTATTTGCGCCACGAAACCTCTGTCGTATAGTTCAACGTGAACAAGTCCAGCAAAGGCAAATCCCAAACCCCGGTCCCCGCGTCGCCTGCCCCCGAGACGCCGCCCCTCGAGCAACTTCTGCCTGAGGAAGAGTTGGGCGGTCTCTCCACACTCCAGTTGGTGGATCTCATTTCTCACAAGCTGGCCATGCAAGGCTCCGTTCCGCCGGACATGACGCTGCTGCGCCGCCGGGTCGAGGAGATGGAGGAACTCCAGGATCAAGCCCGCAACGCCGTCGAGAAACTCAGCGAAGCCGTGGACAAACTCCGCGCGCCCGCATTGCGCCTCGGCACTCTACTGCAGAAGCTGCCCAAAGACCGCGCGCTCGTCTGTGCCAACGGCACGGATTACGTCTGCAATCTCGATCCCGCCATCCCCGACGGCTCGCTGGAAACCGGAACGCGCGTCTTGCTCAACGAAGCGTTCGCCGTCATCGACTCATTCGGCTTCGACAAGAATGGTCCCGTCGTCAAGGTCGTGGAAATTCTTTCCGACAACCGCCTGCGCGTCGGCAATGAATCCGGCATTTCCGATCTCGTTGTCTCCCGCTCGACGTTGCTCTGCAAAGAGAAGCTCAAGCAAGGTCTGGAGCTTCGCCTCGATTCCAACCAGCGCGTCGCCGTCGAAGTCATCGGCTCGCCCAAGCGCATCGACCGCACGCTCACGCACGTCGAACCGATTCTCTGGAAGGACATCGGTGGCCAGCATGAAGCCGTGCAAGGCATCCGCGACTCCATCGAGATGCCCTTCCTGCACGCGAAACTTTTCAAGCGGTTCAATCACCCGGTCCCGAAGGGCTTCCTGCTTTACGGCCCGCCCGGCTGCGGCAAAACGCTCCTGGGCAAAGCCACCGCGCACAATCTGCGTCTGCAAATCCGCGAGCAGACCGGCGAGGATCATCCTGAGTTCTTCCTCAGCGTGAAGGGACCGGAAGTGCTGAATATGTGGTTGGGCGAATCGGAGCGGCAGGTGCGAGATCTTTTCGGCCAATGCCGTGAGAAAGCCGCCGAAGGCCATCTCGCTTTCCTTTTCATCGACGAAGCGGAATCCATTCTCGGCACACGTCACGCGTCGCGCGTCGGCACGAACATCCTTTCGACGCTGGTGCCGATGTTCTGCACCGAGATGGACGGCCTCGAAGTGCTGCAGAATGTGGTGGTCATCATCGCCTCCAACCGGGCGGACCTGATCGACCCCGCCATTCTGCGGCCCGGCCGCATCGACCGTAAGATTCGCGTGCGCCGTCCCGACAAGTCTGCCGCACGCGAGATCTACAAAATTTATCTGAAGGAAGAACTCCCGCTTGCCGAACCTGTGGACGCGCTCGTGGACGCCGTGGTCGAGGCGCACTATTCCAAGAGCGAGGAGAACCGTTTCCTCGACGTGAGCTACCGCAGCGGCCGGCATGACTATCTGTTTCGCGGCGACCTCGCCAGCGGTGCGATCATTGCGGCCATCGTCGAGCGCGCCAAGGAATACGCCATCAAACGCTCCATCGAACTCGGCGAGGAATCATCGCTGCGCAAACAGGATTTGCTCGATGCCCTCACCAAGGAGTATCGCGAGAATGATCTCTTCCCGCCCAGCGACATCACCGAGGACTGGCTCAAGCTCACGGACTTCGATCCGGGCAACGTGGTGCGGCTCTCGCCCTATCGCACCACCGAAAAGGGCAATGCCTCCGGCACCATCTAACTATTACCCGACGAATGCCGTTGCCTTTTTGCCGGTGGAAGAAATGACCGCCCTGCTTGCGCAACAGCCCGCGTCAGCGTAAAGAAACAGCAGCAAAGCAGACCCGCATGGAAGCCGTGTAGCTATGGACATCCAATTCGGCACCGAGACAGAGATTGGGATAACTCGGACTAACCCCGAGAGCGTGGATGTCGTCTCTGAATCCATCGCCCTCGTCCGCAGCGCCGTAGCACCGGGCGTGCGGATGCGCTGGGATTACTCCTGCGAAGACCCGCATTGCGACGCGCGCGGCTTTCGCGTCAAGGAACTGCTCCAGGACACCGACGAGGCGAATTACTTCGCGCAGGACGCCCAGCGCGCCCTGACCTTCAGCGAAATCAAGAGCGACCTCGTGTTGCGCAACGGGGCGCGTTTCTACAACGACCACGCGCATCCCGAGTATTGCTCGCCTGAATGCAGCACGCTGAAGGAAATTCTCCAGCAGGATTACGCAGGCGACGCGCTGCTCATGGCGTGCGT
>Ga0163144_10025132_pt1 | contig 11651 bp, 11 predicted proteins | sample OliLak19BULKMAT1_FD_123175 | JGI IMG/M metagenome (GOLD analysis project Ga0163144, IMG submission 123175) | Freshwater microbial mat bacterial communities from Lake Vanda, McMurdo Dry Valleys, Antarctica - Oligotrophic Lake LV.19.BULKMAT1 | ecosystem: Environmental > Aquatic > Freshwater >... | reverse complement strand
TGTTAGATTGAGCGCGAGCAACAAAATGGCAGTGAGAACAAATTTCATGATTTCGTCAGGACAAGGTTTTTCGGTTGATGCCAAATAAACTAGAGGAAATGCGCCGGGAAGCCAAGGGAATGTCAACCGTCCGGGATCACTCTGCACCGCGAGCAGCGCCGTTGTTCCGAAACGTTTGTGAAACAAATCCGTGAAATCCGTGCGAATCTGTGGCTAATTCCCTCCTGCTTGAGCTTTAGAAACCGCCAGACAGATGAAGGACGCGACCGCGAAATGCCGGACTACAATCACGGAGAGTGGCGTGGTTCAAACGGGCTTGCCTAAATGGATGGACACGGAAGCACACAGAAAGCGAACGCTCTGGCTCTGCACTGTTCTGCATGCCTTCACCCATGTGTATCACGTGGCGTTGATCCCGCTCTATTTGTTGATCCGAAAGGATTTTTCCCTGACCAGTGACGGGCAGGCAACTTTCCTGGTCACTGCCATGGGCGTCTCTTATTTCCTGCCGAGTTACTTCATGGGAATTCTCGCGGATCGAGCCAGCCGCAAGAAACTGCTGGCCGTCGGGTTGATCATCAACGCCGCCGGCTTTGTCGGGCTGGCCTTCGCTCAAAATTATTTCATCGCCGTTTTGTGGCTGGTCGTGGCTGGTTTTGGCGGAAGCTTCTATCACCCGGCGGCCACGGCACTGATCGCGCGCTTGTATCCAGTGAACACCGGAAAAGCGTTCGGCAAAGTCGGCATTGGCGCGGCCATCGGATTCTTCGTCGGGCCGATTTATTCGGGCTGGCGCGCGGAGTCGGCGGGTTGGCGCCAGCCCATCCTGGAACTGGGAATCATCGGGTTGATCGGCGCTGCCGCCTTCGTCTGGCTCGCGGTGGAGCATCATCATCCCAAGCCGATCGCAGCGCCGGACAAAAAGATTGGCCTCTTCCCTACGCCGCTGCTGTGGCTGTTGTTTTTGTCCGCCAGTCTCGCGTTTTGCCTGCGAGACTTCGCGGGCATGGGCATGGCCACGCTCAGTTCGCTTTTTCTCCAACGCGCCCAAGACTTCAGCCTGAAACAAACCGGCCTGACGCTGGGCTGCATTTACCTGGCTTCGGTCATCAGTAATCCGTTGTTCGGCGGACTAAGCGACCGCGGTCGCACCCGCTGGACCAGCGCGGTCTTGATGATGTCCGCGATCATTATTTTTATTTTCCCGCGCTTGCAGGGAAGCTGGGCTCCGTTCGCGCTGGCCGCCTACGGCTTTTTTTTCATGGCGAGCTATCCGATGGTCGAAGCCGCCTTGATGGAATCCGTGCCGGACGAGGTGCGCGGGCGGGTGTTCGGATTGTTCATCACCATTGGCGGACTGCTCGGGAATCTTTCCCACTGGCTCATTGGAATCTGGACGAAAAACCTCGGAGCGCGGGCCACGGACCCTGCCGGTTATTTCGGATTGTATTCCCTGCTCGCCTTGTTCGTGCTGCTTTCATTGACGGGACTCATCGGGCTCCGTCAATTGCGTCGTAAAGAAGGTCGGGGCGACGCCACCACGCAACTCGATCCAGCCACCCTCCCCAGCCCGCAATTTAAATGAATCTGCCAAACTATTTTTTAGCGGATCTGTCTGACCCGGGCGCCCTGTCCGCCACCGTGGTCGGCGACGCGTGCGACAGTCTGAAGCAGAACCGCGCGCGCTACCTCGCCGAACGGCCTGTATCGAGTTTGATTCGGATTTTTGCGGGCATCGCTCAGGGCTGGCTGGAAAACGAAAATCCGTTCCGCAAACAAGCGCTGGAACTCGGCCCAGCGGCCACAGGTTTCAGCCGTGAAACGTTGGCGGCGGGCCTCGACGGATTTTTTAGGCAAGTCACGGCGGATAATCTGAATTCGCTCCTGCTTCAGGAATTTGGCGACGTGAAACGGTTAGAGACCCTTGGCTCCAACGAGCTTGATCAAAAGTTGAATCGCGCTTCGTTCGTGCGGGGACCGGAATTGATCGCCCACATCACCGGCGGCGCTCTTCCGAATCCCACCCTGACGAGCATTATCTTCGGCTTTCTCCTGCGCTCGGCCCAATTCGTGAAATGCGCCAGCGGCTCTTCGTTTATGCCGCGGCTCTTCGCTCATTCCATTTACGAGGTCGAACCCAAACTCGGCGCCTGCCTGGAGATCGCCGAATGGAAAGGCGGGACGGAACCGCTGGAGAACGCCCTGTTCGCTCAGGCGGACTGCCTCACGGCGACGGGCAGCGATGAAACCCTCGAAGCCATTCGCAAACGATTGCCTTCGAAAACCCGGTTCCTCGGTTACGGCCATCGCGTTAGTTTCGCCTACATCACCCAGGAGGTTCTCTCGGGCCTGAATCCGCAAAAAATTCTCCAACGCTCCGCGCGTGACGTGGTGGCTTGGAATCAACTCGGGTGCCTCTCGCCCCACGTTATTTACGTCGAGACCAGCGGCAGAATTTCGCCCGAGCAATTTGCCGAGATGCTCTCCGTGGAACTGGAAACGGTCGAGAAGAACGTTCCGCGCGGAAAATTGTCTGATGCGGAATCGGCCCACATCGCCTATCGCCGCTCGTTCTACGAGGTGCGCGCCGCCCATTCCCCGGAAACAAAACTGTGGAGCAGCCAGGGTTCGACTGTCTGGACAGTGGTGTTCGAGAACGATCCGCGCTTTCAAATCTCGTGTTTGAACCGGTTCGTTTATGTTAAAGCCGTGGCCAATGTCGGCCAGGCCATGGAAGGCGCCGACGCGGTTCGGGACAAGGTGTCAACAGTCGGGCTCGCCGCAACCGAAGATAAAGGTCAGGAGATCGCCAACCAGTTGGCCCGCTGGGGCGCAACGAGGATTTGTCCGCTCGGCGAGATGCAGAATCCGCCGTTGCTCTGGCGTCATGATGGACGGCCAGCGCTCAGCGACTTCGTGACGTGGACCGATTGGGAGATGCAGTCGTAGCCGACGATGCGTTGAGGCGAAGTTTATTATAGATTAACCGCGCAGATCAGTCCGCCTCCGCACGTCGGCGGCCGCAATTTTAGAATTATGAGAATGGAATTACGAAAAACATTTCAGTTTGAGGCCGCGCATCTTTTGCCGCATCTGCCGGAGTCGCACAAGTGCCGCCGATTGCACGGACACAGTTTCAAGGTGGAAATCGTCGTCTCGGGAGAATGCGATCCGAAGCTGGGCTGGCTGATGGATTACGCGGACATTTCCGCCGCCTTCAAACCGCTCTGGCAAAAGCTCGATCATTTTTATCTCAACGAAATCCCCGGCCTTGAAAACCCGACGAGCGAGAATGTCGCAGTCTGGATTTGGGAGGCGTTGAAGCCGAAGCTTCCGATGCTGACCGAGGTGGTCGTGGCCGAAACCTGCACCGCTCAGTGCGTGTATCGCGGCTGACCGTTCGATGTTCGGGCGGATGAAACGCATCCGCCGGGGCAGGTGCTACCGGGGTGCGGCCAGAATCTTTTGTGCGGCACTCTTGATCGCGGCGACTAATTGGGATGGTCGGATCGCCACCGCGTTCCCCGCCCAACCCAGAATCCATCGCTCAATCTCGCTCAGGCTGGAAAGCTTCAAATGCAATTCCACCCCGCCGTTCTTTAGCTCAATCAGGCGTTGGGATTCGTGCCATTTCTTTTCCCGGATGTAATCGGCGACCTGTTCGTTGAACCGAATAACCACGTTGAAGTTGCCTTCGGCGGAGTGGACGCCAAAGCTGTCGCGCAACCTTTTTTCCATCGAGAATTTCTGCGGCCGGACAAATGTCTTCCCGGTTTTCTCCAGGGTTCGGATGCGCGCCGGAACAAAGGTGCGGATGTCCTTTCGCGCATGATCGTAGGCGAAGAGAAACCATTCTCCGTTGATGTTGGCCAGATGATAAGGATCGATCAGGCGCGATTCAGTTTCCTTCCGTCCGGGTTTGCGATAGGTGAGCCTCAACTGATCCCGGTGCGACGTCGCTTTGGCCAGCGAATCAAAAATCTCCAGATTAAGAATTGGCTCGGCGCTGGTGCGGAAGGAAATGGTTTGTTCCCATTCCGCCAGATTCAGCGAAACGGTGTCGGGCAGGGATGCCGCCATTTTTTTGAAAGCGCTCACCAGCGGCTTTTCAAAGGTCGTCCCGCGATATTGTTGCAGTGATTTTTCGGCGACGAGCAGGGCGAATAGTTCGCCTTCAGTAATCTGGAGCGTGGGAAATGAATTTACGTCCTGGGTATAACGATACCCGTTGCGGGCCTTGTTATATTCGAGCGGAAGCTCCATCCGGTCGCGCATAAACTCAAGATCGCGATGAATGGATTTCGTGCTGACTTCGAGCTCGCCCGCCAGCGAGGTGGCGTTGGGAAATTTTCCGGACTGAATCGCCTGATGAATCTGCATCATCCGCCCCAGTGGCGGGCGGGACAGGGGCATGGACGCGAATTTCTGCCCGGACTTCCCGGAACGACCAGCACGGACAGTGGCCATAAGCGGAGGGAAGATTATCCCTGCAACTTCGCCAACAACTCCTCGTTGGTTTTGTGCTTTTTTAATGCGGCAAGAATCGTCTCCATCGCTTCAACCGGATTCAGATCGATCATGGTGCGGCGCAACTTGCGGATCGCTTCCATGTGTTTCGGCGGGAATAATTTTTCCTCTTTGCGGGTGCCGCTCTTCGGAATGTCCAGCGCGGGGAACAGCCGGCGTTCGGAGAGTTTTCGGTCCAGGATCAATTCCATGTTTCCGGTTCCTTTGAACTCCTGGAAAATCAGCTCGTCCATGCGCGAACCGGTATCGACCAGCGCGGTGGCAATGATGGTCAGCGAACCGCCCTCTTCGATCTTTCGGGCCGAGGCGAACATCTTGCGGGGAATTTCCAAGGCGCGGGCGTCCACGCCGCCGGTCATCGTGCGACCACTTCCGCCATGCACGCTGTTGTAGGCGCGGGCGACGCGGGTGATGGAATCGAGCAGAACAAATACGTCCTTGCCGCTTTCGACCATCCGGCGGCAGCGTTCAATGGTGAAACGCGAGAGCCGCACGTGGGTTTCCAGATCCTGATCGTTCGATGAGGCGACCACTTCCGCTTTGACCGAGCGTTGGAAATCGGTGACTTCCTCGGGCCGTTCGTCGATCAGCAGGACCAACGTATGCACTTCCGGGTGATTGGTGGTGATGGCGTTGGCGATCTGCTTAAGAATGGTGGTTTTGCCCGTGCGAGGCGGCGCGACGATCAACCCGCGGGTTCCGCGGCCAATCGGCGTGACGAGATCAATGATCCGCGTTTCCAGCAAGTCCGGCGAGGTTTCCAGGTTGTATTTCTCGATCGGGTCGATCGTGGTCAGGTTCTCGAACCGGACGGCCTTGGTGTATTCCTCGAAGGGGCTGTCATTGACCAATTCAACGGTCTTTAACTGCGGGCTGTTCCCGCGGTGCGGCGGCTGGGTCTGCCCGGCGATTTTGCAACCTTCGCGGAGAAAGTTCTTCTTGATCGTATCCGGCGTGACAAAAATATCATTCGGTTTCGGGTGGAAATTATTCTCCTTGGTACGGAGAAACCCGAACCCTTTTTCGGAGATTTCCAGATAACCGGTTCCAAAATCCGGTGTGCCATTCGGCTCAGTGCTCATAGTATAATTGTGCTTATCGAAAGCCCTCTTCCAGGAACAACCCTTAGAACGTTTATGAATTTGATGGGGAACCGCTGCAACGAATGAATGCTAACCCCGACCCGCTGCTGCAATGGTTTGACCTTCGACGCGATACTAATAGAGGCTAACACCTCGGAACGCAATCCTTTATTTGCAAGGGCAAACCGGCCAGCGCGAACGGCGATGCGGCTCCGAGAAACCACTTCGGTTCCATGAACCTTCTGTCCGTAGCGGCGTCTCGGCAGCGCGCCGCCATTCTCCAGCGGCCAAGTTGGCGGCGCTCTATCGAAACGCCGATGCGCCCGCGTTCAAAATGCCGCTGCGCGATTCGGGAATTGGGAACCCTCAATGATCCGGCACGCGGAGCACGGGCAATCAGGTGAACGGCGTACCGTCCCGGGTTTTCGGTCGGTCAACCGCCCACTTCCGCTTTCGCCTCGGCGGCCAACGGCGTGCTCAAATAGCGTTCGCCCGTCGAACAAGCAATCGTCACGATCACCTTGCCTTTGTTCTCAGGACGTTTCGCCAATTCGATGGCGGCTACGACGTTCGCTCCCGTTGAGATGCCGACCAGAATCCCCTCCTCCTTGGCCAGGCGCCGGGCCATGGCAAACGAGTCGTCGTTGGAAACCTGAATACACTCGGTAATCTGCGGATTTCCCTTGCTGTCCTTCAAATGGAGGTTCTTCGGCACAAAGCCGGCACCGGTTCCCTGAATTTTGTGCGGGCCCGGTTTGATCGGCTCTCCGGCCAGCGTTTGCGAGATCACCGGCGAATCTTTCGGCTCGACGGCGATCGCTTGGAAAGAAGCCTTGCGAGCCTTGATCACTTCCACGCAGCCGGTGATCGTTCCGCCCGTCCCGACGGCGGCGACGACGAAATCCACCTTGCCGTCGGTGTCAGCCCAGATTTCCTCGGCGGTCGTTTTCCTGTGAATCTCGGGATTCGCGGCGTTTTCGAATTGTTGCGGGATCCACGAGTTCGGCGTCTCTTTCGCGATCTGTTCGGCGCGCGCGATGGCGCCTTTCATTCCCTCGGTTCCTGGAGTCAGCACCAGTTTCGCGCCGAGCATCGCCAGGAGCGTGCGGCGTTCCAGCGACATGGTTTCCGGCATCGTGAGAATCAATTTATAACCTTTTGCCGCCGCCACGAACGCGAGCGCGATGCCGGTGTTTCCGCTAGTTGGCTCGACGATGACGGTGTCTTTTTTCAAAATGCCACTGCGTTCGGCATCTTCGATCATCGCCATGCCGATGCGGTCCTTCACGCTGCCGAGCGGATTGAAGAATTCGCATTTCAACAGGATGGTGGCGTCCGCGCCGTCTGTGACTCGGTTCAGTTTAACCAGTGGGGTTCGTCCCACGGTCTCGACGATGTTGTTGTAGATTTTTCCCATAAAAATTTCGGTTGAATTATTTGATGATTTGGTTCGGCGAATTTCCGCCAATTGTTTTGCGCGAGCAAGTATATTTATCGGCTGATTTCAGAACTACGATCATATTCTTAATCGTAATCGTACTCTTACTCACAGTGACAAGGCGGATTAAGATTAAGATTGGGACGGGAACGCTGAAAAATAAATGTCCCCGCCCGACCTTTCGGCCAAACGGGGACAAAAATGGGGATGGGAGTTCGCCACGCTCTCTTTCCCGCGCTGACATTGGGCGCCAAATTGGCTGCCAGCTTCCCGACGCCATTCTCCACGGCAAGCGGAGTTATTCTCGGCCTCATAGCAGGGCCGTCCAGCGTTTTACAACCGCTGAATTTCGAGTGAGGCCTCTTAGCTCACTTGGGCTGGCGTTTGCGGACGCCGACCTGTGAACCGGATAAAGACACGTTTGTGATTTGCGAATCCGCGTCTTCACCATTTTTGCACTGGGTCGGCCACCGCTTTTGGCGATGCGTTGCCCCAATGTTACGGGTCTGACCTCTTACCTCTCAGGTTGCATTTTGCTCACAAGCCAGCGGTGTTGTTTTAAACATCGCCGACATTTTGGAAGTCTTACGGGCTTTTGCCTTCGCCCGGATACTTTCCCGCGGCAGACGCTCACTTTGTTCCGCCTTTCGGCGTCTTTCGTTTGGCAGATTTTGTTTCCAAAACCGCCAGAGCCGTCTGCCTCGTGCTGACACACAGTAGCAACCGTTTACCCTCTGGGTAACTGCGATTCGCCCAGGCCTGAAACCAGCCTGGGTTACTTGACCCGGCTCGAAACGGTTTCTCATCGTTTCTAACCGCTCAGTTCCTTTTTCGCGTTACTGACACGCGCGAACGTGTCAGAGGAACTGGTGAATCCTGCCTCCGGTCTTCGAACCTTGCGATCCGAACTTAGAGGGGTCGCGCCAACCAGCCTGACTCGACCTTTCCCCAGTCACCTGGGATTATCCTTGAGACATCCTGCAAACTTCTTTCGTCCTTCACCGGACATCTCAGCTCTTTCAATGAACTGGAAAGAGATTAACATTTTTTCGCAGTTTGAGTATCAATTCTTATCCACAGGGTTATTCACCGGAAGCGGCCTGTGGACAAGCGGTGAACAACTCAATTCCTCCAATAACCGCAACCGCTTTTTGATCGCCTCGGGAAATATTATTCCTCCAGGATTCCAGGACATTTTCCCGCCGGTGAATAACATTCTTTCGTCGCTTTTGAATTTTTCGGTCACCCGGCGACAATTCTCCGCCGGAAATAAAAAAACTGCCCCGGGGGTGCCGGGGCGGTTTCAATTTCTAAAAGTTGCTTAAGCCTTTTTCGCTTTCGTGGGGATCTTCGCCTTGACGGTTTCTTTTTTGCGCTTCAAGTAGGCTTTGCGTCGTGTTCGTTTCTGCGTTTTGTTCAGTTGCTGTCCCATATGTGTCTTTACTTTGCTTAACGGTTACGTTGTTTATGAGAATATGAAGATTCGTTTGCGCGCATTCAATATCTATTTATTGGCGGCCGCACTGTTGCTTGGCTGCAAAACGCCCCAGGAAAAAAAAGACGCCTCCGAAGCCAAGCGCCAAAAAAAGGAATTGAGCACCATCCGCTTTCATCTCGAAGCCGAAAACGACACGACAGGCCGTGCCGCGCCCGTGCCGATTTTGCGCGCCGCACCCATCCTGGTCAACGTGATCAAGGATTCGTTCCTGGATGAACGCGACGTCATCAGGGCCTCGATCATTGATACCGTGGGGGGATTTGTCATCGTGATTCAATTTGATGACCATGGCCGGTTTGTCCTGGACACGGTCACCTCCGCTCACAAGGGAACTCGCATCGCGATCATGACCGAAGCCGCGGACCGTCGCTGGCTCGCGGCGCCGGTGATCACCCGCCGGATTTCCGACGGCTCGATTTCCTTCACCCCCGACGCCACGCGGGAGGAATCGCTCCGGATCGTTCGCGGCCTCAACAACGCCTCGGCAAAACTCCGGAAGAAAGGACTTCTCTCAGTTCAGTGAATCATCGCCTCATTTTCCTTTTCACCGCCATCGCGCTTCCATCGGCCTTCGCGGATACCTTTCATCTCCCCACCGCCAACGATGCGATCTTCAAGCCTGGCGCCGACGAAAAATATTTTGTCGGCACCACCGGCAAACCGTGGACCAGCGGAACCTTCGGGTGTGTGCGCACCGGCGGATGGCAGTTGCACGAGGGACTGGACGTCCGCAGTATCACACGCGACAAACAGGGAGAACCGAAAGATCCCATCCTGGCCGCCGCCGACGGAACGGTCGCCTACTTGAACAAGAAGCCGTCGCTTTCCAACTACGGAAATTATCTCATCCTCCGACATCGCATCGATGGCCTGGAGCTTTATTCGCTTTATGCGCACCTCAGTGAGATCCGCGCTGACCTGAGAATCGGTTCCTTCGTAAAATCGGGGGAAGCCCTCGCGGTCATGGGCCGCACCTCCAATACCCGCGAGCGGATTTCCAGGGAACGCGCCCATGTTCACTTCGAGTTAAACTTCTTCGTCAACGACCGGTTTTCCGAATGGCATAAAAAATCATCCCCCGGCCAGCGGAACGATCACGGTGATTGGAACGGCCAGAATTTAATCGGGATCGATCCGCAGGCCGCGCTGCTGGCCGATCGGAAACATGGCGCGCAGTTCAATCTCGTCGGATGGATTCAGCGCCAGCCGGAGCTGTGCCGGGTGGTCGTGCGTGACACCAGTTTTCCCTGGCTGAAACGTTATGCGCCGCTGGTGCGCCTGAATTCCATCGCCCAAAAGGAAGGAATCGCCGGCTACGAATTCGTCCTGAATTTTAACGGGCTTCCCTGCCAGGTCATACCCCGCGCTGCTTCCGAGCTGAAAGGCACGGCGAAATATCGGCTCCTCTCCGTCAATGAAGCCGAATACAAAAAAAATCCGTGCCGCAAACTCGTCACGAACCGCAGTGGCAAATGGGAACTGGGAAGCAACGGAATCCGACTGCTCGATCTTCTGACTTTTTAAACTGGCGGAGAGGATCTGACTCTGGCGGCAACGAAAATCCGGAGGGACGCGCTCCGCAAGTCCCCGTCTTCTCTCGCGGCAACGTGAAGTCAGCCGTTTGGGACTTGCGAAGCGCGTCCCTCCGATGAAATTGCGCTTCCCGGGGCGCTCTGTTCACCCGCGTCCATCGGTGATTTCGCCTCCTCTTTTCGGGCTTGGGAGAAGAAGCCTTCGATTGACATCGTACCCCTGTGTATGTAAATGTTCGCCATGCCAATTTCATTTATACGACGCGACACGCATCACAAAACCCCTGCCAACGCGCACGGTTTTACGCTGATCGAGCTTTTGGTCGTGATCGCTATTATTGCCATTCTGGCGGGACTGCTGTTGCCGGCGTTGTCGAAGGCCAAGACCAAAGCGCAGGGAATCCAATGCATGAACAACGGGAAGCAAATGATGCTGGCGACGACGTTGTACGCGGGAGATTTTAATGAACTCCTGCCGCCCAACCCCGACAACGGGAACACGACTCCGGGCTACAATTGGTGCCCGGGCCAGGCGGGGAGAGGAGGTGCCGATGAGTTCAACAACGAGATTCTGAAAGATCCGACCAGATCGTTGCTCGTTCCTTACATTGGCAAAAATATTTCAGTTTTCAAATGCCCCGCCGATTTGAGAACGGGGCGATCCACCGCGCCATCGGAAATCCGACTGAACCTTACCGTTCCGGCAGCAAGAACGTTTTCGATGAACCAGGCGGTCGGCACGGATCCTTACACTCCGGGAGGTAAGCTTCCGGTCAACGGTCCATGGCTTGACGGCACCCATTCTCACAGCAGGGATTGCACGCGGGGTCAGTGTTTTCAGGTTTACGCAAAATTGACCTCCTTCAAGAATCCAGGCCCTTCCCAAATCTTCATTTATTTGGATGAAGACGCTCGCAGTTTGAATGACGCGGGGTTCGCCGTCACCATGGTCTCGAGCACATTGCTCGACGCGCCCGGAACCTATCACAACGGAGCCTGTGGGTTCGCGTTCGCAGATGGTCATTCCGAGATTCATAAATGGAAGGACAAACGCACCATTATCACCGGGACTGGCTTTTCTCAAACCACCTTCAACCCGGTGAATGTTGACGTCACTTGGTTGCAAGAACACGCATCTGCAAAGAAATAACCTTTTCCGTTAGACGTGCGAGCTACGATCAACGCGCTCGCGCGATTCGATCTGGATTTGTAGGAGACGACGTGAGGAGTCTCTAATTCCCGTTTTATTTGAGCCTCGTCACCTCGGCTCCTACATGATCAAAAAACTCCTGCGGACGCGGGTCCGCGCGGATATTTCGAGAGAGATCTCTCCCCAACAGAATTTCTCCCATTGAACCCCTGAACCGACCGTTGGCAGGAGCGCGGACATTTTTGTCCGCGAGTTCCGGTACCCGGGTTCGCGCGGATAAAAATGTCCGCGCTCCGCGTTTCGGTGCATGAAACGGCGCGCCGGGGATTGACGCGCGCTGCCTGCAAAAAAAAGACTACACCGGGAAGAAAAGATAAAACCGCCAAATTCCAACGCGCGCAACGCTATGGTGAGTGTAATTTTG
>Ga0163144_10025128_pt1 | contig 11652 bp, 12 predicted proteins | sample OliLak19BULKMAT1_FD_123175 | JGI IMG/M metagenome (GOLD analysis project Ga0163144, IMG submission 123175) | Freshwater microbial mat bacterial communities from Lake Vanda, McMurdo Dry Valleys, Antarctica - Oligotrophic Lake LV.19.BULKMAT1 | ecosystem: Environmental > Aquatic > Freshwater >... | reverse complement strand
GACCACCTGGCTCTTTACACTCAGTACCATAACGAAAATCTTGTAGCCGCTTAGTGCAAACTTTAGCGCTTATAGACTTCCCTGGTTTCGAAAACACAGGCAGGTAGGCCAGTTTTTTGGCGCTTAGCTCTTGCGACGCTGCGTCAGGTCGACGATGGCCGAGGAACTCGATTGCTGCGCGGGCATTTCGTTCGCTGGGCGGCGGAACGGAATGATTTTACGAGGCGTGTACTGACCGTTATGAGAGGAGAAAGCTTCTCGACGGATTTGCTCTTGCGGTACGCCAGCCTGGCGCAAGAAGCGATCGACTTCTGCAATCATCTCGCCATTTCCACAAATATAGAAATTAGTTTGGGTGAGATCCCACTCGTTACTGAGTTTTTTCAAATAGTCAGTGACGCGGCCACGGAAGCCAGCAAATCCAGCAGCGGGTTGAGAAACGGCAAAAACTGTTTCAACGCCGGCCTTTTTAAAGTCCCCAGAGAAGATGCGCTCGTTCTCATTGCGAACGCCCAACAGGCAAATTGCTTTTTTGGGACGGTGAGTTTGGAATTCTTCGCTCATCACCATCGAGCGGATAGGGGCGACGCCCGAGCCGGTGCCGATGAAGCAAACCGAATGAGTTGCGTGGGGATGAAAATAAAAATCGCCGTAAGGGGCATAGGCAGTAAATGAATCGCCCTTGGTAGAGCGCGCGAGGAATTCCGATCCCAATCCGCCGGGAACGTACTTCACGCACAGCTCGTACATGTTTCCGTCTTTAGTTTCTTCTGGCGCAGATACTAGCGAGTAAAGGCGTTTTTGTGGGCGAGAACCCTTAAGGGTTCCAGGAATTTGGATGGAGATAAACTGACCAGCTAAGAATTTGAAATGGCGATCGCTGCGAAAGCGAATAGTCAGTGTCGTAGGTGTGATCCAGAGCACTTCTTCGATTTTGCATTTTAACTTTTTTGCCAGCATCGCGACCCCTAAACCCGCACGCTTACCCCTCTTTATAGAGCAGGGGATGTGCCAAGTTCCTTTAGTCTTATCGGCGCAGAGCGTTAGGTTCTTTAATGTCGAAGTTCTAGTCAGTGGGTAGCGAAAAAACGGCTAAGTGTGGAATTCTGAAGTGTTTTGGGTAACCAATACTTGGGCGGATTTTTTCGGGGAGTTCAAAAAAACTTGCAACTACTTGGAGCCGCTTACTTTTTCCCAGAACTGTGAGTTTCGGGTGGTGGTGGGGTGACATCTCGCAAGGGTCTGTCGTCGGACTTTCCCTGAATTCCCTTTTTAAAACCGAGTATCGAATCGCGCAGTGAGCGGCCCAATGCTGGAAGCTTTTTGCCTCCAAAAACTAATACGCCGATTGAGATGACTACCAAAATTTCAGTCCAGCTAAACATGGGGTGCACTGTACCAGAGATTCTATACCGAATCGAGTTGCGTTGGAGTAGCCCGACCATAGGACGTGGTGGTCAGCGCCGGTTGACCGAAGACGATCTTATTGCATTCGTATTCACACGCGCCGCACGCAACGCACTTATCAAAGATCACGCCGGTGGGGCGAGTAGGAGTGAGACCTTCAGGTGCGGGAACATCCGCGCCCTTGGTGGAATCTTCCGGCAACCAACCATCGTGGATGTGAAACGCGCCAGTGGGACAAGCGCGTACGCATTCGCTGCAGAATTTATTTTCCGTGTAGCTGATACATCTCGAAGTTTCTAAGACGGCGGTGCCGCCCTTAAACTTGTATTTATCCTCGATGGGATATTTCAAAATTGCGTCGGTGGGGCAAGCTTGAGAGCACGCATTGCAGCCCTTTAAACAGGGGCCCTCTGTCGGTACCATCACCGGCGTCCACAGGGCGCGTAATCCATGCTCGAAGCCTGCGCTTTTTAGAATTCCGGTGGGACAAGCCTTGATGCATTCGGAGCAGCGAATGCAGCTGGTGAGGAAATCGCTTTCTTCGCGGCTCATTGGCGGGCGAAGCAAAGTCTTACTCGATTTCGGAGTGCCTGCAGACAAGCGCATTGCGGGAGCCGTGACAGCAACAGCGGTTGCCGTTGCGAGCAGAGTGCGGCGATTGAGCGTCACCGGGTGCTGAGTGGGGGTGAACGCTTGCACCGGAGATTTAAACGAAAAGAAGTTGGCGTCTACCGGGCATTCTTGAGAGCACGAAAAACATTTGATGCATTCGGATTCATTGTAGACGGTTTCATCTTGGAAACTAATTGCACCGGTAGGGCAATGCGTGGCGCAGATATTACAGTGTACACAACCTTGAGTATCTCGCCTGAGAACCGAATTGCGCGAGAGCACGGCGAGGTACGCGCCGAGCGGGCAGGCGGTGCGGCACCAAATGCGTGAGAGGCGCGTGGTCGCCGACATGATGCCTAAAAACAGCACCAGCGTTGCAACGTCGATAAACTTGCCATGAAACCCAGGCATATCGCCTGCGTTCCAAAGCAACTCGTCGGACTTGCGCATCAGCGGATTTAAAACGGTTGCTGCGACTCGCGTGATGAGGACAATGGGATCAAATCCCATCAAGGGGCTTACTCCACCTAACACTGCAAAGATTAAGATGGCCGCGAGCAAGTAATATTTTAAACGAAACCAAGAAGGCGATGGGCCTTCGATCTTGATGCGAAGCCGACGGAGAATCCAGCCATAGGCGTCGAAAATCGCTCCTAACGGACAAACCCAACCGCAAAACACGCGGCCCAGGATCAAACTCACGGCCAGAGTGACGGCGCCCAAGAGCGTGATCGTAACCGCCATGCGCATGCCGCCGCAGACGGCGGTCATGACCAGCGGATCAATGCGCAGGAGCAACGACACGGGCAGATGCTGCGCAATCCAACTTTCCATTGGATGCTTGGTAGCCAAGATCAAGCTCACCCAAAGCGAGAACACCAACGTCTGAACGATGATGCGAATGCGGCGAGTGGGCATACCAAGGGTCATGGGGGTAGTCTCTTTAGGTAATAGGGCATTAGGCCCTTAGAGTTTGCCACTTAAGTTTTGCACTGCCTGGATCGATTTTACGACGGCATCCCGAGTCAGTTCGCTCGTGCCCGTTGCTTTGGCGACGACCGTGATGGAGCTCGCTAGCTCTCTCACCGCTGCTGGACCTTTGCCTTTAAATTGCGAAAGGAAAGAAGCGTTTTTCGTCGGATGGGCATGTGTGCAGCTCATCTCCACAACACGAATGTCTTCCACTTTTGCAGCTGTATTGAGTGCGATGACCCAAGTGTGAGTGCAATTTGGTTTGTAGATTCCTTTTTGCACAACCGCGTAGCGGTTTGCCTTCCCGCCGCCGTCTTTGGAGTAAAACACTGTAGTGTCTTCGCCTTTGACGTTGGTGTTGGCTTTAAAGGCTTTCGTGGTCTTAAGACCTGCTGCGATAGCAGAGCCAAGTTTTTCAAACTCCACAGCCATGGCTTGTTCTAAGTGCAAAAGAATCAGGGCGACTGCAAACGTTTTGATAGCGATTTGTTTCATCGTGAGCTCTCCTCTTTATTTCGGATCGAAGTACGGGGTGGTTTTTTTAAATGCAAAAGTACAAGTACCAAAGCGGCAAAAGGTAATAGCGCCCAAAGCGGATCTCTTTCGAAGAGGTAGGGATTGAACTGCGAAATGCCCAAATCTCCCAGATCGATCTCGCCGGAGTCTGCGGCTCCGCCAGTTGCGTCGGCTGCAGGTGGCGGTTGGTCGGCCGCTGGCTCCGCGGCAGCTGGTTCTGCGGTTGCAGCAGTGGCTTCAATGGGCCGGGGTGCCTCGTCGGCAAATGCAGGAGCTGCAAGGAGCAACGTGAAAAAAAAGGGAAGGGCGACGAGCATCGAAGCCAGTGCGCCCCAAGCGTTTTGAAACCCACCGTTCCAACGAGGGCAGTCTTCACCATCGATCAAAGCAACGGCCAATTCTTTTGTACGCGGCAATTGCGTTTCTAGAAACTGGTCCCAGCCACTGACATAAAGTGCAGTTGAAAGTGCATCTGCATCGGTTGCAGAATCAGCCGCAACAAGTGCGCTCTTAACAGGGGTTGCGTTTTCAATCGTCGCAATTAGGTGTGCGCCTTTTTCTTGTGTCCCCGAAACTCCAATTGCTACGGGCCGACCGGAGTCGTGTTGAAACTCGAGGCCTAGAGGTTTGCCGTCTTCGCCCTTGCCCCAGCTCCATGCCCAGCTCCAGGGTTGGCCTTCCGCGCAGTAGCCCTTCATCAAAATGCTGGAGCCGCCGCCGTTCAAATTAAAATTTTCAAAGCCGTCGCGCTCGATGAGTTCGCGCGCTTTATCGAGTGCAAAACCTTTTCCAATTGCGCCAAATCCCATCCACGCACCGTCGATACATTTGCGCACGCTGTTTTTTTCCTCGATCCATTCAAAAGGAGTCGAGTGCAGTTTGCCTTTGGCGCCGTAGTGAAAAGCGCCCCGCGTTTGCTTACGCAAAACTTCTGCGCGCAGAAAAAGTTCTTTCGCCAACGGTGGAAATTCCACGAGCGTTTCGACGGGCGCATGGTTCAAGCGATAGACGGGGCTGCTTTGGAGAAACTCGCTATATTCCTTTTCGCAGCGCGCAATCATGCGGTGAGCTTGCTCTAGGGTGGTTTGCGCTGCTCGGCAGCGGCTGGCTTGCGTCGCAATGGTCAAATGAAACGTTGTGTTCATGTGATTGCGAGACAGCCGGATGTGAATGAGCTTATTGTGCAAGGGCAACCGTACCGGTTTGAATGACAGAAAGGTTGTTTCTATTTTAATGCAAACACCGCGAGTTACGACAAAGTTTCTCACACTTTCCGACGTGGAAGCGCTGAGTCAAGAATACTAATCCAGTTAGTTTCGGTTTTTGACGAAGGTGTAAGCGTACAGTAGAAGGGTCGGTACTATGTTTAATCTAGGTCTTCCGGAAATCATCATCATTGGCGCCGCAGCGTTGCTAGTTTTTGGGCCAAAGCGTTTGCCTGAATTGGCAAAGAGCTTGGGTAAAGGCATTCGGGATTTTAAGAAGGCCTTAGAAGGCGGGAACGAAGAAAAGGACGCTGAGCTTCCTCCTGGGCAACCCCCCACGCACTCCGTTCACACAAAGACGGGCGAGCACACTTCCGAAGAAGAAAAAACCGGCAAACAATCTTAAGACCGGTGTTCTATGACGCATCCACCCGATGCAAAAAAATCTGACGAAGGCGAGTTTGAGAGCGGCCATCGTGAGGATCCTCTAGTCGATCCGATCGAAGAGAGCCGCATGCCTCTTTGGGGGCATCTCCATGAACTGCGCCAGGGAATGATCCGATCGCTTGTGATCGTGTCGATAGCCTTTTGCGTCAGCTACTCTTACGTTGAACCTCTCATCGTTTTTCTCGAGCGCCCGTTGCTGGATCTTTTGCCCGAGGGCAGTCGTCACCTCTACTTCACGGGTCTGACTGACAAATTTTTTATCTATTTGAAAGTGAGTTTCCTGGCGGCAGCCTGTTTGGTATCGCCATACTTGCTCTATGAGGTGTGGCGTTTTATTTCGCCTGCACTCCATAAACACGAACGCAAATTTGCTGGCCCGTTTATTTTTCTAGGATCGTTCGCGTTCTTTGCTGGCCTAGCATTTTCGTACTACGTCGTAATTCCGTTTGGTTATAAGTTCTTGCTCGAGTTCGGCTCTCCTACCGATCAAGCGATGATCACGCTGACGGAATATTTTTCGCTGACGTTGAAGATGCTGATGGCGCTGGGGCTGGTTTTCGAAGTGCCGGTTGTGATGGTGTTGTTAGGAAAGTTTGGAATTATCAACGCGCCGATGCTGCAGAAGAATCGGCACTACGCGTTTGTAGCTAGTAGCGTGGTGGCAGCGATTGCAACGCCGTCGCCCGACGCTTTTACGATGCTGTTAGTGATGGTACCACTCTACTGCCTCTACGAGCTGGGAATTATCGGCGTAAAGTGGGCCTATCCCAAAAGCTGAATCAGGAAAAAATTTGAAACGCCTCTTCGCCATTTTAATTGCGTGCTCGCTTTTGGGAACTGCTACGTCCTCGTTTGCTAGCTACCGCGTGTATCAATTGAAGTTGGAATATTTTGATACGCAGGGAAAAAAAGAACGCGAGCGAGTGGAGAGTTCCACTCTCGATGCGATTCAATATGAGCAGTTAACCGGCGGCTTTGGTGTGGTCAAAGCCACTATGCTCGACACTTGGTATTGCCCAGGCGATACCGGCCGCAAAAAAATCTGCGACAAACCAAAAGTCGCAGGCGAACCCACACGGGGTCCGGCCTCCACGCAAAAAAAGCGCGGTGGCCTGCCTTACAACTACCAGCCAGTCATTCCTTAATTGTCGGAAGATTTTTTAGCGCCCATACGATTGATCTCGTCGAGCATCACATGCAACTTCTGATGAAGTTTTGCTAAGCGATCTAAGTTTTCTTTGATTTGATCAACGGAAGGCGTTTCAGCAATCGGAGTGATTGCAGGAACTTCGTCGGTGCTTTGATCCGTTCGTTGATCTCTATTGAGATTTACGACTTCTGCTTCTTGGGACACTTCAATAGGTTCCCAATTATCTAACTTCTTCAATTCGTCGCGTTGCGCTAACAACGTCTTAATATCTGCGTAAACGAATCCAAACCCTTGGCTTTTGTCTCGGTGCGCCATCTGCCATCTACCTCCACTACACACACGTACTACTACTAGCCTCTTCCGTCCCACCGAAGTACCTAAGGAGCAACGCTTGTGCCAGCGGCCCTGTGCATACGGACTCGGATTTGTAATGGGATTGCAGGGAGTTAAACGGGCAAGCCGGTCTTCACCCCGACCGAGGTGACAGTTTTTGGAACCGAATACGGCCGGTAAGTGCCGTATTTTGTTAACTTTGCGCGCCGAAAATACCGAAAACGATACTGAAGAGGGTTGGTCTCTTTCATGTCGTATCTGCCTCAAACAAAGGGAGATCGCGCGCTAGTAGTTGGAGCAGCTGCGGTCTTCGCGCTCGCGTTCCGAATTCTGTGGTTCTACGAGCCCATGTCACATGGGCCGGGATCTGCGGTGATGGTCGGAAGCGTTTCCACGGATTCCGCTATCAGAAGGCGGCATGCGGGAACACTTGCGTGGTCAGCGATTGAGAAGCAGGGCGAGATTTATTTCCGCGACATCGTCTACACGCCGGCAGGAACGCTTGCGACCGTGACGTTGAAAAACGGCAAGGTAGTGCCGCTGCCTCCCGATTCCCTCGTTCAGTTCGACGAAGTAACGGTGGCCAACATCGAAATCGCACTTCGCGAGACGGCGAAGAAAAAAGATGTGTTCCGATTGTTGCCGATGCCAAAGACCGAGCAGAATCGCTTGCTGCCCGATCCACTCTCCTTGGAATTGTTATTCGAGGATTTGGAAAATCGCTTGAAGGCGCAGATGAACCAGCCGCAAAAGCCAATGGTCGTCGTCAAATCGCCCAAGCTTGAATTCAAACTCGACACCCTTGCGGACTTCCAGGTGAAACTGGCAGTTCCCAGAGACAAGGGCGTTTACAATTTGCAGCGCGATAGCTGGTTTACGATGTCCTGGTCCGAAGTCCCACTTGGGGACGTGAAATATATTTTGGAAATTGCGCGTAATCCGGAATTCAGAAAGAAACTTCCATTTACCGCGGAAGGCAACAACCTGCAGGTGCAGCTGCAAAATCCCGGCGCTTACTACTGGCGCGTGCGCGCGATCTTAAAAGACCAAGTTCTGACGTCGGAAACGCGCACATTTGAGATGTCGTTGCGTGGTGGAGCCACCGACCTGCTCACCAAGATGCAATTGCCCAAGGCGCAGGTTAAGGGCTACATCACCGAGATTTCGCGCGACGGTGAATTCAATCAAATTTTGGAAACTGATTTATCGCCGCAACCCGTTTGTAATTTGCGCAAGGGCGTAGGGCAGAAAACTTATCACTGCCGCGTGAGGGATGCGACGACAGGAAAGCAAGTAAAGCAGTATACGTTTTCCCCAAAGCCGACTCGTAAACTCGCGGGGAAGCGCAAGGGATAGGGCCTAAAAACGCCTGTAGGGCCTACTGGCTGGGCGTTTGCACCCTTTAGTATGGAAAGGGATTTAATCACACTATGAAGCTTCAAAAAGTGTCCCGAATTCGCGTCGAACTTTTAACCGCCTGTCTAATGCTTGGACAGCTGGGATCTACCTCATTCGCCGGACCCGGACACGACCACGAACACGAAGGCGGTTTGCCGACTTTGAGAAAAACACCGCAGGGCGGAGAAGAAGCTCCTATCGGTGATGGTCGCTGCCAAGTCAGTGCGAAGCGATTAGCTGATTTCGCTAATGGCGAAGCTTACGATTTTTCGAACATGGTGAATTTTCTGACCGTGCCCGCCTGCCAAACCAGCGCGCGTGAGATCGGCCGCTCGGCGATTGCTGTGGGCGTGCAATTTAATTCTCAGGGGCCATATCGCCTAGATGCTATCGGCCGCAGTTTGAATTCCGCAGACCTTGAAAGCTCGCGCAACGCGGAGTTGTCATTAGCTAAATCGATTCCCACGCTTCTGCGCACGCAGCCTTTAGGATCTCAGGAGTTGTTGCCGTTGTTAGGGCAGCTCTCGATTTTAAGTCCACCTGCTGCGCGCAGTACTTTGAGTTTTTTGATTCGCAGTGAATTGCAGAATGGCGAAGATCGCTGGACAATTTCTACCCCCGACCTCCGCCCGCAAGTGGCGTTGGATTTAGCGCAAACGCTTTTAAAACTCGGAGCCAACCGCGCTCCGATAAGTAACGATTTAGCCAACGCGGTTGGCGAAATGGTTCTCTTAGAGCAAGCCGAGTCGTTGGGAAAATACTTTCATGCGTTAGCGCTGAGCGCTGCCTTGGAAGAATCTCTCATTCCTACTTTTAATCTCTCAGCTGCGAGCTTTTATCGTTCGGTTTCTCGCACTTCCGACTTGGCTAGCACCGAAGGGCGAGCTGCTTTGTTAAAAGCTGCTTTTATCGCCGCGCAGTCTGCACTCGAAGGTCCATCGGGCCTGGAAGTGGGAGCGAGTGAGTTTAATGAATCGCTTGCGACTTTGCTCAAGGGCAAGCCGCTTACTGAAACTTCGCTACGCAAACTTTGGAAAGGCGTGATGATCGTCTTAGCGAAGAGTCCTAATCAAGGCGCACTTGCGGCAGCCGTTGCTGCCAGCATGACACCCGAAATGACTTTCCTCATTGGTCAGAACCGCACGAACTTAGTCCGCGCTGCGAGTCACTACCCGGTATTGGCGCAAGCCATTCAGCAGAAGTTCGTCGAAGCATTTGATGAAATGTGGAATCGCATGTCGAGCAAACGCATCACTGTTGTGGCTTACAACCGCATGCGCGAAAAATACTTCCGCCCGATGGTTTCTGATATTTTGCAGTTTGATCCTGAGCTCATCGACAACGGCTGGTTAAAGACAGTTGCAAGCCGCGGATTGATCCTGGAGAGCGAAATCGAAAAAAGGTTTCCGCGGTTGATGCTGGCTCAACTCAAGCGACGGGAAAAAGCCGTTACCGTGGAAGGCGAAGAGAGTACCACTCAGAGCATCATTACTGCCCGCGCCGAAAACATGGCGGTGCTCCTCGCACTTTCACAAGTGCACTTACCTGCTTTGGATAAATGGGTCGGTCGCCAAGATCGCTAGGCCTAAGATATTATCGGGCCATGCTAGCCAGACAGTCCGTCCGCTAAACTCCTGCCACCGTCGACAGCAAGGTCTTGCCCCGTCATATAGTCATTCTCAATTAAGAACACGGCAGCTTCCGCAATATCCTGCGGCGTTCCCAATCGCTTGAGAAGTGTTTTGTCTTCCGAGCGTTGGCGTTGCGCGTCCGTGTAGTTCTCGGGCAAGAGCACAGGCCCCGGGCTGATGGAATTGACGCGGATGAGAGGGGCGAGTTCTCTCGCTAAGTTTCTCGTCATCATCCACAAGCCTGCTTTAGAGCAAACATACGGAGTAAAGTGAGGCAGAGTTTTCTGCGCATTGACATCGACAAGGTTAATAAAAACTCCGGGTCGCTTTTTTTCCACCAGAGCTGCTGCGCAGGCCTGCGCTAGGAAAAACTGTCCCTTTAGATTCACGTTCATCAGATCATCCCAGTTTTCCTCAGTCACTTTTTCCAAGGGGGTGGGATAAAAAATGCTGGCGCTATTAATCAGGATCTCGACCGGCCCAAATTTAGCGATGGCGCTTGCTGCAGACGCCCGCACTTCGGAAACTTTCGCAAGACCGCCTTGCACGACGTGAACGCTGCTTGAGTGCCTTTTGCCCGTCGCAACCAACTCTTCGGTTTCTTGGCGAGAGCTGTGGCAATGGGCCGATAGGTTTATCCCATAGGGCAAAAGCTTTTCTGCAATCGCGCGACCCAGGCGTTTGCCTGCTCCAGTAATCAAAACGTGTTTCTTTGAAATCTGCATGTCCTGCCTAAAGTAGCCGTTCAGCGCCAACTGTGCCAGTGTTGCGGCCATGTCTTGGAAGACCCTTTTGGAGAACCGCATTCGGGACTGGCGCGAGTTAGGCCAGTACAGAGAATTGGTGGCAGAAGAAAACGATACCGCCGTGCGGTCTTTTTCTCACAACGACTATTTGGGTCTCTCGGGTCACCCCCTCATTACCGAAGCAGCTCGTAGTCAATTGGCGCAGGTTTCTACTGGCGCGCGCGGTTCGCGTCTATTGGGTGGCAACGAGCCGTGCTTTGCGGCGCTCGAAGCCAAGATCGCTCATTTCTTTCAGGCCCCCGATGCTTTGTTTTTCTCAAGTGGATATTTGGCTAATCAGGCAGTTGTCTCAGGCCTAGGTGCGGTAGCCGACGAGATCATTAGCGATGAGAAGTGCCACGCGTCGTTAATCGACGGCGTGCGACTCTGCAAAACTCCGCGAACAGTGATCCCCCATCAAGCTTGGGCCGCACAGTTGGAGGTCCATGCGAAAACCGGATTTCCAGAGCGCCCCTTGCTGGTCGCAGAATCGCTCTACAGCATGGACGGCGATGCCGTGTGCGAAGCAGACTTGCGTGCGTATTGGGAAAAATCGGGTGGGTTTCTAATCTTAGACGAAGCGCATGCCGCGGGTATTTTTGACGACAGTGGCTTGGGTATTAGCACGACTTGGCGAGATTTTTCGCGCATGGCCGTCACGGTTACTTTTGGCAAAGCCTTTGGGGTATCAGGCGCCGCCGTCCTTTGCTCGACGACGGTAAAAGAAGTTTTGGTGAATTCCGCACGTAGTTTTATTTACACCACGGCTCCAAGTCCCTGGGTTGCGGCGTTGGTCAGTGCCTCGCTGGACGCAATGCAACAAGAAGGGGCCACTCGTCGCGAAGAGTTGCGGTCACGGGCGCGGGACATGCGCAGTTTCTTCGAAGAGAACGGCTTGGAAATTCCACGCTTTACGTCGACATGGGACGCGGAATCTCCAATCATTCCAGTAGTCTTGGGCGGGAATGATAGGGCTTTGCGATTTGCGCAAGTTATGCGAATGTTTGGCTGGAGTTTAAAAGCAATTCGTTATCCTACGGTTTCCAAAGGCGCCGAGCGGATTCGCATCTCGCTGAATCTCGACGCCAGCCAATCGGAAACCCGGGAATTTGCACAAGAGGTAGTAAGACAATGGAAGGCATTTTCATAACAGGTACCGATACCGGAGTTGGCAAAACCACGATTAGCGCTGGTTT
>Ga0163144_10025126_pt1 | contig 11653 bp, 9 predicted proteins | sample OliLak19BULKMAT1_FD_123175 | JGI IMG/M metagenome (GOLD analysis project Ga0163144, IMG submission 123175) | Freshwater microbial mat bacterial communities from Lake Vanda, McMurdo Dry Valleys, Antarctica - Oligotrophic Lake LV.19.BULKMAT1 | ecosystem: Environmental > Aquatic > Freshwater > Lake... | reverse complement strand
GCCACCCGGGGTGCCCTCTGGGCCACCCCGGCCAAGGACTTCGTCCCTGGACCCTAAATATATGTTTGTGTCCACTACCGCCCGTTGGTCATGCCTCGGCTGTGATCAATTAGCTAGATGCCCCACCGGAGCGTCTCTACCTTGGTGCTTGCTTCTCGGTGCTTGCTTCTCGGTTCTGACTCCTGACTCCTGACTCCTGACTCCTGACTCCTGGGCTAGCGTTTCCGCCACAGAATCACGGCCGTACTCAACAGGCAGATCGCACTATAGGCCAGTAGCATCAGCCAGCTTGAAAACAGATGGATTGGTGTGTTCAGGTATTCGGGTGCTGGGGTCAGTGGGCGCAACATTCCTGGCAAAACTGGCAAACTGTTCAGGTTGGCCGATGCGCCAAAGGCATCCAGCGCCCAACGGCTGGCCGTCAGCCAGGAGAGTACCCGTTGAATGCTGATGCCATCGCCCAGGCTGAAGATCGCCCCGGCAAACAGAATCTGCGGAATGAGCGCCAATGGCACCAGTGATGTCGCCCGATCCGGGGTTGTCGCCGCAGCAGAGATGACCAAGCCAAGCGTTGTTCCAGTTAGTCCGGCCAGAAAAGTCGTGATCAACAGTTCAATCGGTAATGGCAAGAACACGCTTGTTGCCGGCAGTTGGACTTTCAGTGCGACGAGCAGCAGTAGTGTGAGCGCCTGGATAAGCAGGAGCGGCATCAGTGCAACAACCTTTGAGCAGACATAGGCTCCGATCTGCACTCCAGCCAGCCGTTCGCGTCGGTAGACGGCCCATTCCCCGGCGATGGTGCGGGCGGCGTTGATGATGCCGAACCAGACAGCCGTTGTTGCCAGGATGAACAATACCTTCTTGGCTTCGTTTGCGGCTGCCCGCTCCCCAACCAATGCATCCGCCCTGGCGACGAGTGCCAGCAATAATCCAATCGCCGGAGCCTGGGCCAACAAAATCGCCAGATTGCGACGATCCCGGTATACCAGTTCGAGCGCCCGTTCTGTGAGTACCGCAAATTGGCGTATTGGCGCAACCCGATGGATTGCATCGGTAGAGACGCCATGCATCGCGTCTATCCGCGGCGGCATCGCGTCTATCCGCGGCGGCATCGCGTCTGTACGGGTATTTGTTCCTTCTGTCAGCAATGCATAGATCTCTGCGAGATCGTCTACACCAAAGAATGCTGGTGCCGCAGCCGGTGGCCCATCATAGACCAGCCGCCCATGTGCGAGAAATACAATCTGATCACAGATCCCCAGGCTAGTTGTTGCATGGGTTGCGACAATCACGGTTCGTCCACTATTTGCAAGCGTGCGCAATGTCGCAAATAGGCGTCGTTCCAGGCCGGGATCTAATCCTGCCGTTGGCTCATCGAGCACGAACAGCACTGGATCAGCAAGTAGTTCGGCAGCAATCGCAACGCGGCGGCGCTGCCCACCCGAGAGTGCGCCAATCGGGATGCTGCGTCGGTCGGTCAGGCCAACCTCGGCAAGCGCCTTGTGTACGCGCTCGGTGATCTCATTGGCCGATGTATCGGCTGGCAAGCGTAGGCGAGCCGCATACATGAGTGCCCGTTCGGTTGGCAGCGTACGATGGAGTGCTTCCTCCTGTGGAACAAAGCCAATAGCTGCCATACTCGGTGCCAGCGTTGTTCCGCCAAGCAGCACGCGCCCCTGATCGGGTGTGGCGTGTCCAGCAAGTAATCCCAGCAGAGTCGATTTGCCAGCCCCACTTGCACCAACAATCGCAACAAGTGAGCGTGGTTTGATCGTCAATGAGACATCCTGCAAAATAAGCTGGTTGCCTGCGCGATAGGAGAGTTGCTGGGCCTCAACTCGGAGTGTGCCACGCTGGTCGTATTCCTTTAGATGGTCGCCCTGGTACACAAACCGGAATGTGCCAATTTGAATAATATCATCGAGCTGAAGCAATGTCTGTGTGATCGGATGCCCATTGACGAATGTGCCATTGGTTGAGTTCAGATCGACAATCGAGTAGCCTGCCTGATCGACTTCGATGCGGGCATGATGGCGCGAAACCTGTGGATGATCGAGGATAATATCGGCATGTGTGCGCCCCAGTGTCACGGCGGTGTTGGTGAGTGCATGCACATGGGTTGGCACGCCAATCGTTCCAGCTCGGAAGCGCAGGCGAATCGAATCGGCATTGGCTGGGTCATCGAGGCAGAGCACATCGCCATCAATCAGGATATAGGGCTGTTCGGGCAGCAGTGGGTGCCCATTCACAAACGTGCCATTCGTCGAGTGCAGATCAGTCAGGATATAGTTACCATGATCGAGCGTCACACGGGCATGGCGCAACGAAACAAACTCGATATCAAGGCACAGATCGCAATTCCCGTCACGCCCGATCAGCAGCGTGGTATTGAGTGCAACAACCTGTAGCCCTGTTGCTGTTTCTCGTTCGAGTACCGGCCTGAATGGGCGTGATGGTATGTGTGGGTTGCGCCGCGTATGATCTTGGGTCATGCGTATCCCCAGATGGCACTGAATTTCATGTGCGGTTATTGTACTATGCAATGAAGGCTTCACGAGTATCCAGTATTCAGGAGTCAGGAGTCAGAATAATGGGAGGCTATGACGGTTGTAGGGATGCCTCACCATCCGCAGGCTGAAGCCTGCGGCAAGGGGATGAAGGCCTGCGGCAAGGGGATGAAGGCCTGCGGCAAGGGGATGATGACCTGCGGCAAGGGGATGATGACCTGCGGCAAGGGGATGAAGGCCTGCGGCAAGGGGATGAAGGCCTGCGGCAAGGGGATGAAGGCCTGCGGCAAGGGGATGAAGGCCTGCGGCAAGGGGATGATGACCCATAGCCGCAGGCTTCAGCCTGCGGGACACGGCGCGTATAGCTATACGCGCCACGAAGATAAGCCACGAAGAAATTCTGACTCCTGACTCCTGACTCTTGGCAATGCGGTGCTATAATACATATTACGTGAACCGCAGCAAAGGGTAGATATCAATGCCGGGGCGACAGTGTCCATTCTGTAACAGTGCGGTGAACCCGCAGGCACGCTATTGCCCCGTGTGTGGCCGTGCCCTGCCACAGGCACCCCCTCCCGAGGCGGTGGTAGAAGGGGCAATCTCTGGTGGCCGCCATATTCGCGTGCAGGGTGAGACACTCAATCTGCGGGAATTGGTAAACGTGGTAGAATCGGGTGTCCGCTGGTGGCAATCGGGCCTCACCAGTGGCGATTCGGTCACACGAGCACGGGCGGCTCAGGCAATTGAAGAGCTTTCACGTATTCTGCATAGCCTTTCCCAGCAACTGGCGCAAGGCCGTGAGACGGTTCGGATCACAACTCGGCTGCCCGAGTTACGCCCCGATACAATAGCGTGCCCGACGTGTGGCCATATGAACCGGGCCAGCGCAAAATTTTGTCTTGGCTGTGGAACGGTTCTGAGTGGATCGTCATACACGCCATCCGCTAAAGGGCATGCGATGCCACTGCGTCTTACGATTGGGGCACGTACCGACCAGGGCCGCGTGCGTGCCATCAACCAGGATACAGTCTATGCTGGTGCGCTTGCACGCAGTGCTGGTGAAACAGCCTATCTCTGCCTGGTTGCCGATGGTATGGGCGGTGCCAAAGCCGGTGAATATGCCAGCCGCGTCGCCGCTGAGGTGACGCGCTCACGGGTGACGAATGATGCTGGCAGTAGGACGCCCCAGGATGCTGCGGCATGGCAGGAACTGTTGCGCGGCGCGGTTCTTGCTGCCAACAAGCGTGTGTATGAGGATTCTCGCAGCGATACTGCTCGCAAGGGCATGGGCACAACGCTGACAATCGCGCTGATTGTTGATGATCAACTGCATCTCGCATCCGTTGGCGATTCACGGGCCTATTTGCTGAATGCGGCGGGCGTAACGGCGGATGGTGCTAGTACGGCCCAGCTCACATCCGATCATAGCCTGGTTGCCCGGCTTGTCGATATCGGCCAGCTTACGCCCCAGGAGGCTCGTGTTCATCCACAGCGCAATCTGCTGTATCGCTCGATTGGCACCGATCCAGCCGTTGAGGTCGATACACGCTCGGAACAATTAGAAGCAGGGGATATTCTGCTGCTGTGCTCGGATGGCCTAATTAACCATGTGACCGATGAGGAGATCACGCAGATTGCGTTGGCCAAGCGTGATCCCGATCAGATCTGTGAGGAACTTGTGTCACTCGCCAATCAGCGCGGCGGGTGGGATAATATAACGGTGGTTGTGGTGCAGGTGAAAGCCCGCGATCAATAGTGCATATCGATAGTATCGACGCTAATCATGTTCATGATACTATCAACTTGATCAACTGGCGTGGTGATCCAATCAGTTTTGTGCGCTGGCGTGTCTTGCAACAGATCGTTTCCATGGCATGCAGCACCATAGTGAACTCGCTCATCTACTTACGGTTCAGGGACAATCACCAGGCAATATTGACTTCTTGTTTTTTGCCTGATCACGCCCATTCGCTGTCGGGTCATCATGAAGATAGTTTGTAGCGTATAACAAATCATGCAACTGTGCCCTGCTTGTGGAACTGCCAACCGTAGTGGTGCCCGCTTCTGCCAGAAGTGTGCCGAGCCGCTGACACTCGCCCGCCCATCGCCAGATGATGCCGCCTGGTTGGCTGCAACCCTGGAGATTGATCCAACGTCCCTTCCGGCAGTACCCGCAGTGGTGAATAGGCCAACGTCAGTACCTGCATCCGTAGAACAAGGAGGCGTGATGGACGCGACCCAACCCCTTTCAGCCGCCCAGCCCGCCCGCTTTGCCGGACGCTATGAGATCGTGCGCCGGATTGGCGATGTGGTTGAGGTGATCGACCGCCAACCCTGGCTGCGCTGCTGGTCGTGTGGGACAACAGCCAATGAGGTTGGTGAACTATTCTGCACCAGCTGTGGTGCGTCACTCGATGATCGCCACTATCGTGGACAGATTTCGGCAGAAGAACCAACTGGGCTTGCGCTGGTTGGAACCGTTCTCGATCCCGAAGCACGCGAGATTCTGCCGGAATTGTGGGATCGGGTGGAAGATGGCGATGCAACCCTGACCCTGGCCGCCGATACGGGCCGCGCTCCGGTGACGCCTCCGCTCACTGATCTGGATGCGCTGTATGTTGGGCGTGGCCTGGCTCGCCTGCTGCGTGGGCTGCATAGCGAAGGGCTGATTCTTGGCCCACTCGAACCAGTTGATGTTGAACTAACGGCGGCGCTTCGGCCACGCCTGCGTGATACACCGGGGCTTGCACGCCTGACGCAGCCAGAACAGATTGCTGGCGATCTACGCGATCTGGCAGCACTCCTCGAAGCGCTGACCGTCACTCCGCGCCGGACGCGTCGTCTTGAGGAGGATCAGGCCGAGGATGCGAATACACTACCGGTGCTGGAAGCGACATTGCGTGAGTTGCGAACTGGTGCGATCACCGATGCTACTGCACTCGAAACACAGATCGAAGCCCTGATTACCGAGCGAATCCACCCAATTCCATTGCGAACCCATGTTGGTGCCAAGACGGATAAGGGGATGGTGCGCGAGCTCGATGAGGATAGTTTGTTCTATACCGAACTGCGTATTGCCCGTAAGGCCGCTCCGCAGACATGGAACCTGTACATTGTTGCCGATGGAATGGGCGGGCATAGTGCTGGTGAAGTTGCCAGTGATCTTGCCATCCGTGGTGCCTATGCCGTCGTCCAGAATGCGTATCTGGCACCAACAATTGATGGCGATCTGCCTGATGATGAGGCACGCCTGAAGGATATCGTGCGCCAGGCGGTGCTGCGAGCCAATGAATATGTGCTGCGTGAGGCCCAGAGCCGTGGCAACGATATGGGCACAACACTGACGATGGCGCTGATGGCGGGGGATCGGGCGATTGTTGGCAATATCGGCGATAGCCGAACCTATCTGTATCGTGATGGTGCGCTGCAACGGATCAGCAAGGATCATTCGCTGGTACAGCGGCTTGTTGATCTTGGGCAAATCGGGCCAGATGATGTCTATACTCACCCGCAGCGTAATGCGGTGTTGCGCTCGCTTGGGGATCGCGCCGAGATCCAGGTGGATGTCTTCTCGGTTCGGATCAAACCAGGCGATGCACTATTGCTGTGTTCCGATGGCCAATGGGAGATGACCCACGATCCAGAGATGGCGGCTATTATCGCGGCCAATCCCGATCCACAGGCGGCCTGTGAGGCACTGATTACGGCGGCCAACAAGGCCGGCGGCGACGATAATATTACCTCTATTCTGGTGAAATTCGAGGCCTATAGCTAGTGGCGCAACAATCGCGCAAGCGCTAACGTCGATCCGATAGCGAAATGCGATAGTGCGGAGAAACGAATGCCTGAGCCAATAACGCTGACCTGTAGCTGGGGCCGTGCGCCACTGCCCACCGCGCAGACGCCACAGGTTGCCTATTTGTATGTTGAAGCTCTTGCTGCTGCGATCACCGAAACGGTCGCGCTCAACTTCTGTTTGGTGCTGGATCGCTCCGGTTCCATGCAGGGAACCAAACTGGCAGCACTGAAGGAAGCCACCAAGCGCGTGATCGATACCCTCACGCCACAGGATATTGTCTCGATTGTCCTGTTTGATGATACCGTCGATATTCTTGTTCCAGCAACGACCGCCACCGACAAAATGGCACTGATTGCTAAAATCGATGCCATCCAGGAATCGGGCGGAACCGCCATGTCGGGCGGGATGCGTGCTGGGCTTGGTGAACTCGCCAAGAACGCAGCCCCGGATCGGGTTTCGGCGCTGCTGTTGCTCACCGATGGCCAGACGTGGGGTGATGAAGCGGAATGCCGGGCGATTGCTACGCAGATCGGCCAAGCTGGCGCTCGTATTACGGCGCTTGGTTTGGGTGCAGAATGGAATGAAACGCTGCTTGATGATGTTGCCGAAGCGACAGGCGGTGTCTCCGATTATATCGCCGATCCAGCCACGATCACGAAATTCTTCCAACGGGCGGTACGCTCCGCCCAGGGAACCGTTGCAAAGGATGCACGCCTGCTGTTGCGTTTGGTCAAGGATGTGACGCCGCGCGCGGTACATCGCACCGCACCAGTGATTGCCAATCTGGGGTATCAGCCAATTGGCGAGAATGAAGTGGCGGTACGGCTTGGCAATATTGAGGCAACCGGGCCATCTGGTGTGGTGATCGAGATGATGGTGCCTGTTCGTGCCGCTGGCGCATTTCGGGTCGCGCAGGCAGAACTGCACTACACGCTGGTTGGCGGTTCCGAACAGGTGATCAAGCAGGATGTCATGCTGGCGTTCACTTCCGATGCAGCTGCGCCGCAGTATGATCCAAAGATCATGAATCTTGTCGAAAAGGTGACCGCCTTCAAGTTACAGACACGGGCGCTCTCAGAGGCAGAGGCTGGAAATGTGGCTGGCGCAACACAGAAATTGCGGGCTGCTGCAACACGGCTGCTTGATCTCGGCGAGCTTGAGTTGGCGCAACAGGCACAGGCGCAAGCAACACAACTCGAAGCTGCTGGGCAATTGAGCGCTGAGGGCCAGAAGGAGCTACGCTACGCAACCCGCCGCCTAACCCAGAAATTGGATGAATAATCGCTTTGATGCATAGAAGATTGGTTCCGCCAGCCATTGAGGAGGAACATTCCATGAATTGCCCCAACTGTGGTGCCACCAATGATCCAAATAATCAGTTCTGTGATCAGTGTGGCACCAAACTCCAGCAGCCAGCAGTATCGGCTGCACCGCCTGTATCGTCCACGCCGCCTGCACCATCGGCTGCGCCAACCTGCCCAACCTGTGGCTCAGTGATTTTGCCTGGTGAAGCATTCTGCGATAATTGTGGAGCCTCACTCGTTGGCCTAGCGCCTGTCCCAGAAAGTGCTGTGGTGCCAGTTAGCGAGGAATTGCCCACGGTGATTGCCGCTCCACTGCCAGAGCCTGATCCGCTTGATGTTACGCCATTGCCAGAGCCGCTGCCGGTTGTCGAGGCGCTGCCAGAGCCTATCCCTGAGCCAGTGCCTGCCACCCAACCCACGGATGCGACGGTATTTGGTTCCGCTCCAGTCAGTGCGCCGATTCCAGAACCAGTTCCGGTGTTGGTTGAACCCACGCCTGCACCTGCTATCGACGCGCAGGCCGATTATGAGGCCAAGAAACTATCCTATGAGGCCGAAGTCACCCGTAGCCAGCAGGTTGTCACCCAGCTTGAGGCGGTTCAGGCGGCGCTTGGTGTGGCAACCCCAGCGGGCGTGCTGCAGAGCCTTGATGAAGCGCGGGCGAGCCTAGCCACGGCCCAATCTGATCTTGCAGCGCTTGTGCCACCCACTCCTGTCATCGATCCCGCCGTTGTCGCCGCACTGAATAGCGAAATCGCAGGCCAACAGCAGGTTGTCACCCAGCTTGAGGCGGTCCAGGCGGCGCTTGGCGTTGCGACACCAGCTGGCGTGTTGCAGAGCCTTGATGCGGCCCGTAGCGCACTCACCAAGCTCCAGGCCGATCTTGCAGCACTTGGTGTTGCACCCGCAGTGGCTGCGGTTGCAGCGCCTGTTCCAGTTGCGGCACCAGTGGCCGTGTCAGATTCAAATGCGCCGACCATGGTTGCGCCAGTGGCGGCTATTCCAGCTACTCAAGCGGCGCCCCCGCCAGTGCCAGTGGCAGCCCCAGCAGCAACCGGCCCGCGCCTGATTGTCGAGGATGGCGGCAAGGAATTGCCCTTAGCAACAGGCAAGACCGAGTTTATTATTGGGCGTTCTGATCCAATCAGCGGCATCTATCCAGAGGTTGATCTGACATCATATGGCGGTGAGACGAGTGGCGTTAGCCGCCAGCATGCTCGCCTGGTGTTGAATGCAGGGCAGTGGCTACTCACCGATCTGAACAGTACCAATCACACCAAGATCGATGGCGTGCGGATCGATCCAAATGTGCCTGCGCCGGTTCAGAATGGGGCACGGCTCCAGTTTGGCCGCCTGACGCTGCTGTTTAAGGTGTAGTCCCCTTCTCCCCAACCCCTCTCCCACGCTGGGGAGAGGGGCGTACGCGATGATGGGCGAACACAAGGTTCGCCCCTGCGCCATGACTCCTCGCCTAAAACGAAATAATCTGCCGCACCGCCGCGCCACTGGCGAGCGCATCAAAACCATCGTTGATCGCATCCAGCCGAATCGTGCGGGTCAGTAACTTCTCCACCGGCAGTAATCCCGCTTCGTGCAGTGCCAATAATCTGGGAATATCGCGCCGTGGCACTGCCGAACCCATAAACGACCCTTTAATTGTTCGTTCTTCTGCCGTGATACTTACTGCCGATACGCTTAACATCCTGGTTGGCGCAGGCAACCCGACGGTAACAGTCGTGCCGCCACGGCGGGTCGCGCTATAGGCCTGTGCAAGCGCCCGTTCATTACCAACCACCTCAAACACATACTGCGCCCCGCCATTGGTTAGATCACGGACTGCCTCAACCGGATCGATACTGCTTGCATCAATCACATGTGTGGCACCCAATTCGCGGGCCAATGCCAGCTTGCTCGGCAGAATATCGACAGCAATGATTGGTGTTGCGCCAGCCAGTTTGGCACCCATCACCGCGCACAAGCCCACGCCACCCATGCCCCAGATCGCGACCGCCATGCCTGGTTCGACTCTGGCGGTGTTGATGACGGCTCCGACACCAGTGATGGCGGCGCAACCAAATAGGGCCGCTCGCTCTAGTGGAATATGTGCATCAATTTTGATCAGCGATTCCTGGACGGTAATGGTATACTGGGCAAACCCAGAAACCCCGAGATGATGATTGACTAGCGTTCCCTGCTGGTTATGAATCCGCCGCGAACCCGTCAGCAGTGCGCCCGTCAAATTGGCTTTTGCTCCTGGTTCACATAATGCTGGGCGGCCTGTCGCACAGGGCACACAATGGCCACACATCGGCACAAACGAGAAGATGACGTGATCATCTGGTTTGAGATCGTGAACGCCACTGCCAACCTCACGGACGATCCCGGCTGCTTCGTGACCAAGCACCATTGGCATCGGGCGCGGGCGTGATCCATCAATCACCGACAGATCCGAATGACACAGCCCGGCCCCAATAATTTCGACAAGCACCTCGCCAGGCCCCGGCCCTTCCAGGTCGATCTCCTCGATCACCAATGGTTGCGATGTGGCATAGGGCGCTGGTTTGCCCAATTCGTAGAGCACAGCCGCTAGGGTTTTCATCGGTCCACCTCATTATTGAAGATCTCTGCTTTTGCAGCATCATAGCACGAAGCACCGAGAACCGAGTATTCAGGAGGCAGCATGTCGATTGCAGCCGTGGCATGACCAACGAGCGTTAGGATGCCACCAACATTCATTCAAACAAAAAGATAAACAAGGGAACAAGCATCTATCGATCACAGCCGAGGCATGATCAATGGGCATTGGGAGGCCACAGACATTCGTTATGGGTCGGGTGCCCTCTGGGCGGGAACGGTTTCCTGCCGCCCGCCCCACGCAGGGGCAAGATGGTTCGCACAAAGCGCTTGCCCACTTCTCCTAGCATATGCTACAGTTGCCTATACCAATAGAAACACAACGAAGGGTAACAGTTTATGGCTGGGCCGATACGCTTGATCAATGCTGCTGCACCAATTCGGATCTGCGATACTGGTGGGTGGACGGATACATGGTTTGCTGAGCACGGCAAGATTTTCAACATTGGCGTCGCGCCATATGTCGAAGTACAGATCGCTGTGTACCCGCGTGATGAACGAACCGACCAGATTACGCTGCATGCCGAGAATTATGGCGAACACTATGCTGTCCGGCTTGGGCAGATCGGGCATGCTCGACATGCCCTGTTGGAGGCGGCGATTGCGGAGGGAGCACCGCCTCATGATCTGGCACTGGAGATCACAATCTCCTCGGCCATGCCAGCCGGTGCATCTACCGGAACCTCAGCAGCGGTAACGGTTGCACTGCTTGGCGCACTGAATGCGCTGACACCCAATCGGCAGACGCCATATGAGATAGCCTATCGGGCACACCGGGTTGAGACGCAGCGTTTAGGGCTACAGAGTGGCATTCAGGATCAACTATGTGCCGCCTATGGTGGTGTGAACTTCATTGAGGTTTCCGCCTACCCGCAGGCCACGGTATCGCAGATTGAGTTGCCAGATTCGATCATGTGGGAATTAGAGCGGCGGCTGATTCTGGTGTTCCTCGGCAAAACCCATAGTTCTTCGGCAGTTCACGAGCAGGTGATCAGCAGGTTGGAACGGGTTGGCAGTGCAGCAACAGAGCTTGAGGCATTGCGCCATGCGGCGGAACAATCGCGGGATGCCCTAGTGAGTGGCGATTTTGTGCGGCTTGGCCAGGCCATGATCGCAAACAGCGCAGCGCAGTACGCCCTACATCCAGCGCTGATCGGCACTGAGGCACGCGAATTGATTGCACTCGCACAGGAGCATAATGTTCTGGGCTGGAAGGTCAATGGAGCCGGTGGCGAGGGCGGTTCAGTCACACTGCTGTGTGGCCGTTCGGCCAGCGCTCAACGAGCATTGATACGCGCAATTCCGCAAACAAACCCCCTGTTCCAGGTGATTCCGATTGCACTCTCGTGGGAGGGGTTGCGGGTATGGGAGAGCGTTGGGTGAGGCAGTTTTGATTGGCAGATTGTCTC
>Ga0163144_10025125_pt1 | contig 11653 bp, 10 predicted proteins | sample OliLak19BULKMAT1_FD_123175 | JGI IMG/M metagenome (GOLD analysis project Ga0163144, IMG submission 123175) | Freshwater microbial mat bacterial communities from Lake Vanda, McMurdo Dry Valleys, Antarctica - Oligotrophic Lake LV.19.BULKMAT1 | ecosystem: Environmental > Aquatic > Freshwater >... | reverse complement strand
GCCAGCTTGAGAAACTGCAAGGCGTCCACCTCGGTCTCGCCCCTGGCGCGGCGCACGGCGTTCAGTGCGGTGCGCAGGAAATTCGCGTTGCCCACGCCCGCTAGCTCGACAGGTGCCTGGAAGGCGAGGAACACGCCGGCAACAGCACGCTCCTCCGGCGTCATCGCCAGCAGGTCATGGCCGTTGTAGGTCACGGAACCTTCCGTCACCTCATAGCCTTCACGCCCGGCCAGCACGTAGCCCAGCGTCGATTTGCCAGAGCCGTTCGGTCCCATGATGGCGTGCAATTCGCCCGGCGCGATGGTGAGCGTCAGCCCGTTCAGGATCTGCTTACCGTCGATCGTGGCGTGCAGGTTTTCGATCTTCAACATGGTCAGCCCACAGACCCTTCAAGAGAAATGGCAAGCAGCTTCTGCGCTTCCACGGCGAATTCCATCGGCAATTCCTTCAGCACTTCGCGGGCGAAGCCATTGACGATCATGCCCACGGCCTCCTCCTGCGTCAGGCCGCGCGAGCGGCAGTAGAACAGCTGATCCTCGGCGATACGGCTGGTGGTGGCCTCGTGCTCGACCTTCGCACTCATGCAGCGATTTTCGATGTAGGGCACGGTGTGCGCGCCGCATTTGTCGCCGATCAGCAGACTGTCGCACTGCGTGAAGTTGCGCGCATCGGTCGCCTTTGGGCTGATCTTCACCAGGCCACGATAGGTGTTCTGCCCGTAGCCGGCCGAGATGCCCTTGCTCACGATCGTGCTGCGTGTGCGTGCGCCGATGTGGAACATCTTGGTGCCGGTATCGGCCTGCTGGCGGTTGTTGGTGATCGCCACCGAATAGAACTCGCCCACGCTGTCATCGCCGATGAGCAGGCAGGAAGGATACTTCCAGGTGATGGCGGACCCCGTCTCGACCTGCGTCCAGCTCACCTTGCTGCGCTTGCCGCGGCAGGCGGCGCGCTTGGTGACGAAGTTGTAGATGCCGCCGCGACCTTCCGCATCGCCCGGATACCAGTTCTGCACCGTGCTGTACTTGATGCTGGCGTCATCGAGAGCGACGAGCTCGACCACTGCCGCATGCAGCTGGTTCTCGTCGCGCATCGGCGCGGTGCAGCCTTCGAGGTAGCTGACGATCGCGCCCTCATCAGCGATGATCAGCGTGCGCTCGAACTGCCCGGTGCTCTTCGCGTTGATGCGGAAATAAGTGCTGAGCTCCATCGGGCAGCGAACGCCCTTGGGGATGTAAACGAAGCTGCCATCGGTGAAGACCGCGCTGTTCAGCGCCGCGTAGTAATTGTCGCCCTGCGGCACGACGCTGCCGAGGTATTCGCGCACCAGTTCGGGATGCGTTTGCACCGCCTCGCTGATCGCGCAGAAAACGATGCCATCCTTCGCCAGTCGCTCCTTGTAGGAGGTTGCGACCGAGACGCTGTCAAACACCGCATCGACCGCGATCGGCATACGGCCCTCGGCCGGCGTGTCGCCCGCACCCTCGACTCCGGCAAGGATGGCCTGCTCCTTCAAGGGGATGCCAAGTTTCGCATAAGTCTTGAGCAGTTCGGGATCGACCTCATCCAGCGATTTCGGCCCCTGCTTCGGAGCAGCGTAATAGTAGGCGTCCTGGAAATCGATCGGCGGATGGCTGACGGCAGCCCAATGCGGCACCTCCATCGTCAGCCAGTGCCGATAGGCCTTGAGTCGCCAGTCGAGCAGCCAAGCGGGCTCCTTCTTCTTCGCGCTGATGAAGCGAACGATATCCTCGCTCAGCCCCTTCGGCGCGAACTCCATTTCGATGTTCGTCTCGAAGCCCCACTTGTAGCCGGAATCCGTGACAGCCTGGACGGTTTCGAGAGTTTCGGTGATGGCGGGCATATCGGGTCCTACTCGGCGAAGGCGGCAGAGATGGGCAGCGGCACCAGGGCGGCAAGCATCCGCGGTGCCGGGGTAGAGATCTCGCTCACCATGATGGCGGAAAGCGCATCGCGGATCGCGGCATTCACCGGGTCCCAGCGACCACGTACGGGGCAGATGTTCTCGGCCTCACACAGACCGAAGCCGCCATCGACACAGGCGGTCAGCGCGATAGGCCCATCCATCGAGACGATCACCTCGGACAGCGACACTGAGGAGAGCGGCCGCAGCAATCTATAGCCGCCTCGCGCCCCACGCAGCCCCTCGACGAGTGCAGCCTGGGAGAGCATCTTGAGAACCTTCGCCACCGTGGGCTCGGCGATTCCCGTGCCCAGGGCTAGCCCGGGTGCGGTTTGCACGCCGCCTTCGGCTTCCAGGCGGCTCAGCACAACTACCGCATAGTCGGTGAATTTCGAGACCCGCAGCACGCGGTCACCTCTCCTGAAAGTTAAAGTGGACCCCCAAGGTCCAGATTGCAGATGCGCCTGCCGATGCCCGAAGTCAAGTACGCGCACGGCTTGCTCAACAGCCCGCCCGGCGCCACGATCTGCCAGCCACCAGGGAACATCGCGAACCATGCCCAATCTGCGCACCGATGACGGCGTCAGCCTGCATTATGAGGAGGCCGGCAGCGGCGCGCCCATGGTCTTCGTGCATGAATATGCCGGCGACCATCGCAGCTGGGAGATGCAGATGCGCTTCTTCGCCCGTCGCTATCGCTGCATCACCTTCGGCGCCCGCGGCTACCCGCCAAGCGAGGTGTCCGCCGACCCCGCGAAGTACAGCCAGGACCGCGCGACGGACGATATCGCGGCCGTCATCACGGGCCTCGGACTGGGCCTCACGCATGTCGTCGGCCTGTCGATGGGCGGCTTCGCCACGCTGCACATGGGCCTGCGCCACCCTGCGCTCTGCCGTAGCCTGGTCGCCGCCGGCGTCGGCTACGGCGCCGCGCCGGGCAAGACCGCACAGTTCCACGCCGAAACCGATGCGGCCATCGCCCGCATCCGCGCCGAGGGCATGGACAAGTTCGGCCTGACTTACGGCCGCGGCCCGACCCGACTGATCTTCGAGGAGAAGGATTCCCGAGGCTATGCGGAGTTCATGCAGCAGCTCACGGAGCATTCAACCGAGGGTTCGGCGCTGACCATGAACGGCGTCCAGCGACGCCGGCCGAACCTGTTCGACCTGAAGGATGGCTTCGCCAGGATGACCGTGCCGACCCTGGTGATCGCCGGCGATGAGGACGACCCGACGCTGGAGGCCAGCATCTACCTCAAGCGCACCATTCCGAGCAGCGCGCTGCTGGTGCTGCCGAAATGCGGCCACACCATGAACCTCGAAGACCCCGACGCGTTCAACCGCGCCGTGCTGGACTTCGTGACGCAGGTCGATGGCGGCACCTGGCGCAACCGGATTCCCGCCAGCCTCGCCGGCGGGATCATCGCGGCCGCCGAGAAGTAGCGCCTACAGCAAATCCGGTCACTCCGACCCAATATGACCGGATTTAGTGGCGCAGATTCAGTAGCTTCCGGAGCCTGAGACCGATCCGAGAGGATCGATCGTGCTCTAGCCGGGGGTCTGCCCGGAAGCCTCGATCAGGGGCTTCCAGCGGGCGATTTCGGCGCGCCAGAAGGCCTGCGCGCCCGCTGGGGAGGTGCGCTCACCAGAAGCGGGTTTGCTGCCGAGGTCGAGCAGGCGGCGGCCCAGATTCTCGTCTCGCAGCGTGGCCAGCAGCGCCAAGTTCAGGCGTTGCACCACCGGGGCGGGTGTGCCGGCCGGCGCAAACAGCATGTTCCAGCCGGACATGCGCATCTCCGGCAGCCCGGCCTCCGCCGTCGTCGGTACCTCTGGCAGGGCGGTGGCGCGCTCGGGGGCGCTTATTGCGTAAGCGCGAATCGTGGCGCTGCGGATCTGCTCGGCATTGTTGGTCGTCTGATCGCAGCCGAGGTCGAGCGTGCCGGACATCAGGTCGTTCATCACCAGCGCATTGCCGCGATAGGGCACCAGCGTTACCGGCGTGCCGATGGCGGACATCAGCAGCAGGCTGCACAGATGGCTGGTGGAGCCCACGCCGGCATTGCCGAGGTTGAGCCGCATACCCTCGCGCCGCACCACCGCCACCATCTCCGCCAGGTTGGCGGCGGGGAAGCTGCGCCGTGCAATGATCGCCATCGGCACCTCATTCACCAGGCCGATCGCTTCCAACGCCGTGGGTTCGAAGCTGAGGTTGCGCAGCAGCGTCGGGATGGTCGCCTGGGCGAGGCTGCCGAACAGGATCACGTGCCCATCCGGTCGTGCTGCCGCCACGCGCCCCTGCCCGATCGAGCCACCAGCGCCCGATGCATTCTCCACCACCACCGGCTGGCCGAGCTCGGCGGCCAGCGCCGGCGCGATGAGGCGTGCCACGACATCCGCCGGCCCGCCCGGCGCGAAGCCGACGACCATCGTGACGGGGCGAGAAGGGAAGGCGGGCGGCGCGCTGCCCTGCGCGGCGACGGCGCCGGCAAAGCCGACCGCAAGAATGATTGCGGGCAGGCCCCTGCGCGTGATCCTGAACATGAAAACCCTCCTGCTTGTTGGGCCGGAGGGTTGCAGGATCAGGCCGAAATGCAAGGGGCGGAAGCGCCGCCCCCCTCTCAGACCCCGCCCTAGATCATCACGCGCCCAGCCGCCGCAGCAGCGAGCGGCGCCGTCCAGATCACCTGCGCGGGTGTGACGTCGCGCGACAGGCGGTTCATCCCGCGCAGCTGGTCGATGGCGAGCTGGATGTTGCTGACGCTATCTGCCGTCAGGTTCATCTTGTATTCGACCTTGGTCATCAGATCGGCAATGAAGGCGCGATCCTGCCGCAGAAAACGCGCCACCTGCGCCGCGGCCTCGGCCGGATTGCTGGAAATGAACTCCTGGGCCGCGATCAGGCTTCGCATGAAGCGCGCTGTTGCGTCGGCGTTGCCCTCGGCCCAGGCCTTGTTCATGTAGACGAAGTTGCGCACGATTTGAATCTGGTCGTTCGAGACCAGGATCTTCGTATTTGGAATGGCGCGCATGGCGCGCGTTGGCCAAGGCTCCCAGACCGCGAAGGCGTCGATATTGCCCCGCTCCAGCGCCGCAACCATCTCCGGCGCTTCAACATTGACGATGGTGTAGTCGGCCGGGTTGAGGTTGAGCTTCGAGACGACACTCAGCCAGAAAGTCTCGCTGCCCGTGCCGCGCGCCACACCCACGCGCTTGCCTTTCAGCCCCTCCATGTTCTCGATGTTGCGGGCGAGCACGCTGATCCAGCGCAGCAGCGCCGTACCCTCGGCCACCGCGACGACGTTCGGATCGACCAGATGCGCTGAGACGCCGGCCTGCTCCGCGCCATAGGCGGAATTGATCTGATTGCCGATCAGGAAAGCAACCATGGCGGAACCGGACGGGCCTGTGTTCACCGTGACGTCTAGGCCGTTGCGCGTGAAGAACCCACCTTCGCGCGCCACGTAATAGGGCGCGAAGGAGGGATCGACGCCGGTCGCAATCGTCATCTTGATCGGCGCGCCCTGCGCAAAAGCGGACAGCGGCAGCGCGGCCACGGCACCGGCTGCGAGAATGTGGCGGCGGTTGAGCATGATTTGGTTCTCCTTGTTTTGGTTCACATGGTCGGGTTGAAGCGGCCCGCGAAAGCGCGGATCAGCAGGCGAAACACGCGGTCCGTCGCGAAGCCGAGCAGGCCGAGCGAGATGAGGGCAACGAAGATGTCCTCCACCTGCATGAACAGCCGCGCATCCCACAGCATCTTGCCGAGGCCGTCATTGCTCGCGACGAGCTCCGCCGCGACGATGGTGACGAAGGCGTTGGCCATGGCGAGGCGCATGCCGGTCAGAATGTAGGGCACGGTCGCCGGCAGGGCGACGAGCAGGAAGACCTGGAAGCGAGAGGCGCCGAGGCATTGGGCCGCGCGGATCTTGTCGCGCCCCACCGCACCAACGCCGGCCGCCGTCGCGATGATCACGACGAAGACAGTGGTATAGGCGATCAGGAAGATCTTGCTCTCCTCGCCGATGCCGAACCAGATCACCGAGACGGTGATCATCGCAACGGCGGGGATGAAGCGGAAGAATTCCGTCCAGGGCTCAAGCAACAGCCGCACCGGCCTGAAGCTGCCGATGGCGAGGCCCACGGGAATACCGATCGCCGTGCCAAGAAAGAAGCCCTGCAGGATTCGCCGCATGGAGGCGACGATCTGCTCCTGCAACAGATTTTCCTCGATCAGCACCCAGGCGCGTTCGAACACCGGCAGGGGCGAGGGAAACAGCACCGACTTCACCACGAACAGCGCCGCCAGGTGCCAGATCAGGAACAGCAGCGCGAAGCCGATGATGTAGCCACCCACGGTGGCGAGGCGGCTATTCATGAGGGTGAATCTCCTCATGGATCAGGGCATGGACGCGGCGAAAAGTCGCCATGAATCCGTCGGACGTCCGAACGCGCGGGAAAGGCAGGTCAACGGGTACGACGGCCTTCAATGTGCCACCCGGACCGCGCTTCATCACGCCAACGCGCGTGGCCAGCGCGCAGGCCTCCTCGATGTCATGCGTGATGAACAGCACCGTCTTCCTGGTCTGCGTCCAGATCCGCGAAAGCTCCTCCTGCAACACGGCGCGGGTCATCGCATCCAGCGCCCCGAAGGGCTCATCCATCAGCAGCACGCGCGGCTCGTTCGCCAATGCGCGCGCGATCTGGATGCGCTGCTTCATGCCGCCAGAAAGTTCCGAAGGATGCTTCGCGCCCTGCCCCGTCAAGCCGACCATTTGCAGGAAGCGGTCCGCCATGGCGCGCCGCTCGGCGCGGCCCTGTCCGCGCAGCCGCAGGCCGAAGGCGATGTTGTCGCGCGCCGTCAGCCAATCGTAAAGGCTGTCATGACCCTGGAAGACCACGCCGCGATCCGCACCGGGGCCGCGCACAGGCCTGCCTTCCAGCAGAATTCGTCCGGTGGTCGGCGACTCGAAGCCGGCGAGCATGTTGAGAACAGTGGTCTTGCCGCAGCCGGAGGTCCCGAGCAGGCAGAAGAATTCGCCTTCCGCGAGTTCCAGCGAGAAATCGCGAACGGCTTCCCACGCGCCCGTGCGACCGCGATAGGTCTTTCCCACGCCCTCCAGGGCCACGAAGCCCATTACGCTCGTCCTCTCCGGTTGTCCGGACGTTTACGGGCAGGCCGCGGTGGCGGCAACCCGGCTTCACGCAGATCGGGGCCAGGACTAGAAGCCCTCTGCGCCAGGGGAGGCAAATTCACATGATGCTCGCAGGCAAGGTCGCCATCGTCACCGGCGCGGGTGGCGGCATCGGGCGCGAGATCGCGCTGGCGATGGCCCTCGCGGGTGCGAGGGTGGTGGTGAACGACATCGGCGCGAGCCTGACCGGCGAGGGGCCGACCAGCGCCTCGCCTGGCGAGCAGACCGTCGCCATCATCCACCAGCGCGGCGGTGAGGCTTGCGCGAATATCGACAGCGTCGCGGGTTGGGACAGCGCGCAGCGCATCGTGGCGCAGGCGCTCGATGCCTTCGGGCGTATCGACATCGTGGTCAACAATGCGGGCATCCTGCGAGATCAGATCTTCCACAAGATGTCGCCGGACGAATGGCTGAGCGTCATCGGCGTTCACCTGAACGGGTCCTTCTTCGTCTCGCGTGCCGCGGCCGAACACTTCCGCAGGCAGGGCAGCGGCGCCTATGTGCACATGACTTCGACCTCGGGGCTCATCGGCAATTTCGGGCAGGCGAATTATTCGTCGGCGAAGCTCGGCGTGGCGGCCTTGTCGAAATCCATCGCGCTCGACATGCAACGCTTCGGCGTACGCTCCAACTGCATCGCCCCCTTCGCCTGGAGCCGGATGACGAGTTCCATCCCCTCGAATACCGAAGTGGAGAAAGCGCGCGTCGCACGCTTGCAGCAGATGACCCCGGACAAGAACGCGCCGCTCGCCGTCTTCCTCGCCAGCGACGCCGCGCACGATGTCACCGGCCAGATTTTCGCGGCACGGCACAATGAGTTGTTCCTGTTCAGCCAGCCGCGGCCGATCCGCAGCACCCATCGCGGTGAGGGCTGGACGCCGGAGACGATCGCCGAGACGGCGCTGCCCGCGCTGCGGTCGCATTTCCTGCCGCTGGAACGCAGCGGCGACGTGTTTTCCTGGGATCCAGTCTGATGCATTTCCGCCTGTCCGAGGAACAAACCGCCTTCCAGGATTCCGTCCGCCGCTTTGCGGAGACGCATCTGGCGAAGAATGCGTTGCTGCGCGCGCATGACGAGCGCTTCCCCTGGGATGTCGCGAAGCTGATGGCGCAAAACGGGTTGTTCGGCATCATGCTGCCCGAAGCCGATGGCGGCCAGGGCGGCACGTTGTTCGACGCTGTGCTGGCCATGGAACAGATCGCGCTGGTGTGTCCGCGCAGCGCGGACGTGCTGCAGGCCGGCAATTTCGGCGCCTTCCGAACCTTCGCCGAATACGCCTCGCCCGAGCAGAAGCAGCGCTTCTTCGCACCACTCCTCCGCGGCGAGACCATCGCCGCCGTCGGCATGACCGAGCCCGATGCCGGCAGCGCGCTGACCGACCTCAAGACGGCGTGCACCAAGGATGGAAACGGCCATCGCCTGAATGGCGGCAAGGTGTTCACCTCCAACACCGAGGATGCCGGCGTCTTCGTAGTGTATTGCCGATTCGCCCCCGGCGTGAACGGCATCGGCAGCGTCATCGTCGAGCGTGGCATGGAAGGCTTTAGGCTCGGCCAGCCATCGCGCTATATGAATGGCGAGACGTGGTGCGCACTTTATTTCGATAACGTCTTCATCCCCGCCGAGAATGTGCTGCTCGGCGAGGGCGGTTTCCGTAAGCAGATCGCCGGCTTCAATGTCGAGCGCGCAGGCAACACCACACGCGCCCTCGCGCTTGGCGAATACTGCTTCCGCCAGGCGAAGGCGCATGCCGAGAGCCGCAGGCAGTTCGGCCGCGCCTTGATGGAGTTCCAGGGCCTGCAATGGAAGTTCGCCGAAATGCGCGTGGCGCTCGACAGCGCGCAATTGCTGCTCTACCGCGCCGCGGTGAATGCCGGCGATGGCCTGCCGGATGCGCAGGAAGTCGCGATGGCGAAATACGCCTGCAACCAGGCGGGCTGGATGGCGGCGAATGAATCGATGCAGATCATGGGCGGCACGGGCTACAGCCAGGACCTGCTGATCGAGTATTGCGTGCGCAAGACGCGCGGCTGGATGATCGCCGGCGGGTCGCTGGAGATCATGAAGAACCGCATCGCCGAGGGTGTCTTCGGCCGCAGCTTCGCGCAGCGCGCCCCGAAGTGACGAACCTCGCGCAGGCGCTGCTCAACCCGCGCCGCATTGCTCTGATCGGTGCTTCCGCCGACGAAGCGCGCCTGACCGCGCGGCCACAGCGCTACCTGCGCCGGCACGGCTATACTGGCGCGTTGTTCGCGGTCAATCCGCGCAGCCCCACCCTGCTCGGCCAGCCCGCCTTCGCCACCCTCGACGCCATCCCGGGCGAGATCGATTTCGCCTACATCCTGCTCGGCACTGAGGCGGTCGAGGCGCAGGTGGCGGCATGCGCGGCGCGGCGAATCCCTGTCGCGTGCATCCTCGCCGATGGCTTCGCCGAGGCGGGCCCCGAGGGCCAGGCCTTGCAGGCGCGCGTGGTGGCTGTGGCGCGCGCGGGTGGCATGCGACTGCTTGGGCCGAACTCGATGGGCGTGGTCAATCTTCGCGCCCGCACCGCACTCACCACCAACGCAGCGCTGGAGGCGGAGAGCCTCGTCGCCGGGCGCGTCGCCCTCGTGTCGCAATCGGGCTCGATGATGGGCGCGCTGCTGTCGCGCGGTGCGGCGCGCGGGCTTGGCTTCTCGCATCTCATCGGCACGGGCAACGAGGCCGACCTCACCGCCGGCGAGATCGCCTCGATGTTGCTCGACGACGCGGATGTCGATGTCATCTGCCTTTTCCTTGAGGCGCTGCGTGCGCCCGAACACCTCGCCGCCGCGGCACGCAAGGCGCATGCCTTGGGCAAGCCGATCATCGCCCTGAAGCTCGGCCGCAGCCCCTTCGGCGCGGAGCTCGCGACCAGCCATACCGGCGCCCTGGCCGGCAGCGACGCCGCCGCTGCAGCCTTCTTCCGCGCGCATGGCATTTTACGAGTAACGATGCTCGAAGCATTGCTGGAGTTACCGGCGCTCGTCGCGGGGCAACGCCCTCCGCCGCGCGCTCATCGGGCGGTCGGCGTGATGACGACGACGGGCGGCGGTGGTGCGCTCGCCGTCGATGCGCTCGGTGTGCTCGGCATCGAGGCGCGCAAGCCCGATGCCAGCGCCGCGGCGTTGCTCGATGCGGAAAAGCTGCCGCATCACGGGCGTCTGCTCGACATGACGCTCGCTGGCACGCGGCCGGATCGCGTGATGGCAGGGCTCGCCGGGCTGCGCGCGGCGCACGATACGGACCTCGTGCTCGCGGTCGTGGGCAGTTCCGCGCAGTTTCGGCCGAAGGATGCGGTGGGCGGCATCGTCGAGGGCGCAAAGATCACCGGCAAACCCGTCGCCGTCTTTCTCGCACCGGAGGCCGAGGCCTCGCTGCGGTTGCTTGCCGAGGCTGGCATCGCTGCCTTTCGGACGCCCGAAGGTGCCGCGGATGCGATCCGCGCCTTCTGCGACTGGCGCGCGCCGATGCAGGCGCCGCCAGCCGAAACACCGAACATCACGGTGCCGGAAGCGCCCGACGAGGCCGCAGCGCGGGCGCTGTTCGCCCACCTTGGCCTGCCCTCCGACGCTGTCGTGATGCGCCATGATGCCCCACCGGGCCTGCGCTATCCTGTCGCACTGAAAATCCTCTCGCCCGACCTGCCGCACAAGACCGACGTGGGTGGTGTCACGCTGCACATCGCCGATGCCGAGACGCTCACGCATGAGGCCGCAGCGATGCGCGCGCGCGTCGCGGCCGCAGCACCAGAGGCCCGCCTCACGGGCTGGCTCGTGCAGCCGATGGCACGGGGGCTGGCCGAGGCGATCCTTGGCTTCCGGCGCGACCCGGAGGTAGGCCCAGTGGTGCTGCTCGGCGCCGGCGGCGTGCTGGCGGAGTTGCACCGCGACATCACGTTGCGGCTCGCCCCGGTCGATCTCGCCACGGCGCGGGAGATGATCGGCGAGGTGCTTGGCCTGAAGCCGCTGACCGGCTGGCGCAACCTGCCGCTTGGCGACCTGGAAGCGCTCGCGCTGGCTGTCGTGGCCGTCTCACGCCTCGCGGCGTTGGAGGGCATCGCCGAGGCTGAGATCAACCCGCTGATCATCGGCCGCGCCGGCGAAGGCGTGACGGTGGCCGATGCCTGGGTGGTGTGCAGGGCGGCTTTCCCCGGCCCCGCCACAGTGGCAGTCTGACCCCCATGGACGCCGAACATCTGATCCGCGCGCGCTATGGCTCCCTGCCCTTCGCGCCACCCGAGATTCCCCCAGCATTGGCCGCGCTGCTCGGCCGCAGCGTGACGCGGCGCTACAGCGGCGATCCCGTGCCCGATCCGCTGCTCGATACCGTGCTGGCAGGCGCGCAATCGGCGCCGGCCAAGTCGGACTTGCAGCAGTATTCCATCCTGGTCACGCGCAACGCCGACAAGCTCGCGGCGATCGCGGATGCCATCGGCACCATGCCCTGGATCAAGGACGCGCCGGTGTTGCTGCTGTTCTGCGGCGATATCCGCCGCGGCCGGCAGATCTGCGCGCT
>Ga0163144_10025124_pt1 | contig 11654 bp, 9 predicted proteins | sample OliLak19BULKMAT1_FD_123175 | JGI IMG/M metagenome (GOLD analysis project Ga0163144, IMG submission 123175) | Freshwater microbial mat bacterial communities from Lake Vanda, McMurdo Dry Valleys, Antarctica - Oligotrophic Lake LV.19.BULKMAT1 | ecosystem: Environmental > Aquatic > Freshwater > Lake... | reverse complement strand
GAGATTGCCACCCTTCCCAAGATTGCCCGGGTCATCGAGCCCGATCCAACCCTTGCCGCCGCATTCGACGCGGGCCACGCCCGGTTCCGCGCCGCACAATCCGCTATCCGAGGACTCACATGACCGATTTCTTCAAAGGCATCCCGGCGATCAAGTACGAAGGCCCGTCGTCCAGCAACGAATTTGCCTTTCGGCACTACAACCCGGATGAGGTGATCCTCGGCAAGCGGATGGAGGATCATCTGCGGTTCGCCGTCGCCTATTGGCACAGCTTTGCCTGGCCCGGCGGCGACCCCTTCGGCGGCCAGACCTTTGACCGTCCCTGGTTCGGCGACACGATGGCGCTGGCCAAGATGAAGGCCGACGTGGCGTTCGAGATGTTCGATATCCTTGGCCAGCCGTTCTATTGCTTCCACGATGCCGACATGCGACCGGAAGGTGCCAACTTCGCGGAAAGTCTGAAGAACCTGAATGAGGTCGCGGATTATCTGGCCGAAAAACAGGCCAAGCATAAGGCGAAGCTCCTTTGGGGGACCTCGAACCTCTTTTCGCACCGCCGCTGGATGTCCGGTGCGGCGACGAACCCCGACCCGGATGTCTACGCCTATGCCGCCGCGACGGTGAAGGCGAACATGGACGTGACGCATCGTCTTGGCGGGCAGAACTACGTCCTCTGGGGCGGACGCGAGGGGTATGAGACGCTTCTGAACACCGACCTCAAAGCCGAACGCGCCCATGCCGGGCGTTTCCTGCAACAGGTGGTGGAGTACAAGCACAAGATCAGCTTCAAGGGCGCGATCCTGATCGAACCCAAACCGCAGGAGCCGTCGAAGCATCAATACGACTATGACGTGGCCACGGTATACGGCTTCCTCAAGGACTTCGGGCTGGAGCGTGAGGTTCAGGTCAACATCGAACAAGGCCACGCCATTCTCGCAGGGCACAGCTTTGAACATGAGATCGGGTTGGCGGCGGCGCTGGGGATTTTCGGTTCGATCGACATGAACCGGAACGATTACCAATCCGGCTGGGACACCGACCAGTTCCCGAACAACCATGCCGAAAAGGCGGTGGCATTCTACGAGATCCTGAAAGCGGGCGGCTTCACCACCGGCGGCGTGAACTTCGACGCCAAGATCCGCCGCCAGTCGCTGGACCCCGAGGATCTGATCCTCGCTCATGTCGGCGGCATGGACACCTGCGCCCGCGCGCTGAAAGCCGCCGCAGCCCTCATGCAGTCGGGTGAGATGGAGGCCGCCGTGAAGGCCCGCTATGCCGGGTGGGACGACCCGAAGGCCCAGGCGATGCTGAAAGGTTCGCTGGAGGCCGCAGCCGCCCGCGTGACTTCCGAAACGATCGAACCACAACCGAAATCCGGCCGTCAGGAACGGTTGGAAAACCTCTGGAACCGCTACGTCTGAAGTGGCGGATCATCCTCGGGGCGTTTTTCGTTGGCCATCTGGCGAACAACGCCTCCCGGACGGTCCTTCCGCAACTGCGCGTCAAGCTCGGCGTTGATCGCCCCGCCCAGAAGCACGGCCCAGACGCTCAGGTATAGCCACGTCATCAGGATGATCGCGGCCCCGATGGACCCATAGATGGCGTTGTAGCTGTTGAAATTGGCTAGATAGACCGAAAATCCGATCGATACCCCGGCCCAGGTGAAGGTCGCAACAATGACGCCCACGGACATCCAGGGCGACCGGAACCCCCCCTTGACGTTCGGCCCGAAGCGGTAAAGGAGCGAAAGGCAGGTCAGCACCAGTACGAACATCGCGGCCCAGGGCAGGACCTTGATCAGCCAGGCTTCGAAGGTGCCGAAGGTGACGTAGGACAACAGGATCGGAACCACGATGATCGTGACCAATGCCACGAACAGCGCCCCGATCAGCGCGCCGGTCAGCAGGAAATCGACGGCATACCCCCGCAACAGGCCGCGCGGCTGCGCGCGATGCACCACGTCCAGCCCCTGCACCAAAGCGGACACTCCGGCGCGAGATGAATAAAGCGCGATGGCAAGGGACAGGACCGTGGTCCAGCCAAGGGTCGATTTTGGGGCAGTGATCAGGCCGATCACCTGATCATGGATCAACTGCCCTGCGTCGGGGGGCAGGAAACGCTCCGCAACCGTGAGGTAGCCGGTGATAACTTGCGGATCAGCGACCATGCCCCACAATGCAACCGCCGCCGCAAGGCCCGGAAACACTGCGAACATCGCATAAAACGCCACTCCGGCCGCGATCAGGCCGAAATGGCCCGCGCCGACACGGTCCCAGACCGCGACCAAGAACCGCCAGATCTTTCCCAACACCACCATGTGGCAATCATCCACATGAATGCTGGTCGGCGCAACTTGAAGCGGCTGCGTCGGCGTGGAATGGTACCGCAGACCCTGGAGGCCGTGATGACCTATTCCCCCCGCGACGACCGTTATGACCGCATGTCCTACCGCCGCTCAGGCCGGTCAGGTCTGCAGCTTCCGGCGATCAGTCTGGGGCTTTGGCACAACTTCGGCCATGACACGCCGCACGCCGTGAAGCAGTCGATCTGCCGCACGGCGTTTGACCATGGCATCACCCATTTCGATCTGGCCAATAACTATGGCCCGCCCCCCGGCAGCGCCGAGGAGGCGTTTGGCGAGATCCTCAAGACCGACTTCCGCGCGCATCGGGATGAGCTGATCATCTCCTCCAAGGCGGGCTACAACATGTGGGATGGCCCCTATGGTGAGTGGGGCAGCCGGAAGTACCTGATCGCCTCTTGCGACCAAAGCCTGAAGCGGATGGGTCTGGATTACGTCGACATCTTCTATTCCCACCGCTTCGATCCCGACACCCCTTTGGAAGAGACGATGGGCGCGCTGGACCATATCGTGCGGTCCGGTCGGGCGCAGTACGTCGGCATCTCCAGCTACAACAGCCAGCGCACGCGTGAGGCGGTGGCAATCCTGAACGACCTCGGCACGCCGCTGCTGATCCATCAGCCCAGCTACAACATCCTCAACCGCTGGGTGGAAACCGATGGCCTGACCGGAACGCTGCACGAGCTTGGCGTCGGCTCCATCGCCTTCGTGCCCTTGGCGCAGGGGATTCTGACCAACAAGTACCTGCGCGGGATTCCGGCGGGCAGCCGGGCAACGCAGGGCAAGTCGCTGGATCCGAAGGGGGTTGAGAAAGCCCTCGCCTCGGTCGCAAAGCTGAACGTCATGGCGCAGGATCGTGGCCAGACGCTGGCGCAGATGGCGCTGGCCTGGGTGCTCAGGCCGCAAAAGGCCGGCGGGGCGATCACCTCCGCCCTGATCGGCGCGAGCCGACCGGAGCAGGTGGAAGATTGCGCCGGTGCAATTCAGACCCTCGACTTCACTGCCGAGGAACTCGCTGCCATCGACGCGATTGCCGAAGACAAGGACCTGAACCTGTGGGCTGCCTCGTCAGAGGACTGATCCCTTCAGGGCTTCCCGGACTCAGGGCTTAACGGACGCCGTCACGTAATTGCAGCCAAGGTCGCTGTCAGAAAGGCTCCAGCTCCAGCTGACCGGGTTGAAGACCATGCCCTTTCGGTCAACCGGCTTCAGCCCGGCCTGCGTCAGAAGCGCGTAAAGCTCATCCGGGGTGATGAACTTCTTCCAGTCATGCGTGCCCTTCGGCAACCAGCGCATCACCCATTCCGCACCGACGATGGCCATGGCAAAGCTTTTCGGTGTCCGGTTCAGGGTAGAGCAGATCATCAGCCCGCCGGGCTTCAGAAGCTCCTGGCAGGCGGTCAGATAGGCGAGGGGGTCGGCCACATGCTCCACCACCTCCATGTTCAGGACCACGTCAAAGCGTTCGCCCGCTGCGGCCAGGTCTTCGGCGGTGGTGTGCCGGTAGTCGATCACCAGCCCCGACTGTTCGGCGTGGAGCCGCGCGACCGGGATGTTGCGCGGGGCGGCATCGGCCCCGACCACATCCGCGCCAAGCCGCGCCATCGGCTCGGCCAGCAGCCCGCCGCCACAACCAATGTCCAGAAGCCGAAGCCCCTTGAACGGGGAAGGCTGGGAAAGGTCACGCCCGAACTCCGCCCCGATCTGACGGGTGATATAGTCAAGCCGACAGGGGTTGAGCATGTGCAACGGCTTGAACTTGCCGTTCGGGTCCCACCATTCGGCGGCCATCGCTTCGAACTTGGCGACTTCCTGGGGATCGACGGTCGTCATGATCACGGCCTTTGCATTGCCCTTCGACAGCGGGCGCGTCGCTGGTTATATAGGGCAATGATGGATCAAAGATCAGGTCAAAAAAGCGCAGTCGACTTCCTTTATCCGCCGATCGACCCGTTCGATCAGCGGATCATCGACATGGGCGACGGCCACCGGGTCTATATGGAGCAATGTGGCCGACCGGATGGCATCCCGGTGTTCGTGTTCCATGGCGGTCCGGGCGGCGGCTGTTCCCCGGCGATGCGTCGCTATTTCGATCCGGCGGTCTACCGCGTCATCCTGTTTGACCAGCGCGGCTGCGGCCGGTCGCGTCCGCATGCCAGCATCATCGCCAACACGACCTGGCACCTGATCGAAGACATCGAGGTCATTCGCAAGACGCTCGGGATCGAGCGGTTCATCGCCTTTGGCGGCAGTTGGGGCGCGACGCTGGCGCTGATCTACGCGCTGACCCATCCTGAGCGTGTGGTGCATCTGGCGCTGCGTGGCGTGTTCCTGATGACCCGGGCCGAGCTGAAATGGTTCTACGGCGGTGGGGCTGGCGCGTTCTTTCCCGACATCTGGGGTCGCTTTGTCGCGGCCATCCCATCGCCTGAGCGCGGCAACCTGATTCACGCCTATCACCGCCGCCTGTTTTCCGGCAACCTGATGGAGGAGGGTCGGTTTGGCCGCATCTGGGCCAATTGGGAAAACGCGCTCGCCTCGATCCACCATGAGGGGCCGCTTGGGGAAAGCCCGTCAGACTATGCCCGCGCCTTTGCCCGGCTGGAGAACCACTATTTCCACAACGGCGGCTTTTTGCAAAGCGACGGCTGGATCTTGCAGGAACGCAAGCGGATCGAGCATATCAGCGCAACGATCGTGCAGGGCCGCTACGACATGATCTGCCCGCCGGTTTCGGCATGGAATCTTGCCGATGGCTGGCAGAAATGCGAGCTTCGGATGATCCCCCTCGCCGGACATGCCCTGTCCGAACCCGGGATCAGTGAGGCTTTGGTCAAGGTCATGGATGGTTTGCGCCGCGCCTGACCTGACGACACCGCTACCTCTCCGGGGAATGGAATGAACGACGCAATACGCAAAGCCTGGGCCGAGGGGCGGCCGACCGTGAATGCCTGGCTCGCCTTTGGCAATGCCTTCGCGGCCGAGATAATGGCGACGCAGGGCTTTGACTCGCTTACCATCGACATGCAGCACGGGGTGCTGGACTACACCGACCTTGTGCCGATGCTGCAGGCGATGCGGCCCAGCGGGGCAAGCCTTCTGGCGCGGGTGCCGTGGCTGGACCCGGCGCAGGTGATGCGGGTGCTGGATGCAGGCGCGGATGGCGTGATCTGCCCGATGATCAACACCGCCGAGGAGGCCGCAAGGTTCGTGAGCTACACGTGCTACGCCCCCGATGGCACCCGCAGCTTCGGCCCGACCCGCGCGGCCATCGTGCATGGGCCGGACTATGCCACATGGGCAAACCAGTCGCGTCTGGCCTTTGCGATGATCGAGACGGCCGAGGGGTTTGCCAACCTGAACGAGATCGTGGCAACGCCGGGCCTGAGCGGTATCTATGTCGGCCCTTCCGACCTTGCCCTGTCGCTCGGCAACGGGCGGCTTGCGGGTGGCGCTGATCGGGAAGAGCCGGAGATGATCACCGCGCTGCAAGCCATTGCCGCAGCTTGCCAGCGTCAGGGGATAATCGCCGCCCTGCATTGCGGCACGGCGGATTATGCCGCGCGGGCCATCGGTTGGGGCTACCTCATGACAACCATTGGCGGAGATACCCGCTTTCTGGCCGAGGGTGCGGCAAAGGCCGTGCGCGACTTTCGCAAGCTGGCTGGAAACCCGGCCTAAGCTGGCCCGATCTGCCCGCGCAGGCCACCGGTCTGGCCCCGGTCCAGCAGCAGATGGTCGATCAGCACCAGCGCCATCATCGCCTCGCCCACCGGGACCGCGCGGATGCCGACGCAGGGGTCGTGGCGTCCCTTGGTGATCAATTCCACCTCTTTGCCTGCCTCCGTCACTGTTTGTCGGGGCGTCAGGATGCTGGAGGTGGGCTTGACCGCAAAGCGGCATACCACCGGCTGGCCCGACGAAATGCCCCCCAATATCCCGCCTGCGTGGTTGGACAGGAACTCCGGGCCGGTCGGCCCCATGCGAATCTCGTCGGCATTCTCTACCCCGGTCAGCGCGGCCGCAGCCATGCCGTCGCCGATCTCGACGCCCTTGACCGCGTTGATCGACATCATGGCCGAGGCGAGGTCGCTGTCGAGCTTGCCGTAAAGCGGCGCACCAAGGCCCGGTGGAACCCCGGTCGCCACCACCTCGATCACCGCGCCGACCGAATTGTGCGCGAGGCGCAGGTCGTCAAGATAACCCGCCCAGTCCGCAGCGGCGACCGGGTCGGGGCACCAGAACGGGTTCCGCCCGATCTCTGCCACGTCAAAGCGCGCCCGGTCGGTCCCCCTTGGCCCCATCTGCACCATATACCCCGTGATCGCGAGACCGGGGGCAAGGGCCGCCAGAGCCACCCGCGCCACACCCCCTGCGGCCACCCGCGCCGCAGTTTCCCGCGCCGACGAGCGTCCGCCACCCCGATAGTCGCGGATGCCGTATTTCTGGTGATAGGTGATGTCGGCATGACCGGGGCGAAAGCTTTGCGCGATATCGCCATAATCCTTGGACCGCTGATCCGTATTCTCGATCATCAGCTGGATCGGTGCGCCGGTGGTCTGCCCCTGAAACACCCCCGACAGGATACGAACCTCATCCGCTTCCTTGCGCTGGGTGGTGAACTTCGACGTGCCTGGTTTGCGCCGGTCCAGCCAGGGTTGCAGGTCGGCCTCGGTCAGCGGCAGGCCAGGGGGGCAGCCGTCAACCGTGCAGCCGATCGCCGGCCCGTGGCTTTCGCCCCAGGTCATGACGCGGAACAGGTGGCCGAAGGTATTCAGGCTCATCAAGGGCTCTCCCACTTGGGTGTCGGCATAACTGCCCGAAGTGTTGCCGTGCAACCCCTCAATCCCGACGCAAGTCATACCGACGTCAGAAAGGGGGTTGAAACTGCGGCAACTTCGCCCATGTTCGCTGTTGCGGGCCGGGCCCCTCTGACGACGTCAACCCTTGCTGGCTGTCGTGATGTCGGACCGCATCGAGAAATCGCGCTCGATGTCATGCCCGGCATTTCACCCGCCAGCCAGCTGACGTTTCGGTGCCTAGAAAAGGAATAAGCGGGATGGATTTCCTGTTCTACGAATTCATCAGCAAGCCGCTTTGGCTTTGGCTGATGTTCCTTTCGATCGTCATCGCGCTGATGATCTTCGACCTTGGCGTGCTGCACAAGGATGACCACGAACTTGGCGTCGCCGAAAGCCTGAAGCTTTCGGCATTTTACATCGCCATCGCCATCGCCTTTGGCGGCTACATCTGGTGGGCCTGGTCGAACGGCACCCTGGTCACCAGCGACGGCACCAACCCGGTCGCGAGTTACTTCCAAGGCTACATCATCGAGAAGGTCCTCTCGATCGACAACGTCTTCGTCATCTCGCTGATCTTCGGCTATTTCGCCATTCCGCGGAAATACCAGTACCGCGCGCTGGTCTGGGGCATCATCGGCGTGATCATCCTGCGTGGCATCATGATCGCCATCGGGGCCGAGCTGATCGAGAACTACAAGTGGATGACGCTGGTCTTCGCGGCCTTTCTGGTTTTCACCGGCATCAAGATGCTGATGACCAGCGAGGGCGAGACGGATGTGTCGAAAAATCCGATGGTCAAGCTGGTGTCCCGGTACATGAACGTGACCAAGGAGCTGCACGGCCAGAGGTTCTTTGTCCGCCAGCCGCATCCAACCACCGGCAAGATGATGCTGTTCGCCACCCCGCTGTTTGTGGCGCTGATAGTGATCAACTTTGCCGATGTGATTTTTGCGGTAGATTCGGTGCCTGCGATCTTCCTGATCACCACTGACACCTTCATCGTCTATACCGCGAACATCATGGCGATCCTTGGCCTGCGCGCGCTTTACTTTGCGCTGGCGGCGCTGATCCACCGGTTCCACTATCTGCACTACGCGCTGGCCGTCGTGCTGGTCTTCATCGGCTTCAAGGGGTTCTACAGCTATTTCTTCGGCAAGTTCGACCCCTACCTGTCGCTAGGCATCACCCTGGGAATCATCGCGGCGGGCATCCTCTATTCGCTGTGGAAGACGCGCGATGATGACGACAGTCACGGGACGACGGTCAAGGTGGCTGAATAGGTCCGGACTGTCTGATCTGAATCGAAAGATCGTGGTCGCCGGGCACCCCGGCGACCCGCAGGATCGAAAGGCCCAGCGTCAGATCAACCACCCCGTTTGGGCGGTGGCTGATTTGGGGCGGTTTTGGCCAAAGCGTCAGGTCATAGGTCTGCTCGGACCCCCACTGGCTGACAAAGGTCACCCCGCCATAGGCCAGCACGAAGACAACCGCGCCCGGCCCGGGGTCGATCTCGTTGATCCCGGTTCCGGCATGGACGGTATCATTGCCGCCGCCCAGACGGACGCGGTTGCGGCCCGGCCCGGTGTGGACGACCGAGGACCCGTCGCCGTCGGTCACGAGATCATTGCCATGCCCGGCGCGGATCAGGTTGCGTGACGCGGTGCCAATGATCGTATCGTCGCCGGTGCCGCCCTCCAGCACATCGCGGCCGCCACCGCCTTGCAGGTAATCGTCCCCCGCCCCGCCGTAGAACTGATGGCGAGAGCTTTCGTTGACCGAAATCGCCAGCAGCCGGTCATCACCCTCACCGCCATGAAAGGCAGCGCCCCCGTATTTCGGTCCGATCATCACGTCGTTCCAGCGCGAGCCAATGACATTGACCATCACCCGTTCGGACGTCTCGAACGTGATCGGGCTGTCCGGATGCGCCACGATCCGCATCGTGCGGGCCTTGTCCCTTGCGCCGTCTTCATGGCGGGCGACGACCGTGGCGATGCGGATGTGTTCCACGTTCATCGGGCAGCGCAGCGTGTAACCGTCCGGCCCGCCCATGTACCACAGCGTATTGGTGCCGCCGTCTTTGGCTTCGCTGATCTTCTCGGCCTCGGCACCGTAGGCCCAGTACTGGTCGTTGCCGCGCCGGCTTTCCAGAACGACCGAGCCATCCACCGCCATCATCGCATTGACGCCGTCGGCGGGGTTCTCAAACCCCCGCAGGTCAAGCCCAAGCTCCAATGCACCCTGCACCAGTTCGGCGCGGAGCCGATCCATCGGGGCGGTAGTGATCAGATTTTCCGTCTCACCCGGGTCTGTCACCACGTCATAGACATGCTCTTCACCGTTCGGATAGCGAAAGTAGCGATACTGGCGCAGCCCTTCGACCGAGGGGCGGACCGACAGCGTGCCAAAGACCGAGGTGACCGGCGATTTCGTCGTGTCGAAATTGCCGAAGCTGGCGTCGATCAGCGGCAACAGGCTTTGTCCCGAGGTCCAGTCCGGGCGGGGTGGCAAGCCGGCAAGCTGCATCACCGTCTTGGGAAAGTTGTGCAGCGACACCGGCAGGTCGATCACGCACCCTCCCGGCATCCGGGGCGACCACAGGCCGAACGGGACATGCGCCGCAGAATCCCACTGGCTCATCTTGTGAAAGCTGTCGTGGTTGCCAAGGTTGAAGCCGTTGTCCGACAGGAAGATCACCGTCGTCCGATCCCCAAGGGGCGAGACTTCAAGCGCGGTCAGAAACCTGCCGATCTCATGATCGACATGGCTGATCGCGGCGAAATAGGCTCGGACGACCTGCCGCCAGCCTTCGTCCCCCGCCTTCTCGGGTGTCCAGTTGCCGTTCGCGATATAGGCGGCTTCATAGACGGCGAAACCGGGCTGGGGGCCGTGATAGTCGTCGGCGTGTGCAATCGTGGGCCAATGGATCGCGGCGGCGTCGTACTGCGCATAGAACCGGTCCGGGCATTCGAGGTTGTAATGCGGATGCTTGAACCCAAGCTGGATGAGGTGGCGGCGGGCGGGGTCGGCCCGGCCGAGAAAGTCGATCGCGTTCTGCGCCACCGTGAAGTCGTAAAAGGTTTGGTCCTGCGCGCCGTCATCGTTCGGGTGGTTGATGCCCTTGATGCCCGGCCCGCGGTCCAGATACTCCTTGATGCCGGTCCGGGTCCCGCTGTCCTGCGCGGGCACGTCTTCATGAAACAGCACGCGGCGATAGCGTTCCGGCATGGGTTTGTAGGTCGCATCCACCTTGCCGGTGGTGAAATTGTAAAACCCCGCCCGGCGCAGATCGTAGGCCCAGGCTTTCTCGGGTGGCAGGACCTGACGCCAGAAGCGATTAAGGTCCACAAGCCCGGTCCGAAACGGCGATAGGCCGGTGGCCAGTTCGGCCCGGCAGGGGGCGCACAGGGGGATTGTGGCGTAGGCGTTGGAAAACCGCACCCCTCGGTTCAAAAGCCGATCAATGTTGGGCGTCTGGATCGAAATGCCGAAGGCATCGCGCCAGGTGAAGACATCTATCATGTCATCGACCCAGATGACGCAGATGTTGTCCTTTTCGATGGTCGCCGCCGTATAGGCCATCAGCGCCCGTCCGTCAGCATCAGCCGCGCCGGAAGCGCCCAGCGCCGCATCGGGCCCGCGCCATAGTCATCGCGCAACGCCCCGCGGTTCGCCGGGTAAGGGCCGGTGCCGGGGGCGGCCGCATGGGCATAGGTCACGAACACCGCCCCTTCCGGCCGTTTGGAGCAGCGCAGGATCAGAGCCTTCGGGTCGGTCTTGTCGATTTCGACCTTCTGCAGCTTTGCGGCATTGGTGACACCGTCGAGCACAAAGCCCGACAGGGGACCAGCCTTGAAGGGGTCCTCCTTGTCGATGACCAGTGGACCCGCAGCCGCACAGATCAGGCGGATGTCCTTGCCCGACCGCTCAGCCAGCTGGATCGTTGGGCACAGCCAGCGGTTGCCGGACTGGACCTCGTGCAGCGCCTCGGCCAAAAGGATTGCTTTCGCGGCGCGACCTTGGTCGGTCAACCGCCCGGTATCGTCGATCTCGAACGCATAGGACGGGGCAGCGACGACCAGCTGGTGGTCGCCGTGGTTCCATGAAAGCTCCCACTGGCCCTCAAGGCCGGGTCCTGCGGTCACCGTCCGGGTGCCACAGTCGAACGCCGTCAGAAACACCGGTCGCGCCAGACCCAGACGCGCCATGCTGTGGGTGATCCGCTCCATCAGCGTGATCATTCCGTCGCGGTAGGACAGGGGATCGCCGCTCACATCTTCCAGCGCGTAATCCAGCACCACGGCCAGAACCCGAGCGGGTGTGCCAAGCCGCCGTGCCGCCGCGACAAGGTTTTGCAGCGCACTATCCAGATTTTCGGCGGCGGGTCCGGTTGCCAGCGCCGCAGCCTCTGCGGCGGCGTCGGTCTCGACCCGCACGAACATGCGGGGCAGCGACAGCCGCGCCTCTGCCCGTCGGGTGATCAGGGCGTC
>Ga0163144_10025123_pt1 | contig 11654 bp, 7 predicted proteins | sample OliLak19BULKMAT1_FD_123175 | JGI IMG/M metagenome (GOLD analysis project Ga0163144, IMG submission 123175) | Freshwater microbial mat bacterial communities from Lake Vanda, McMurdo Dry Valleys, Antarctica - Oligotrophic Lake LV.19.BULKMAT1 | ecosystem: Environmental > Aquatic > Freshwater > Lake... | reverse complement strand
GTCATATTGGTCATGTCGAGGTTTCCTTTGATGTCGATCTCTCCTGGAGACCGATGGGTTAATTGAAGAGCCGGAAGTGTGTTGATGGCTGCCATGTGCGACTGCCATCCACGAACACACCTCACCCTTCTGCTGCGTTACGGTTCGATTCGCGTGGTTCGAATCAGGACACTTCCCGCAACACTGGGTGTTGTCTAACTTGAAACACCTCAGGTCGGTCAGATATGAACAATCACGGGAGGATCAACTGATGGTTCGGATTTGAGTTGTACATGAGGACCTTTCTGATCGAATTTCACACGAACGTCGCGTGTACCCCATGCTAGGGTTTCCCCGAAAGGCTAATTCTGTGAAAATCTCTGTGACAAACTCACAGAAGACTCAAAAGGTTTTCGATAAGGGCACCCAAACCGACTCCTGCGTCAACGACCGCACCAGTTGCCGGTCCAGTCCGCGCGCCGCTCGATAGTTAATGTCCTCCATGGTCCCTGTAGCCGCCCGGTGCGCAACCGGCGGTCGAGTTCCCGGTTCTCACGCCAATACCATTGGCGGTCGATGAGCAGACCCAATCGCTCTTCAAAACTCAGTTGTTGATGCCCTCCACGTTTGAGTGAAGTGCAGGTTGCCGCTGGTGGTCCAGCGCGCTTTGTGGCGGTGGTTTTTATTCCGATACGATGCCGATAGTCATTCCGGAAATCGATGCTTTCCCATCGGCATCGCGCCGGAATATGCATTTTGGTCGGCATGAACGAACAGGCGGAACCGTAACGGGTCTTGCTCGATCCGATCAATGATGAGAAGAGAGGGATTGGGGAGAAGACTTTGCGAATGACCTGGCGAGGATGCCATTGCCTTCACGGGTCAAAGCATCAGAGCGTCCCTTGCTTCAACCGCCATGCACGAAAAGCACGGCAGACCCCAACTCGCGTGCAAAGCCCTACGCCAGTTCATCTGCAAAGTGACACACAGGCCCCGACCCACGGCTTCCTGGCGCCATCCTGGAAGCTGAACTTGGGCAGGTATAAGCACGACGGCCGGGGGAAGCGAGCAAACCCAGGTTGGGAGTACGATAGATAAGTCGTGTGGCAGTCGGCTTATTTCGACGCATCGCGCCAAAGCCGCCAGGGCGAAAGGGGTACACAAAAAGTGCGGACTCATTTGAAACTCACCGTAATGACGGCCTTGACCTTAACGGTGGCGGCGACTGCCGGTGGCCAGACATTACTTCAGACAGGCGAGTTCAGAACCGCGACGTTGGCCACAGGGAAAACAGACCTATATGACTTTGCCGCGACGGCCGACGACCGGATAACAATTGAATTTGCGGAAACTGTAAGTTCGAGCGAGTTGCTCTGTATCAGAGCGGTCGATGCGCAAGGCCGCGAAGTGAAGGCAAAGATCTGTCTCAACACAACGCCTACAAATACAGTGTCTCGCGATTTCCGCGTCTTCCGGTCGCAGATCCACAAATTGGAGGTTTCAGCCAGAGGCGGCCAGAGCATGAGTTACAAAGTGCGGATCAGTAGCTGTCTGGGCGTCTGTACGGCAGCCCCATCGGACCCGCCAAAATATCTCGACGATCAACTGACATTTCAGCAGCCGCGGTCAGGAATTCTTCTGGAGAGCGAGCCTTACGCCCTCAAGATCCCACTTGCCACTGGAGACATTATCCGCGCCGAAATGAGCGAACGTATTCCAGGCGGAATCAATCCCCGGCCTTGCGTGCGGTTGGCCAAACCTGGCGAAAGAGATCTATTGAGTTGCTCAAGCGCCACCTCGCGGCTTGAACAAAAGATCTCTCTGGGGGGGGATTATACTCTGACTTTCGAAGATCAAAACGCGGCGGCCTTGGCATACCGTGCCTCGATATCTTGCGAGGGTCAATGTAAGGTTGATCCGCAGCCCCCCCCTCCCCCTCCCTCCTCCCTGACCTACGGCGTTCCGTTTGAAGGAGTGATCCGCCCCGGGTCGGGAGCAGCACGCTTGTTTTTCGATGCCGCCGCGGGAGACTATGTGAGCGTCAACTGGAGCGAGGTTGCTCCTCTCACTTCGGCCCAGCCCTGTGTGACTATTCGGGGCCCATTGGGAGTCCAACTATACAGCCACTGTACGAGCACCTCCTACAGCGCTCCTGTTCGGATCGATACCTCCGGCAGACAGAGTTTGGAAATATACGAGTTGGGCAATGACAACGCGCTCTTCTATCGAGTGGTCCTTGCCTGTACGGGCACGTGCGCGGCGAGTAATGGTGGTGGAGCGCCGCCAATCTCGCCAGCGCGTATCAGCGCCGAACCGAGCCAACTGGAGTTGGTGGCGCGCCGGGGGCAGCGCGAGACCATCACGGCGGTGGTTCAGTTGGCGGGCGTCAACCTGGATGGCCTGGTCAACATCCAGAGCACTCACCCCTGGTTGAAACCACTTCAGCGTTCCGTCACGTTGCCTGCCGAGGTGACTGTCGAAATTACGCCGTCGGTGGTCGACGAGCAAGGAGCTTCGGCCCTGATCGAGGTGTCATCACAATCCAATCCGGGCGTCAAGCTATCGATTCCGGTCGCGCTCGACCTAGCTGACTCAAAACCGGCCATTTATCCTCAAAACATTGTACTGACCGACGGCCAAACGGCTCCGTTGATCGTCGCAGGTTCAACTGACCAGCCCCAGTTGACATACCTTACAAAACGTCCGGGCGAACAGGTGCGGTTGGTAAAAGGCTCGGTTGGCGCAACGACAACCCCGGATGAGTCCGCGGCGGCCATTCAATCCGGCGCCGTGAGGACGTCGCACACAGGGACTATTACGGCCACCATCAACGGAAAAGCAGTTTTCGCCGGGGTGACGGTTCGTTCCAAAGAGGCGGCTGTAATAGAACCGGTGACCCAAACCATTGACTTCTCCGGACCCGAAGGACTGCAGTTCGGCGAGCGGCAAGTATACATTCATAACCCGACCACAAAGGATGTATGGGTGGATATTTCCAAAAACCAGGGCTGGATTACGCTAGTATCTCCAGACAAGCAATTCCTACTGCGAAGCGCCCAAACCGAAGCGATCAAAGTTCAGGTGACTTCCGCCGGCCGGACCGAGAGCGGGGAAGGCCGCCTGGATGTAAGTTGGTGGCCGACCGAGGTGGACAGAAGCAAGGCGCTGTCGCGTCAGGTGATTGTCAAACTGAACGTCTCACTGACGGCGTTGGCACACGATGTCACTGTACGCCCTTCCGGGATTCTGTTGACCGGAACCCCTGGCGAGGCGCCTACATGTGAGGCTCTAGGCGCGCCCGCGATAGGATGCAGTATAGAACTGGTCAACAACGGTTCACAAGATCGATCTTTTGTGCTGTCTTCTTCGCCGCTTCTCACTTTTGGCGAGGCAAAGGGCGTGGTTCCACAGATCAAGAACGACAAGACGGTACCGAAGAAAATTGGAATTACTCCGAAAGCGATCCCGCTCGGGACGCCTCCAGGCCTCACCACGTCACAGGTGCAGATCGATCTTTCCGCCAAAGACGAGAAATGGAGTACGAAACTCGATATCCATATGCTGGTTCTTCCGGGCGAGACGTTCGAGACACTTTCAGCCTGCGTGGCGCGCGATCTCAAGATTATTCCCGTAGCCGGCGGCCGCGAGTTTGTCGTTCCCCGAGGCACAAGCGCCACTCTGGATGTCATGGTAGTGGACAACTGCGGCCGTTTCCTGACCGATGGCGCCGTATTCGCCTTCGACAGTGTGAAGAAAACCAGCGTTGCGCTCCGCTCGCATGGAAATGGCCGATGGCAAGGTTCGCTCAATCCCTTGGTCAGTGAGGGGGGCCGCGTTTCGCTCGAGTATCGGGCTTCGTCCCCGGACGGAGAGATCAGGGGATCGGCCCGGCAGGACGCCCTGATGGAGTCCGACGACAAAACGCCAGTCCTCGATGGCGTCAGAATCGCCGATAAAAGCGTAAGCGCGAACACGCTGGTTCCAGGCGCGCTCGCAACGGTCACCGGTTTCAATTTCGCAAACTCGGAGTCCGTGGCATCACGCGCGAGATGGTCGGAGACATTGGGCGGCATAGAGGTGCTCGTCGCTGGCTTACGCGCGCAAATCGGGCGCGTGAGTTCGGGCAGGATCGAATTTCAAGTCCCCTTCAATGCGCCGGTGGAGGCTCTGGCCGATCTGATCGTCGTACGCGATGGACGTCATTCCTCTCCGATGGAAGTGACGCTGGCGGAATCGGATCCCGAGATCATCGCGATCATGAACGGTAAGGGGGAGTTACTGACTGGAGACCGGAGCGTGGCGTCGCTCCCCGGCGAGACTGTTACTATCCGGGCGACTGGACTCGGCATGCCTCGCTCGGAAATGCTGTCCGGGCTACCAGCTACGAAACCGGGCAATGCTCCGCGCTGCGAAGTGGCTGTGCTGATAGGCGACCGCCAGCTGACACCTACGGCGGTGGAGGCGAGTACCGGGGAGATCGGCATATACCGGATCGAGGCGGCGGTGCCCGGTGAACTTTCGGGGGCCGTGCCGGTCATTCTTCGGTGTGGCGAGATCCCTTCCAATGAAGAGAGGCTGAGGATTCAACCGTGAGGGGTATCGCGCTCAAATCGTGTGTCCTGCTTTTAGCCGGTACAGCCGCGCTCCACGGAACCAACTGTAAAGACGAAGACAAAAAGAGATCGGTCTTTCTTCTTCTGGACCGGTCCGGCGCACCCATCGGGACAGCCTTTCTTCTGACCCTTGAAAAAGAGAAGGTCTTTGTTACGACCGTTCACGAATTGAAGTCATACTTACCGAGTCAGGATATCACCCTCATTCAGCCGGCTCTTGACAAAAAGAGCACCCGGAGAATCACGGTCAAGTTAGACGCGATCTTGCAGGACGAGGATCTCGCCATTCTCAAATCCAATGGCAACTCGCTACTACCGGACAGTTTGTTTCCCACCCCACTGGAAAACGCCGTGGTTAGCGACCCGGTCTTCGTTGTCGGATATCCACATCCTACTCTCCACGACATCGCCCAAACCACTCGAGTATCAGTACAGGACGGCGGGATGCTCGTTCCGCTGGACCGGCATTTCGCTGGTTTTAGCAAAGGTTTGCTGCCTCGAATCCCAGCGCCCGGCACAAGAGTAATTGGCCTGACCGGCCCCATTCAACCTGGAGAATCCGGAAGCCCTTTGCTAGACAACGATTGCCGGGTTCACGGTGTCGTTATAGGTTCGTGGCAAGTCAAAGCCGTTCGCAATGGCCATGAGGACCTTGTCGAGGTGGGCATTGGCAGAGCTTACGCCGTACCCATCGCCGGAAAACGCACGCCGGTGAACGAGATAAAAGACTGGAATAAAGTGCGTGGCGCATTGGCGGAAGGACCTTATCAGAGAACTGGCGCTGAAGGTAGCATGGGCATTCCCATCCCCAGCCTACCCAATACGCCGGTTCCTATGGCGCTCATGCGTACCGAAGTTACGAACGCGGAGTTTCAGCGGGTCTGCGCGCCGCGGAAAGCAAAGGATCTGTGTAATCAGGCAACACGCATGGATCCTGGGCACGAGCGCTACCCGGTTACCGGTCTCTCAGGCAAAGAGGCCGAACTGATTTGTCAACGGTTATTTGAAGGCCACAAGGGACGTCTGCCAACAATTGACGAATGGTGGTCTATGGCGCAGTGGATAAGAGGTACATCGGGTGCGCTATTCAACTTGGCCGACAGCTCATCCAAGAGCAATCGAATAGAGCCAATGGAGAACCGGTCCGGATTTGTAGACTTTTTCGGAAACGTGTTTGAATTCGTCTCGATATCTCCAGCTAAATACACCCTGGTCGGCGGGTCGCATTACACTTTGTCGAAACAGTTGTGGGAAGGCGCGGTGGATGTAGTAGGAAATGTCCGACGATGGTCCACTACCAGGGTATTACCCTCCGAGAGAGGCTTCCGTTGTGCATTTGAGGAATAACTTTCTGCTTTTGCTCCCTATGTGGTGCGGTAGCGTGTTGCTGGCGGACGAGCAATTGACCTTGTTGCGAAGGGGCCACTTGGAAGTGGCCGTCTTGGCGGGTTCGGCGCTGGCGACCAAGGCTGGACCGCGAACAATCCACAATCATCTCGAGATCGGCGCCGGCATAGCTAACGGCTGGTCTACGTTCATGGGATTGACTCGAATTCCCGAATTTGCGGCGCAGTTTCCTGAGGGAAAAGGTAGCCGGCAGTTTGAAATTTTCCAGACGGGCGTTCAGCGTGAGTTCGCGTTCACGCAGCTTCCGTTCAAGCTGAATCTATGGCCTTATGCACTGGCGGGGGCGGCATTCCACAGCAGCAAATACACACGGGGCACTAAGCCGCCGGAGCGTTTCCCTCTCCAATTCGCCATTCCAGTTGGAGGCGGTGTCCGGATTCTGCACAACAACCGCTCGCGTTGGGGACTGCGTCTCGAATACCGGCTCATAACCCCGGTACGGCCAACCACGGATTTTGGCGTCCACCACATTCTTTCCGCAGGTATCTCGATTCAACTGAACCCGTAGGATGTTACCCGGACCAAAACCGCAACTTATGGAACGACATACAACGGCACTTCGCGCTCGACAATCTGGTCAGGGCATTTGATGAACAAGAATTTGTCGCTTACGCTTTTGTTGGGAAAATACAGCAACAGCGTGTCTTTATCCCGGTCGACTCTCAACTCGATTCCACTGGGGGCAAGCGTGGCGGTGCAACCCGGCAATGGACCACCGGTTGTTGAGGAGACGCCCTGGCTGCTTTTCGCCGGATGCGGAATTCGAATCCTTACACCTTGCTTGTCTCCCATTGACGCCGGGCCTTTGCTGAGATCGTGAACCGCATATCGAGACGCCTCGCCATTGCGCGTCTTCCAGAAAAACAGCCCCGCCCCGGTTATGGTCAGAATCAGAGCTGCCCACGCCAAGGCCGGGACTGTAAGCGAAAACCAGCCCCGTCGCACCGGTTCCGAATCGGCCTCGGGCTCCTCACGCTCAACCGGCAAAAACCCGGCAAGCCAGTCCTGGTCGTTGAGCTTTGTGCGAAGCGGCGTGACCCGAGCGAGCGCTTCAAACAACTGGTCGTCCCGCAACGCGGCCGAGCTCAACTCGAGCCGTTCCCGCTCGGTCAATGTGCTTGTGACGTATTTGGCGAGCCAATCACGTTTCGAATCCTCCGGAAGACTAGCCCAAGTCATCTTTGACCTCCTCCGCCACCGCCGAGAAGCTGATCGATGGCCCGGCGGGCCAAGTGTGTCACCTCGGCTTCATTTACGCCGAGATGCTCCGCTATCTCCTGTGTCGTATACCGGTTCTTTTGCATGGCAAGCACTCGCAGAGCAATGTGTGGCAACTCGCCGAGGGTGGATTGCGGAGACAACAAAGGTACAAAGCATTCCAGGGCTCGATGAATGACTGAAAGCATGAATTTCTCAGAAGCCATGTGCTCCTCAACCACCCGGACGACGAGTTCTTTCACGTCAATCGATGTAGGGGAAGCTAGCTTTGAAAGCCGCTGGCTGAGAGCGTCGGTGACGTCCGCCAAGTTTGAAAGCCTCTGGCTGAGAGCGTCGGTGACGTCCGCCCAGGGGACCAATGGACCGTTGGCTCGCGACGGATCGATCGAAACCTTGTCGTCGGCGGTCAGAAATGTGATGCGACGCCGGTGTTGTTTCGACGTCAGTTTGCCCGAGATTACGGAGTCCAGCGACAGCCCTCGCCGCAGCGTGCGTAGAGTGTTGTGGACATTCTGATCGGCGTTTATCCACAAATCGGCGTACTCTTTCCGGTCCTTCGCGTATGTGTTGGGCGCCGAGTCCGGCCACAGCACCGCAACCGCCGCCTCGAAGGTAACCGCATGACCTTGCGCAACCAACAGCAGCTCGAGCAGGGTGGCCGGCAGCGGCGCCAATTGAGCCCGATCGTCATCCTCAAACAGTAACCGCTGCGAAGCGGGCTGAAAAGCGAAACGTCCGAACGTGAACCAAAGGTCTTGACTTAGCCAGCGCCGATTGAGGCGCTCGACGTCGGGTTTGTCGAAAATCTTCCACGAACTCTGTGAGACGTTCACAGAGTCTTTCACTGAGTCTGTTTTCGAGGAAAACCCTAGCATTGGGCTACACGCGCCAAGCCGCGTGAATTTCGATCGGAAAGGTCCTTTTCATGAACAACCGACTTCTCAACCATCAGGTGTATTCTAACCCTAAACCGGCCGGCGTATTGATCCTCGTCTCCATGGCGGTGATCGCCGTCGGAAACCAACAGCCCATGCAGGCGCAGGCCATCGGGCTCGGCGGCGTGCGCGCGGGTGATATCGAAGAGAGCGTTCTCGACTACCCGTCGCCGCCGCGCATGATTCCCTACGCCACCAATGGCCAATCCGGCTCCAATGCCGGAGAGACCGAACTGACCTTGAGCAATCTGACGGACACGGCCATCGACATCCTGCTCGTCTTTCGCGATTCCAAGGGGAGTCCGATGGAACTGTCGGTCGATACCGGCGATGGGCGGCCGCCTCGACTCGAGGCCGGGCTTACGGGTATCATAAGCCCGGCAACTACAATCAAAGTCAAGACGGCCCGAGGCAACCAGGCGTTGAAGCTCGGCGTCGGCTTTTTGTACGCCTCCGATCCCGAAGGGCTTGCGGTGAGTTCGCTGGTTACCACGGGGCCGAACACGAATCAGAGCTCGTTCCTGACCCCGGCGATCGAGCCACTGGATGCGGTCGCGCTGCATGTGCTGGCCGCATCGACGGCGCGTAGCACGGCGGTTACTCTCATCAACCCGCTGGAAGACGTTCAGCGGGTGTCCTTGACCTTGCACGAGGCAGGCCGGGTACAGTGCTCCGGTTCGCTGGAGCTGAGCGCCTTCGAGCACCAGACTTTCGACCCGATCGAAAAACTGCAATGCGGCAAAGGCACGGAGGGTATACTGACCGTTCAAGCGGCCGAGGCGATCGGCATTCTCGGGCTGGCAACTCTTGCCCGAAGTGGCGAACTCGCTCCGTTGCCCGTGTTTCGTCCCCTGGTCCCGGCTGACGAGACGGATGGACAGAATGAGCCGGCCGCTGCCGCAAACGCGACGACGAAGGCGGCCGAACGAAGCGCCAAGCCATCCTGCGTCCCAATGATCACGCCGGCCGGGTTGACCTTCGACGCAACCGAGTCGAAAGAAGACATGGAACTGTCCACCGATTGCGGCGACAACGCTCCGCGCAAATGGGAGCTCAAGATCGGCGCGAATACTCCCGCCTACTTTCTTGACGCCAAAGGCCGTAAGGTGACCCGCCTGATCGTGGATGCCTCCGAGGAGGCCATTGAGTTCACGCTCGGACTGCTGGACGCAAGGCCGTCCGGCAGAGGAGGTGTGCGGACCTATTACGTCTACGTTACGCGCCACAACGGGCAAAAGACCGAGGGCTCATACGTGCTGAAGTACGCCTTCAAACAACGTTACGAGGCGGCCGCCAAATAGAACCGACGAACGCCGCGTCGCTCAAAGTTACCAACAACACAGAGGTGCGCGTGCTATCCCCACGCGCACCGTCAACCAAGGAGAAACCATCAAATGATCGAGTCATCTAGACGACCATGGTGTCGCCCTGCACTGAATTCCAGGAATGACGGTTGTTTAGGAGAGCGCCAGGAAGCCGGGGGTCAAGCGGCCTTCGGTTCGGAACCAGTGGATTGAGCCTTGGGGCGAAACCGGGGGAACCAGCGCCGGAACACGTCCTCCAATTCGTTATTGAGAACCTTCGTCCGCGTCTGTAACAGCAAGTGCGCTCCCAGCAGCGTCCACCCCATCTGCTGCTTCTTGACGAACCGGCGGCTCACTACCTGGTTGATGGTCGATTCCACGAATGCCGTGCTGATCGTCTCTCCCTGCCGGTGCCGCTCCCCATAGTTGGGGATCGATCCCCGGTTGTTCCCGATGTAGGTCCGCAAGTCCGAGATCCCCGCCGCCAACTTTTCCGCTGGCGCCGACCGCTTGCGGATCAGGTCCAAATTCATAAATAGGTTGTCGATACGATCCAGTGCCTCGTCCACGTTGCCGTGCCACAGCAGGTGCTTGATGCTCACGATCTGTTTCGACGCCGCTGAACCCTCTTCTGGCCGATCCGCCTGCAGCGCTTTGGTCTGTTGTTGCAGCACGGTTAGCCGCATGGTGATGTGGAACCAGTCGAGCAGGTGTTCGCTGTTCGGATGCAGGTATTCTTGAACCTGCCGCACGTCTTCGCCGCCGTCGGACATGAATACTACCTGCTGATTCTCCTGCATCCCTTGCGACTTCATCACCTCCCAGACCCGTTGCCGCGGCTTCTGGTCGTAAGTCTGCACGAAGCCAAAGCATTTCGGCGGAGGAACCGAGTCTCCTTCCTCCCTCCGGAACGCCACCACACTGCGGCCCGCGATCACTTCAAAATTCCCTTGCTTGTGAGCCGCTCGGACGTATCCGCCGTCAATGCCCACAGTCATGGGACCGTCCGGCGAGGGGAGTTCGGCGATTGCCTCCACGGGCGCAAATTCACGGGGCGGTCGCTCTTCCCCCAGCTCCTGTTCAATGCGTTCGGCCACGGCATGCAGATGTTCGCGGACCGTTTGCGAATTGGTCGTTTCGGCGACGGGCAGTACTTCTTTCAACAAGTCCACCACCTTCTCGAACGGCATCAGCGAGGCCCACTTCGTCTCCAGATACAGTAACTCGGGACTGGTGCGCGCCCCCTGTAGCCAGGCCGTGGTCGGGCGGAAGGTCCGCGACCCTTCGGTCTGGCAGGGGCAACGCTCCCACCTCGGGTTCGGTACCTCGACCGCCCCGAAGACCGTCTTGACCGTATGCATGCCGGCGTCCTTGCTGTGATAGCGCCGGTGGCAATTTGGACACACGCGCTTACGCCTCAGATCCTCGATCCCTTGTTGAGCGGCCACAAAGTCTTGTATCCCGTGCAGAATCGCCTTGCCTTCGGCGATGCTCATTCCCAAAGTCTCCAGGGCCAACTCCCCCCTCTCCATCTCCGCTACGCTACACCGCTGTTCGCCGCCTTCGTCGAGGCACACAACTTCCACCCGGAACGTCATGCGCGCCGCCACCTTACGAGATCCTCGCGTCGGGCCAGACGCTGGTTGGCTTCTTCCAGGCTGAAGCTCTCCGGCTCCAGCCGGCCGTACTCTTGCAGCCGTCGATCGATGCTCTCGAAACCTTCCTGGAGGATCTGGCGATAGGAGCGCCAGGTCTCGGGCGGCGCCTCGGGATCGGAGGCAGCCAACATTCCCAGGACAGCCTCCATCTGCACCGGCGTACACATTGCCTCGCCCATCTTTTGGCGCTTCAACATCAGCCGGTAGCCGGTGGGACCACCGCAGTGTTGCGGCGGTGCGGCGCCGCGACCGCCCAGGCATAGCGGCGCATCATCGCCCACAGACCCGGGTTCCTCGTCCAAGAGTCGGATTTCCCACTCCCAGAGGTCGATGGCGCCACACGTGTACAGGAAGGTTTCGGTGGGCCGCAGTTGGAACTCGCGCAGCGTTCTGGAACGTGTGGCTCGGCGGAAGCTGTTGAACTCCTGGCCGTGAACACGGAAGAGGAAGCCGATGTGATCCCAGCTGAGGACGGCGCGGAAGACCGCATCGAATTCGTGGAGAAGGAGCGAGTCGGGCACGGCGAGAATCCGGATGACC
>Ga0163144_10025122_pt1 | contig 11655 bp, 9 predicted proteins | sample OliLak19BULKMAT1_FD_123175 | JGI IMG/M metagenome (GOLD analysis project Ga0163144, IMG submission 123175) | Freshwater microbial mat bacterial communities from Lake Vanda, McMurdo Dry Valleys, Antarctica - Oligotrophic Lake LV.19.BULKMAT1 | ecosystem: Environmental > Aquatic > Freshwater > Lake... | reverse complement strand
TCCAGCCTTCTTTGTTCTTCAACAAGTTTTGCTGATCTCACCTGTTCTTCACCGCCAAACAATTCAGTCAATTCAGGTTGATCGGCGTAAGTCTTCTCGATCGTCATTCTTGTTATCAAAGAAACCTTTTGACTTTCTTTAATAAGCTCCTGCCCCCGATCAACTGTCGTCATGCTCTGAGACACTGCCGTTCGACCAAGGGATACCATCGAGTCATTTGCTTTCCACAGCAACGTTCCCAATATCGAAGCCAAAACGATGGTGCTACCTAGCAAGTACGCCGTGTATTTCAGCTGAAAATGTGGATTTATCAGATAATTACGAAGTCTTCTTCGGTGCGGCGGGGCTGATTCGTTTCGAGCTTGGGTTGACACTTCGCTTATGAACCTTTCGCTAAGACTTTATGTTTTTCAGTTAGATGAAGCCACGACTTTTTCAAAACTATCAAGAGCACGGTCAATCGCCATTCGAATAAGTTCATCTTCCGATGCTTTATCAATTCCAAAAACGCCCGACTGTTTCAATTTCGGAACGAACTCACCTTTAAGATCTTTTCCTGGATATGTGCTCATTACGACATGAACAGTTATGACCAGTTGATCTCCCTGGTAAACAGGAGAATCTACTGTCGTTTGAAGAAAATACGATTTTATTTTTTTACCTGACAGTTTTCTTTTCTCATTCGCTATCGTTATATTTTTTGGAGCTATCGTGTAACCTGAAAAGCTATGCAGTTTATTGGCGACACTTGCCCTTACCAACTCATCAAGCTCACCGCTGTTACGCTTTGTCTTGTTATTTGTTGCTCCTATTGCCACATAAACTTTCGTTGCAACACCGATTTGTTCTTCCGAAACAAGGAGCAATTGAATAGCTTTCGCTATTTGTGCCTTAAGCTTCGAGCTTTCTTCCAAAGAAGCTCTTTCTTGAAGACAAGGTATCATATTTTGGTTGCCCAATTTAACGGCGGCAGCAACCACGGCAGAGCGAACAGTATCGTTAGAATCTTGAATCCCTTTGCAAAGAGGCATTATTGCTCCAGCATCAACGCTCGTTCCCAAGCCAAGAGCCGCCTGTACACGAATCCGAGGGTCATCACTGGTAGCAAGTTGATTCGCGAGAAACTCTGTTCGAGTTTCAGCACGCGCCAAAATGCCGAGAAAAAAAACAGCTACCCCAAGCATTCCTACATTTTTCTTTAGAAGAAGCTTTGAGATGCGCATCTATTGTCTTCTTTACTATCGCTTTTTCCTTCCTCGAGCAAAAAAAAATACACATTCTCTGGACACAAGTAGGATCTTGTGTGGATTTGTTTTTTGCGTTTTTTTTTCAATCCTATTCATTACGCGTGATGTCAAAGCCATTCCACTAACCATTCGTGGTGCCCAGAAACTCAGCGTTACATCCACTAATTTTTCACAGGGGTATAGAATTACAGGAGCGGCACACGATGATCTTGGAATACCCCTACAAGGAAAACTAGTTCGCATTCTGGTCCGGGGAAAATCATATGTTACAACCACGAACCAACAGGGAATTTTTTATCTAGAACTGAAGAGCGATTTTCAAATCGGCTCCGAAACATTCCGTGTTTGGCTGGACGAAGATGGGCCATGGGACCCTACAACGATTGAGTTCAATCCAACCGCCTTTTATCCACAGCGGAAAAGATCTTTTTGGTTCCTAGAACCATTGCCTTTTAACCAAATTTTTAGACATATCTTTTCTATGGCCACAGCATTTTTTCTCGCTTATCGCATTGCAAAAACAAGACTATTCGCTTCGGCAGACAAGGCCTCATTCAAAAAGTCATATCATTCGACTTTGGTTCACGGCATCGCCCTACCCTCTTCCAAATCTCATGTTCACCTGAACGTCATCGATGAGCACACCGGAGAGAATATAAAAGAGGCTCACGTGTTCTTGCGATTTGATGAGAAAAGCAAAGAAGAATTGGCCTCTCGCACAGGCCATACCAAACATAATTATTTTGTTATTTCCAAAAAAGTAACACACGACTCATGTCGAGTGATCATTACAGCTCGGAATTATTTGACAACAACGATAAAGTGGAAATCAGAATACGATCACTTGACAGTGTATCTAGTGTCTTCTCGAAGACACACGCTCAGCAATATTATAAAAATGAGTAAGAAATTGGGCTATTTTTCTATTTTGGGTCACGAAATAACACCCCATGAAGTAACGCGCCAAGCAGACAACTTGCAACACCATGAAATAGCTACTGCGGCTCGCGAATCAGAACGAGAAGCCTTCGGTCCAAGCTAATGCTGCCTGACCTTCGAACGAAGCATTCTTCTTGGCTTTTGCGGGAACTTGCGTCTTGTTTTTACTGAAAACATCTAATATCTATTTGCCACAAATTAAATTTGTAAACATTTTCAAGAAAAAACCGAACGCGGTGAAAAAAAAATGACGGTTACGAGTTACGTTGTAATAGGAACATTGATTGCGTTTGCTTTGTTGGGTGGACTTTTTCTTTTTCGACGCTCTTCTCTCCCTGAAGCTACGTCAGACAACGAAACAAAGACGAATAGCCTAACATATAACGAGACTGTCTCGGAAGAACCAATCGCTCTACATCGCGTCCCTAATGGGAAAGAGCTTCTTGAATTGAGCGAAGATTCACTGACAGAGGCCACTCTACTTACTCCAACTCGCCCACCAGTTCCTCTTGTTCCATCTTCTTCTGTTCTATCGTCACCAGGTGTAACCCCTACACCTTCGACAGATCTTGCTCGCGCAAACACGTCCAACAAGATCATAGATTCATTGCGAAAGGGACTTCATCGTTCGCGCGCAGAGAATGGCTTTATTGGAAGAATCATTACTTTGATAAAAAGCCACGCTAAGATAGATGATTCTATTCTTGAGCCTTTGGAAGATGTCCTTTTGAGCTCCGATGTTGGCATTGAGGGAACCAGAAAACTTTTGGCAAGCGTACGGAACAGCCTCGGCACTGCAGATGCTAGTTCGAAGCAAATTTGGTCCGCTTTGCGCGAAGCATCACTAAAGATTTTGGACGTGCCCGCGACCACACTTGAAGTAAAATCCAAACCAATGGTGATACTGATTATTGGAGTAAATGGAGCTGGTAAGACTACCACCATCGGCAAGTTGGCGACCAAGCTTCAAGCAGAGGGACGCTCGGTTCTTCTGGCCGCCGGCGACACGTTTCGCGCTGCAGCTGTACAACAGCTCGAAGCGTGGGGGCGTCGAGTTGGATGTGAAGTAATTAAAGGGCAGGAGGGGGCCGATCCGGCCTCGGTTGTCTTTGATGCGGTTCAACATGCAATCACAGCTAAGACAGATGTGGTTTTGGTAGACACGGCAGGACGATTGCAGACCAAAATACCGCTCATGGATGAGTTGCGTAAGATTTCGAAGACTCTTGGCAAAGCAGTAGAGGGCGCGCCGCATCAAACTTGGCTGGTGGTGGATGCCACAACTGGTCAGAATGGGCTTGCTCAGGCGAGGGAGTTCAGCTCAACTTTGCCTTTGTCTGGGGTTATATTGACGAAGCTAGACGGAACCGCAAAAGGCGGAATTATACTTTCCATTTGCGATGAGCTTGCGATTCCAGTTCGGTATGTTGGGATTGGAGAACGTGCTGATGACCTACACGAGTTTCACTCTAGGGAATTTGTTGAAGCGTTTCTTGGAGAATCACACCACCAGGACGCTGCGTGATCGACGAAAGATCACTTGGTTGTTGATTGATTAGAAATGCGCGTGTTAGTGTTTTTTCGACTTCAAATTCCGATTTTGAATTGTCTCGTTTGTATTTACTACGCAGAGGCGTGTGTCGATGCGAAAGGGTAATCGATGAACCAGGCTCGTGCAGGGCTTCTGATAGTGATGGCCCTAATGGTAATGCCCGCTGTAGTTGGTGCTCAGGGCAAGCCCAGAAAGCAAGCAGCGGGGGCAAAAAAGAGGGCGAATTCTCAACAGTCTTCGCCTTCTTCTGAACCCAGCGCTTCTCAAACAACTTCTACCACTCTTACAACCGGGACAGAGTCAGACAAAACTGTTGTTGCAGGTTCTGAGTCAACAGATTCCGCTGAATCTCCAACGGAAGAGGTCAAAGGGATCTGCGAAATTGATCCATCGCAATGCCCTCAGGTGGATCTAGATAGCGCGGCAAAGCGCGCAATCAATTCTCCCATGTATGCTGTTCAGCAAATTTACGCTCTTCGTGCACGCAGGTTTGAAATAAACCCTTATTGGTCTTTCACTTTGAATGATCAATTTGTAAGTCACCCAGGCCCCGGGCTAGCGGCAAATTATTATCTTACCAATGTTCTTGCAATAGGAGCCAACTTCAACTTCTACAAGGGCTTGAATCAAGACTCATCTTTTAATGCGCAAACGCGAAGAGCAGCTCGAATTGCTGTACCTCTTACAGAATACGATTGGTCTGCTGCGTTGAATTTTACATACGTCCCTATGTATGGAAAATTTGCAGGGTTCCAAGATTTTATCTTTCATTATGACGGTTACCTGGTTGGCGGCATAGGCGGACTAGCAAACAAACCAATTGCAGTTATTGATCCTGACAATCGATCGTTTGATTCAAAGATCAATGTTGCTTTTAATGCTGGGTTGGGTTTGAGAATATTTTTCAATCGATGGTTTGCTGCCACCCTGGAAGTGCGCGACTATATTTTTATTGACCGTCTTGAAAGAACTACCATTGAGCCGGACCAGCAAAACAAAGAGCTTTGGTATGGCGACAGTAAGCTTACTAATAATGTGCAGGCACAATTGGGAGTATCTGTTTTTCTTCCTTTTTCTTGGGAATATCGACTTCCTAAATGATGATGAATTCTCAAGCACGGTGCCAAAAAAAGGCGCAGACAAGGACGATAAGGATCATGGCTTTGTCACCAAGGCTTAGTCTATTTTTTCTTGACATTTTGAAATGTCGCTCATGCACGGTTTTCGGTGGACTCTGTGTACTCTTTGGATCCTTTGGTTTTCCAAGCCAAGTACAGGCCCAAGAAGTACAAGTTACGGGCCCCTTGGCGGGAGCCCCAGCAGTGCGTGCTCTCCGTTTGCATCGGAAAGGTCGATTCGAAATTGCGCCTACTGTGTCAGCGACTCTTTTGGACGAATACCAACGAACAATTTTGGTTGGAGCTCGAATAAACTACAACCTTTTTGATTGGCTTGCAGTTGGCGTATGGGGTGCTTACGGCGCAATAAAAACTACAACCGATCTTTCTGATAAGATCCAAAAGCTAAACGATGAACGATTTAATCCATCAAGTGCGGACTATAGAACCGGAGCGGGTGAGACTGGACGACGTCTTGTATCTGCTAACGTGGGGAAAGACTTTAAATCCCAACTTGGCACCATTGATTGGGTGATTGCTCCTCAGTTGACGGGTGTGCCATTTCGAGGAAAACTATCTATATTCCAAAAAATATTTGTCGATACGGATGCGTATATCTTTGCAGGTCCAGCTTTTATAGGCGTTACTGAAAGGTCTTCGTGTGGTCTAGGCACATCAATAGACTGTTCTACTAGAAACGCGGACGGAACTGTTGCAACCAAGCCTACAGTTTCCCGAGTGGCGATAGCACCAACGTTTGGCCTTGGCCTATCATTTTACACCAACGCCTGGACCAGTTTGGGCGTTGAATATCGAGCGCTACCCTTTTCACGTAACACTGGCGGATTTGACTCATACGGCGCTTCTCAAGACGAACGCTTTCCTGATGGGAGAGTTTCTGAAAAGGACCGTGAATTCAAGTTTAATCAGATGATAACCATAAGCCTTGGTTTCTATTTTCCCACTAAACTAGACTCATCGGAGTAGTTTTCCAGATTTATTTTTCAAAACCTTGGATTTTGTTTTTTATTCTCAAAGATTCTTCCTGTAGAAGCATTGCATCAAATATGGCACCTACTCTTTCATCTTTGATTTTCATCAAGACTTCTACTGTTTGGTAACGAGTCGTCTCGTTAACGTCTTCCAAAAATGGAAGAAGAGCAACAATCACCTCCTCTGAAGAACAGCCTTCCAGAGCAGAAATGAGTTGATTTTTCGGCTCAACGTTACGAGAATATTCTGTATCATGTTTTTTGAGAAGAGTAAGAATGCTTCTAAAAAATCCATCTCTATCTAGAATCTTCTCTAGTATTTTTAGCGGCCAAGAAAGACTCTCTGCTTTCTCACAATACTCAAGGATCGGCTTAACAGCTGTGTCACCGAAAAACATAATTGCCTGAAACGCCTGATCTCGCTCTTCTTGATCATCGAGCGATGGTTCTGAATATATAGAAAACCTTCTCAGCAATGCTTTAGCTGACTCGGGCGTATTAATGTTGCTAAGGTTTCTGATTGCCTCTCTACGCTCGTACGTCTGAGCCAATCTATCGGATACCACTCTTTCCCACTTTGAAACATTGCCCGACTTGTTAGTAGTGGATTTTCCACTGAATATGCTAAAAAAGCCCATAAACACTCTCTTTCACTTATTTTTTTTCACTGTCGCCAAGAAACACTCTTACATTTTAAGAACCATAGTGCGGCCAAATCGCAACATCAACTATGTTTTAAAACAGTTTAAAATATAGAAATGAAATAGTTCTTTCCTTACAGCGTTCAGCTGTATAGCAGATAAAATATTTCTGTTTGAAATTAAACAGATAAACTTAGACCCTGCAAGCGCCACACGTGAACCTTTAAATACAACGATCCACGACAAAACCGCAGACACTTGTTACACGATCGAAGTTGGACAACCCGACGCGGGTCGATTAACTTATTTTAATTAATTCCAAGTCATAACGCGTCGAAAACCAAGTCTGCTTCAGGTTTTTCTTTCATCAGATTATCAAAAGGGGTTAATCAATACCAGACAACCCCTTCTGATTTGTTAATTCAGAAAAACCACTACCAACGCAACTTCTCTGCCTCTAGTTTCGACCTTGTAGCGAATTTTCTTTCCGTCTCGCTGGGCCGCTTCCTCTTCAGAGAGTTGAATACGCTGCAAAAACGCCTGCTCTGAAATGTAGTCTACAGGATCTCCAACACTCTTTTTCGCGTCGATATATTCGGAGAACAGTCTTTTGTAATAAACATTTGAGGCTTCTTCCGCGAGTTTCTTAACGTATTCCGCGTGCATTCCATCAGATGCTTGTCCGGCTCCTTGCAAGTCGACGGAAAGGGCTTCTTGGAAACGATCTGCATTTACTGATTCACCAGAGCGTCCTCCCTCATCCATTGATTCTTCTTGGACACCCATCAACTGATTAAGAAGCGAATTAATGCTAAACACAAGGCCGCCAAGCTCAGCGTGTTCAATCTCAAAGCGACGTTCTGTTTGGCCATTAATGATGGCCAAAATTCCCGTCTCTAGCTCTACGATAGGACGGCTAATGTAGTTCCCAAGAAGTACGCTCGCGGCAAGCACCAGCAATATTCCGATAAAAACAGAGATTCCAATAACGGGAATCAATTCGGACGCAAGACTTTCTACAAGCGCAACGGACGAGAACGTAACAAGTACAGCTTTTCTGCCGTCACCATATCCGCTAACAATAGTACCAAAAGAGGCATATCCCGTCGGAGCTCCGGGAACTTGCTGCGGTTGCACTGACTGAAAAAGGGGAACAAGAGATCGCAGCACCACATCATTGGTCAAGAATGCCGCAATGGGTGCCGAGATGTTAGCAGACTTAGCGACAACTTCGGGAGTTCCCTTTCCAGCTACCAGCAAGGCCAAAGGTCGACCACTTGTGACTTCGCTCAACCGAGCCAGACGCCCATCGTTCAACGGAGTTCCCAAAAGGAGACCACCAACGACGCGACCGCCACTATCTCGGACGGCGGCATACGAGACCAACATCTGTTCGTTTCTACTTTTGTTAACCCATATATCCGAACCTGTTATTCCCTTCGCCAGGGTTGCCAAAAGTGCGGGATACGCAATCCCGAGGTTCTCACCGCGCAGTAGGGAAGATCCATTCCTTCCCATGGTAAACCCCTTATCGTCTACGTAGGCGACTAGCGAAGGAGGCGTTGCGCGGAATTCGCTCGCGGCAAGACCAAAAATTCGATCGGACTGAGCCGTAGCTTGTTCGCTACGAACACTTTCATTTTCACGGAAAAAAGGGTCTTTTGTTTGTTTTTCGTTGCCCTGCTCGTCCAGCCAACGTTGAAAATTAAGAGCTTCTAGCTGAAGCTGGGCACTTGCCGCCAACGCTGAACGAAGAGCATCATTTCGCGCCTGTTCGGGATGGGCCACAAGATCTCCCAAAACAACACGGAGCAAAGCGAAAATAAGAATCCCGACAACAAGAACAATGCCACCAAAAACTGCGATGAATTTTCCGCGCATGCCAAATGCCCCTTCGCATTAGGGTTCAGGACTAGGCTTAAAACCAACCCCCCTCGGAATAGCCACATACCAACTCAGAGAGGTCGGAATTGCGGCTTATCTGAAGTCTGGACACTACCACCGCTATCCTAATCTCATCAACCTTTGCGATGCAATCTCTTAAATATCGTGGCATTTTTTTCGACACTCGCAAAAACTTTTCATTTTACGCAATGATACTTTTTGCTCCCATACCGTTAGGATCAGTTGCTTCTTGGCATCGATTAAAGTAAGCAACAATCTGTTAAGCGATTGGTGGGTGTAGCTCAGTCGGTAGAGCACCGGGTTGTGGTCCCGGGCGTCGCGGGTTCAATCCCCGTCACTCACCCCAAAAAATTTTTGTTTTCTAAAATTTTGGAGAAAATTCAGAATGGTGTCTGATGCTTCTTATCGACTCGAAACCCTTGCTGTTCATGCGGGGCAAGAGCCCGATCCGCTAACTGGCGCGGTTATGCCTTCGATTGTTCTTTTGAGCACTTTTGCTCAACAAGGACCTGGTGAGCATCTCGGTTACGATTATTCACGGAGCGGGAACCCCACGCGAGCGACTCTAGAAAAGTGCCTGGCTGCTTTGGAGGGAGCCCATTGTGGGCTCGCCTTTGGAAGTGGATGCGCAGCAACAACCGCGCTCCTGCACACTCTTCGTCCAGGTGACCATGTTATTTTTGGCGACGATGTATATGGTGGAACCTATCGTCTTTTTCATAGGGTGATGGAACCACTAGGCATCTTGTTCACTTCCATCGATATGACAGACCTGAATGCTCTACGAGGCAGTCTTACACCAGCAACTAAAATGGTATGGGTTGAAACTCCATCAAACCCGATGTTGAAAATCACGGACATTCAAAACACCGCTGCCGTGTGTAAAAAAGATAGTATTCGACTAGTGATTGACAATACATTTGCAACACCCGTGGGGCAGCAGCCTCTTGCGCTAGGCGCAACGGCGGTCGTTCATTCGACAACCAAATACCTTAATGGACACTCTGACGTTGTGGGTGGGTTCATTGCCACCAACGATCAAGATTTGGAGCAGGAGCTCCGATTTCTTCAAAATTCTCTTGGCGGCGTTCCTAGTCCCTTCGATTGTTTTCTTGTTCTCAGGGGAGTCAAAACGCTGCCGGTACGGATGCAACAACACCTAAACTCAGCAGCAGATTTGGCGACTCGTATGCAGGCAGAGCCACTAGTAGAAAGGGTAATTTACCCAGGTCTTGTGTCTCATGTGGGCCATGAAACAGCAAAACGTCAGATGAACGGTTTTGGAGGAATGATCTCTTTCGAACTCCGGGGTGGATTGGAATCTTCACGTGCTTTTTTGAAAGCTTTGCGAGTTTTTACGTGTGCGGAAAGTTTGGGCGGAGTGGAGTCCCTGGCCGAGCATCCTGCGCTTATGACGCACGCTTCGATTCCTGCTTCCATGCGTGCATCTCTTGGCATTACGAATGGCCTCATCAGGCTATCGGTGGGGCTGGAGCATGTTGAAGATTTGTGGACAGATCTTCGTTCCGCTTTGCAATCATCGACACGTCGTTTAAACTTCCATAATAATGAAACCTTATTTTAGGTCTGTTCGAAACCGGGGTTCTAGCTTGACAACGTTCTCTTCTTCCGCCCATCTTTTGCGTGCGAGTGTGTTTTTGACGCTTTTGGGTGCTTGCGGGAGCCCCGCTCCGCCATTCCCACAAGGGGCAGTTTCTTTTAGCGTTTCTCCTCCTAGCGGGAAGTCTTGTAACCGAGGAGGATTTTCGAAATCGCTTGGAATGATCAATGAAACAGAGGTTGCGTCATTGGTTGATCGTCAAAACGGGGCATCAATCCGATGTAAGATAAGCCCCCTTGTGAATGGCAGTGGTTTTCGTTTGGACGCTTCGATAAAACTTGGCGATGATCAGCTTTCTATCACTGGAGACATTGCGTCTTTGGGTACTTCACGAGTTCAGGTTAGCGTTACAACCCAAGAAACGAAATCTACACTAACGTCAGGAACTCCTTCCGCAACCGGGGGAGCGGAACCTTGCATGGTATCCATTCCTGACTCGCCTTCCGAAACTCTGGGGGTTTCAGCAGGTAAAATATGGGCATCTCTAACCTGCACCGATCTCCGAGACTATCGAGACACATCAGAGTCTGTATGTGGGATTTCAGACTCATACATATTTTTCGACAACTGTGAAAACTTAGTATTTTTGGTACAAAATTTTTAATTTTTGGAATAAGTACATCTATTGATCTAGGCACATTCAGCTTAACGTATTGTGGATCGGTGAACGCGAGTTTCAAAACTCGAAGCAGAAGAAATCGTTATTATTTCAATGGTTTAGCACCAAACAAACTCCTGGGTCAGGCTAAAGTTGTTGGCAACAATCTTCCCAGGAGCCTTCTCATGCTGCACTGCTCTTGTGCACAGGTTGAGTTTTCGTGATTTGGGAGTAAGCCATCTGGATGCTCAAGCTTTCTTTCTCCGACCACGATATCGACCGGCTGCATTACGAACGGTTTCATCATCCTCACCCACGCGTGCAGCTTACGATGGAAGCTCTCTACCTCAAAAGCCAAGGACTCGCGCACAAGCAAATCGGCGAGCTGGTGGGCGTGTGCCAAAACACGCTCGTTGCCTATCTTCGGCAGTACCAGCACGGTGGCGTCGAGTCGCTCAAAGAACTGCATTTTTACGAGCCTCCCAGCGCACTCGATCCGTACCGCGAATCGCTCGAAGCTTATTTCCGCAGCCACCCTCCGACCACGGTCAAGCACGCGGCCGCCCTCATCGCCGAACGAACGGGTGTGGTGCGCAAAGAAGGTCAGGTGCGCTTGTTTCTTCGCTCGCTCGGCTTGCGTTGCCGCAAGGTGGGACAGGTGCCGGCGAAAGCCGACGTCGAGGCGCAAGAGGCCTTTAAAAAAAAGAGCTCTGGCCGCGTTTGGAAGAAGCCCGCCGCGGCGAGCGGGAGGTCTTCTTCGTCGACGCCTGCGCGCAAGCGCTGCCAACGATTCCTGTCCTGCAAGGTCCGGGAGCATGTCGCTGGCTGTCGTGCACTTGGCGGTGTGGCCCTGCACGACAGCATGGTGCGCGATGTTCTTCAGAATCATCGTTTTGCCCACGCCGTTCGGGCCAAGAAGGATGACGTTCTGACCGGAAACCACGAATTCGAGGCTGAATAGTTCATCAATCGCTGCGCGGTCTATCTTGCGCGGCCACGTCCAATCGAAGCTCGTCATCGGCTTCACCGCGCCCACTTTCGC